>Ga0123338_10003369_pt1 | contig 14415 bp, 11 predicted proteins | sample grotaG_FD_89793 | JGI IMG/M metagenome (GOLD analysis project Ga0123338, IMG submission 89793) | Glacier valley bacterial and archeal communities from Borup Fiord, Nunavut, Canada, to study Microbial Dark Matter (Phase II) -... | ecosystem: Environmental > Aquatic > Freshwater > Ice > Glacier ... | reverse complement strand
CATGCTCCGGTTTGATTTTATGCTGTGAAGAAATTAACACCCTACCTTTTTACTTTTAGCATACTCGCATTGACTGCAACGACTACTTTACTTACTGTCATTAATACCGCCCCGGCAGCAGGGCTTAGTAAAATTCCTTGTTTGTATAACACGCCAGCTGCTAGTGGAAGGGCAACAACATTATATCCCGTAGCCAAAATTAAATTTTGTATCATCTTAGGGTAGCCGGCTTTGCCAAATAAAATCAAACTCACTACAGCAACAATAAAAGATCTTCAATAAACAGGCGATTGCAAACACTCTAAAAAAAGCCATTTTTTCGCTATCTTCGTTCGACAATGGTAAAGTCTTTAAGAATCGTTCTTGTAGCCCTCCTAGCTTTTTTCTTTTCAGCAGCTACACTGGAGATAGATGTCTTTGACTACGAGAATGATTTCTTTGATACCTATGATTCATTCGTTAAAGTTGACAGTAAAATAACACAACGAATTCTGCATGTTGAATTCGAGGGAGTAGCTTCTTCAGAAATTGTTCAGCTTATCAATATTGATCTTGATCATGTTACGATCACCTTTCCAAACGAACCACGCTCTTCTAATTTTTTCTACCGGCCCAAACTGTATCTGGTAAAGTCCTCATTCCTTATCTGATGTCTTAATGATTTATTGAATCAGGCGCTCCATTTCGAAGTGTCTTATCATTCATTTTTTCAAATCATTAATAAAAAATCAATTATGAGATCGCTCCTATTATTAACATTATTTCTACTTGTGAGAACTGCTACCGCACAAAATTCCCTTAAGGCTCGCTTGATTGACGAAGAAACAAAAGAAGTCCTTGTAGGTGCAACGGGAAGAATTAAAGCAACAACCATCGGTGCAAGTTCCGATGAAAGAGGAATTGTCAAAATCACCAATATCCCAGACGGTAAACAAATCATTGAATTCAGTTTCGTTGGATACAAAACAAGCGAGCGGGAATTTGTTTTTCCCCTTCGCTCTGGGAACATCATTGATATTGATTTGATACCAGATCAGACTAATCTGGGCGAAGTCGTGGTTTCTGCTACCCGAAGCAGCCGATCTATTGATGATATCCCTACTCGAATAGAAACGATCTCAGCTGGGGAGCTTGACGAAAAAGCAAGTATGCAACCGGGAAATATAAAAATGCTTTTAACCGAAAGTACCGGTATACAGACGCAGCAAACATCGGCTACTTCTGCCAGCACCAGCATTCGTATCCAGGGCCGGGATGGAAAATACACTCAATTATTGAAAGATGGCTTTCCAATCTACTCTGGCTTTTCATCGGGCTTAAGCATTCTACAAATACCACCCCTTGACTTAAAGCGCGTAGAGATAATCAAAGGTTCTGCCTCAACATTATACGGTGGCGGCGCTATCGCGGGATTAATTAATCTTGTCACTAAAGTACCAACCGAAAAAAGAGAAATATCCTTTCTTGCAAACGCGAATCAGACAAACGCGCTGGACCTTAGTGGATATTATTCCGAAAAATTTAGCAAATGGGGAGTTACTCTTTTTACGGCCCGTAACTCACAGGCGGCTTTCGACCGGAACAACGATGGCTTTTCGGACATTCCAAAATTTACCCGGTACACCTTCAACCCGCGCCTGTTTTACTATGCCAGCGAAACGACGATCAGCTTCGGAGTAAATACAAGTTTTGAAGACCGCACCGGAGGCGACATGAAAGTAATTGAAGGCAATGGAGATGCCTCCCATACATATTTTGAAACGAATAATTCAAATCGCTATTCGACACAATTCAAACTAGAACAGAAATTTGAAGACAACTCAGTACTGACCGCAAAAAATAGCGTTGGGTATTTTTCCAGGAATATAAGCTTATCGGACTTTAGTTTTTCAGGGAACCAGGTATCAAGCTATTCGGAGGTAAGCTATCTCATACCGAATGAAAAAAGTGAATGGGTAATGGGAGGTAATCTCTGGACGGACAGGTTCACGCAGGCCCAACCCATTACCTTTCCATTGGATTACCAGTTAACAACGGGTGGACTTTTCGTTCAGAACAATTACAAACCATTTGAAAAAACTATTGTTGAAACCGGACTGAGAATGGATTACAACAATCAGCATGATCTGTTTGTACTGCCCCGTCTATCACTCATGTATAAGTTTACCAACAAATTAACCTCCCGCATCGGCGGTGGCATTGGATACAAAGCACCCACAGTTTTTTCTGAAGAAGCCGAGTCAAGGAGTTTCAGGAATATTCAGCCACTGGATCTTAACGCTGTAAAAGCTGAACGATCGATTGGCGGTAATTTTGATCTCAACTACAAAACAGCCCTAACCGATGAAATGGATATTTCTATCAACCAGTTATTCTTTTACACGGCGCTGACAGATCCATTGATCCTGAATAGTACCCCGATCGCCAATGGAAACTATTCATTTTACAACGCCAATGGGAAACTCACTTCAAAAGGATTCGAAACAAATGTTAAGTTAAGTGTCGAAGATTTATCAATATATGTAGGCTATACCTACATTGATGCTGATCGTAATTTTGATAATGCAAATACGTTTAATCCATTAACGGCGAAGCACCGGATTAACACAAATATCATGTATGAAGTTGAAGGCAAGCTTCGCTTAGCGTACGAAGCATTTTATGTAGGCCAGCAATATCTGTCGAGTGGTGAACTCACGCGTGATTACTGGGTGATGGGGGTTTCAGCAGAACGGAAATTTGAACATTTCAGCCTCTTTGCCAATGTTGAGAATTTTTTGGATTCCAGGCAAACACGGTTTGACCCGATCTATACCGGAACCATTCAGAACCCACAATTCAAAGAAATATATTCACCCATCGATGGATTTATTTTTAACGGAGGATTTAAGCTGTCATTTTAAAAAAGGATATAGCTATATTAAACGAAGCAACTATGGAACGCTGGATTGTATTCGCCTTTATATCAATGACCTTTGCAGGACTTACCTCCATACGTGCAAAATACTGTCTTCAGAATATTAAAATATTAACTCGGGATTTGGGACGTGGTATTCGAACCACGACCATTTTTGTACTCATTACTACATTCGTTTTGACTATTAGAAAGACCGAGGATCTGGGATTACTCACGTCAAGATAAACTCTCTAATTAATCTGGTCCGGTTTGAAATTCTGCGTTGGCTTATCACTTTTTTTGCATTATCCAATAATTTTAAAGGCCTGATAATCAATCAATAAAAGTGGTCAACGTAGGACGAAAAAAACTGATCCCGCCGAGCGGAATCTCCATTAACTACCAGGCATCAACGCAATACTTTCGCCTCCAGATGATCATTATTTTCCTTCAAGATCTACTTCTCTAACAAGAGTTACTCTGAAATGAGAACTGTTCGTTAGTTAGAAGGAATAAAAATATTAAACATCGCTCCTTTATTTAATTCGCTTGTAGCTAAGATCATGCCTTTGTGATTCTCTACTATTTTTTTCACGATGGCAAGTCCAATACCCGTTCCGCTATATACTTCTTTGCTATGCAGTTTTTGGAATACTCCAAAAATGCGTTCGCTGAATTGGGATTCGAATCCGATACCATTGTCTTTAACGCTGATATGACAATAATTTTTTTCGGGCGAAAGCTTTTCGTTATTTAATTTACTGCCTTTCTCAATTCTGCTCTTTATTACTATCTGTGTTGGTCTTTCAGGATTTGAAAACTTGAGTGCGTTGCTTATTAGGTTATACATGAGCTGGTGAAACTGAAAGGGGATGATGTTAGCAGAGCAGAGTTCAGTGGCTTCGATAGTTGCGTGTTTTTCCTGAATAGTATCTTTTAATTCCGCCATTACTTCTTTTATAATTAAATTAAGGTCGGTGTTTTCAAACTTGAGTTCAGTAGTTGTGATGCGGGAGAACGCGAGTAAATCGTCGATTAGCTGTTGCATTCTCTTTGCGGTTAATTGCATCCTCCGAAAATTAAATTTTCCATTATCAGATAAATTTTCATTTTCGAGTATAAGCGAGGCAAAGATTTGTATTTTACGAAGGGGTTCTTGCAAATCGTGACTTGATACATACGTGAATGCCAATAGCTCTTTGTTTGCAATGAGTAACTCTTCTGCCCGTCTTTCCTTCTCTTCGTTTTGAAAGACAAGTTCTTTGTTGGCAATCCCTAATTCCGCTGCCCGCTTTTCTTTCTCTTTGTCTTGAAAGGCAAGTTCTATGTTTGCAATGCTTAACTCCTTTGCTCGTTTCCCCTTCTCATCATTTTGAAAGACAAGTTCTTTATTGGCAATGATTAACTCTTTTGCGCGTTTTTCCCTTTCGGCCGCACGTTTTTCCTTCTCTTCGTTTTGAAAGGCAAGTTCTTTGTTGGCAATACTCAACTCTGCTGCCCGTTTTTCTTTCTCGTCATTCTGAAAGGCAAGTTCAATATTAGCAATGCTTAATTCCTTTGCACGTTTTTCTTTTTCCTCATTTTGAAACACAAGTTCTTTGTTAGCAACGATTAGTTCCGCAGCCCGTTTCTCTTTTTCTTCGTTTTGAAAGACAAGTTCTTTGTTAGCAATTCCCAACTCTGCAGCCCGTTTTTCCTTTTCTTTGTCTTGAAACGCAAGCTCTATATTTGCAATGCTTAACTCCTTTGCCCGTTTCTCCTTCTCTTCGTTCTGAAACACAAGCTCGTTATTGGCAACGATTAGCTCCGCTGCCCGTTTTTCCTTTTCTGCCGCACGTTTTTCTTTCTCTTCGCTTTGAAAGACAAGCTCCTTGTTGGCAACGCCTAACTCTGCTGCGCGTTTTTCTTTCTCCTCGTTTTGAAAGGCGAGTTCAATATTCGCAACGCTTAGCTCCATTGAGCGTTTTTCTTTCTCCTCATTTTGAAACAGTAGCTCCTTATTGGCAATCACCAATTCCGCTGCACGTTTTTCTTTCTCTTTGTTTTGAAAAAGAAGCTCTTTATTGGCAATGATTAATTCTGCTGCTCGTTTTTCTTTTTCTTCGTTTTGAAAAATAAGTTCTATGTTAGCAATGCTTAACTCTGCCGCACGTTTTTCCTTCTCTTCGTTTTGAAACGAAAGTTCTTTATTGGCAATGACTAATTCTGCTGCGCGTTTTTCTTTTTCTTCGTTTTGAAAGGCAAGCTCCTTGTTAGCCACGATTAACTCAGCCGCCCGCTTTTCTCTCTCCTCGTCCTGAAAAACAAGTTCTTTATTGGCGATATTTAATTCTGCTGCACGCTTTCCCTTCTCTTCATCTTGAAAGGCAAGCTCGATATTAGCTATGCCCAACTCTGCTGCACGCTTTCCCTTCTCTTCGTCTTGGAAGGCAAGCTCTATATTGGCAATACCTAACTCTGCTGCCCGCTTTTCCTTCTCTTCGTCTTGAAATACAAGTTCTATATTAGCAATACCTAACTCCGCTGCCCGTTTCCCTTTCTCTTCTTTCTGAAAGAAAAGTTCTGCGCGAGCAATGATCAACTCCTCTTCTAGTTTCCCCTTTTCTTCTTTTTGAAAGGCAAGCTCTGCGAGGGCAATGATTAATTCATTCTGAATCGATTTTTCCATTGTAGCAAGATACTGTTTGAAGAGAGTCGTTTAGCTAAGAATTGAGATATAACTTCTTAAGCGATCCTTTTTTAATTGTCCTCTAAGTGATCGTTGGTTTCTGTATTGTGAGTATAAAATTCTCTTTGGACGGTTTCGATAATGTATTTTTCTGCTGTACTATAATAGAAAGTGCTAAATGAATTATTTTTTTGAATTGTAAATAATCGGATGGTTTGCGAATGAAATATTGTGCCCCGTTTTCGTAAAGCTGATTCACAACCCCTTCCTCAAAAGAGGTTGAGAACATAATTACAGGAAGATGTTGTAATTTTTTACTTGCCTTTATTTCTGACAAACACTCAAAACCATTTTTGCGATGCATGTTCAGGTCAAGGAAAAGGATATGGGGAAGTTCGTTTGCTTCATTTGCAAGTAGTTCCATTAGTTGCTCTCCGTCATGCACAATCGTAAGTTGTATGGGTGACAAAAAACCATCTACTGCCATTTTGAAAAACATACAATCATCAATATCATCATCAGCAAGGAGAATGTTCAGTTGTTTTAAGTCCATAAGTTAAGCATCTGTTTTACTTATTCGTTTGATAGCATTTTACTTAACTAAAACAACAAAAAAATAGAATTATGAAGGCACGTTGGGGATTCCGATGAGCAAGATCAGTTTATTCCGTCTTAAAGCAACACATATAGAGAATAATTATCATGCGTTTAAAATTATCGGACAGCGCGAAAAAAAGTGGTCCGACAGCGCGGAATCTGCATTAACCCCACTGGAGCAAATCTAATTCTTTATAATCCACTCAAATTGAACTCTAATTCCCCTTAAAATTATTAGACGACATAAAGTCTTTCCATGTAAAAATTATCGGAAGCGCCTTGATAATTATAGAAAAGGCGTTAACCAGATATATCTGAGGGTATACTCCGTAATAAACACATATCGAAGAATCAATAATAACCCAAACGCTGAAGCCTGTTAAAATTGCGTTCCGCGCCCACGTCTGTTTTTCTTTGAATGGATAACGCGCAATAAAGGCTAACAAAATATAGCAACAAGCTATGGTTCCGCCTAAAGGACCATAAATGAAAGCCCTGAATTGTTCTGTCTCCGGGGGAAACTGATTCCTGTGCCAAAAAACTTGCGCAATCATTTGATTGTACGGCAGAAATAGGAAATTATTTCCCCATAAAGCGAAAACAATCCCACATAAGGCAAAGAGCAAACTTGTATAAAAAAGCCATTGTTGCCAAAATAAAAAATTATCATGTCTTAAAGTAGAATTCATGCTCCGGTTCGATTTTATGCTGTGAAGAAATTAACACCCTACCTTTTTACTTTTAGCATACTCGCATTGACTGCAACGACTACTGTACTTACCGTCATTAATATCGCTCCGGCGGCAGGGCTTAGTAAAATTCCTTGGTTGTATAACACGCCCGCTGCCAGTGGAAGGGCAACAACATTATATCCCGTAGCCCAGATTAAATTTTGTATCATTTTGCGATAGGTGGCTTTGCCAAATAGAATCAAACTCACAATATCCTTAGGATTGCTATTGACCAACACAATACCCGCCGTTTCTGCGGCAATATCACTGCCACTGCCAACAGCAATGCCGACATCAGCAATTGCAAGTGCAGGTGCGTCGTTTACGCCATCGCCCGTCATGGCAACAAACTCTCCTCTACTCTGCAACTCTTTGATCTTCTCCAATTTCTGATGCGGCAAAACCTCCGCCATAAAACTATCCATGCCTAACGTCTTACTGACACTGGCAGCAACTTTTCCATTATCGCCTGTAAGCAAAATGGATTTAATATTATTTTCTTTTAACGTCTTAATTGCCTCCGCTGATTCGGGTCGGATTTTATCTGACAAGGCAATGTATCCTGTCAAAACAGTATTAATAATTACAAATACAACCGTTTCTGTATCATTGGCTGTGAATCCCGCCGGAACAGCCATGTTCTTTTCTTTTAAATAGCCTGGACTCACCACTAATATTTGTTTACCCTCTACGGTGGCTTCAACACCCTTACCAGTAATAGCATTAAAGTTTTCTGTAGCCGGAATGCCAATGGACAAATCTTTTACTCTCTGCAATATTCCTGTTGCAATAGGATGCTCTGACTTCTGCTCCAATGCTGATGCTAAACGGATTATTTCGTTTTCAGCAACACCGCTTTGTAGTGAAACTACTTTTGACACTTCAAATTTTCCTATCGTAAGTGTTCCTGTTTTATCAAAAACGATCGTGGTTATCTTCCTTGCATTTTCAAATGCCGTCCTGTTCTTGATCAGCAAACCATTTTTTGCAGATAAAGCAGTTGACTTTGCGACCACTAATGGCACGGCGAGTCCCAATGCGTGAGGGCAGCAAATAACTATCACTGTTACCATCCTCTCCATAGCAAAGGCCAGCGACTGTCCTGTCAAATACCAGTATAAAAATGTTGCAATACCAGAAACCAATGCAATGATAGTTAACCATTTCGCTGCCGTATCGGCCAACAACTGGGTTTTGGATTTTGATTTCTGGGCATCATCAACCAGTTTGACAACCTGGGAGAGGTAAGAATCCTTTGCCGCATGCGATACAGTAATTTTGATAGAGCCATTTCCATTAATAGACCCGGCAATTACTTTGTTACCCTTTATTTTTTGTACCGGTTTTGATTCGCCGGTCAACATAGACTCATTCAGGTAGCTTTCGCCTTCCAATATTATTCCATCAGCAGCAACCTTTTCGCCAGGCTTTACCAGAATGATGTCATTTTCTTTAAGCGTATCTGTCTTTACATCGTGAACCATCTCAGGCATTACCATGTGCGCGTCGGAAGGCATCAACTGCACCAATAGTTCCAGTTCTTTCGAGGCTCCGGCAACGGATTTCATCTCTATCCAGTGGCCCAAAAGCATAATGAGTATAAGGGTTGTCAGCTCCCAAAAGAAGTCCATGCCCGGTAAGCCAAACACAATCGCTACGCTATAGGCATACGCCACGGTGATGGCAAAGCCAATCAGGAACATCATACCAGGGTTCTTTGCTCTTATCTCATCCATCCAGCCTTTTAGAAAAGGCCAGCCGCCGTAAAAGAATACTACCGAAGACAGTGCAAACAGGATATAAGGTGAGCCCGCGAATTGCCAATGAACACCCATAAACTTCTGTATCATGGCAGACAACAGCATGATAGGGACGGTAAGAATTGCCACGACATAAAACCGTCTTTTATAATCCGCAATCATCGCCCCATGATCATGACCCTCCATACCCATGGCTGGATTGCTGCCATGTTGCATCTCACCGTGGTTCATCTTCGAGTGATCCATTTTACTATGATCCATTTGGGGTGTATTCTTCATTTGCTGTTCCATGACTAATTATTTATAAGATTCAGAGTGTTTGCTGGTAGGTTTTAATTCATAGCACTATTAATAACGAAGATTAACACCGGCTCCAAAGCCATAATCACTGTCATACAGTGTGCTGATGGAAAAAGAGCGTTTTACAAAATATTGCAGGCCCATCGTATATTCCTCTTCAGTGTTTACTTTGGCATCAAAAAACAACCTGGTTGTAATGGGCATATCTTTGCGTTCCAATTGCGCACATTGAACTGATTTCCGCCAAACTATGTAAAATGTTTTTTTTATGACTATACGGAATGAAGTCTGCGAAATAAACGTAAGACATCCTCCTCTGTAAAGTTATAACCTCATTAGGGGAAAAATTCTTTGAAGTCTAGTGCATTACCATAGTGAAATATCAAACTGCCATTATAATCCAACTTCATCGTTGATTAGCAGACTTAAATAATTATCACTTGTAGAGAAGAGAAAAATAATTGCGTATTAATTAAAATAATGGTGGTTCAATATGTAGGGCAATAGTTTTCTGTAGCCCTGAAGTTTTCTTCTACATTCGCCCAAAAAGCTCGTTCAGAAATCAAAATCAATAGTATTCTTTAAATTCCAAGCTGCTATCGAATATGAATCAGATAGTCTGCTTTTTCTCATATCTCACGGAACCTCCAGGGGTTCCGTGAGATGAGATATTCGAAGATTTTATTTCATATCTTCCTTTTCTCCATCCTTCATGTGCATCTTTCCAGACATGTCCATGTGATCACCTTCTTTCATGGTCATTTTAGTTCCATCCTTTTTTACACACGTACCGTCCATCATACATTTAGCTCCGTTTTTCATGGTCATCTGTTTTTTCATTGCGGTCATTTTTCCGTCTTTGATCATCATCATCTTTCCGTCCATCATCATGCAGCCATCTTTCTTAGACATGTCCATCTTATCGTGCTTCATTTTATTATGATCCATCTTTTTCATAGTAGAATCTTTTTGAGCGAATGCACCAAACGAAAGAGCAAGTGCTGCAATTACAAAAATTAATTTTTTCATGTTTTTTTGGTTTTAAGTTTATTTAAGAATTAAAGAAAGTTTTATCTGATAAAAATGGTAGTGATATGGATACGAATTTTCAGGAAAGCGCTCATTGATGCTTGTTATATATCTAGTGTATACTCGCTACTAGTACATTCACCCAAATCAATAAACGTAGGGCAACATTCTGTAACATATATAACCACTTAATACCGACCACATGTTATTTTCATGCCAATTGAGTGGCCTTTTGTTAAAAAATGGATCATTCAACTATAATAACTTCCGGAGGTATATTATTCACAAAAATGATTTTTAACCACTCCGACTATAGCTTAAGTAGCCGCCTGAGACCTTTGTGAATCCTATGTAGTGTAGAGAAAATTCATCGGTTTCAATTGAGATACTTCGATTCCCTAATGGATTCAATGTCAGATGTATTCCTTGGAAAATGATCTAAAGCCTTGAAAGGCATATACATATATCAGTTTAAGGCAGTTCGCAAACAACTAATTACTTTACAGAGGAAACGGGTATTGACAGTTCTATCTTTTCCCAGAATATCACAATCTCTCCTTTAGTATCGCTCTCCGTCTCAACTACATAGCGAAGTCTTTCCTGATGCTTATCATCTACTCCGGGTTTTACTTTTACACGGACAATGTCCTCCTTCTGGTCATATTTATCAGCTAAATGCTGGTCCCAGTTTTTATTAATGATAATGGTCCATTCATCTTTGCCAGGAATAGTAAACAAGGCATATTTCCCTGGGGCAATCGTAACGCCACCTATTACAACCTCCTGATTAAAATCGATACTGGTTGCGCGATGAGCACCAATTACCCACACGTTGTCGAAAGGAACAAGGCCACCCCAAATCACCCGGCCACGGACAGCGGGTGAATAATAGTTGATTGTAATTCCAGTAGTACCGATCGTTCCCATCGCCATTGACCTGAGGCTACCCTTTAGCGTGTCAGCCATTGTTTGTTCTTCAATGATGCGCGCGCCTTCTTCTTTGGGAGCAACTATTTGCGATGAAGCATTCTTTTCATTGGATTCGGTTTTTGCTTTATTGTTTGAGCAACCTGATAAAACTACTACCAGGAATAAACAATTAATATATGTTCTCATGTTTTTATGTGTTAGGATTTTTATAACGCGATACGCGCGGTCTTAAGATTTTTTTCTTTGTCATCCGTCCAGGCAAAGACCACCTTGTTTCCGGATTTCGTCATCTGGGGAAAACCACTGGAACGAGACTCTGACGATGAAGCGATAATTATCGACGATTCTTTTTTACCATCTGAATGGACTTTTGCTGCTTTGATCATGGTACCCTCCATCCAGCTAACCATCGCGCTCTGACCATCGATCATTACGATATCGACCCGGCCGATGGCTTCTCCTTCATCAATACGGATTGGTTTGCCAAACGTAGCACCACCATCAACAGAGAATATTACATTAACTTTTGATGTATCCATCGCCGCTGAGAACCAGGCCACCGCAAGATTGTTTTCATCAGCCGCTACCCGCGGACCATTCACCGGGCATCCGGCAATTTTCCATTGGTCCTGATGAATTGTTTTCGGCTCTGTCCACGTATCGCCAATGAGTCGTACAATCGACATATCCCGGATCTCTTCATCTGACCTGTCGCGATAAACAACAACGGGACCATTGGCAGTAATCGCTGCACTGGTTTGACAGCAATCACAGGTTTTATTGTCAAGTTCCCATTCGTTTAATTTATTTCCTTTGGAATCGACTATGGCCGCCCTGAGGCTCATGGAACCATGATGTTCTTCATGCTCTTTCATATCCGCCATTCCTTCCATTACAGTATTTCGTCCATCCAGCCAGGTCACAAAAAAATTGTCTCCGTAAGGTAATAATGTTACAAATCCATGTTCTGCCTCTTTCTTATCATCATTGAGAGTTTGAGCGGTCAGCCAGCTTCTTCCACTATCGTCGGACGATGTCAATTTCACATCATACGCATAGGTGCCCTTACCACTCTTATTAAGAAAATAGGCCATGAATTGCTTCCCGTTAGTTGCGATCATCGGGTAATCTGCCCAATTCACAAACCACGTGCTGTCCGAAGCAATGATCATGGGCTCAGTCCATCGATCGTTATGCAAACTTGAAAATTTGAATATGGCTACGTCGTTACTTTTTTCTATCCACGATACATACACCGTGCTATCATCGTCGGTAAATAAGAATGGTTCTCCGCTCTGCATAGTTGAAGGGGAAACAATAATCTTTACTTCAGGTGTTTGTTCATCAGAATTCTTTTTTGGCGAGCAAGCGATGCCAATGAGGGCAAGAAATAAGATATAAGTACTACTTTTCATGACTATTCATAATTTTAGTAATCAATTCGATATTGTCAGCATCATCCCATTTCCGAAAACCCGCTTCTGAGAATTGTAATTTCCCTTCAGGATTGAAAATCAACGTAGTGGGTAACGCCTGAATTTTCATCGCTTCCATATTCTCCAGGTAAACGTAATGGAATTTGAAAGCATGTTTTTTAGAAAAGTTTTTGATTTGCTCCGGTTCTTCGTTCGAGGCCAACAAAAAGACTATGTTCGCATTCACCAGTTTTTTCTGTACACTTTCAATCGTAGGCATTTCAATAATGCAGGGTTTACACCACGTTGCCCAAACGTTTATGAAGACAGTCTTACCTTTATACTCTCCGACATCGATAGACTTTCCATTTATCTCTTTGAGTTTTATGTTCGCAATACCTGTTGTCGGAGCAGCGGCAGTTTGCTTTTTTGTGTCGGTCGTACAACTCATCAGACTGAAAACAAACAGATAAAACACATTACAGATAATTGTCTTCATAGCTCAATTATTAGATCCCCTTTGAGATCTTTTCCAAAATTTTATGACTCTCACCAAACTTGCACAGGGTATCACAGTGTTGGCGTAAGTCGGGAAATAAAGTATACTTTATTTTTACGTTGCTACTCAATGGCCTTTACGACTAAACTATTGCCTTATCGTGTTTGCTACTGGATCATTTCTTTCACACTTCCACACTTCAGCATCTTGTCACCGAAATAAGGATTTTTAATTTCCTTTTCATTCGACAACCAGAATGCCCCTGCATTATTATTAGCCATTGGGCAGTATTCCAGGTATAGCATGCCCCCAGAAAGTTTCCCTCCTTTTACGAGTGCTGCCATTTCATTACTCAGGAGGCTGAATGATTTGCGTTGATCATCGATAGTAGAGGCATTGATAATTTTTGCTGTAACTCCTGCCGCTTTCGCCGAACCCGAAACATCTTTTAATGATTTTTCTAACGCTCCCGCAGCCTTATTTGCCTCTCCATGATTGGAAGCTACCAGCGCATCTTTTAAATGAGTATAGTGCTCATACGCCTTTCCTAATTTGGCATCCTTGAACATTGCCATACCCTGATCCATTTTTGCATCACTCTTTTTAGCGTGTTCATGTTGGGCAAAAGCTCCCCAGCTGCCTAGTACCAGGAAAAGCAGTATCATTTTTGTTTTCATATTTAAAATAATTTTAGTGTAGTATGGTTTAGTTATTAAATAATTCCTGAGCGTTACCTATTTTTTTTAGTGATGATGTCCTGCCATTGGATCTCCGCCTTTTTTAAGGACTAATTCTCCGTATAGCAGGTAAGCACCGGTTATCACAACATTTTCTTTTTCCTCTATTCCTTCGGTGATTTCTACTTTCTCAAAATTTTCAAGTCCTGTCTTCACCATGCGCGGCTTGAAGGCTCCATCTTTTTCAAGTATCCATACATGACTGCCATTCGCATCACGGATCACGGCATCTGCTGGAAGTGCAATGGCTTTCTTATCCGAGTGAGAAAGGATGACAGTGACCTGAGCGCCGGGAAGAAATTGCTGGTGAGGGTTGGCAATCACCGCCCTCAACGTCACGATCTGACTTGCCTGGCGATATTCAGGACTTAAGAATGTGACTCTTCCTTCCAGCGGAATATTTTCAAATCCACTGATTCGTACTCTCACGCTATCTCCAATTTTTACGAGGGATGATTCTCCCGGATAAAGGTCAGCCTCCACCCATATCTGATCAAGCTTTTCAATACGATACAAAGCGCTCCCTTCAGAGACGTACTGCCCCTCAATGGCATCTATCCTTGCAATTATTCCAGCGACCGGTGCGAAAAAGGTGATTCGGGAATCTGTTTTTTTCCGCTCACCAAGTAATTGAACCTGGTAACGCGTCATTCCATAAAGCAGCAGTTTCTTTTCAGATGCCTTGAGGAAGGATTCATAACGTTTTTCTTTCAGCTCCTCGAATTGCCGAAGCGCCAAAAGATACTCTTCCTGAAACGTCAAAAGCGGTTCGCTGTAAATCTCATATAACGCCTGACCTTGAGCTACCTTCTGACCGATTTCCTTAAAATATAATTTTTCAATACGCCCTTGT
>Ga0123338_10003367_pt1 | contig 14417 bp, 9 predicted proteins | sample grotaG_FD_89793 | JGI IMG/M metagenome (GOLD analysis project Ga0123338, IMG submission 89793) | Glacier valley bacterial and archeal communities from Borup Fiord, Nunavut, Canada, to study Microbial Dark Matter (Phase II) -... | ecosystem: Environmental > Aquatic > Freshwater > Ice > Glacier ... | reverse complement strand
GCCGGGAGCAGGTGACTGAATGGATGGTAAAAGATATTCGCGAATGTGTGGAACATGGTAAGAAATATGGAGTGGTAGTAGCCATTCAGAATCACAATGATTTTATTAAAACCGCTGACCAGGCAGAAACAATTATCAAGAAAGTAAATTCAGATTGGTTTGGATTGATATTGGATATCGGCAGTTACCGCACCGGAGATCCTTACAGGCAGATAGCAGAAACTGCTAAGTATGCTGTTAACTGGCAGATCAAAGAGAATATGTTTGTCAACGGCGCGGAAGTGAAGACAGATCTTGACAGGATTTTTTCCATTATAAAAGCTTCCGGGTACAATGGTTACCTGCCGATTGAAACACTTGGCGCCGGCGACCCGAAATTAAAAGTGCCGGTTTTTTATAAAGAGGTTAAGAAAGCACTTGGTTAGCTTAGCGTTTTTTAACCACGGGGGAAGGAAGAGGTAACACGGAAGTTCACGGAGTAAACTTGTATTGCTTATACCTCAAAAATTGATACCTCATACTTTATTCAACGCTTCCCACATAATATCCACAGGATGCCTGGCTATTTTGCCAGTGCCATCTTTTATCTGATGGCGACAGGATGTGCCAGGTGCTGCAATTATTACATCATCAGCAGCTTTACGCACTGCAGGGAATAAGATAAGCTCACCAATCTTCATGGAAACATCATAGTGTTCTTCTTCATATCCAAAAGAACCAGCCATACCACAGCAACCTGAAGGGATCACATCAACGCGGTAGTTTGCCGGCAGAGAAAGCATATGAACTGTCGCAGATAATTGAGACAATACTTTTTGGTGACAATGTCCATGAAGTTTGATTTCTTTTTTATCAGTAGTGAACTGATCGCTTTTGATATTGCCATTTTTTATTTCTGCGGCAAAAAACTCGTCAACATAAAATGTTTGGGCAGCAAGCGTTTGTGCTTTTGATAGTAATGCATCCGGCACGAGGTCGGGGTATTCATCACGCAATGTAAGAATTGCGGAAGGTTCTATTCCAATTAACGGAGTGCCTGATGGCAGCGCTTCCGAAAGAATGGTTACATTTTTAATGGCTATCTGTTGCGCATCACGAACCAATCCTTTAGAAAGAAATGCTCTGCCACTTTCAAGGTGTTTGGGAACCTCAACCTCATAGCCAAGCGCAGTGAACAGCATTACGAAATTAATTCCCGTTTGTACATCGTTATAATTAGTAAACTCATCCGCGAAAAAGAATATCTTTTGTTTACTGTTTGCGTCCGGCTTTACTTTATTTTTCCATCTAACAAACCAGCTTCTGAATGTGAATGGGTGAAGCAGAGGTAACGGACGCTGCTTTGCAAAACCCATCATTTGTTTGGCAAGCGATGAGCTGAACTTATTACCCATTAAAAAATTATATACCGATGGCACCTTAGAAGCTAATGCATTAAGCTTTGCAATATTCCCAATCATTTTCGCGCGCATAGGGGTACCGTTGGCATCGTAGTAATGCTGCAGGAACTCAGCTTTCATTTTTGCCACATCAACACCGGAAGGACATTCCGATTTGCAACCTTTGCAGCTCAGGCACAGATCCATCACTTCTTTAATTTCAGCATGGTCAAAGCGGTTGGCCTTTTGCGAATGGGTTAAAAAATCTCTCAGAATATTCGCACGCGCCCGGGTGGTATCCTTTTCCTGGCGGGTTGCCATATAACTGGGACACATAGTGCCTCCTGACAAAGCCGTCTTCCTGCAATCTCCTGAACCGGAACATTTTTCCGCAAGTCTCAGTATACTTTTTTCTTCTTTAAACCCAAAGACAGTGGGAATGTCAGGCGTTTCCTGACCCGGATCGTAGCGAAGAAACTCATCCATCGGCGGGGTGTCAACAATCTTACCGGCATTAAAGATGTGATGCGGATCGAAGATTTCTTTTATCTCACGGAACAGGGCGTACACTTCCTGTCCCATAAGAACAGGAATAAATTCGCCTCTTAACCTGCCATCGCCGTGTTCTCCACTTAAAGAGCCGTTGTATTTTTTCACCAGCTGTACAGTATCCGTTAGTATTTCACGAAAGAGTTTTTTCCCTTCAGCTGTCTTCAGGTTGATCATCGGTTCTATATGAAGCTCACCCGCACCAGCATGTGCATAGTAAGAGGCGACCACACCATGTTTATTCAGCATCGCTGCCATATCGTTTGTATATTCCGGCAAGTCGGCCACCGCCACAGCGCAGTCTTCTATTAAGTTTACGGGCTGATTATCGCCGGGCATGTTACGAAGCAGGCCCAGCCCGCTTTTTCTTACATCCCAGGCTTTGTTGATGGCTGATCCGGTTAGCACCGGGTAGGCATACCCAATGTTTTTATTTTTAAGATCAGCAGCCAGCCCTTCCGCTAACGATATCACTTCTTCTATCGTTTCCCCAAAAAATTCTACCATAAGAATCGCTTCCGGATCACCCTGGATAAAAAAGCGGTTAGGAATTTGCGCTATATTGGATTTGGTGAAGTCGAGAATAAATTTATCAACCAGTTCAGACGCGTAGGGATTGTGTTGCATCGCGGTAAGGTTTGCGATCATAGATTCCCGTAAGCTGTTGCAATGAACTGCTAACAATGCATTGCATGGCAGGGGCAGGGGCAGCAGCGCGACTTTTATTTCAGTGACAAAACACAAAGTGCCTTCTGAACCGGCAATCAGTTTGCACAAATTAAAGTCTTTAGATGAATTGCCAAAAGGGATAGTATCCAGCAGGCTGTCCAATGCGTAACCAGTATTACGTCGGGTAATAGCTTTGTTAGGAAATTTTGCGGCTATAACCTCCTGATTTTTACCTTGCGAAAGCAATTCAAAAACCGAGCGGTAAATAGTAGTCTCCAATGAATCTGTTGCAGTTAGCTTCGCATTAATTTCTTTTGGTGTTACACTTTTAAAAGTAGCTTCCGTGCCATCGCTTAGTATCGCTTTTACTTCCAACAGGTGATCTCTTGTGCTACCCCAGCGGATGCTGTGCAAGCCGCAGGAATTGTTCCCAACCATTCCTCCCATCATAGCCCTGCTGGCGGAAGAAGTTTCCGGACCAAACATTAGTCCAAATGGAAACAGGTATTTATTAAGATCGTCGCGGATAACGCCTGGCTGCAATCTTGCCCATTTTTCATCTTTATTAACTTCCAGTATTTTAGTGAAATGTTTGGAAAGATCTGCTACAATGCCACTGCCCACTACTTGTCCGGATAATGAAGTGCCTGCTGCCCTGGGGATAATCGTGGTATTATTTTCCAGTGCAAAATTTACCAGCGCTTTAATATCTTCCGCTGTTTCGGGTAAGGTAACGGCAAGCGGCTTTTCTTTAAACATAGAAGCGTCCGTAGCGTATATCATTCTCATAGCATTATCCAAACCGGTATCCTGGTAGTATAATCTTCCCTTCAAAATCCGGCTTAATGATTTGAGCGCTGTTTGCATACTGAAAATTATTTAAAATTTCTGAAAGGTGGTGTTATGATTATTAATTATTCGCTTTCCGCAGATCAATACCTTTCATCTTTTCTTTGATAGCTGATTGCAAATAACCCGATCAATACTTTACATTTGGCAACTTCGTTAATGCTCTCCGCCGGAAAGGGAAAATAATTTAACCAAATTCTTCGCTGTTAATTATCTTAACGGAATAATAATCACTTGCCAATGCACCAGCTTCACTTTGCGGATTATATTGTATTTCTTATTTATTTTGTTCTTGTTACTTCTTATGGTTATTATATCTATCATAAAAAAAAGTCAGCCAGTCTTAATTCCAGGGATTTTTTTCTTGCGGAAGGATCTTTAACCTGGTGGGCGATAGGCGCTTCCCTGATCGCCTCGAATATTTCTGCTGAACATTTTATCGGGATGTCGGGTTCCGGTTTCGCATTAGGATTAGCTATCTCCACCTACGAGTGGATGGCGGCGGCTACGTTGATAATAGTTGCTATTTTTTTTATCCCCGTTTACCTGAAAAACAAGATTTATACGATGCCGCAGTTTTTATCCCAGCGGTATAATTCTACGGTAAGTACCGTGATGGCAGTGTTCTGGCTACTAACTTATGTATTTGTGAACCTTACCTCCATCTTATATCTCGGGGCGTTGGCCATTGCTTCAGTGTCGGAAATAAGTTTCGAATGGTGTATTGCCGGACTGGCGGTATTTTCAATTGTCGTTACATTGGGAGGGATGAAAGTGATCGGGTACACCGATGTGTTCCAGGTATTTGTTTTGATACTGGGAGGATTGGTGACAACCTATCTTGCACTTAGCATGGTGTCTGAACATTTTGGTTACGGAAAAGATATCTGGAAAGGCCTTTCGGTGATAAGAGAAAAAGTGCCTGATCATTTCCACATGATCTTTGATAAAACAAATCCTTACTACAAAGACCTGCCGGGCTTGTCGGTATTGGTTGGCGGGATGTGGATCAACAACCTCAACTACTGGGGATGTAATCAATATATTATTCAACGTGCGCTGGGGGCAAATTTAAAAACAGCGAGGAACGGCATACTGTTCGCTGCATTTCTTAAATTACTGGTTCCTGTAATTGCAGTACTGCCCGGCATTACCGCTTTTTTATTATATAAAGAAGGGATGTTTCAAACTGAAATGACGGAAGCCGGTGTGATAAGGCCTGATCATGCTTATCCTACTTTACTAAACCTGTTGCCGGCAGGATTGAAAGGACTGGCTTTTGCCGCGCTTACTGCAGCCGTAGTAGCCTCTCTCGCGGGAAAGGCCAACAGTATTTCTACCATCTTTTCATTAGATATTTACAAAAAATTCTTTCATAAAAATGCCAGTGAAAAGCAATTGGTAAGAACCGGGCGTTTGACGGTGGTAGTTGCCATGCTCATTGGTGCCCTGGTGGCGCCGGCACTAAGATCACTAGACCAGGCTTACCAGTTTATACAGGAGTATGTCGGATTCATCTCGCCCGGCGTGCTGGCGATTTTCCTGCTGGGTTTTTGCTGGAAAAGAACCACCTCGGCGGCAGCGTTAACGGCTGCACTCCTTACTATTCCACTATCAACGCTGCTGAAATTTTTACCCGGCTGGACGAATGGAGTGTTTCCTGATTATCCTTTTTTAGATCGCATGTCAATAGTTTTTGGCTTGCTGTTGTTGATAATGGTCGTAATGAGTTTGCTTGCACCTTCGAAGGCTAATGAAAATAAACGGCCTATTGAAATCGATGTTAAGATGTTCAGGTGCTCGCCCGGATTTATTATAGGATCAGTAATTATTTTAGGCATACTAACGGCGCTGTACACTGTTTTCTGGTAGGAATAAACCTATAAGGTTTTCAAAACCTTATAGGTTTAAACACGGGTTCTTCATAAGTAGTCAGCTTGTATGACTTGTATAATATGTTTGAATAAACCTCGTCAGCCTGTCAACGGCTGCATTTAAACCTATAAGGTTTTTAAAACCTTATAGGTTAACCTTACCTTTGCCTTATAAATTTTGTTTGTCAGGAAAATGGCAGTATTACATAACCGCATCTCTCAAAAAGAGTTAAAAGCACTTTTGTACCAGGAAAGCACACCGCGTACCACCATTTCCTTCTACCAGTATTTTCATATTGAAAACCCCAAAAATTTCCGTGATGAACTTTATACAAATCTCTACCTGTTAAAAGTCTTTGGTCGCATTTATGTAGCGCAGGAAGGTATCAACGCGCAGCTCAGTGTTCCCGCTGAAAATTTTGATTCATTTAAAAAATACCTGCATAGCATAGAGACGTTGAAATTTGTAAGGTTGAATGTAGCCATTGACGATGATGGTAAATCGTTCTGGGTATTGAAAATAAAAGTAAGAGATAAAATAGTTGCAGATGGAATTGAAGATGCTGACTTCGACATGCGAAATAAAGGTAACTATGTAGATGCGGTTACCTTTAATAAACTTACGGAAGATCCTGGTACTATCGTAGTTGATATGCGTAATCACTATGAATTTGAAATAGGGCATTTTTATAAAGCAATCGAAGTGCCCAGTGATACTTTCCGCGAGCAGTTACCCATGGCCGTTGACATGCTTAAAGATGCCAAAAATAAAAATATCATCATGTACTGTACCGGTGGCATCCGTTGTGAGAAGGCCAGCGCTTACCTGTTACACAATGGCTTCGCGAATGTATTTCATCTTGAAGGCGGGATTATTAATTACGCCAATATTGTTAACAAAGAAGGCTTACCCAATAAATTTACCGGAAAGAATTTTGTCTTCGATGACAGGCTGGGGGAGCGTATCAGCGATGATGTCATAGCGTATTGCTATCAATGCGGTAAGCCTGCTGACACACATACCAATTGTAAAAATGAAGCATGTCATTTATTATTCATCCAATGTGAAGATTGCGCCCGGCAATTTGACGGTTGCTGTAGTGACGAGTGCAAAACCATTTATCATCTGCCGGAAGAAGAACAGAAAATATTGCGTGAAGGAAAGCAAAACGGACAAATGGTTTTTAATAAGTCGAGGCAGAGGCGGAAGGGGTGATGGAAATATTTTCTGATTCAAACCCCGCCTCAAAATTTTAAGAAGCGTTCTTTTATTCTGACCAGACTGATTCAATTCAGTTCTACCAATCAGATCCTTTTGAGTCAGGCAGGAGATTTTTTTGCATCAACCGGTAATTGCGAACTAGTGCCTCTTCGTATTGTCGGCTTTTTTTATTGGCTTTAACACAACTTATTTTTTTGCATCTATTTTCATTCCTTCATTAACCTCTCCAGCGAAGCCTCAATCCTTTTTTTTGTCTCTTCATCACTTAATAATTCAGGGATAAATTTATTGCCTATTACTTTTTCGTACAATTCAATGTACCGTTGTGAAATAGTGTTCACCCATTCTTCATCCATCTCCGGAACGTTCTGTCCTTCTTTACCCATAAAATCCTGACTTATCAGCCATTCCCTGACAAACTCTTTGCTTAGCTGCTTCTGTCTTTCCCCATTAAGCTGGCGTTCAACAAAACCATCTGCATAAAAGTAACGGGAGCTGTCGGGAGTATGGATCTCATCCATCAAAAAAATAGTATCAGCAATTTTACCAAATTCATATTTTGTATCTACCAGGATTAGATCCTGCTTAGCTGCTATCTCTTTTCCTCTTTTAAATAAAGCGAGCGCATACTTTTCCAGCAGCGCATAGTCGTTTTCGTTAGCCAGGCCCCTGCTGATAATTTCTTCACGGGAGATATCTTCATCGTGGCCTACTTCCGCTTTTGTTGAAGGAGTAATTATGGGTGAAGCAAAAAAATCATTTTCTTTCATGTCATCAGGAAGCGTTACACTGCATAAGCTTCGATGCCCACTGCTGTAAGTGCGCCAGGCATGACCGGTAAGATTTCCTCTTACTACCATTTCAACCCGGAAAGGAATACATTGCCTGCCTATTGCTACATTAGGTGCAGGAGTATCTGCCAGCCAGTTTGGACAAATGTCTTCCGTAGCCTTTAGCATGTATGAGGCTACCTGGTTTAGAACCTGTCCCTTGAAAGGTACAGGCTCCGGTAATATTACATCAAAAGCGGAGATGCGGTTACTGGCTATCATTACCAGCCACTCTTCTCCAATATAATATACATCCCTGACTTTACCTTTATAAAAACCCGTCTGTCCGTTTATTCTAATCAATGACATACTGCTAAAGTACTGAGCGGTGTCGACATAGCCAATTTTCAGATTGCCGATTTGACCTGATAATTTATTTTCCCGTTATAAAAAAATCTAGGAGATAAGTTGAACAATCAGTACTTTGCCTCAAATCTATTCTACTAAAACTGCTATCATGAAAAAGAACCTACGCTGGATTGCGTTACTGCTGATTACCGGCATTTTTCCCCTTCCAATCTTCGCCCAGACAAATAATATTTCAGGAAACGTTAAAAGCGCTTCGGGCAAAGAAGTGCTGGCAGCCGTTTCAATAGTGATCAAAGGCTCTTCTACCGGAACATTTACTGATGACAAAGGAAATTTTAAGCTGGTAACCAATCGTGCATTACCGCTGACACTGGTACTGAGTTCCGTAGGCTTTGAAACAAAAGAGATTACTGTCAGCAACGCTTCCGAGGTTTTACAGATCGATATAGTACCCGGCTCGTCCTTAGGGACAGAAGTGGTGGTGTCTGCAAGCCGTGTTCCAGAACGTATATTGGAATCCCCCGTTTCTATTGAAAGGATGGGCACGGCAGCAATCAGGAATGCGGCAGTGCCCAATTATTATGATGCCACCGCCAATCTCAAAGGGGTGGATCTTACAACGTCGAGCTTAACGTTCAGAACCATCAGCACCCGCGGTTTTAACGGTAGCGGTAATCTTAGGTTTAATCAGTTGGTTGATGGGATAGATAACCAGGCCCCGGGATTAAATTTCGCTGTAGGTAATATTGTTGGACCTACAGAGCTTGATATAGATAACATAGAATTACTGCCAGGTGCATCTTCCGCACTTTATGGTTCCGGCGGCATGAACGGTACTCTGCTGGTGACCAGTAAAAATCCATTCAAATACCAGGGACTTAGTTTCCAGGTCAAGCAGGGCATCATGCATAGCGATGGAAAGGAAAGACCCGTAGCGCCTTTTTATGACTGGGCTTTGAGATGGGGTAAACAGATCGGTCAGAAGTTCGCGTTTAAAGTTGGTGCCCAGTTTATCCAGGCAAAGGACTGGCAGGCGGGAGATGAAAGAAACCTTCTGAGAAACAATGTTTTCAGTTCCGTTAAAACAGGCGACCGCTTATCCGATCCTAATTACAATGGCATAAATGTTTTTGGCGATGAAGCCAGCGCAAGTATGAATTATTTCGCACAGGCTGTAAGGGCTACCGTATCTGCAACGCCCGGCATCACACCCGGACTAAGCGCTATCGATGCAATGATTGGCGGCGGACTTACCTATTCGCAGATAAGTGCTAACGTCAGCGGGAATCCGCTTCTTGCCGGACTGGCTCCATACCTGCCTTTTCTTGTGCCTACCAGCGGTGTCGCTAATAATGGATTCAAAAACACCTACGGATCGCAATTTGTGAGTCGCACCGGTTATGCTGAAAAAGACGTGGTAGATTACAATACTTACAATGTAAAATTAACCGGCGGACTTTATTATAAGATCACCGATAATGTAGAGGCATCACTGCTGGCTTATTGGGGAACCGGCACAACAGTATATACCGGCGCCGACAGGTATGCGATAAAAAATCTTAAGATGGGCCAGTATAAAGCAGAAGTGAAAGGCACCAACTGGTTCCTGCGCGGGTACACTGTCCAGGAAAATTCCGGTGATGCTTATACAGCCACAACGGCAGCGCTCTTTATTAACAGGGTATGGAAAAGTGACGCTACCTGGTTTCAAACATATACCGGTACTTACGGCGCTTTCCGTTTAGGCGGAGCCAGTGATGCACAGGCTAACGCAGCGGCAAGATCGTCCGCTGAAGCAGGAAGATTTTTACCTGGCACACAGCAATACAATGACGCTTTTAACACCGCTGTAAACACTTCGATCAACAAAGGCGGCGCTAAGTTTCAGGACGCTACTGACTTGTATCACCTGGAGGGCCAGTACAACTTCGATAAATTGAAAGTGGTAGACCTGATGGTAGGTGCAAGCTACCAGTTATTTCGCCTGAATTCGCAGGGTACTATTTTTGTTGATACTACCGGTCCTATAAATATCAATGAATACGGAGGGTATGTTCAGGTGCAAAAGCGGTTGCTGAATGATGTATTGAAGCTGACAGGTTCTATCAGGTACGATAAGAGCCAGAATTTCAATGGCAGGTTCACACCCAGGATAACAGGTTTGATAAAAATTGCTGAAAACAATAATATAAGGCTTTCCTTCCAAACGGCTTACCGGTTCCCGGCTACCCAGGATCAATACATCAACCTGCTGACTGGCGGTGCTAACAGGCTGATTGGTGGTCTGCCGGACTTTAATACTTACTTCAGGTTTAATACAAGTCCGGCTTATACGGCTGAAAGTATTGATGCTTACCGTAATTCAATTGCTGGTGGAAGCATTAATCCTACACTGCTGCAGGCGGCACAGTTTCAAAAAATCAAACCTGAAACAATGAATTCATTCGAGATAGGATATAAAGGATTGATCACCAAAAAATTATTAATAGATGCTTATGCTTATTACAGTAAGTACAAAGATTTTATCGGCAGAGTTGCTGTTGGCAGAGGGGTGAGTGAAGTCCCCGCGAATGCACCGAGAGAATTAGCAAGTCCGTTTACTACCAACAACTATTCCTTTGTTGTTAATACGCCTAACAATGTAAAAGCATTCGGCTGGGGCATCGGGATAAATTACCAGGTTATAAAAGGTTATGAAATCAATACAAATATTTCCTCAGACCAGCTGGACAATGTCCCTTCAACGCTTTTCACTCAGTTTAACACACCGAAGGTTCGTTATAATATCGGCTTTGGTAACGCGGATATGGGTAAAGGCGTAGGCTTCAATATCATTTACAGATGGCAGGATAAGCTTAACTGGCAGGGTACTTTTGCTACCGGCGATATCAGCGCCTTCAGCACACTGGATGCGCAGGTAAGTTATAGAATCCCAAAAACAAAAAACCTGTTGAAGATCGGCGCTTCTAACCTTTTAAATAAATATTATTACAGCGCAATAGGCAACCCATTGGTGGGTGGAATGTATTATGTGAGCTTCGGGTACAATGTGTTTTAGTCTGAACTGTGATTTATGTGATTGTAATGATTAGTAGGATTATGACTCATTTCTGGCGCAATTATGCAGGGCTGCTTTTGTGGGAACTATACTTTTGCCTGGCCGTGGTAGACCGTATATTTGTGCCTGGCTACATCCAAAACTTCACAAAGGCACAAGTACGTTAATACACAATGCTTAGCTGCATACTTGCATCAGTACCTGGGGTGTTGTCAAAAGAGTATGACGCACAACATACTCATTACAATAATTATAGTATAGGCTTTCAAGCATCTTAGTGATAACCACGGTTTAAGTCTTCCATCATATTAATCATAAAAATCATTTAAACCACAGTTCATATATTAAACCTGAAGTGCATCACATCGCCATCCTTCACAACATAATCTTTGCCTTCAATTCTCAACCTGCCATTCTCTCTGCATGCGCTTTCTGAGCCGTACTGAACGAAATCATTGTAGGCGATTACTTCCGCTTTAATAAAACCTTTTTCAAAATCAGTATGGATAACACTCGCTGCCTGAGGGGCTTTCCAGCCCTGGTGGATGGTCCAGGCGCGAACTTCCTGTACTCCGGCTGTAAAATAAGTATACAGATTAAGCAGTTTGTAGGCAGAACGAATAAGCTTATTCAATGCCGGTTCAACCATTTTGTATTCATCCATAAACAACTGGCGGTCGTCTTCATTATCCAGTTCTGTGATCTGTGCTTCTATAGAATTGTTCATCACGATAACCTGTGCGTTCTCACCGGCGACAGCGGCTATCAGCGCCTCTGAAAATTTATTACCGGTATGCATAGACGCTTCGTCAACGTTAGCAACGTATAAGACAGGTTTTTCCGTCAGCAGGAAAAGATCCGCGATAGCCATTCTCTCATCCTTATCGAGATCCAGCTCGCGGATGCTGCGACCTTTTTGCAAATGTTCCATACAACGTTTCAGCACTTCATATTCAGCTTTCAGTTTGAGGTCACCGGTGCGAAGCATTTTTTCAGCCTTTGAATATTTCCTTTCTACGCTGTCGAGATCTTTAAGCTGCAATTCAGTGTCGATGATTTCTTTATCGGCTATAGGATTGATGGCGCCTTCGTCGCGCAGGATATTCTCATCTTCAAAACAACGTATCACATGTACGATGGCATCTACTTCGCGGATATTGGCAAGAAATTTATTACCTAGTCCTTCTCCCTTGCTGGCGCCTCTTACAAGTCCGGCGATATCTACTATTTCTATCTGCGTAGGCACGGTGCGGTTAGGTACTACCAGTTCAGCAAGTTTAGTGATGCGTTCATCAGGCACATCAACCAAACCGATATTCGGCTCTATAGTACAAAAGCGGTAGTTGGAAGCCTGTGCCTTTGCACTGTTGCTTACTGCGTTAAACAAAGTTGATTTCCCAACATTCGGTAGTCCCACGATTCCTGCTTGCAAAGACATATTTGTTCAAATTTTAAATTCAAAAATTTTGAGGCGCAAAGATAATGGAATTCTGGTTGGATGGTTTCCAATTGAAATGGAGATGTAGAAGGATATAGGGAAATGACCATGAACTGGCACTATTCAAATTAATTAGACGCCCTTTGATATCAAGTGTCAATTACATTCTCATTAATTGATGATACGTATCGACTAAACAAAATATAAAATTTCATTTATGCAGATGCTGATCTTTTACGGAATATTATTTTGTTATCTGTAGTTATGTGTGGATTTATTTATCAGATAAGGAAGGTCTTCATCTTTCAAAACTTTATTTAGAAAAATTGGATCTTCATAGTTTTTATTTAGTTCCTGACAAACCATTGGTAACCTTTAACTTTTTTCAATCCTTTTAATATGAAATTATTACTTTTTTACTCACAACTCATAAACGACATGAACGAGTTTAAACTCGAGATTTAAATGTTGGATAGAATTTGAGTTACCCTGACAGTTTTAAAATACAAGTCGTAATCTAATTCAAAACCTGTGAGGTTTTTAGAAATCTCACAGGTTGTTCCCTTTTTTTGAAAACGTGTTTGGGCAGAAACCTCAACTTAAGAACGTGAACCATAAATCATTAAAATTTTCTTTCTTATCTTGAAGCCATAATCGTCAAACATGGTTCTTAGTTATATCTGGATGGCCTTCTTCCTGGTAGCTTTTGTTATTGCTTTTATCAAATGGGCCGTTATGGGTGACCAGGAAATATTCAGGATACTAGTAGAAGGCATCTTTAAATCCGCGGGGGATGGATTTGATATCTCTTTAAAACTGGTTGGAATACTTTCTCTTTTCTTAGGCTTTATGAAAATAGGGGAGAAAGCCGGCGCCATTAATTTTCTTTCAAGGATGGTGGGTCCGTTCTTTTCAAGACTGTTCCCTGATATCCCTAAGAACCATCCTGCTATTGGCCAAATGATGATGAACTTCTCGGCTAATTTATTGGGACTGGATAACGCGGCAACGCCCTTCGGTTTAAAAGCCATGGAAAGCCTGCAGGAACTAAATCCTCATAAAGAAACCGCCAGCAACGCGCAGATCATGTTCCTTGCCCTGCACGCAAGCGGACTCACACTTATACCGATAAGCGTAATCGCGATGCGGGCGGCGGTAAAACCACCTTCATTAAATCCTACCGACATATTCATTCCCTGTATGATCGTGACCTTCGTTGCCACGCTTGCTTCTATGATCGCGGTAGCTGTAAGGCAGCGTATCAATTTACTTCAACCTGTCATCATCGCATGGGTGGCGGGGTTGTCGGTACTTATAGGTTTACTGGTTACTTACCTTACTTCCCTCGACCCGGTAAATCTTCAAAAGGTCTCTGTACTTTTAAGCAACGGACTTATACTGCTGGTGTTCCTGCTTTTCCTGTTGGGTGCGTTAAGAAAGAAAGTAAATGTTTTTGAAAGTTTTATAGAAGGCGCCAAAGGCGGATTTGAAATAGCCATAAGAATTATTCCTTACCTGATTGCAATGCTGGTGGCTATCTCGGTGTTACGTAATTCAGGTGTGTTTAATTATGTGCTCGGCGCGTTTACAAAGCTGTTTGGATCGCTTGGCTTAAATACCGACTTTGTACCATCCTTACCAACTGCACTAATGAAACCTTTAAGTGGCAGTGGTTCCAGGGGAATGATGGTAGAAGCCATGACCACGTACGGGCCTGATTCTTTTGTTGGCAGGCTGTCAGGTATTTTCCAGGGAACCAATGATACTACCTTTTATGTAGTGGCTGTATACTTCGGGTCTGTGGGTGTTAAAAACACCCGGTATGCAATTTCAGTGATGCTGCTCGCTGACCTGGTAGGTATCATAACGGCTATCCTTATGGGTTATTTATTCTTTCACTGATTGCTGACGGCGGATAGCAAATTGTAACTCATACGAACCAGCTATCGTATCACAAACCTCGCCGTAACGCCAAAAGCGTCCGGGATAAAGCCAATCTTGGGTAATATGTCCAGTTCCGGTTTCCAATCTATAGAAAGGTTCAACGGTATTTTTTCAAATTTATAATCAAGTCCTACAACTCCCTGTGGTCCGAGATAAGTATTGCGGCTTTCAAAACCCAGGTAACCGCCACCGCCATAAAACCATTGCAGGCCCGGAAAATTTAATGGGCTGTGTATTTCATATAACGCACCTATTCCAAAGCGGCTTCCGAAAGACAACAATCCTTCCACCGCGTT
>Ga0123338_10003365_pt1 | contig 14418 bp, 11 predicted proteins | sample grotaG_FD_89793 | JGI IMG/M metagenome (GOLD analysis project Ga0123338, IMG submission 89793) | Glacier valley bacterial and archeal communities from Borup Fiord, Nunavut, Canada, to study Microbial Dark Matter (Phase II) -... | ecosystem: Environmental > Aquatic > Freshwater > Ice > Glacier ... | reverse complement strand
CGTTACAAAGCCATGTACCGACAGCCAGCTACGGTGCGTTTGGCCGAAAAACGGGAAGAACTCTTCCAGGTTTTCCTGATGCGGCAAACCTAGATTCGTTCCCACGGCAAGTCCTGAAGAGCCCGAAAATTTGATTACATGCTTTCTAATCCCCCGTTTGGTGTGGAATGGAAAAAAGTCGAGAAGGAGATCCGCAAGGAGCACGAACAGCAGGGCTTCGCCGGACGTTTTGGCCCCGGCCTGCCCCGTGTGTCCGATGGTTCGCTGCTATTCCTGTTGCATTTGCTCAGCAAGATGCGCCCGGCGAGCGAAGGCGGTAGCCGTTTTGGCATTGTGCTCAATGGTTCACCGTTATTCACTGGCGGCGCAGGTTCCGGCGAAAGCGAGATACGTCGCTACGTGCTGGAAAACGACCTAGTGGAAGCGATCATCGGCCTGCCTACGGATATGTTCTACAACACCGGCATTTCCACCTACGTGTGGATTCTCAGTAATCATAAACTGGAAGTCCGCAAGGGTCTGGTGCAACTCATCGACGCTAGCGGCTTCTGGCAAAAGATGCGCAAGAGCCTGGGCAGCAAGCGTAAAGAACTTTCCGAGCAGCATATAGCCGATATCACCCGGATTTTTGGTAAATTTACTGAATCTCAGATCGCCACAGTATTGAATGCGGAAGGTAAGGAAATCGCCCGTCAGATACTCACCCCTAGCGATCCAGAACCTACCACCCCGGTAGGCGGCAAGGTGAAATGTGCTCCCCTCTCGCGCATCTTTCGTAATCAGGATTTCGGGTATCGCACCATCACGGTTGAACGTCCGCTGCGCGATGTAGCCGGAAAGATCGTGTTGGGGGAGAAAGGTAAACAGAAGGGTAAACGGCAACCGGATAGCAGCCTGCGCGATACGGAGAATGTACCACTTACTGAGGACGTGGAAACCTACTTCAAGCGCGAAGTACTGCCCCATGCGCCGGACGCCTGGATTGACCATGAGAAGACGAAGGTGGGGTATGAAATCCCCTTTACCCGTCAATTCTATGTATTCGAACCTCCGCGCTCGCTGGCCGAAATCGATACCGATTTGAAGATAGTCACCGACCGTATCCTCACGATGATCGGAGGGTTATCGTCATGAGCATTTCACGGTATGAGAAGTATAAGGATAGTGGGATCGACTGGCTTGGTGAAGTGCCAGAGCATTGGGGAATTAGAGCAATCAAGCATATTGTATCTACGCCAATAACAGATGGCCCTCATGAGACCCCGGAGTTTATCGATGAGGGTGTTCCTTTTGTTTCGGCTGAAGCGGTTTCGACAGGGGAAATTGATTTTGATAAAATTCGGGGGTTTATATCCGAAGAAGATAATGCACGCTATTCCCAAAAATATATCCCAAGACTTCATGACATATATATGGTCAAATCTGGAGCAACTACGGGTGTGACTGCTATTGTAGAGGTCGCCGCCCGATTTAATATCTGGTCGCCTTTAGCAGTCATTAGATGCAGTGCCAAGTTTCACCCGTATTTTATACTTAACTTTATGCGCTCCAAAAATTTCCAAGAGGCTATTACATTAAATTGGAACTTTGGAACCCAACAGAATATTGGAATGGGTGTTATTGAAAACCTCTCAGTGCCATATCCCCCCCTTAAAGAACAATCTGCCATTGCCGTCTTCCTCGATCAGGAAACCGCGAAAATCGAAGCACTGATTGTTGAGCAGCAGCGGCTTATTGCGCTGCTGACCGAGAAGCGCCAGGCAGTCATCTCGCATGCCGTTATCAAAGGTTTGAACTCCGCCGTACCGATGAAGGATTCTGGCGTTGAATGGCTAGGCGAGGTGCCGAAGCATTGGGATGTAGGTGCTATTAAGCGATTTGCCAGTTTTCTTGATCATCGACGTATACCTTTGAGTTCAGAGGAGCGCAGCTATAGGTGTGGCTCATTTCCATACTACGGCGCATCTGGGATCATCGACTCAGTTGATGAGTATATTTTTGATGAAGACTTAGTTCTTGTTTCTGAAGACGGTGCTAATCTAATAAATCGTGTAACGCCCATCGCGTTTGTGGCCCGTGAACGTTATTGGGTAAATAATCACGCACACATTCTTAGACCAGCAGATAGTAACCTGATTTATTGGGCAGAAAGAATTGAGGCGATTAACCTTATACCTTTTATTACTGGTTCTGCACAACCAAAGTTAACAATCGAGGCATTAGCTAATTTGGTAATTGCTGTACCTCCTAGTGAAAGAGAGCGTTCTGATATCGAGAGGTTTGTAGTGCAGCAATCTGTACAATTGGCTGATCTGGTTGACGAAGCGCAAAAAGGTATCACCCTTCTCCAAGAACGTCGCTCGGCGCTTATTTCTGCTGCTGTCACTGGTAAAATCAATGTGTACGGCCTGGTAGCGGCCCAGCCGAAAAGTGAGGCAGCCACATGAGTAGCCTACATAAAGAAATTAACTTCGAAATCGAAATCTGTGAGTACTTGGCTGCCCACGGCTGGCTTTATGTGGAAGGCGACGCCAAAGCCTACGACCGGGCGCGGGCGCTGTTTCCGGCTGATGTCATTGCCTGGGTGCAAGAAACCCAATCTAAGGCGTGGCTGTCGTTGGAGAAGAACCACGGCGCACAGGCGGTGGAGGTGTTGCTAAGTCGCCTACGCGCTTCGCTCAATCAGCACGGCACCCTGGAGGTGCTACGCCACGGCATCGAGATGATCGGCCTGCGCCAGCCGCTGATGTTTGCTCAGTTCAAACCCGCCTTGGCCATGAACCCGGAGGTGCTGGCGAAATACGGCCTTAACCGGCTGCGCGTCGTGCGGCAGGTGCGCTATTCGCTGCACAACGAGAATACCATTGATCTGGTGCTGTTTATCAACGGCTTGCCAGTGGCCACCTGCGAGCTGAAAACAGACTTTACTCAATCCGTGGAAGATGCGGTCGATCAGTACCGGTTTGACCGCGATCCGCGCCCAAAAAAGCAGAGCGCCGCCGAGCCATTACTGTCGTTCCCCAACGGGGCGCTGGTGCATTTTGCCGTCAGCAATATAGAAGTACGCATGACGACGAAGCTCATCGGCCCGGCCACGAGCTTTCTGCCCTTCAATCGTGGTGATAATGGCGCAGCGGGTAACCCGGCGAACGAGCATGGCGGTCATCGTACCGCATACCTGTGGGAAACCATATGGGCACGGGAAAGCTGGCTGGAGATTCTGGGGCGCTATCTCGTAGCGCAGAAGGACAGCAAGAAGCAGATCAACAAAATCATCTTTCCGCGCTTTCATCAGTTGGATGCCACTCGCAAGCTGCTGGCCACGGTGCTGGAGGAAGGCCCCGGCGGTAAATATCTGATTCAACATTCAGCAGGTTCTGGCAAGACCAATTCCATTGCATGGTCAGCGCATTTTCTCGCCGACCTGCATAGTGCCAAGCATGAAAAGCTGTTCGATTCGGTGCTCGTGGTATCTGATCGCAACGTGCTGGATTCACAATTGCAGGAAGCCATTTTCGACTTTGAGCGTACTGCCGGGGTTGTAGCAGTTATCAAGGGCGAGAGCGCCAGCAAGAGCGGCGAGCTGGCAAAGGCGCTTTCTGGCAGTAAGAAGATTGTGGTTTGTACTATCCAGACGTTTCCTTTTGCATTGAAAGCGGTGCAGGAGCTGGCAGCCACGCAGGGCAAACGCTTCGCGGTGATTGCCGATGAGGCCCATTCCTCACAGACTGGCGAGGCGGCGGCCAAGTTGAAGGCCGTACTGTCGCCGGAGGAGTTGCAGGAATTGAACGACGGCGGTGAGGTCAGCACCGAAGACCTGTTGGCCGCGCAAATGGCCACCCGTTCGGCGGAGAAGGGCATTACCTATGTGGCCTTCACCGCCACGCCCAAGGCCAAAACGCTGGAGCTGTTCGGACGCCGCCCCAACCCTGATATGCCCGCAAGTGCCGAAAACCTCCCTGCTCCCTTCCACGTGTATTCCATGCGCCAGGCGATTGAGGAAGGCTTCATCCTTGACGTGCTGAAGAACTACACTCCCTATAAATTAGCGTTCAAGCTTGCCCACGATGGCAAAGAGATGGACGACAAAGAGGTAGAGCGCAGCGAAGCCCTAAAAGGCATCATGCGCTGGGTGAAGCTGCACCCCTACAACATTTCCCAGAAGGTGCAGGTGGTGGTGGAGCATTTTCGCGAGAACGTCGCACCACTGCTTGATGGCCAGGCCAAGGCAATGGTGGTGGTATCCAGTCGGTTGGAGGCTGTGCGCTGGCAGCTTGCTATCGGCAAATACATCAAGGATCAGGGCTATAAAATTGGCATGCTGGTGGCATTCTCCGGCGAGGTAAACGATAAGGTATCTGGCTCGGAACCGTTCACCGAAACCAGCAAGACATTGAACCCAGGGTTGAAAGGGCGTGACATCCGCCAGGCGTTTGATACCGGGGAGTATCAAATCCTTCTGGTGGCCAACAAATTCCAGACCGGATTCGATCAGCCTTTGCTGTGTGGTATGTACGTAGACAAGCGGCTGGCAGGCATTACAGCGGTGCAGACGCTTTCGCGTCTCAATCGCGCGCATCCCGGCAAGGACATCACCTATGTAGTCGATTTCGTCAATGATCCGCAGGAAGTTTTAGCAGCTTTCAAGGCGTATTACGCGACCGCAGAACTGGCGAACGTCACCGACCCCAACCTGGTGTTTAACCTGCGCACGAAGCTGGATGTGGCAGGCTTCTACGACGATTTTGAAGTGGATCGTGTGGTTGAAGTCGAGCTGAACCCCAATGCAAAGCAAAGCGAGCTGGCAGGGGCGCTGGAGCCGGTGGTATCGCACCTTTTGCACCGTTACAAGGGGGCGCAGGAGCGGCTGAAAATCGCCAGGGCAAAGGACGATACCAAAACCGCAGCAGCCGCACAGGACGAGCTGAACGCGATCCTTCTGTTCAAGCACGACATGGAGGCATTCCAGCGCATGTACGCCTTCCTGTCGCAGATTTTCGACTATGGCAACACAGCTATCGAGAAGCGTTTCATTTTCTTTAGGCGGCTGTTGCCTCTGCTTGAATTTGGGCGCGAGCGCGTAGAGATTGATTTCTCTAAAGTCTTACTGACGCACCACACGCTTAAAAATCAGGGGAAGCAGACTGTTCCGCTTGGAGACGGCGATACGCCCAAACTAACTCCGCTCACTGAGGCTGGAGGTGGCTCACTCCAGGAGAAGGAAAAGGCACTGCTCGCTGAGATTATCGCCAAAGTCAATGACTTGTTTGAGGGTGAGCTAACCGACGACGATCAACTCGTGTACGTGAACAACGTTATCAAGGGCAAATTGCTGGAGTCAAAAACCTTGGTTCAGCAGGCAAGCAACAACACCAAGGAGCAATTCGCAAACTCTCCCGACCTTTCCAAGGAAATCATGAATGCCATCATGGACGCATTCGCGGCCCATAGCACCATGAGCAAGCAGGCGCTTGAGTCGGAACGGGTACGCAGCGGATTGCGCGATATTCTCCTCGGGCCAGCGCAGCTCTACGAGGCGCTACGGGCCCGTTCCGAAGACGAGCAACTTTTGCCGGAACAAGAGTAACTATTAGGCCCAGTCCCAACATCGCAGCTCGCCGAATGAGCGCGGCATCGCACGCTACGGTACAGCGGCGCATCCATGAGCCTCCCATCAAATAATTGAGCAGTGTCGCGATGAATCACCGCGCACCCTCCCCACCCACCTGTATCGCATCGCCGTCCAAATCGGCACGCGCACAGGCCATGGAACCTGGCGCGCCACCTGTCGCCACTGGGGCGGAATCGCGGGCGCAATCCATTGCGCAACTGGGGCGCAACTGCGGCGCAACTGGGGCGAGAGTGTGCAACCGCTCCCCCCCGCGCATGGCGTCCTGACGCAGCGTTTCTGCCGACATCTATTAGATCTGCCTTCTCGCGCCAGCACCCGCAGTCGGTGGATCAGTCCCGGCCGATCGCTTGCACCAGTATCGCTTGCTGTGCATCCTCCGCGCGCCCACACCGCGCTCGATGTCCTTCATCGATCTGCTGCGCAGAGTGATTCTGTGTGCCACGATGCAGCACCGTGTGGGCACACCGATTCTACGCATCGGACGCAGTCGTGTGGAATGGCAACGATGCGCATGCGATGACGACGGACGAACAACGAATGCATGCAGTGCAGAACACAGGGGAGTAGTTGCTCGTCGCATGCGATGGAGACCCGACCGGGTATATCGGCGGTGGGTGGGAGAACGCCTTCCTCTGATCACCGCACGGATGGCCGGATGGCAGTACGCGGTGGATGCCTTTCTCAGGAGCCGTATGACGATCCAGACTTGGCTGGTGCATGCGTCTGCTCAACGGTGCTGCTCCAGGATCGCCCAGCACGCCTCATTTGGAGTAGCGAACCCATGTTATGAACGGATTTCGATACCCTCAACGAGCATAGTGTCACGCAAGAGATAATCTGTCGTAACGGAAAAGTATTGCGCTATCTCCAAAACCAAATCGATTGACGGAAGACTGTCACCAGTCTCAAGCAGACTAATATAGGTTTGTGTTCTCAATGATAATCGTTTTGCGAGATCTGCTTGATACAATTCCTTCTGCTGGGATCGCAAATGCCGCAGCTTCGCTCCGAAGAGTTGGGGCACACTTTGCTGAATCGGCCATCCGGTTGTTTGAGTAACCGCCGCTTCAACTGCTATTTCATCCCAGAGCAGGTAGTCTGTCGTTACCTCAAAGATGTTGGCAACGCGAATAACAACCTCTAGCGAAGGTGTCCGAAGCATTTGCTCCAATAAGCTGATATGTGATTGCCGCACAATCTGTAAGCGACGGCTAAGCTCCTTCTGAGTCAACTGTTGCTGACGCCGAAGGAAGCGTACTTTGGCACCGAAGAGCTGGAGCATCCCACTCCCAGAGGGAAGCCGCTTGACAGCCAAACAAAAGCGCCGTAGAATATTGCTATCAGTTAATATATTGCTATCAGTTAATATATTCGCTGGTGAGCGAGCGTGGATCTTCCATCGATACGGCTCCCCAGCTCACCCGATGAAAGATCCACGCTCGATTCTTGCACGGCCCTGTTCTCCCTATTTTAGCACGTCTCCGTACGTACCCTTACGAGTGGAGGAGTCGGAAAGGGCTTTAATTAAAGAGAAGATACGTGGCTGCTTGAGAAAACGCACACGAATCGCAGTCGCTACCAATGGGTTGGTCGCCTACCGGAAAGAAGGCGAAAACTGGGATACTATCGAGCTGTCTTCGTGGTGATCGCCGGGGGTTGACCACCTTTCCTTGCTGTCCCTCGTCATAAACTACCCATCCTCGACGTTTCCGGCATCGAAGCAGCATGCATCGCCGCTACCAGCCGATCTCGTACCGGTTCCGCGCTCGGATCTGCCCTAAGCACCTTGTGAAGGAAGTGATCGATGAATACGCGCGCTGCGGCGTATCTGGCTACCTATAGCGTGACCCGCATGATCGCGGGGATCCCCGAGGTAGTCCTCCCGCTCGACAAGCTCCAGGGCTTTCTCGATCTTGTTGAACCTGGTGACGTTCCATCCTATCAGCATGTCCAGCGCCTCTATCATGCACAGGCGAGCGCCGTCCACACGATTCAGCAGCAGCTTGCCCACCACGATACGCAGTCGACGAGCGCGCCACTACCGCAGCCTGAGACAGGGCATCGTCCACGGCCTGCGCATGAGTAGACGTAAGCACACGCGCAAACACCAATCGCGTGCCATTGCGCCGACGCGCTCACCATCTGCACCACCTGAGCGTGCGCTGGACGCATCCCCGCGCCTGCTGCTGCCGGGAATTGAGCCCACAGCTAGCCAGCCAGCCACCGCGTGCTATCGCGTGACCGTGCTCCTCAATGGCATTTGGTCGTCGCTCTTCGCCCTGGCCATGGCCCAGACCGATGGCGATGGCGAATCCGACGACCTGCACGCCCTCGATACGCTGGTGAGCATCGCTGCCCCGCGCCTGGCCCAGGAAGCGCTCGAACGCCATTACCGCATGCTTCGCCCGCAGTACCGCTACTGGGGCATCCACGCCCTCACCGCCACGCCGCTGCCGGACCGTGACCTGCATGAGATGACCGTTCGGGGCGAACAAACGCCCAGCGACGTGGTACCGGCCCTCGGGTTCGCGAGCGCAACCGCGACCCAGGCCCGCGCGACCGTCCCCATCGTGCTGCCCTTCATGTTCTGGCCGCTGGTGGGCAGCTTTTTTAGTGCGGTCGATAACAGCCCGGCCGTCGCGCTGGCGACCTGGAACCGTCTGCTGGAACATCCCGAGCAATTCACGCTGCTCCAGGTGCGGGTGCATGTTCGCTATGGCACCGGCGGCGATGGGGAGCCGCCCGACCGCGTGGGGCTTGACGTCGCGGACGATGATTCGGCCTGGCAGTATTGTCAGGTGTGTCGGCGGGCCTTTTATAGCGATGAGTATCGCGCGTGGGATGGTCGTCGCTGCTGTCCATATGATTGTGATGGTGTCGTCGGCCGAGACAGCACGACGTGGAAAGCACTGCGGCGCACGCATCCCCAGCTCCCGCGCGTACCCGACACCTGGATCCGCTACGACCTTACGAGCCTGGAACCCGACGATGCACCTGACGGTGGCTGATTGGGACGGCGGGATGCGCGCGGGATACCTTCCAGCCGACGGATCATGCTGCTGCTACCGTACGGCGTTGACCTGCACACCGCGCTGCACACCACTGCGGACTCACACGCTAGGCATGCTATCGTCAAGGTAGTGCGAGACGCTCGCCGCGATGAGTCAAACACCTACCACCGAGAGGAAGTATGAAAAGACGACATAATTCACGCCAAAAGCAGCATACAGGACGTCACCATCAACCACTACCGGCAGCCCCGCGCACCCTCGCGTCCTATGCGGAGTCCCGGTCACCTGACGAGCTCGCGACCATGCACACGCCGGAACCAGACGATGAACGGGTCTGCGTTCAGGTGCGTGTGCTGATCCAGGGAGACTGGCATCTCCTGTATCCGACGCTCAAATACGCACGCATCGACGATCAGGACATTGATCTGAAGCTTGAGATGCTGAATCTGCTCGTCACAGATGCGGCACGGGGGCGTGCTGCATCTTTCTTAATGGCTCACATCTACGACCATCAATCCCTGTATGCGCAGTGTGGGGTGACCGACCTGCACATTGACATACCCGATGAAGCATTTTGCTCTGATTTGACCGTTTGGGGTGATAGCGATGCAGATGTGTTCTTTGATCTGCTGCGATCAGCGGTGGAGAACGCGCAGCGGGCACGGAAGGAGTATACCGGTTTACCGGCGAATGTCTTCTGGCCCGTGGTGGGTGGCTTCTACTGTGCACCAGAAGCACAGTTAGTGCCCACACCGGCACTATGGGACGCTATTCGCACCTTCCCTCAGTACTATGCCTTGGTTCCGCTACGCGTAACGGCACGCCTTGCAGCGGCAGTGAGCAGCCACACACGGAGCACCAGCACAAGCGGTTCAGCATGGCCGACCCACGCACAGTGGTGGCACTGCTGTCGGTGTGGACGGTGCCATCAGTATGGCGAACGACGCATCGTCGCAGGACGCGACCTGTGTCCGCATCCCGATTGTCTGGGTGAGATTGGACGCGACATGCGGTGTTGGGTGCATGCACGATTGCGGCATACTTACCTTCCCATCATACCGCAATCGGGGATGGTCTATATCCTCTGATCCATTGTCACCAGATATTCAAGGGAGCGCGTGGGTCTCACGAGCGCGAGCGCGATCAAGATGCGCTTTCCTGGCGGTATGTAGTGAACGAAGGATCTGCGCAGATCGCCGAGTGCGCGCCGCATCGCACGCTACCGTACCGCGGCGCGTCCTTGAGCCCGCGCTGCTTCAGGGGGCGCTGGGTGACCCAGACGTGACGGCCGCGATGGTTGTGATGCGCGCACTGAAGGGACGGCAATCGTGGCCGATGCCCCGCGCGACCTGCCAGAATCGGATCGTCAGGCCGTGGCGGCATTTCGGGTCTTTCTCGGCCAATCTGGCCATCCCAGCGATTCGTCACCGCCACCGCCAACTGCGGAATAATCGAGGTGGGTCGCTATGGATCACCGCGCACACCCACACCCGCCGCATCGCCGTCCAGATCTGCACACGCGCCCGCCGTGGTACGTGGCGCAACTGGGACGCGCCACCTGACGCAAAGCCCGGCGCAACTGGATCCAAACTGGATCCAAACTGGAGCGCAAGTGTGCAACCGCTCCCCCCGCGCATGGCGTCCTGATGCAGCGGTTCAAACGACATCTCTTAGATCGCTCGATGCGCGCCAGCACGCTCAGTCGGCGATTCAGTCCCTGCCCGCCCTGCGCCGATCAGCCCTGCGTCGCCGTGCTTGCAACGCCCACCGCGCGTCCGCCTCGCGCTGCATCGATTCGCACAGTGGAGCGCGGACCATGCGACCGATCGACGCATGCGGCACGACTCGCGAAGTCAGGCGGCGGATCGCTGCGATGTCGGATGCGCTGCGGAGGCCGGATGCCATCGCTCCCGCTGGGGAATATCGGCGGCGCGTGGGGGAAACCATTCCCCCACTGCGCACGCTGGCACAGCACGGCCCGCCGGGATCGGCGCTGCGGGCATCTCGACGCCGCCTGGGGAACTCGTTCCCCTGATGCGGTGAACCACGCCGATTGCCCATCGCGCAGCGACTGAGCGACGGCGCTGAATAAATAATCGCACCGGTCGCTGGGCAGCCGCATGGCCGGTGCTCGCGCGAAGCACTTGTTGCTGCTGCGGAACGCTGGCACCGGCGCTCCGCTCTGCCGCCTGACGCTGGGTCGCCCACGCGACCAATCATCCGCAGCCCCCGCCCGCCTGCGTTGTCGTAGAGAACCCCGTTCGTGCCGTTTGGCATCACCAAGGAGACGCTCATGTCCATATCGCAGCCCTCGCGCAATCGACGCGCGCGCCCGTTCGCGCTGGCCCTCGTGCTGATCTGCCTCATAGCGACCCAGCGCGCGCCAGCGCGCGCGGCCGCGCCGCCGACCATCACGGACTACCCCATGACCACGGCCAACGCCGGGCCGCTGAACATCACGACCGGGCCGGACGATCATCTGTGGGTCATCGAAAATCTGGCCAACATGATCGCGCGGGTCACACCGGCTGGGGTCGTCACCGAGTTTGCCGTGCCGCTCACCAACCCGAACCTTTCAGATCTGACCACCGGGCCGGATCAGGCGCTCTGGTTCACCGCCATCAATAGCAAACAGATCGGGCGCATGACGCCGACCGGGCAGGTCACGACCTTCCCCATTACTGGGACACGCGGCGGGCCGGATACGATTATCACCGGCCCGGGCGGCCTGTGGTTCACGCTGCCCAACGATAACGCGGTCGGGCGGATCACCACCGCTGGGGTGGTGAGCACCTTCCCGATCACGACGTCCAATGTCGACGTCCGCGACCTGATCGTCGGGCCTGACGGCGCGATCTGGGCCACGGAAAGCTCCTACGCCACCGACGCAATCGCGCGCCTTGACCCGACCACCGGCGTGGTCACCGAGTACGCGCTGCCCGACTTCATCGGCACCGGGCAGCTCGCCGTGGCCAAGGGACAGATTTTCTTTGCGATCACGATCAGCAATCGGATCGGGCGCATCGACCCGACCACGGGCCAGGTCTCGTCATTTGTGGTGCCGACTGCGGATGCGCAGCCGAGCGGCATGACTGCGGACGCGGCCGGCAACGTGTATTTCACCGAGGCTGCCGATGATGTTCCCGGCCTCGGGCGCTTAGCCCCCGATGGCACGATCGAGGAATTCACCGCCCCCACACCGAATGCCAGCATCCGCGGCATCACGGTCGGGCCTGACGGCGCGATCTGGTATGCCGCCTTCGCCGCAAACACCGTCGGCCGCATCGCGCCAAGCGTGCCGATCACGTTCAGCCACATCGTGTATCTCCCGCGCATAGCCCGCTAGATCGGCGCGCCAGCGTTCCCGCAGCTCCATTCGGGCAGTACCGCTGCGGATGTGCTGGTGCGATGGAAAACGAATGGAGCATTTCGCGCGGTTGCGGAGGTACGCGGCACAATCGCTGGGCATGCCAAGGGGAGCATGCGCGAAGCGCACACGCGCTTCGAGGCAACCGCATGACCAGCGCATCTGCTCAACACGGCGGCACAATCAGCCCATTCTGGACACAACGCAGGCAGTGTTTTTGCGGATGCTGGACATGGCGGCATCTATGGCGTCAGGACGGCATGCGCATCCGTGTCCAGCGCGGATTTCCGACGCGTGGGAGGGGGGGCGCATGCGCCCCCCCTCCCACGCGTCGGAAAGCGGCCATTTCTGGATCGGCCACCGGCATATTTCCGCATTGTGAAGCGGCATGCCCCGTGTCGAGCACACGACCATATCGCGCCATGGACCGTCAGTTTCCCACGAAAAACCGCTCGTTCCGTGATCATTGCCACCTGCGTCATGACGACGCGCTGCGGCGCACCCAGGAACGAGCCTCCAGCTCCCTCCCTGGCTTGATTGTTTTCACATTGTCTGGCATCTTTCGCTCGCTCGATTTTTTACCTGACACTATAATTATACAAGTAATACTTATATATATCAAGTATATATTGACTATTTATTGCATTACTGCTATAATTGACAGGGAGGCAAAAACCAGCGAACATGGAGGCGTGAAAGTTGTGAGAAGTAATACCCTCGTGCTGTTGGCACAGAAGGCCCAGCGTGAGCAAAGACGCCTTACGCTGAAACGGGCGTCTGACGAAACAGGCATCAGCTATTACACGCTGAATGCGATTGCGCACGATACTATTCGTGAGTATCCGCGCGAGGCGCTAGCCAAGCTATGCGTCTATTTCGCGTGTGACATCGGTGATCTCCTCACCGTGGTTGACGTTCCCGACACCAACTAAAAAGCCAGACGGCTGCTCGACACAGCCCCTGATATGGCCCTGAGCTTTCACTTCAGAGCGTCTCTATTCTACGATAGGACGCTTCGAAAGGGCGACACAATGCACCGCACTTCCCCGACGGTATCCCGCGCACGTCTTCCGATCAGCCTACTCTTGGGCCTAGTCGCACTGGCGCTCATCCCGCTTATTGGTCTGCTGGCCTAGCTGGCCTGGCAGTGGCACACGCTGGAGCTGCTGTACCCACTGCTCGCCGATGTGCTGCGCTTCGTCGTCTTCGCCGCGCCACTCTGTCTGGGCATCGGCTATGCCACCACCGGTCTGATCGTTCTCTGGAGGCGCTACGCCGATCACCGCTATATTCAGGCTGCACACGTCGAGCGGCTGACACTGGCCCAGCGCTCGCAGGGGCTGCCGCACACAATCCAGAGCCTCAGCTACCACGACAGTCATACGAATGAGGCTCCACCGCCGCTGGAGCTGCCCACGCCCGAGCACGGCATTGCATCCATCCCGAGCTTTGCCCAGCTGCTCGACCAGGGCCAGATCGGCCCAAACAAGCCGCTCATTCTCGGCTATGTTGCTGATAGTGGCCAGCCGATTACGAGCGATTGGAATCAGCTGTACTCGTGTGGCGTAGGCGGGATGACTGGCTCGGGTAAATCCTGGGTGATTGCGTTCCTGGCTGGGCAGAGCGCCGCAGCTGGCGCGCGTATCATTCTGATTGACCCGCACGCGGGCGATGGGGAGTCGCTCTCCAATCGACTTGCTGGCCTCGCACCATCCTTTATGTGCAATGTGGCCAGCACGCCCAGCGACATTGAAAACGCGCTGAAACTGGCCAGTAGCAAGCTCGACAATCGCCGCGCTGGACGCGGTGGAAATTGGCCGATCCTGCTTATTGCCGACGAATGGACATCCATGCTGCGTGGCAAGCTGGGCGATCTGCTGACCGCTACCGCGCTCGACTATGCCGAGCAGGGCCGCAAGTATGGGTGCTTCGGCATCTTGGGTGCGCAGGCCTGGCAGGTCGACGCCGCTGGCGCGGTGCGTGACCGGCTGGCCAGTCACTACATTCTCAGAACGCGCGGTGATCAGTTCCGCTATCAAACCGGCCTGCGCAGTGGCAGCGCGCCCGACGATACGTTGACGTTGCCGCCCGGACACGCCTACCTCCTAAGCACGCGCGGCGATCTGCAGCGGATACGCATTCCGCAGATGACACACGCGGATATCTTGCGGCTCGGCACGCTGGTCGACCAGCCGGGGCGCTCACCCGCCAAGTTTGGGTTTGTTCCACCGACGCACGCCCTGTCACCAATGAGCGCCGGACTGGCGACATCAGGGCGACACACTGGTGACACGCTGGCGACAGCGCCCACGCAGGTCGCCACGGCATCAGAAAGCGGAAAAGCCATAGCACCGGAAGCCGCCCGCGCGCGGGCGCTGCTGCATGAGGGAAACGACCTCCCAGCGATT
>Ga0123338_10003364_pt1 | contig 14421 bp, 10 predicted proteins | sample grotaG_FD_89793 | JGI IMG/M metagenome (GOLD analysis project Ga0123338, IMG submission 89793) | Glacier valley bacterial and archeal communities from Borup Fiord, Nunavut, Canada, to study Microbial Dark Matter (Phase II) -... | ecosystem: Environmental > Aquatic > Freshwater > Ice > Glacier ... | reverse complement strand
TTGCGCCGCATCCAGAAAGGCAAAAATCTCCAGCGTCTCTTCGTTGCTTACCGGCACTTGCTTGGTCTCAAAGAACTTTACAATTTCCACCAGCAGGGGCCGATAGCCTTCTACTGTATTCGGCTTGCTCTCCACCACGGTCTTCTCACGAAACACCACGGCACCATAAGTCCCATATGGCCGCAGGGCACGCACCGTCCCAATGCGCCCGTCCTTCCAGATCCCGGTAACCACATCAGCATCCTTGCCCACGGCGCGTGTCACAGTCTCGCAACCTGGCCCCATCAAGGTATAGAGCAACTCGATCGGATGGATTGCGTACCAGGCCAACTCCAGCGGATGATGCCCCTCAATTGGACCCGGTCCCCACGTAGTCACTCCGCGCGCATCTTCGAACTTCATGCTGGTCCCCAGTTCCCCGAACCGATAGCTCGAGGCACTGAACCACGGCACCCCAGCTTCTTTCGCCAGCCGCGCAATCTCGCGTGCATCGGCCAGAGTAGCCGCCAGCGGCTTATCGATAAACAACGGCTTCTTTGCCGCGATAATCGCCTTCGCCTGCTCCAGATGAACGCGTCCATCCACGCTGGTCAGCATCACCGCATCCACCCGTTTGGCAAGCGTCGCGATATCGGAATAAAACTGTACACCCCACTTGGTCCGAAGTTCTGTCGCGTACCCATCCACGCGGCTTGCACTCTCCGGCAAATCCTTGCTGCCGCCCTTATAAGCCGCCACCACGCGGGCACCCGGCAGATAATCCGGAGAGGCCGGGTCATTCAGCATCTTGGTGAACGCAATTACGTGGGAAGTGTCGGTCCCCACTATCCCCAATTTTAGTTCTTGTTGTGCAAGCAATGGCGACGCACAAAGCACTAGCGCCGCACGGAAAAGTAGCATGGCGGCATTGTACACTGAGAGCAGCGGGCCGCGCGATGAACGACACTCAAATCCTGACGCTTGCAATCTCAATTTTGATTCCACTCGGCCTCTTGTTCCTGGGCAAAAGTCGGATCACGGGTGTCAAAGAAGCGTTGCGCGCCAAGATCAAACTTTCGGAGAGCAAGTTAGAGGCAAAGATCGATCTCGGTTTTGAGCGCTTGGAACATAAGCCCGAAGCCATCTTCAAGATCCTCGCCGGTCACGAAGCGCGCCTTCCTCACTAAAGCCGTCAAGCGCAGTTGCCCCTCTCTCTAGACTCCCCGCTAGCTTCCCTGACCGGTGTCGGCCCGGCACGTGCCGCCATGCTGGAACTGAAAGGCCTGCGCACCGTGGAAGACCTGCTCCACTACCCTCCTTTTCGCTACGAAGACCGCAGCAACGTCAAAACCATCGCCCAGCTTGCCCCAGGTGAAATGGCCACGGTGCTTGCCGAAGTCCGCCAGACCAAAGTCTCGGGCTTCCGCCGACGCAACCTGGGCCTCTTCGAAGCTGAATTCACAGACCAATCCCGCGCCATCCTGCTCTGCAAGTGGTTCAACGGAGCCTATCTCGCTGACAAGCTGTTGCCCGGAATGAAGTTCGCTCTCTTCGGCAAAGTGGAGTTCGATTCCTACCGCGGCGAACTCCAGATTATGCGCCCCGAACTCGAATCGCTTTCCGGGGATGACGACACGGATTTCGGGCTGCACACTGGCCGCATCGTTCCCATCTACGAAGCCGCCGGCAAGGTAAACACGCGCATTCTCCGCACGCTGACGAATTCGGTCCTCTCCCAGCTGCCCCCCATTCCCGACGAACTCCCCGAAGCGCTTCGCCATTCGCTCAAGCTGCTGCCGCTTGATACCGCGCTTCGCCAGATCCATTTCCCTCCGCACGAAGCGGACCTGCGGCTGCTCAACAGCTTCCGTTCCGCCGCGCACTTCCGGCTCATCCTTGAAGAGTTCTTCTGGCTCGAATGCGGCCTCGAACTCAAGAAGGGCAAGGCCCGCTTAGTGCCTGGCATTGCGTTTGAACGCAATGAGCACATCCGCGAACGCATCAAGACGCTGCTGCCATTCAAGCCGACGCGTGCGCAAATCAATGTGTTTAAGCAGATCGCCGACGACATGGGTGCACCTAGCCCCATGAACCGCCTGCTGCATGGCGATGTCGGCAGCGGCAAGACCATTGTCGCCGCCGAAGCAATAGTCATCGCGGTGGAGAACAAGTACCAGGCCGCTGTGCTCGCTCCCACGGAAATCCTCGCTACCCAGCATTACTTCTCGCTCCAGCCGCTCTTCAGAAAACTGGGCTACCAAGTGAACCTGCTTACCGGTTCCAGCAAAGACAAAGCCCAATTTAAGCTTGGGCTCGCGGCAGGCATGATTCAAGTGGCAATCGGCACTCACGCCCTTATTCAGCAAGACGTCGAATTCCAGAATCTCGGCCTCATCATCATTGATGAACAACATCGCTTCGGAGTGATGCAGCGCTTTGAGCTAGGCCGCAAAGGCGTTGCACCCGATGTGCTGGTGATGACCGCGACGCCCATTCCGCGCACACTCGCGATGACCCTCTATGGCGATCTTGACGTATCCGTCATCGACGAGCTTCCACCGGGACGCAAGCCGATCGTGACCAAGCACCACACCGCCGATTCAATCGAGCAAGTCTGGAGCTTTCTCAAGCAGCAGATCGATCTCGGCCGCCAGGCTTACGTGGTGTATCCCGTAATTGAAGATTCCGAAACGCAAGCCACCAAAGCCGCGCAGACAGCACACGAACACCTTTCGCGCGAAGTGTTTCCGCAAACGCCCGTGGCACTCCTGCATGGCCGTATGCCGCCCGCGCAGAAAGAAGCCGTGATGGCCTCCTTCAAGGCAGGCGAAACCAAAATCCTGGTCTCCACAACCGTCATTGAGGTTGGCGTCGATGTACCGAACGCCACCGTGATGGTGATCGAGCAAGCGGAACGATTCGGCCTCTCGCAGCTTCACCAACTGCGCGGCAGAGTGGGTCGGGGCGCGGAACAAAGCTTCTGCCTGCTGGTCACTGAAAAGCTGGGCGATACAGCCAAAGAACGCATCCGCACCATGACCGATACCAACGATGGGTTTGCCATTGCAGAAATGGATCTGAAACTCCGCGGCCCCGGCGAGTTCTTCGGCACCAAACAATCGGGCATGCCCGCTTTCAAGATCGCCAGCATCCTGCGGGATAGCGAGATCCTCGAAATCGCCCGACGCGAAGCGATTGCCTTCATCGCCAAGCCCCCGTCCCGCGCAGCTTTGGCGCAAGCCGCTGCGTACATCCGCGATCACTGGCAGCGCAAATACGGTCTGGTACAGGTAGGCTGAAACCGTAGCGCTGAAACGAAAAAGGCCCACCTTCCCGAAGGAAAGTGGGCCAGGTATAGCGACCGCTGCTGGTTAGAACGAATAACGCAAGCTAAGCTGAATGGTGCGTTCGCTGCCTTTGCCAGTCACTTTGCCAAACGTGCTGTTGTAGTTATTCGGGTTGTTATCCGCGCCATTCCAGTTGGGATGGTTGATAAAGTTGAAGCCCTCGGCACGGAAAGTCAGAGCCTGGCTTTCTGTAACGCGGAACCTCTTGAACAACCCGATATTCCAGTTCTGGAAACCAGGGTTGTAGAGCAGATTGCGGTTGCTTTGAGTGGTGAAAGTGCCCGCCGCCGGAGGAGTGAAGATCTTGCTGCCGTCGGAGTTGAATATCTTAAAATACTGAGCGGGATCCGCCTTGCCGCCTGTCGCGAATTGCGGGTTATCGAAATGCGGATCGCCACTGATATTCCACAGCGACGCTATTTGGTTTCCGCTGCCTGATCCAACGCCGGCAAAGTCATCGCCGGTCTGAACCTTGAAGGGCGTACCGGTCTGGAATTGGGTCACGCTGGTGATTTCCCAGCCGCCTAACGTTTTGCCAAGCAGTGTGCTGCTGTCCCGGAAGATCGGAAGCTCATAAATCAGATTGAGCACGATTACGTGACGGCTATCGTAGTCGGATGGTCCCCACAGATTGTGGGCATCGAAGGCGTTTGGAATCACGTCGCGCTGATTCGAACCGTCGTCAGACGATTTCGAAAATGTATAAGCGACACCGTAGCTTAGCCCCTTGGTAAAGCGCCGAGTCAGGCCGAATTGTAGCCCGTTATAAAGAGAGTTGGCGTCGTTGTTGGTGACACGAATCGGTCCAAAACCCTTGAAGGGGCGTAGCGCATTCGCGTTCACACCAGGGTTGGCCTGAAGCGTACCCGGCTGCAACTGGTTGATGTTGCGTTCCCGCTGTCCATGCAGACCGCGGCGGCCCACATAGGAAACTTCGAGTGAAGTATTCTGGCCAACCTGGCGTTCCACAGTAAAGTTCCACGTGTACGCTTCGGGGTTGGCGAAAACGCGATCCTGAGAGTTGATGCTGATCGGGTATGTGTTTGCGCCACCACCGGAGGGATTGTCCACGGAGCCAGTTGCGAATGAAGCAATTGGCTGGAACGGAGGGTTGCCGCCAAGGAATACGGAATCGCTCACACCCACACGGGTCATAAAGCGACCTCCTCCAGCACGGAATACCATCTTCGGACTCATTGCGTAAGCGATACCGACACGGGGCTGGAAGTTCGTCCAGTGGGTGTCAGAATAGCGCTTGTCCAATCCATGAAACAGGTTGGCGACGGAGCCGTTATCCGCGACAGGTACACGACCCTTGGCACCATCGGTAAAGCCATCTCCAGGGATGACAATTCCGTTAAAAGGATCGCCGGAACCCGCAATCGGGTTGCCTGTCTTCGGGTCTACTTTCACGGCCTTCGACGGATCGTAAAAGCGCGGGTCGAAGACGGAAAGATTGCGCCACAAGCTGTAGTACGGGCGAATAATGGAGTGGCGGATACCCAAGGTGAGCGTCAACTTGCTGGTTGTTTTCCAGGTGTCCTGCGCGAACCACTCGTACATCTGGCCGCGGTAAGGAGTGTAGGAGCGCGTTCCAATTTCCGCGTAGGTGTCGAACAGCCCAAGCAACGCATCAGAAACTGCCGCTCCGGTTCCCCCGCCCTGCCGGCTATTGGAAAACTGGAAACGTCCATTCTGGTTATCCGTCCCACCGGGGACGCCCTGAACGTTGATTTGATCGAAATCGTTCTGCCCGGAACGTTCAAACAAGCCGCCGAATTTTAGCGTATGGTTTCTGACGATTTTGGTGATGTTGTCCGAAATATCGTAGATGGGGCCGGATGAAGAAGACGGGTACGGGCTACCGTTATAACCATCGAAATCATTGATATCCACGGTGGGAATCTTGTTCGCAATATTCTTGGTTCCCGGGAAAGCGTATGGGTAGTTGATGCCATACTTGGTGCGGTCAAACCGGCCGTTTGCGGTATCGATACCGATCTTAACCTTATCGCGGCTAGCAGTCACTAAAGCCTCGTTGATCAGGGTCGGCGTTACGGTCCAGATCCAGTTCACGGAACCGGTCTGGTTTGGCCGGTTGAATATACGCGCGTACAGATCGAAGTTGCTTTGGAAAGGATTGAAATCGATATAGGCGTAGTTTTGCAGACGCACACGAACGGTATGCTTTTCGCTCGGGTTGATATCGAAGGAATAAGTATCCTTCCGTTGATTGGTGGGCGCGGAAGCTTGCCCGATCCAGTTAGATCTGCCGATCAGGAAACCAGGAGTCGGGTTCGGATATACATTTAAAAGTCCGACACCGTTCGGGCTAAACCGGCTCGCCGGAATGATATTGCCCGCAAACGGAGCGCCACTCACCGGATCTTTTAATTGAACGCCGTTAAAAAAAGAGCTTGTCGGACTCAGAAATTCACTGAAGTTGCCGCTCTTCATGGCGGCGGTGGGAACCACACGAGTACTCGTAGCGACATTGCGCTGGCGGACGTACTCCTGGCTGAACAGGAAGAACAGCTTATTCCGGTCAGGGTTCCTAAACAGTTTAGGAATGATCACCGGGCCATTGATGTTGTAACCGAACTGGTTGTAACGGAAGGGTGCGACAAAATTCGTCGATACACTCTGATTCCGGCCCCAGCTATTAGCATTAAGCGCTGAGTTCCGGAAGTACTCATAAGCAGTTCCATGAAGTTTGCTGGTGCCTGACTTCGTAATGATGCGGATTTGACCGCCTGCGGACCGGCCATACTCCGCCGAATAATTCGCAGTCAGAACCTGCACTTCCTGCACGGAATCCAAATCGGCCGTGCCGATGCTGGTGCCATTGGAGCGGGTGCGTACGCCCACTGCGCCGTCGAAGGTGATCAGGTTGTCCTGCCCCCGGCCGCCGTTAATGTTGAAACCACCGCTATCGAGACCGAAAGTGAACCCGGCGAGCGAGCCGCCCCGGACACCCGGTTTGAGAAGAGCGAGAAAAATCGGGTTGCGGCCATTCAACTGAAGATCGCTCACCTGCTTGCCTTCCACCAGTTTGCCCAAGGTGGCGGATTCCGTCTGAATGGCTTCAGAACTGGCTTCCACCTGCACTGTTTCCGTCGCTGCGCCAACTTCCAGCGCTACTTCTACACTCAGCGGAAGGCTGGGATCCAGCTTATTGTTCTGTGAAACGTATTTCTTAAAACCGCTGGCCTGAACCGTAATGGTGTATAGGCCAGGCGGCAGTGTTGGGGCTGAAAAGTTACCGGAATTATTGGTATCGATCCTGCGCTCCAAACTGGTTGATTCATTGCGCAATATGACAGATGCATTGGGAACGACAGATCCGGACGAATCTTTCACAACACCGGAAATGGTCGATGTGTCGGACTGGGCTTGAACCTGTGAAATTGAAACGAAGCTGAACAGGACTGCAAACAGCAGAGCTGTCAAGCGTGAGCAAACGTGGCTTAGCATAATATCCCCTTGAAGTGTGAAACGTGAACCTCTTAGACTTGCCAAATTATAACTCACCGACGGCGGTTCACACCACCAATCTGCTGAATCCGGTGCACTTGGCAACTCGACGCGCACCGCAAATCACCCGCTAAACTGGTGAGAATGATAGCGGAAGCGGAATTAGCGTCGCCGGAAACCATTGCGAAATACCAGCCGGTGATCGGCCTGGAAGTGCATGTCCAACTGGCCACGGAAACCAAGATCTTTTGTGGCTGCCCCACCAGTTTCGGCGCGCCTCCGAATTCGAATGTCTGCCCGGTGTGTCTCGCTCTGCCCGGTGCCCTGCCTGTCCTCAGTAAGCGGGCTGTGGATCTGGCCATGCGCGCGGCTCTCTCGCTCCATTGCCGCATCAACCCGGTCAGCGTCTTTGCGAGGAAGAATTACTTCTACCCGGATTCGCCCAAGGGCTACCAGATTTCCCAGTACGATCAGCCGCTGGCCGAGCACGGCTACCTCGATATCCAGGTCAACGGAGTCACCAAGCGTATCGGCGTCACGCGCGTGCACATGGAGGACGACGCCGGCAAGAGCGTCCACGAAGGCTTTCGCGATTCCGACAAGTACAGCTACGTGGACCTGAACCGCTGCGGCATGCCGCTGATTGAAATTGTGAGCGAGCCGGATATGCGCTCCGCCGATGAAGCGCACGCGTATCTGAGCGAACTGAAGCAGGTGATCCAATTTGTAGAATCATCCACCTGCGATATGGAGAAAGGGCATCTGCGTTGCGATGCCAACGTTTCCGTCATGTTGCGAGGATCGGAACAGTTCGGCACGCGCGCCGAAGTGAAGAATCTGAACTCGTTCCGCTTCCTGAAACAAGCTGTGGATTACGAAATCGCCCGCCAAGTGGCGATTGTCGAAGGCGGCGGCAAGATCCACCAGGAGACGCGGCTCTTCAATTCGAACGAAGGCATCACGGTAGGGATGCGCTCGAAAGAGAATGCGCACGATTACCGCTATTTCCCGGAGCCGGATCTGGTTCCGCTGCGCATCGGCCAGGCTTGGCGGGATGAAGTGTTCGGCGCGTTGCCGGAACTGCCTCAGCAGAAGCGCGCGCGATTCATAGGCGAGTATGGATTGCGCGATACCGATGCGCAGGTGCTCACTTCATCGCGGCCACTGAGCGACTATTACGAAAAGGTGTCGAAAGCCGCCGGTGATCCGAAAGCCGCTGCCAACTGGGTGATGGGCGATTTGCTGGGTGCGCTGAAAGGCGCCGATATCGAGACTTCTCCCGTTTCCGCCGCACAACTGGGAGAGTTGATCGCGCTCATCAAGAAAGACGAAATCTCGGGCAAGCTGGCGAAAGAGATCTTCCCGAAGATGTTCGAATCGGGCCAGTCCGCCGCCTTCATTATGGAGCGCGACGGCTTAAAGCAGATCAGCGATTCAGGGGCGCTCGAAAAGATTGTGGATGAGGTGCTGGCCGCGAATCCGAAGCAGGTGGAACAGTACCGGTCGGGCAAAACCGCCGTCGCCGGGTTCCTGGTGGGCCAGGTGATGAAGGCGTCCCGGGGCCAGGCGAATCCTAATACAGTAGGCGATCTGATCAAAACAAGGCTAGGCTAGATCATGCTCAAAGAAGGCGACAAAGCACCAGCGATTCATTTGCAGACGGATACCGGTGCGGAATTCGACCTGGAGAAAAACCAAGGCCGTAAGCTGGTGATGTATTTTTACCCACGCGCTGACACGCCGGGTTGCACGATAGAGGCGCAGGAATTCAATGATGCTTACAAGAAGATCGCTGAAAAGGGTGCGGAGGTAGTGGGTATCTCTCCCGATACTCCCAAGGCGCAGACCAAGTTTAAAGAGAAATTCGGGCTCACATTCACTTTGCTGTGCGATGTGGAAAAAGAGGTTGCCGAAGCGTATGGCGTGCTGAAGCAGAAGAACATGTACGGCCAGACGGTAATGGGTATTGAGCGGACCACGTTTCTGATTGATGAGACAGGCGTGATCCAGAAGATCTTCCCGAAGGTGAAGCCCGAAGGCCACGCGGAAGAAGTGCTGTCAGCTCTTTAACTCAACTCTTCAGTTCAGCGATCGTCGCGCCCGCGCCGCCTTCCGCCTGGGTGGCGGTATAGTGCCGTTCCACATGGGGGTTGCTGGTCAGCAGATCTGACACCATCTTGCGCAGCACGCCCATGCCATGCCCATGTACAATGCGCACGCGTGCGGCGGTGGCCATCACGGCATCGTCCAGGAACTTCTCCACGCGGTCGCGCGCCTCTTCAGCCCGTTCGCCGATCACGTTGAGCTCCTGAAAGACAGGCGAGAGTTGCGGTCCGGGCTGATACGTGATTCCCTTCGGCAGCTTCGAAGAAGCCGGTGTTGCGGCTGGCAGCACTTCGGTAATATCGTCGCGGTCCACCTGAATCTTCATGAAGCCCGCCTGCACTTCCACGCGATCTTCGCCCATCATGCGCAGCACTGTTGCGGGCTCGCGGATATCCCGCAGCCTGACGCGCGCGCCTTGCTCAATTTTGAGCGCCGCCGAAGCCTGGGCGGCTTGCGGCAACACGGTGGCGACAAACTGTTCGCGCAACTCACGCTTGGCTTTGGTAACCGTCTGCTGCGCTTTGGAGACAGACCGTTCCGCCACGCGGCTGAGCGCTTCTTTCGATTGCTCTTCGAATCGGATGATCAGTAGTTGATAGCGCTCTTCAAGCTCGGCCAGCTTCTCCGATTCGGTACGCAGTGTTTCTGCCGTAAGCCGCTTGCGCCGCTGTTCCAGGTCAGCGCGCTCGGCTTGCAGGCGGCGTTCCAGATCGGCGGCGGCAACGGTCTTATCGTGCAATTCGCTCAGGAACTTTGAAACATCGCGTTCACGGTCGCTTAATGAAGCACGCGCGCGCTTCATGATGTGTTCCGGCATGCCAAGCCGCGCTGCTATGTCGAGCCCCGCCGATTTACCGGGGATGCCCAGCCGCAATTCATACGTCGGTTCCAGCGTCGCTTCGTTAAAGCCCATCGACGCATTCAGCACGCTCTTGGTATTGGCGCCGTAGATCTTGAGCGCCAGCAGATGAGTGGTAGCAAGTGTATAAGCACCGGCCGCGCGGAAATGATCCACCAGCGCAACACCCAGCGCGCCGCCTTCTTCAGGGTCGGTGGACGAGCCAATCTCATCCAGCAGCACCAGCGAATCCGGGGTGACGTCAAGCGCCATCTCGCGAATGTGCGACATGTGCGCGGAGAACGTGCTCAAGCTGGCTTGTATGGATTGGTTGTCGCCAATATCAGCCAGCAGTTGTTCGAAGACGGGTAACTCCATATCGACAGCGGGAACCGGCAGGCCGGATTGCGCCATCAGCACCAGCATGCCCACTGTCTTCAGTGTGACTGTCTTGCCCCCGGTATTCGGTCCGCTGATCAGCAGCGTTTTGCAATCGCGATCGAGCGTAAGCGTGATAGGTACCACGCGCCCTTTTCGCGCGCGCAACACGTCGGCCAGCAACGGATGCCTTGCTTCTTTGAGGAGCAGGTGGTTGCCAAAGCGCGGGATGCTGCACTCGAAATCGAGCCCGAATCTGGCCTTTGTGAAGAGCCATTCCAGTTCGCCCATAACCGTCAGCGCGATCAGAATTTCTGGAGCGTGCGCGCGCAGGCGCTCAGTCAATTCGCGCAAGATGCGATGCACTTCGCGCAGCTCATCTTCAGTAAGCCGGACTAGTTCGTTGTTCAGCTCAATGGTCTCCATCGGCTCCACAAACAGGGTGTGGCCGCTGGAACTCGCTCCGTGGATGACGCCATTCAAGCGGCGGCGCTGGCCAGAGATCACGGGCACCACGAACCGCTCATTGCGAATGGTGACAATCTCTTCCTGCAGCACGCCTTCCTCTTTATGAGCGCGCAGGAACTTTTCGAGCGAGTCTTGAATCTGGTTCTTCTGCCGGTCGATGTCGCGGCGGAGACGGCCCAGCAGCACGCTTGCGGAATCCGCCACGGAGCCATCGGGCAATATCTTGCCATCGAGCGATTTGACCAGCTCGCGGAACTCGCCAATGGTTGCCGCACGGCGTCCCAGCAAAGGGAAGCGTTCGGCCGCCGCGCTGAGGTTTGACTTCGCATCCGCCGCGCGGTCAAGCAGCAGAATGACGTCGAAGAGCTCGCGGGCCTCAAGTGTTGCCCCTTCAATGCGAAGCTTGTGGACCGTGGTGGTGAGGTCTGGTAAGCCGGAGAAATCGATCCGGATGGCAGCGCCTTTTTGGCCGGGCTGCGGGCGGGCGGCTGTGCGAAGGTAGCCGAGAGCTTCACCGGTCTCAGCGAGCGCCGATTCCAGCTCTGCGCGATCGGCGGAGGGTTGCATTTTTGCCAGCTCGCGGGCACCTAGAGGGCTGGAGATGAAGCGGCCTACAAGCGCGCGCAGCGCTTCGTATTCAAGGGTCGGAGCGGAGGTTTGCTGCACTTCCCCCATTGTCGGATATCTGTGCCGCCGCCTTCAGGATCACCGTCAGCGTGCCCTCGGTGAGGTGAACATGCGGCAGTTGCTCAAGCGTAAACCACTGCGCTTTCGCCGCGTCATCGGAAGCTGCCAGTGTGCCGCTTACTATTCGGCAGAGGTAATCGACCAGGACGTAGTGATACTCGGGGCGGCCTTCTGCATCGCGGATGATCCGCTCGAAAACTTCAATTACTTTGATCGGTTCAACCGATAATCCGGTCTCTTCCCGCACTTCGCGGACTACCGCATCCTGCAGCAGTTCGCCCGGTTCCAGCACACCCCCCGGCAAAGACCACCAACCCTTCAGCGGTTCTCTGGCGCGCTCCACCAACAAGATGCGGGAGCCGTCGAAGATCAGCGCTCCCACGCCGGGAACAGGGAACTCTGGGTAGCGGCGGCTAATACTGGACCGCGCCCTTCACGTCCAGCCGGACACGATAAACAGAACTCTGCGCCGTGATGTACAGCGTTTGAAAGTCAGAGTCGCCAAAAGCGCAGTTCGCTGGTGTTTCGCCAAGCTTGATGCTGTACAGCGGCTTGCCCTGGGGATCGAACACGAAGAGCTCTTTGGCGGCCACGTAGAGATTGCCCTTTTCATCGGTGCGCATGCCATCCGGTACGCCTTCGATTGCGGGGATCAGGATGCGTTCGCCGGTGGCAGTGCCGCCTTTATCCAGATCGTAGGCGCGGACGTTCTTCTCGTCGGAGTTGGCGACATAGAGAATCCTGCCATTTGGCGATAATGCTATGCCATTTGGCCGACCCTTCGGTTTCGCCACAACTTCCATTTCACCCTTGGGGCTGATGTGAAACACTCCGAAGAAATCCAGTTCGCGCGTATCGTTCTGGTTCCCGAATGCAGGGTCAGTGAAATAGACATTGCCATCGCGGCGCACTACAACATCGTTCGGTGCGTTCAGCTTCTTACCTTCCCACTTTTCGGCTAGCACTTCGAATTTGCCCTTCTTATCGATGCGGGTGAGGCGGCGGGATCGCCACTCGCACATATAAAGACGGCCTTGCGCATCGAGCGTAAGCCCGTTGGCGCCGTGCGTGTCCTCCTTATAGTTCACGGCATGCTCACCGGGGGTGAGCTTCCTAATGCGATTGTTGGGCGCATCGCTGAAAAGCAGGTAGCCTTCACGGGACCAGACGGGGCCCTCCGCGAAGGCTAACTTTCCATCCACCTTCTCTACTTTCAGATCTGCCGGAGCCGCTTGCAGCAGCCCGAACAGAACCGCCGCGGCGTGAATCGCCATCACCGGGGAGCAACCACAATCTGATTCTGCACGCTCTTGACGCCGCTCACCTTCCGCGCCAGCTTTTCGGCTTTGTACTTTTGTTTCTCCGTCTCTACTTTGCCGGTGAGGGTGACCACGCCGCCTTTGACGTCAATGCCCAGGGCACCGCCCTTTACTTCGGTATCGCCCGCCAATTTGATCTTCACTTTGTCATTGAGTGTGTCATCGGTGACCGGATTTTTATCCGCCGCGGCAAGTGTAAAAACGAAGCCAAAAAGAAGCAGAGCCCGCTTAAGTTTCATCGGTACCCGCCATTGTACGCCAGTCTAAAGTGTTGAGGAATGCGGATTTCTCACGCCAGTTGGGCTGCACCTTCACATGCAACTGCAGGAAGATTTTGACGCCGAAGAGCTTCTCCATTTCCTCGCGGGCGTGCGTGCCGATCTGTTTCAGCATAGCCCCGCCGGAGCCGATCACGATTCCCTTCTGGCCTTCGCGCTCCACATAAATGGTTGCGTAGATGCGGGTGATGTTCGGCGCTTCATCCCACCTGTCGATGATGACGGCGACGGAGTGCGGAACTTCCTGTTCCGTCTGCTGCAGAATCTTTTCACGCACCAGTTCGGCGGCAATGAAGCGCTCTGGTTGATCTGTCACATGGTCTTCCGGGAAGTATTGCGGCCCTTCCGGCATGCGGCTCACAATGGCTTCGCGGAGTGCGTCCAGGTTCAGGTTGCGCAATGCGGAAACGGGCAGAACGTCGGCAAATTCATGAAGCTTGCGGTATTCATCAATCAGCGGGAGCAGCACTTCCTGCTGTTTCACCAGGTCCGTCTTATTCAACAGCAAAAGCACGGGCGTGGCGGAATCTTTCAGCAGCCGAAGCGCTTCCCGGTCGCGCTCGGTGAAGCGTTCCGTGGCATCGGCCAGGTAGAGCAGCAGGTCGCGCTCATTGAGCGCTGCCCTGACGGAATCCATCATGCGCCGGCCAATAGCGCTGTCGGCTCTATGGATGCCGGGCGTATCGAGAAAGATCACTTGCGATTCCGGCGTGGTCAGGACGCCCTGGATGCTGGTGCGGGTGGTCTGCGGCTTGTTAGCCACAATGGCCACCTTGAAGCCAACCAGTGCATTCAGCAGCGTGCTCTTGCCGGCATTCGGCCGACCCAGGATTGAGACGAATCCAGAAACGTGTTTACTCATTGGCGGTATCTGCGGTGGTTTGGTTTTCTTTCACAATCGGTTCCATTCTACTTATTCGTACTTTCTGGACGCGCAATTCATCGGCTGCCATCACTTCAATCCGGACGCCGTCCTGCTCCACAATTTCACCCGCTTGCGGAACGCGGCCCAGCCACTCGGTGATCAAGCCGCCCACGGTCGTCGATTCAAGCTTTTCATCGGTCTCAATGCCGAGCAGCGCTTCCAGGCGGCCCAGATCGAAAGTGCCGGCCACCAGATAGCGGTGCGGCCCATCGGGCTCTATATCGGAGCCGGGTTCATGCTCATCGCGAATTTCGCCCACGATCACTTCCACCAGATCTTCCATGGAGGCAAGGCCCGCGGTATTCCCATACTCATCCACAACTATGACAATATGCGCGCCTTCCTGCTGCATTTCACGCATCAGGTCGTTCACCGGTTTCGTTTCCGGCACAAAGCGGATGGGGCGCATCACCTTGCTAATTTTTGCGGTTGCGCGCTCGGGGTCGCCGAGTTCAAACATGTCCCGCACGTGAACGAAACCAACCACGTGATCCACCGTATCTTCAAAAACAGGGATGCGCGAATACTGCTCGTGAATCACCAGCTCACGCAACTGCTGCAATGTAGCGCTGGCGGCGATGGCGACGATATCCGGGCGTGACGTCATCACCTCGCGCACCAC
>Ga0123338_10003361_pt1 | contig 14423 bp, 9 predicted proteins | sample grotaG_FD_89793 | JGI IMG/M metagenome (GOLD analysis project Ga0123338, IMG submission 89793) | Glacier valley bacterial and archeal communities from Borup Fiord, Nunavut, Canada, to study Microbial Dark Matter (Phase II) -... | ecosystem: Environmental > Aquatic > Freshwater > Ice > Glacier ... | reverse complement strand
ATGATCGTCGAGGCGCAGACCGGCCAGCGGCTGCGGCATCAGCCGTTCCTGATGGCGCGCACGCTCGCCGACGGGCCGGGCCGCGCCTATCTGCGCCACGCCTGCAGCCACGGCGAGCACTATGCGCTGTGCCGGTTCCAGCATCTGCCGCTCGACGACAGCGAGGACATCCTGTGGTCCGACCTGCCGACTTCGGGCGTGTTCCTGATCGCCAATTATGCGACGCGCGTGCAGCTCGAGATCGAGGAGCCGCGCTTCATCCTGCAGACCATCGCCTATGACCCATGGGCGCAGATCAAGGCATCGGCTGCGAACTGGGCGAAGCAGTTGACGCTGATCGGCATCGACGATGTTGTCCGCAATCCGCATTATTACATGACCGACGATTATTGGGCGCGGACCTATCTGCCCGACATGATCATGGCGGTGGCGCATTGCGGGCGGCGCGGCGATGCGTGCGCGCTGTGGCTGACGCCCGCGCCGACCGGCGACGAGGGCGGGCTCAACGGCCGGTCGCCGCCCGCGCCGCGCCCGGCGCTGTTTCACGGCGCAGTGGTATTGCTGTCGCTGGCGCTGACGGGTGCGGCGCTGTGGCCGCTGCGGTCGCGCGCCGCCACCCCGGTTCGGCGCCAGATGCTGGCGTTCGCTGTGCTGATCCTTGCGGCGGTATTGCTCAATGCCGGCATCACCGGCGTGCTGTCGGGGCCGTTTGCGCGCTATCAGGCGCGGCTGATCTGGTTGATCCCGGCACTGGCGGGCGTGGCGCTAGCGGCCCGTGTTGATGGGCAGCAGGCGTTCCGCCAGCTGGATCCCTTCGGCCGCCAGCGCATCGAGCATGCCGAGTAGCAGCGTCTGCCGCGCGCCCATCATCACCGCATAATCGGCGACTGTGGTGAAATAGACGATCTCGACTTCGACGGCATCGAGCGACAGCGCCGAGATATGCGCCCGGTCGAACCGCGCATGGTCGCCGTGCGCGATGATGTCGGCGGCCATGCCGGGCACTTTCGCCAGCTTTTCGGCGGGTGTTTCGAGCGACAGGTACAGCGTCTGCACGACCCGGCGCTGCTCGATCCGGCGCAGATTGGCGATCTGCTGATCGAGCAGCTTGGTATTCGATATGATCACCTGTTCGCCCGACAGCGCGCGGATGCGGATGGTTTTCAGCCCGATCGCCTCGACTGTGCCGGTGGTCGCGCCGAACTGGATGTTGTCGCCAACGCGGAACGGCCGGTCGAACAGGATCGCCAGCGCGGCGAACAGATCGGCGAAAATGCCCTGCGCCGCCAGCCCGATCGCGATGCCGCCGACACCGAGCCCGGCGACCAGCGCGGTGACGTTGACGCCCAGATTGTCGAGCACGAGGATCAGCGCCAGCGCCCAGACGACGACGTTGACGAGAATGCGGATGATGCCCATCGCGCTGTGGATCGACGACTTTTCCTCGTCGGTGGCGGCACGGCGCTCGACCAGCGACAGGATCAGTTCGCGGATCCAGACCGCGCCCTGCACCGCTGCCGACACGGTGAACACCACGCCGATCGCATGGCGCAGCGTACCCGGCGCGGCGATGGTCAGCGATACCGTGTGCGCCGCGAGCGCACCGAGGAAAAAGCTGCGCGTTCGGCCGACCATGCGCGCTGCAAAGCCGCGCCAGCTGGTCACTGCGAGCGGCGTCGTGCCCTGGCCAAAGCGCAGCGCGCGGCCGATGCCGAAGCGCAGCGCGACGAGCACGAGATAGACTCCGACCGCCGACCCGACCGCAATCGCTGCCGTGGTGCTGTCGGTGCGGACCCAGTCGAAGGTGTGGCCGATCAGCTGCTGCGCCTTGGCGGGCGCGTCGGTCAGCATGTCGGGCCGGGCAAGCGGTAGCTTGGCAGCGGCCGTCATACGGGCAGCCAACTGGGCCATGCCACCGCCACCGGGCGTCCGCCGAGCGTCAGCGGCACGGCCGCCTCGACCGGTTCGAGCCGCAGATAGGCGATGCCGATGCCGCCGCCATGGCTGCGCAGCTCCCCCGCCGGCTTGCCGTCGGCCACGATTTCGTCGCCCGTTGCCGCGTCGCCGGTCAACCGTACCGGCAGCAGCCGTTTCCGCAGCCGGTCGCGGTGGTGCATGCGCGCGGTGTTCTCCTGCCCGACGTAGCAGCCCTTGGTGAAGCTGACGCCGTTGAGTTCGACTGCGTCCGCCTCGAGCCACATCATCCTGTCGGGCAACAAGTCGACGCTGTCGGGAACGCCGAGCGCCAGCCGGTGCGCGTGATAGTCCGCCGTGGTTGCCGTGGCCTTGCCGCTGCCGATCCAGCGGTGGCCGAGTGCGGCCAGCCGCGGATCGGCGGGGTGACCGGCGGCGGTATCGCCCCAGGCGGCGAACACCTGCATCGCGCTCGGCTCGATCGTCACGGCGCGGCGCAGCCGGTACATCGTCAGCCGCTTCGCCAGCGCGTCCGCATGTGCCGCGAGCACATCGACCAGCACCGCCGTGCCGCCGTCATGCAGGATCATGTCGAACAGCGGCTTGCCCTGCGCGCTGAGCAGCCCGGCATACAGCGGCCGCCCCGGCGTCAGCGCCGCCACGTCGTTGGTCAGCAAATCCTGCAGATAGCCGCGCGCATCGGCACCGCCGATCCGCAGCACCGCACGGTCGTCGAGCGCCGCGACGCTCAAAACGGCAGCACCCGGCTTTTGCGCGTATAGTTGAGCCAGCCGGCGTTGATCCCCAGCCGCCAGCCGACGCCGAGCTTGATCGGCACCAGCACGACATTGTCCCGCTGGTTATAGTTCGCGGTGAACCCGCCGATGAAATACGCCTTGCCCTCGGCCGCCGGATAGCGCCGGAACAGGTCGTTGGTATCGTTCAGGTCATAGACCAGCGTAAACACCTTCGACCCGTCGCCGCCGATGTCGAACCCCAATGAAGGCCCGGTCCAGTACACCGGCATCTGCCCCTCGACCTTGTGGAACAGCGTGCCGCTGCCATAGCGCAGCCCCGCGAAGAACGCGCCCGACGCCTCGCGCCCGACGATATAGCCGTTCGGTTGCCCGCGTTCCTTGAAGATCTTTTCGACGAGCTTCGCCAGCCCCTCGGCACCCCGCCCGAACGCGCCATCGGCGGCGGTCAGCACGTCCTGCTGGCTATAGGTGGTGTCGGCTGCCGCCGCACTCGCCTGCGTGGTCATCGGATCGGTCGTGGTTACCGGTGCCACGGGGGCCGCAGTTTGCGCCAGCACCGCCGGCGCTGCGGCCCAAAGCAGAATAGCCAATGGGATACGCATCGTTCTCACACCTCGTCGATTGCCGTGCCCCGCCGCCTTCATGGCGGCGACCGCGGCGATTGTCCACCGTTGCACCCGGCGCTTTGACGCCCGCCACGAGCATGCTACCGCCCGCCCGAACAGCCGATGAACGGGAGACCAGCATGCGCGTGGCGATGATCGGGGCAGGGTATGTCGGGCTGGTATCGGGCGCGTGCTTCGCTGATTTCGGCCATGATGTCGTGTGCGTCGATACCGATCGCAGCAAGATCGACCGGCTGCAAAGCGGCATCATGCCGATTTTCGAACCCGGGCTGCCCGAGCTTGTCGCCGCCAATGCGCGCGCCGGGCGGCTGACGTTTACCGATGATCTGGCGGCCGGGGTGCGCGGCGCGGAGGCGGTGTTCATCGCGGTCGGCACGCCGTCGCGCCGCGGCGATGGGCACGCCGACCTCAGCTTCGTCCACGCTGCCGCGCGCGCGATCGCTGCCGAACTCACCGGCTATGCAGTGATCGTCACCAAGTCGACCGTGCCCGTCGGCACCGGCGACGAAGTCGAACGCACGATCCGCGAGGCCCGCCCCGATGCCGAATTCGCCGTGGTCTCGAACCCCGAATTCCTGCGCGAAGGTGCTGCGATCGGCGACTTCAAGCGCCCCGACCGGATCGTCATCGGCACCGAGGATGCCCGCGCGCGCGACGTGATGACGGAGCTTTACCGGCCGTTGTTCCTCAACGCCTCGCCGCTGCTGTTCACCGCGCGACGTACGGCGGAACTGATCAAATATGCCGCAAACGCGTTTCTGGCGACCAAGATCACCTTTATCAACGAGATCGCCGACCTGTGCGAAGTCGTCGGCGCGGACGTTCAGGACGTCGCGCGCGGCATCGGGCTCGACAACCGCATCGGCTCGAAGTTCCTCCACGCCGGGCCCGGCTATGGCGGGTCGTGCTTCCCCAAGGATACGCTGGCGCTGATCAAGACGGCGCAGGACTTCGGCGCCCCGGTGCGCATCGTCGAGACCGTCGCGGCCGTCAACGACCAGCGTAAGCGCGCGATGGCGAAGAAGGTCATCGCCGCCGCCGACGGCTCGGTGCGCGGCAAGACCGTCGCGGTACTCGGCCTGACGTTCAAGCCGAACACCGACGACATGCGCGACAGCCCGGCGATCGCCGTCGTGCAGGCGCTGCAGGATGCGGGCGCGATCATCCGTGCGTTCGACCCCGAAGGCGTCGAGCAGGCCAAGCTCGTGCTGACCGACGTCGACTATGCCCGCGACCCCTATGACTGCGTGACGGGGGCCGACGTTGCAGTGCTGGTCACCGAATGGGACGCGTTCCGCGCGCTCGACATGGACCGGGTTCGCACGCTGATGACGACGCCGGTGCTGGTGGACCTGCGCAACGTCTATCGCCCCGAGGAAATGGCCCGCCGGGGCATCGACTATCGCAGCATCGGCCGCGCCTAGTTGACGCTGCGTTGGCAAGGCCATAGGAACCGCACTTCGGAGTCGTGGGTGAGCGGCTGAAACCAGCAGTTTGCTAAACTGCCGTACTGGGTAACTGGTACCGAGGGTTCGAATCCCTCCGACTCCGCCAGCTGTGTTCAAGCCCCTTTGCCGCCCGGTCAGCCACCTTGGCCCCGGGCATTCCGACGTGGCGCCCTAGGCCAGCGGGATGCATTTTTCGCGGAAAGCAAAAAAACCGCGTTGTGCATGTGGCCAGTTGTGCTCGTCCCAGGCGCGCCGCACAGGCGTCAATCGGACCCCCAGTGCCCGCAGATCATCGCGCAGGGTCGCCACCGCTGCGGCACTCGGCCCGACCGGGGCATAGGCAATGACGATTTGGTCGAGGCGATGCGCCTGTGCCCAGCTGTGAACCGATGCGGCCGTCGCATCGGGCAGGGTGGTTGCATCGGCACGGAGGGAGGTGTGCGCGCGCCGTCCAGCATCACCAAGGGCTTCGCGGATAAAATGTTCAACGGCGGGCGACCGCCCATGCCCGCAGCGCAGGGCGGCGATTGCATCGACTTGCGTCCGACCGGGCAAAAGCGTTTCGGGCGCTAGATCGTCTTCGGCGAGCAGCAGCCCGATGCGCCCTGTGGGCAGCGGCTCCGGCATCGTCAGCGGTCGAGGTGCCGGCGTGGGCGTCGCGGTGATTGCGGCGGCGCGCGACGCGAGCCCGGCGGCGGTAAAGCACCCGCCGGTGTAGCGCGCAATATTGTCCGCCTGCGCCAGATAGGTTTTGCCGGCGGTCTGCAGCCCGGCCACCCAGCGCCACGACAGCGTGTTCGACGCCGCGTCACCGTCATAAAGGTAATGCCAGAACAGCGCCGCGCCAAGCTGCCATGGCAGCCGAAGCGTGAAAATCCAGATGCTCGCGAACCACATGCGCGCATGATTGTGCAGATAACCGAATTCGGCGAGTTCGGCGATCCATGCATCGAAACAGTCGATACCCGTCGCACCGGCGAGCGCGCGGTCATAGTCGCGCCGCCAGCCACCCGATGTTGCCTCGAGACTGGCAAGGTCTTCCAGATAGTCCGTCCAGACCGACGGCCGCAGTTCGAGCCAGCCTTTCCAATAGGTGCGCCAGAACACTTCCTGAATGAACTTCGCCGCAGTCTCGCCGGGATGGCGGGCGCGCACCGCTGCGACGACTTCGCTTTCGGTCACCAGCCGATAGCGGAGATACGGCGACAACATCGAGACGTTCGCCCGGTCGCCCGGACCGCGATCGAAGTTGCGTGTCTCGGCATAGTCGTGTCCGGCGCGGTCGACGAAGTCTGCCAGCGCGGCAAGGCCGGCGGCGCGGGTGGGTGTGAAAGTCATGCGCGACTGTAGGCGTAAAATAACCGGTATCGGAGTGCCGCAATGCCGCGGGGAAGCCGCGATCGTCGATGGATCGCCGCCACATCCGGACGCGCGTGGTCCACTTGGTCGCAGGGCTAATTATGCTTGTGAACGTTCTCAATTTGGAATAATCGTGAAATCAAGCCTGCAAGGACAGGCATATCCGGCTGCACCGCCACAAGGCGGGCATTTTCGGGCAATGTAAGGGGGAGGACAGAATGACCCGTTTCAAATTCGTCGTGGCTGGACTGCTGTGTGGGACCGCGATTGCGGCACCGGCATTTGCGCAGGATAGCGCGCCGCCAAAGCCCAAGGTCGCGCCAGCGGCCCCCGTCGCCGCCGACGCCGCCGCGTCCACCGATATCGTCGTTACCGCCGACCGCCGCGAGCAGACGTTGCAAAAATACGGCGGCACCGCTGCAGTCATCAGCGGTGAAGACCTGAAGAAGGTCGGGATCAACAGCCTGTTCGGGCTCAACGATTCGCTGCCCGGCGTGACCGTTTCGAACATCAACAATCAGATCGAAATCTACATCCGCGGCATCGGTACCAATAACGAGACCGAGCTTGGCGATCCCGCCGCCGCGACGCATTTCGACAACATCTATATTCCGCGGACCTCCGGTCTTGGGCCGGCGTTCTTCGACATCAAGCAGGTCGAGGTGAACTATGGTCCGCAGGGGACGCTGCGCGGCCGAAACTCGACTGCGGGTACGGTCAATGTAACGTCGATTCCGCCGAAGCTCGGCGCGTTCGAAGGGCAGATCGGCGGCGGCTACGGCAACTTCAGCCATGTCGAAACCTTCGGCTTCGTTAACGTTCCGGCCGGCGACAAGGTGGCATTCCGCGTCTCGGGCAACTTCAATCGCCACGACAGCTATTACAAGAACGTCGGCCCGATCCCGTCGACCAAGGCCCCCGAGGAGGCCGACGATCGCGGAATCCGCGCGCAGGTGCTGTTCCAGCCGTCGCAGCAGCTCAAGTTGCTGCTTGCCGCCGATTATAACCGCCAGACCGGGACCGGCTATTTCGGCACCAACTTCTCGCAGTTCCTCGGCATCGACAATGGTTTTACCAATCAGGCCAACCAGATCAAGGATCCGCGCGCCGTCATCCTCGGCCCAGTGTCGCCGTTCGACGGTACCAAGCACTACGGCTTTCGCGGCAACCTTCGCTGGGACAGCGATGGTCCGGTCAGCGTCGAATATAACGGCAGCTACCGCGTCCTCGATCGCCGTAACGGCGGCGCGGGGCCGATCGAGCCCGCTTACCCGAACTACCTTGCCGACCTTGCGAAGACTAATGGTCCCGGCGCGGCTGTGGCGTTCGATAATTACAGCCAGTATCTGAACCTCGCCAATTCGAAGTCGAATTACCACGAGCTGCGTTTCTTCAACGACACCGCGCCGCTGGTCTACAGCGTCGGCGGAAACTATTTCAGTGAGTATCAGAAGACCTATCTCGCCTCGACTGCGGACGATAATCCCTTCTTCGAGGGGCTCGAGTTCAACACCCGGACGCATGACAAGGCGTATGCGCTATTCGGCGATGCAACCTATTCGGTGCAGTCGCACCTGCGCGTCACGGCGGGCGTTCGCTATACCGACGATCAGAAGTCGCGGACCGGCGTTGCCGCCCGCTACGGCTTCGCGCTCGGCGCAGCCGACTTCAATTGCTGCGGTCCGCTGCGGTTGGGTACGCCGGGCTTCCAGTTCAACGGGTTCGACCGGACGATCTTCAATCCCGACGTCAACAATGACGGCAACATCACGAACCAGGAAATCGTCAACTTCTACTTGAACGGCATCAAGAGCTTCGGCGCGCGCGACACCTTCCTGTCGGCGTTTTCGAACGCCATTGCGCAATATCCGACCAACCCCAACGCCACCGCCGGCGGCACGGGTTGCTATGCCAGCACGAAAGCGACGTTCTTCAATTGCGCGCCGAACGGAGCCTATACCTATGCGGTGCCGTTCCCGGGGCAAATCTTCCAGCAGGACGGCCGCGTGCACAGCCGGTTCGTCGACTGGCGCCTGCGGGTCGAGGGTGACCTTGGCGAAGACCATCTTGCCTATGCGCTGATTTCGCGCGGGCACAAGTCGGCGGGCTTCAACGACAACCTCGGCAATCTTGGTTTTGCGCCAACTTATCGCCCGGAAAGCGTCACGCTGTACGAAATCGGCTCGAAGAACCGGTTCGACGTTGGTGGCCATCCGCTGACACTCAACGCGTCCTTCTTTTATAATCGCTACAAGGATCAGCAGTTGTCGGCGCTGCTGTCGATACAGCAGATCATCGGCCAGATCGGCCCCGGTTCGGTCGGGATACCAAGCGGTACGAACCAGACCCTCGTTGTCAGCTACACCTATAACGCCGCGACCGATGAAACCTATGGTGCGCAGCTGACCGGCTCGATCGTGCTCCCGTACCATTTCAAGTTCGGGCTCGATGCGCTGTGGCTGGAGGCGAAGGTGGTCAACGCCAATCCGATCCAGGACTTTCGTTTCCAGAGCGACGTGAACCCCGTCGACTCCGCTCTGGTGTCGATCAAGGGTCACCGACTGCCGCGGACGCCGCGCTATCAGGTCAATGCCTCGCTGGCGCAGGCGATCCCGATCGGCAACAAGGGCATGGTCATCGACTGGGTTATCCAGGCGGCCTATCGCTCGTCGTCGTTCCAGACGATCTTCAACTCGATCGACTATAATTCGCCGACCAAGCCGCGTGCCTTCCTCGACGACCGCTTGTCGGGATACACGACCTTCAACGCGGCGGCGGGGGTGACGAGCGGACCGTACCGGTTCGAAGCCTATGTCAACAATCTGACCGATTCGACCCATGCGGCGGCACTGCTGGTTAGTCAGTTCGCCAATTCGCGCTATTACACCAGTCCGCGACTGATCGGTGCCCGGGCTCGGGTCAGCTTCTGACAGGCTGGTCGGCGCGGCGATGTGAGTCGCCGCGCCGGTCGTTCGTAAAGGGCAAAAGATGACCAGAATCGTGTGGGCAGTCGGCGCGCTCGGGCTTGCTGTCACTGCGGTTGCCGCGCGTGCCGAGCCGATGGTGCCGGTGGACTATGCGCTCGTCTGGGCGGACGAGTTCGACCATGACGGCGCGCCCGACCCGGCGAAATGGACGTTCGATACCGAGCATAATCGCGGCGGCTGGTTCAACAACGAAAAGCAATATTATTCCGCCGACCGCCGCGAGAATGCGCGCGTCGAGGGCGGCAGCCTGGTTATCGAGGCGCGCGCCGACGCCGCCGCGATCGCACCACGCCCCGACTATGGTGGGCAACAGTACAGCTCGGCACGGATGATGACGCGCGGGCTTGCGGCGTGGCGCTACGGCGCGGTCGAGGTTCGCGCCAAACTGCCCTGCGGCGTCGGCAGCTGGCCGGGCATCTGGATGCTGCCGAACGACGCCAAGGCGAAATGGCCCGATGGCGGCGAGATCGACATCATGGAACATGTCGGCGCGGACCCCGGCAAGATCCATTTCTCGACGCATACCAAGGCCGAGAATTTCGTCATCCACACCGAAAATACCGCGATGGCGTCGGTGAAGGATGCGTGCAGCACCATGCATCGTTACCAGTTGCGCTGGACACCGACGCTGATTGTCATGGGGGTCGACGACCGACGCGTGTTCGCGCTGAAAAAAGCCGGCCCGAACCGCGACAAGTGGCCGTTCGACCAGCCCTTTTATCTGCTGCTCAATATCGCAGTCGGCGGTGACTGGGGCGGCATCAAGGGGATCGACCCGGCAGGCTTTCCCGCCCGCATGGAAATCGATTATGTTCGCTTCTATCAGCCGCCGCAGTCGTAGCGGCATGGGCTTCGACCAGGCGACGGAGCGGCTCGAGTGATGGTGTCGCATGGGTGAAGTGCGCGCCGGCAAGCTCACCATTCGCGAGGTCGCCGCCGCTGCCGGGGTGTCGCTGCAAACCGTCAGCCGCGTGCTCAACAACGGTCCCAACGTCAGCGACAAGGCGCGCCAGCGCGTCGAGGCGGCGGTCGCAACGCTGGGCTATTCGCCGAGCATCGCGGCACGGCGCATGGGCGGATCGAAGTCGTTCCTGTTGCTGGCGCTCAACGACCGTGACCGCACGATCGAGACATGGCGGCTGCGCGAGGGGACCGACTGGGTCGACCAGATGCTGCTCGGTGGCATGCTGACCTGTGCCGAGCACGGCTATCGCATGATCTTCGAGCTGGTCGATACCCATAGCGATCACATCGAGCGCGAACTCAAAGCAGCACTTGCCGCGCTTCGCCCCGACGGCGTGATCCTGACGCCGCCGCATAGCGACAATGGAGCGATCCTCGCGATCCTCGCCACCGCCGGAATTCGCTGCGCGCGCATCGGTGCCTTTGCCGGCGCTGGCCCGATCATCCGCATGGATGACCGCAAGGCCGCCGCATGTGCAGTCGAGCACCTGGCAGCACTTGGGCACCGGCGCATCGGCTTCATCGCGGGTAGCGACGATTACGCGCTGAGCCGGGAGCGCAGCAGCGGCTTTGCCGTGGCGATCCGCGCCGCCGGGCTCGACGGCGATCCCGCACTGCTGGTGGCCGGCGATTTCAGTTTCGCTTCGGGCCTCGACGGCGCAAGGCGGCTGCTCGACCTTGGTGAGCCACCGAGCGCGATCGTCGCCTCGAGCGATCCGATGGCGCTGGCGACGATCGCCGTCGCGCACGAACGCGGCATCGCCGTGCCCGGCCAATTGTCGGTGGTCGGTTTCGACGATACGCCGATCGCGCGCACCAGTGTCCCGCCGCTGACCGCGATCAGCCAGCCGATCGCCGCGATGACCGCGCGCGCCGCCGAACTGCTGATCCAGCCCGGCGAGATGCCGGGAGCATCGCTCGACGGCGTGCCGCACATCATTCCGTTCCACCTCGCGGTGCGCGCGTCCACCGGTCCGGCACCGCGGTGACCGCACCGGCTGCAGCCATTGAACGCCAGCGCCCGGCGCTGCTGATCGGCTATGCGCTGGCGTGGGCGGGTGGCTGTGTGGCCTATACGCCGTTCCTGACGCTGCTGCTGCCGATCCGCCTGACCCAACTGGCCGGGGCGGCGGATATTCATTGGCTCGGGCTGTCGGCGACGCTCGGCGCGCTTGCCGCCAGCGGGGGCAATATCGCATGGGGCTGGGCGAGCGACCGGACCGCAGCGCAGGGCGGCGACCGGCGCTTCTGGTCGGCGGCGGGCCTGCTGGCGACCGCGCTGGCGGCCGGCGGAATGGCCGCGGCTTCGACCCCGGCGACACTGGTGGCGCTCGTCGTCGTCTGGCAGTTTGCGCTTAACCTGTTTCTTGCGCCGCTTGCCGCCTTTGCCGCCGACAGCGTGCCACGGCAGCAGCAGGGTGCGCTTGGCGGGATGCTGGCGTTCGGCCCCGCGCTCGCCGCATTGTCGGTGGTCGCCGTACTCGCCGTGCCACCGGGTCTCGGTAGCAAGCTCGCGCTGATCGTGGCGATCACCGTTGCCGCCGCGCTGCCGCTGATGCTGATGCGGCACGTTTCTCCGCTGGGTCGGGCCGCGCGGTTCGTCCCCGGTGAGCGCGCGCCCGGCACCCGGAGCGTGCTGCTGCAGCTTTGGGTGGCACGGCTGGTGGTACAGGTTGCCGAAGGGCTGGTATTCGTCTTCCTCTATTATTTCCTGCGCGACCTGTCGGGCGGAACGCTCGATATCGGCCGCTACGCGCTGACCAATGCCGCGCTCCAGCTGTGCTCGATTCCGGTGGCGCTCGGCATGGGTTATTTCACCGACCGGACCGGACGCAGGCGCGTGGCGCTGCTGGCGATGATCGCGCTGATCGCGACGGGGCTGTTCGGGATGGGATTGGCGCACACCTGGGCCCCGGTGATCGTCGCCTATGGCCTGTTCCTGATCGGGTCGAACAGCTTTCTGGCGTTGCACTCGTCGTTCGCGATGCAGCAGCTGCTCGACCCGCGCCATTTCGGCCGCGACCTCGGCCTGTTCAACCTGACCAACACGGTGCCTGCTGTTACCACCCCGCTGCTGGCGATCGCGGTGATCGGCGTGGCCGGTTATTCGGGACTGCTGCTCGGGCTTGCGGCGTGCATGGCGGTGCCCGCGCTGCTCGTCGTTCGCCTCGATATTGCTTGAATGGAGAAGCTGATGACCCGGCGGACGACAGTCATCGCAGCGCTGCTGGCAAGCCTGCTGCCGCTGCCGAGCGCAGCTGCACCGTCGGATGCGACCGCGCATCCGCGCCTGTGGCCAAGTGCCGCCAGCCCGGCAGCGATCAGCGATGCCGCGACCGAGGCGCGGCTCACGGCGCTGATCGCGCGCATGACGCTGGAGCAAAAGGTCGGCCAGACTATCCAGGCCGATATTTCGGCAATCACCCCCGCCGACCTCGACCGCTATCCGCTCGGGTCGATCCTTGCGGGGGGCAACAGCGGGCCGTTTGGCGACGAACGCGCGTCAGCGTCGAAATGGGCGGCGATGGTCCGGCAATATCGTGCGGCGAGCGCGCGCCCGGCGTCGAACGGCGTCGGCGTGCCGATCCTGTTCGGCGTCGATGCGGTGCACGGGCACAGCAACCTGCCCGGCGCGACGATCTTCCCGCACAATATCGGGCTGGGCGCGACGCACGACCCGGCGCTGATCCAGCGCATCGGCGCGGTCACCGCCGCCGAAGTCTCAGCGAGCGGGATCGAATGGACGTTCGCACCGACGCTGGCGGTGCCGCAGGATTTGCGCTGGGGGCGGAGCTATGAGGCCTATTCCGCCGATCCGAAGCTGGTTGCCGATTATGCCCGTGCGATGGTGCTCGGCCTGCAGGGGCCGCTGGTTGCTGGCCGCCCGGTCGGTGCGGACCATGTCGCCGCGACACCGAAGCATTTCCTTGCCGACGGCGGCACCGACGGCGGCAAGGACGAGGGCGACGCGCGCATCGGCGAGGCGGCGCTGATCGCCACGCACGCACAGGGCTATCCCGCCGCGATCGATGCCGGCGCGCTGACCGTGATGGTGTCGTTCTCCAGCTGGAACGGTGCCAAGAACCATGGCAACCGCAGCCTGATCACCGGCGTCCTGAAGGAGCGCATGGGCTTTGAGGGACTCGTTGTCGGCGACTGGAATGCGCACGGCCAGGTCGATGGGTGCACCACCACGCACTGCCCGCAGGCGCTCAACGCCGGTCTCGACCTGTTCATGGCCCCCGACAGCTGGAAGCAGCTGTTCGCCAATACCGTCGACGATGTCCGCGCCGGGCGCGTGCCGATGACGCGGCTTGACGATGCGGTGCGCCGGATCTTGCGCGTCAAGGCCAAGCTTGGGCTGCTCGACGGACGTCCGGTGCGCGACGACCCCGCCGCGATTGGAACCGCCGCGCACCGCGCCATTGCGCGCGAAGCGGTCGCCAAGTCGCTGGTGTTGCTCAAGAACGAACACGCCGTGCTGCCGATCAGGCAGGGCGCGCATGTGCTTGTCGCGGGTGACGGGGCCGACTCGATGGCAAAACAGGCGGGCGGCTGGACGATCAGCTGGCAGGGTACCGATACGACCCGCGCCGACTTTCCCAACGGCCAGACGATTTGGGACGGGTTGGCGCAGGCGGTCAGGGCGGGCGGCGGCAGGGCCACGCTGTCGGTCGACGGCAGCTTCGCGCAAAAGCCCGATGTCGCGATCGTCGTCTTCGGCGAAACGCCCTATGCCGAATTTCAGGGCGACGTCGCGACGCTGGCTTATCAGCCGCAGGACGCGCGCGACCTTGCGCTGCTGACCCGGTTGAAAGCCGCCGGTATCCCGACCGTCGCCGTGTTCCTGTCGGGGCGGCCCCTGTTCGTCAGCCCGCTGTTGAACGTTGCCGATGCGTTCGTCGCCGCGTGGTTGCCCGGCACGGAAGGCGGCGGCGTGGCCGACGTGCTTATCGCACCGGGCAAGGGCGCCCCGCCGCGCGACTTTACCGGGCAGCTGCCGTTCCCATGGCCGCGCGATGCGCGTTCCCCGGTGGTGACGCCGTTGTTCGCGCGCGGTTACGGACTGTCCTATGCCGCGCCTCGCCATATCGGACCGCTGAACGAAAGCCTTGGCGTCGATCTCGACGCCGCGCTCAATCTCAAGCGATATTTTGCGGCGGGCCGCGTGCTGTCGCCTTGGGCGATGACCGTTGCCGATGGCGGTGGCGCACGCCCCGTGACCGGCGGGGCGGCGCGCAGCCCGCTCGGTGCCGTCGAAACCCGCCCGGTCGACATCGCCGCGCAGGAAGATTCGCGCGCCGTGACGTGGAGCGGGCCCGGTTCGGTGTCGATCGATGGTCCCTCGGTCGATCTGGGGCATCAGCT
>Ga0123338_10003358_pt1 | contig 14430 bp, 14 predicted proteins | sample grotaG_FD_89793 | JGI IMG/M metagenome (GOLD analysis project Ga0123338, IMG submission 89793) | Glacier valley bacterial and archeal communities from Borup Fiord, Nunavut, Canada, to study Microbial Dark Matter (Phase II) -... | ecosystem: Environmental > Aquatic > Freshwater > Ice > Glacier ... | reverse complement strand
CACGCAGCCCGACCGCCATCTGCGCCGCGTTGACGCCGCTGACGCCGCCGCCGAGGATCGCGACGCGGCCCGGCGCGACGCCGGGTACCCCGCCGAGCAGGATGCCGCGGCCGCCCTGTTCCTTTTCCAGATAATGTGCGCCGACCTGGACGCTCATCCGCCCGGCGACTTCCGACATCGGCCGCAGCAGCGGCAGGCCGCCGTGGCGGTCGGTGACGGTCTCGTAGGCGATGCACGTCGCGCCGCTCGCGAGCAGTGCCTTGGCCTGCCCCGGATCGGGGGCGAGGTGGAGATAGGTGAACAGCACCTGTCCCGGGCGCAGCATCGCGCATTCGGCGAGCTGCGGCTCCTTGACCTTGACGATCATGTCGGCCGCCGCGAACACGTCCGCGGCCGATGCCGCGATCGTCGCGCCGGCCGCGACATAATCGTCGTCGGTGAAGTCGATGCCGGAGCCGGCACCGGTTTCGACGGTTACGGTATGGCCTGCGACGGTCAGCTCGGCAACCGATGGGGGCGTGAGGCCGACGCGATATTCATGGATCTTGATCTCTTTGGGAACGCCAACGTGCATGACTGGTCCTTCGTAGGGCAGACGGCGCTATACCGCGCTCCGCCGCTGGCCGCCAATGTTGCGATGCACTTGCGACCATGGTAACGCGCGCGCCTTGGCAACGCAGGGGCAGATGCCGCGTGATCATGGGCATTCGACCCCAGCGGCGTGTGGTGGTTCGCGTCGTGCCGCGATGAGCACCGCGACCGACGCTCGACCGACTGTCGATGCCAACCCTGCCGTCGCGCTCGCGGGCGCACCGCACGCGGCGTCGGACGTTCACGGCAGCGACAGCTTCAGCAAGCTGGCGGTGGGCGCGGTCGGCGTGGTGTTCGGCGACATCGGCACCAGCCCGCTCTACTCGATGAAGCAGGTCTTCGTCGGGGCGCACCCGCTGGCGGTCGATGCGCTCCACATCTTCGGCGTCGTCTCGCTGATCTTCTGGACGATGGTCATGGTCGTCACCGTGAAGTACGTCTTCATCGTCATGCGCGCCGACAATCGCGGCGAGGGCGGATCGATGGCGCTGCTCGCGCTGATCTCGCGCCTGTCGCCCGGTGCCGGCCGGTCGCGCTATCTCGTACTGCTCGGCGTGCTCGCGACGGCGCTCTTCTTTGGGGATGCGATCATCACACCGGCGATTTCGGTGCTGTCGGCGGTGGAGGGCCTGACCGTCGTCCAGTCCGGCCTCGCGCGCGTCGTCCTGCCGATTTCGATCGTCATCCTGATCGGGCTGTTCGTCATCCAGTCGCGCGGGACGGCCAAGGTCGGTGCTCTGTTCGGCCCGGTGATGGTCGTCTATTTTTTCATCATCGCCGGACTTGGTCTGGTCCAGCTCGTCGCCAACCCTGGCATACTCGCCGCACTGCTGCCCTACCACGCCGTCCGATTCTTCGCCGCCGATCCGACGCTCGCGTTCCTCGCGCTCGGCGCGGTCGTTCTCGCGGTGACGGGCGCGGAGGCGCTGTACGCCGATATGGGCCATTTCGGACGGCGGCCGATCTCGGCGGCGTGGCTGTGGCTGGTGCTCCCGGCGCTGATGATCAACTATCTCGGCCAGGCGGCGATGATGCTCGCGAACCCGGCGACCGCGCAGAACCCGTTCTACCTGATGGCTCCCGAATGGGCGCGGCTGCCGCTGGTCTTCCTCGCCACAGCCGCGACGATCATCGCCAGCCAGGCAGTGATCTCCGGGGCATTCTCGGTGGCACAGCAGTCGGTCCAGCTCGGCTTCCTGCCGCGGCTGAAGATCGTCCACACCAGCGCGCGGTCGGCCGGGCAGATCTACATCCCGATGATCAACTGGACGTTGCTGGTCCTCGTCATCCTGCTGGTCCTCGGCTTCCGCACGTCCGACAATCTCGCCGGGGCGTACGGCATCGCCGTCACCGGCACCATGCTCATAACGACGATCATGATCGCGGTACTGGCGTTGAACATCTGGAAATGGCCAAAGTGGTGGGCGGTGCCGCTGCTGATCGTCCTGCTCGTCATCGACGGCGCGTACTTCGCGTCGAATCTGACGAAGATCCCCGACGGCGGCTGGTTCCCGCTGCTCGTCGGCGCCATCGCCTTCACCCTGCTGACGACGTGGGCGCGCGGACGCCACCTGATGATGTTGCGCCTGCGTGAGAGCGCGATGCCGATCGAGGTGTTCATCAAGTCGGCCGCAAGTGCTGCGACGCGCGTCCAGGGGACGGCGGTGTTCATGACGAGCAGTCCCGAAGGCGTGCCGCATGCGCTGCTCCACAACCTCAAGCACAACAAGGTTCTGCACGACCGCGTGCTGATCCTGACGGTCGTGATCGACGAGGTACCCTTCGTCGATGACGAGGACCGGCTGGAGGTGCGGCCGCTCGGGTCGAACTTCTTCCGGATGATCATGCGCTACGGCTTCATGCAGGAGATCAATATTCCCGCAGCGCTAAAGACGGTCGAGGCGTGCGGGCCCAAGATCAAGATGATGGACACCAGCTTCTTCCTCGCGCGCCAGACGCTGCTCGCGAGCGACCGCCCCGGCATGGCGATCTGGCGCGAGAAGGTGTTCGCGTGGATGCTGTCGAACAGCGAAAGCGCGATGGAGTTCTTCAAGCTCCCGACCAACCGGGTGGTCGAACTCGGGAGCCAGGTCGAGATCTAGTCCGAGCGGGGCTCAGGTTCGCCGGACGACGAGCCCCGCGCCCCAGCCGGCGAGCAGCGCCAGCGCGACCGCGGCGAGCCCGTAAAGCAAACCGTTGGTCTGCGCCGCGACATAGACCCAGCGCTCGAACCCGCTCTTGCCGATCGTGATCGGCGTCGACGTCCGTGCGATGATCCGGCCGCGGCGGATCAGGTAAATTTCGGCGGTGTACGCCCCGACCGGTACCGCGGAGGGAATTGAGATTCGCGTCTGGTAGAGGATGTTCTGCGTGATGCCGATGCGTCCTTCCTGCTCGCTCCACAGCCCGGCGCGGCGGCGGAGGTCGACGAGCCCCCGCGTGAAGGCGGCGACCTGCGCGCCATCGCTTGCGGTCGGCGACAGCTGGAGATAGTCGAGGCCGATCTCCCAGATCGCTGCGTTGCGCTCGTCGACGAGGCGCTTGATCGGGGCCGACGTCGCGACGGCGTAGAACCCCGGCGCGGTCTCGAACCGGACGCTGTCGGTATTGATCCAGATGCCCGCGACGCGCGCCTTCTTGCGCAGCGTGATCGGCTCGGCAGGGCCGCGGACGACGATCGCGAGATCGGGCCGCTCGTCGGGCACCTGGCCGCGGGGGTACTGGATCGCGCCGAACACCAGCAGCTCGGCACCCTTGAAGCTGTAGACGATGTCGATGCGGTTCTGGCTGATGTCGGCGATCAGCCGCGCCGGCGGCGCGGCGGCAGCGGGCGTCGCCAGCGCGATTCCCGCGGCGAGCAGCGCGCGCCTCATGCAGTGAACACCGAGAACAGCTCGGCCGGGGTCAGCGCCAGCCCCACCGCGAGCCGTACCGCGACCCCGAGTACGATCAGCGCGAGGCCCAGCCGCAGCTTCGCCGGCGCGAGCCGCTGTGCCGCGCGCACCCCGAGCTGCGCGCCGACCACGCCGCCGGCGAGGAGGAGACCGGCGAGCACGATGTCGACGGCCTGCGATTCGACCGAATGGAGCACCGTCGTCGCGGCGGTGACGAACACGATCTGGAACAGCGAGGTGCCGACGACGGCGTTCGCCGACATGCCGAGCAGGTAGATCATCGCGGGCACGAGGATGAACCCGCCGCCGACGCCCATGATCACCGTCAGCATGCCGACCACCGCGCCGAGCAGCAGCGGCGCGAGCGGCGATATGTACAGCCCGGACTTGTAGAAACGTGTCCGCCACGGCAGCGCGGCGACGAACGGATTGTGGGCGTGGAGGCGCTTGGGCGGTGCGCCGCGCGCGGTCCGTCGCAGCGTTCGAACCGATTCGCGCAGCATAAGTGCGCCGACGGTTCCGAGCAGGACGACGTAGACGAGATTGATCGTGACATCGATCTGGCCGAGCTCCTGGAGCCAGCGAAACACGACCGACCCCGCGCCTGCGCCGATCAAGCCGCCAGCGACGAGCACGCCGCCCATCTTGAGGTCGACGCCGCCGCGACGCCAGTAGGCGAGCGCGCCCGACACGCTCGCGCCGGTAATCTGCGTCGCCGACGAGGCGACAGCGACCGCCGGCGGAATGCCATAGAAGATGAGCAGCGGGGTCGTCAGGAACCCGCCGCCGACCCCGAACATGCCCGACAGGAAGCCGACCAGCCCGCCGAAGCCGACGATGATCAGCCAGTTGACCGACAGCTCGGCGATGGGGAGGTAGAGGGTCACAGGCGGTGGTGTAGCGGGCGGCGCGAGACGACGCGACCGCGAAAGGCGCCGATGCCGCGCGCAGCGCGTTGTGTCCACATGCGCGAGGGAGACCGTCGATGAAGCTGTTCTACTCACCCGGGGCATGCAGCCTCGCCGATCATATCGCGCTGCACGAGGCGGGCATCGCCTTCGACCGCGAAAGCGTCGACCTGCGCACCCACCGGACTTCGGGCGGCGACGACTTTTACGGCGTCAACCCCAAGGGCTATGTCCCGGCGCTGCGCCTCGACAGCGGCGAGATGCTGACCGAGAACCTCGCGATCCTCGACTGGATCGCGTCGCAGGCTCCCGCGCTTGCCCCCGGCGGCCCGCTCGGCCGGACGCACCTGCTCGAGGCGCTTGCCTTCATCTCGACCGAGCTGCACAAGGGGTTCAAGCCGTTCTTCGCCGGCGGCAGCGACGACGACAAGGCCAAGGCCGCGACCGCGATCGGCACGCGGTTAAACTATCTCGCCGAAACGATGGCGGGTGATTATATGTTCGGTGACGACGTCAGCGTCGCCGACGCCTATCTGTTCGTCATGCTGACGTGGGCCGGCAAGTTCGGTGTCGCGATCCCCGACCGGCTGGTTGTCTTCCGCGACCGGATGATGACCCGGCCGTCGGTGCACACTGCGATGACGCACGAGGGGCTGATCTAGTCGTCCTCATCATCGAAACCGACCAGGTCGAGCGCCCGCGCGCGCATCTGACGGGTCTGGCACCAGTGGACCAGGGCCTCCTCGCGCCCGTGCGTGACCCAGACCTCGGTCGGCGCGAGTTCCTGGCAGGTATCCGTCAGCTCGTCCCAGTCGGCGTGGTCGGAGACGATCAGCGGCAGCTCGACCATCCGCTGCACCGCGCGCTGACGGACGCGCATCCAGCCCGACGCCATCGCCGTGATCGGGTCGGGCAGGCGGCGGCTCCAGCGGTCGTTGAGTGCCGACGGCGGCGCGACGACGACGCGGCCTTTGAGTTCCGCGGCCTTCACCCCCGTCGCCGGGCGCAGGTCGCCAAGATCGACCCCCAACTCGACGTAGAGGTCGCACAGCCGCTGCACCGCGCCGTGGAGGTAGATCGGGGCGTCGTGCCCCAGCTGGCGAAGCTCGGCGATGACGCGCTGTGCCTTGCCGAGCGCGTACGCCCCGACGAGCACGCAGCGGTCGGGGTTGTCGCTGAGCGCCGTCGTTATCTTGGCGATCTCCGTTCCCGTATCGGGATGGCGGAACACCGGCAGGCCGAACGTCGCCTCGGTGACGAACACGTCGCACGGTACCGGCTCAAATGCCGCGCACGTCGGATCGGCGCGGCGCTTGTAGTCGCCCGAGACGACGATCCGCTCGCCGGCGTGATCAAGGACGATCTGCGCCGAGCCGAGGACGTGGCCGGCCGGCACGAAGGTCGCGGTGACGTCGCCGACGCGGACGCTCTCGCCGTACGCCGCGACCTGCCCCGTCTGCTCGCCGTAGCGTACGCCCATGATCGCGAGCGTCCCCGCCGTGGCGAGCACCTTGCCGTGCCCGCCGCGTGCGTGGTCGGCGTGGCCGTGGGTGACGAGCGCGCTGGGCTTGGGATACGACGGATCGATCCAGAAGTCGCCCGGCGCGACGTAGATGCCCTCGGGGTGGGGCTGGAGCCAGGAACCGAGAGCCATCGCATCGATATGGGATGGGTCACGCCGCAGTGCTAGTCGAACAGTCCCTGCCAAAGCGCCGCGTGCGATCCGGTGTTATTCGGCCAGCCGTCGCGCGTTACGTACCCTCTGATCGGCGGAATGTGACTGTAGATGCTACGGCTCGGCGTTTCATGCCAGCTGATGTTGAACGCCCAGTACTTCGGGTAAAATGTCGTTCCCGAAGCGGGCAGGTTGTCGTGGATCCACCACGCCAGCTTCTGCCAGCCGAATGGATCGTGGTGCAGCCGGTCCCAGACTTTCGGCACGACGATGCACGCCGTGGCACCCATCTTACCATTGGCATCGAGCCGATCCCAGATATGTCCAGCTGCGTTTTTCTCGTTCGACGCGCAGGTATAGCCCGTCTTGCCCGCGAATTGCTGCGCCGCGCCGAAGCCATTGACCTCAGCGGAGCGGAACGACGAGCGAATGGCCAGCCGTCCGAATTTCGCCTGGAGCGGCTCGAGAATCTGCTGGCAAAGCTGCGTCCCTGCGGCGATCGCGAGATCGGGATTGTCCGGTATGTTCGGCATCCGGTCGATCGCGGCAATCTCGGAGAACAAGAAGTCGCGCATGAAAAAGCTTTCGGACAAGCGGACTCGTCCGAAGGTCGTCAACGAATCCACGCTGACCGGCTTGCGCACTCGGCTATCCCCCAACTGCAGCCTAGCATAGACGCGGCAATGGCCTGCGTCGCGCCTATATCGCGATGGTGACCGACCTGCCCGCGCCCCTGACCGACTGGTTCGCCGCACGCGGCTGGGCCGAGCGGCGGCATCAGCGCGAGATGCGCGCGGCCGCCGAGGCCGGCGACCACGCGCTGCTGGTCGCGCCGACGGGGTCGGGCAAGACCCTGGCGGGGTTCCTGCCGAGCCTTGCCGAGCTGATCGGCGGTGGTGGTAGCGGGGGGCCGGCCGAGGGGCTGCATACCGTCTACGTCTCCCCACTCAAGGCGCTCGCGGTCGACGTCGCGCGCAACCTGCTCAACCCCATCGCCGAAATGGGTCTCGACCTGCGCGTCGAGACGCGGACCGGCGACACGCCGTCGGACCGCAAGGCGAGGCAGCGCGAACGCCCGCCCCACATTCTGCTGACCACGCCCGAATCGCTGTCGCTGCTGATCAGCTACCCCGACGCCGGCCGGATGCTCGGGAACCTGCGCGCGGTGATCGTCGACGAGGTCCACGCCTTCGCGACGACCAAGCGCGGCGACATCCTCAACCTCGCGATGAGCCGGCTGGCGGCACTGTCGCCGGGCATGCGCCGGGTCGGGCTGAGCGCGACCATCGCCGACCCGGAAGCGTACCAAGGCTGGCTCGCGCCCGATGCCGATGCCGCGAGCGTCCGGCTGGTCCAGGGCGATGCGGGCGCCGAGCCCCGCATCGACATCCTCGTCCCCGACGGCCGCATCCCGTGGTCGGGGCACAACGGCCGCTATGCCGCCAAGCGCGTCATCGCGCTGATTGCCGCGCACCGGCTGACGATCGTGTTCGTCAACACCCGCGCGGTCGCCGAGTTGATCTTCCGCGACCTGTGGGCGGAGAACGACGCGAGCCTTCCGATCGGCATCCATCACGGCTCGCTCAGCCCTGAGGCGCGGCGCAAGGTCGAAAGCGCGATGGCGGATGGAAGGCTGCGTGCGATCGTCGCAACGGCCAGCCTCGACCTCGGCATCGACTGGGGCGACGTCGACCTCGTCGTCCAGATGGGCGCACCCAAAGGCTCGAGCCGCCTGCTCCAGCGCATCGGCCGCGCCAACCACCGAATGGACGAGGCATCGGAAGCGGTCGTCGTTCCCGGCAACCGCTTCGAGTTTCTCGAGAGCCTCGCCGCGCGCGACGCGGTCGAAGCGCACGAGCTCGACGTAGACACGTTCCGCCCCGGCGGGATCGACGTCCTGGCGCAGCATGTCATGGCGTGCGCGTGCGCCGCGCCGTTCGCGCCCGACGACCTGTACGCCGAGATCCGCACTGCCGCGCCCTATGCCGGGCTGCCGCGCGCCGAGTTCGACCGCACGCTCGCGTTCATCGAGTCGGGCGGCTACGCGCTCAAGGCGTACGAACGCTACAAGCGGCTGACGCGTGGTCCCGACGGGCTGTACCGCGTCAGTCACCCGCGGATGGCAGCGCAGCACCGCCTGAACGCTGGCACCATCGTCGAGGCGGCGGCGCTGAACGTCGTCTTTGGCCGCGCCGGCGGGCGACCCGGGCGAAGCTTCGGCCGCGTCGAGGAGTGGTTCGCGAGCCAGCTGCGGATCGGCGACAGCTTCATGTTCGCCGGGCAGGTGCTCGCGGTGACGGGCTTCGACGGACCCGATATGTTCGTCCGGCTGAGCAAGGGCGACCCGCGGGTCCCGACCTATGTCGGCGGCCGGATGCCGCTGTCGACCAACCTTGCGCGGCGTGTCCGCGGCCTGTTCAACACGCCCGAACGCTGGAACGAAATGCCCGATGACGTCCACGAGTGGCTCGACTTCCAGCGGCTTCGCTCGGCGCTCCCGGGAATGGACGACCTGCTCGTCGAGACGTTCCCGGAAGGCGGCAAGCACTATATGGTCGCGTACGGCTTCGAGGGGCGCAACGCCCACCAGACACTCGGCATGCTGCTGACGCAGCGCATGGAGAAGGCCGGGCTCCAGCCGCTCGGGTTCGTCGGCAGCGACTATATGGTCGCGACGTGGAGCCTGCAGCCGGTGATCGACCCCGCGCCTCTGCTGAGCCCGCAGGTGTTCGAGGACGAACTCGCGCAGTGGATCAGCGATTCGCCGTTCCTGCGTCGCAGCTTCCGCGAAGTCGCGGTGATCGCCGGGCTGATCGACCGCGTCCATCCCGGGCAGCACAAGAGCGGCAAGCAGGTCACCTTCTCGTCCGACCTGATCTACGACGTGCTGCGCCGCCACGAGCCCGACCACCTGCTGCTGACCGCAGCGTGGAGTGACGCGCGCGCCAAGATCACCGACATCGGACGGCTCGCGAACCTCCTCGAACGGTCGCAGACGCACCTCGTCCACCGCGCGCTCGACCGGGTGTCGCCGCTCGCCGTGCCGGTGCTCCTCGAAGCGGGGCGCGAGCGCGTTTTCGGCGCCGCCGACGAGGCGCTGCTGGCAGAGGCGGACGCGCTGGCTGCCGAGGCGATGCGATTGGACTAGCGTACGATGGCGGCGCGGCTATACCACCCCGATGACCGTTGCCCTTTCGTTCGCCGGTGAAACGTTCGTGCCGCAACCGTGCGGCGCGCTGTTCTGGCCGGCGCGAGCGGCGCTGTTGCTCGCCGACCTCCACCTCGAAAAGGCGAGCTTCTACGGTATTCACGGCCAGTTTCTGCCGCCGTACGACAGCATCGATACGCTGACGTGCCTGATCGACGCGGTCGAGTCGACGGCTGCGCGTCATGTGATCGCGCTCGGCGACAGCTTCCACGATGCAGGCGGCGCGGCGCGGCTTCCGGTGGCGGCGGCGGCGACGCTCCGTCGGCTCACGCGCGACCTCGACTGGCTGTGGATCACCGGCAACCACGACGATGCGAGTGCGGCGGTGCTCGGCGGGCGCGTCGCGGTCGCGGCGCGCGTCGACGGCATCGACCTGCGGCACGAGGCGGTGCCGAATGCCCCCGGCTTCGAGATCTCAGGGCACTTCCACCCCAAGCTTCGGCTGACCGTGCGCGGGCGGCGTGTCGTGCGGCGCTGCTTCGCGCTGACCCCGGCCAAGCTGGTGCTGCCGGCCTATGGCGCGCTGACGGGCGGGCTCGACATCACCGATCCCGCATTCGCGCGCGCGGTCGGGGGCCCGCTCGCCGCGCTCGTCGCCACTCGCGACCGCCTGCTGCGCTTCCCGGTCGCCGCCTGAACCGAAAACAACCAGCCGTCTGCGCGAGGGACAATCCGCGCTGTGGACGTTAAGCCTGCAGACGCAGTCGAGTGCGGCGGACCCGTTCCACCGGACGAGCGTTGCAATCGGTCCCAAGGACCCTTGAAGAGAGGTCGACATGAAGACGATTCTCACTCTGGCGCTCGCTGCGACGGCACTCGCCGGCGCGACCGCAGCCGAGGCGCGCGACGGCTGCGGGCGCGGTTTCTTTCGCGGTCCGGCCGGCCATTGCCGCCCGCTGGGGGCCTATGGCCCCGGCTATCGTCCCGGCTTCGTCGCACCCGGGCTGATCATCGGCAACTTCTATGGCGGCCGCGGCTACTGGGATGGCCGTCGCTATTGGGCGCATCGCGACCGCTGGCACGGCGGCTGGCGCTACCGCTAGTCCAACCGGACGGAACGATCGCCGCCGCCGCGCCGAGAGGCGGCGGCGGGCGGCATCAGTCCTCCCCGAACTTGTTTTCGACGAGCGCGACGAGGGCGGCGAGCGCGGCGTCGGCCTGATCCCCCTCGGCCGAGACGTCGATCGTGTCGCCGGGTGCTGCGGCGAGCATCATCAGGCCCATGATCGACGTGCCGACGACCGCTGCCCCGTCGCGGGCGACCGTGACGACAGCGTCGAAGCCGCTGGCGCAGGTGACGAAACGCGCGCTCGCCCGCGCGTGGAGACCGCGCTTGTTGCGGATGACGACCGTGACCGGCCCCGCCATCAGGCGAGCTCGCCCAACAAAGCGGTCACGCCGCCTCGCCCAAAATCTTCGACGCGACGGAGATGTACTTCCGCCCTGCCTCCTGCGCGGCGTCGATCGCCGCGGCGATGCCCTTGCGGTCGCGGATCGAGACGAGGCGGACGAGCATCGGCAAGTTGACGCCGGCGATGACCTCGACCTGGCCTGGAACCATGAGTGAGATCGCAAGGTTCGACGGCGTTCCGCCGAACATGTCGGTCAGGACGATGACGCCGGCACCGTCGTCGACGCGGGCAATCGCCGACGCGATGTCGCCGCGGCGCGCTTCCATGTCGTCGTCGGGTCCGATGCAGATCGCCTCGAGCGCCGCCTGCGCGCCGACGACATGCTCGGTCGCGGCGACAAACTCCGCGGCAAGCCGTCCGTGCGTAACCAACACGAGCCCGATCATCGAACCATCGCCGCCTGCCTGCTCACTCGCGTGCGACCCGGACGGCCTCGCCGGGTCCCAGCGTTAGTCCGCCCGGAGCGTCGAGGCCAGCCCCCTCGGCAGCGACGGTCGCGTCGTTCACGCGACGCGTCTTGTCGCGATGGACGACCGATCCGGCCCATCCTGCCGCAGCGAGCCGTTCGGCCATCGCGCGCGCCACGAACACCGAGCGATGCCGCCCGCCGGTGCAGCCGAACGCGACCGTCAGGTACGATCGTCCCTCCGCCCCGTACCGCGGGAGGAGGAACAGCAGCAGGTCGGCGATGCGGTCGAACGCCGGCGCGAACGCCGGGTCGGCGGCGACATAGGCGGCGACGGCCGCGTCGTCGCCCGTCAGCGGACGCAGCGCGGGTTCCCAGTGCGGGTTGGCGAGAAAGCGCATGTCGAATACGAGGTCGGCGTCGCGCGGCAGCCCGCGCGCGAAGCCGAACGACAGGATGGTCAGCGTCAGCGGATCGACCCCCGCGCGCGCAAATCGCCCGGCGAGCGCACGGCGAAGGTCACGGACGCCGTAGTCGGAGGTGTCGATGACGATGTCGGCGGCACGCCGGAGGGGCGCGACGATCTCGCGCTCGCGCGCGATGCCGTCGGCGGCCGGGCGATCGAGGGCGAGCGGATGGCGGCGGCGCGTTTCCGAGAAGCGCCGTGTCAGCTCGGTCCCGCTGCAGTCGAGGAACACCAGCGTGATTTCGACGCCCTCGGCGCGCAGGTCGCCGACCCGCTCGACGATCGCGTCCGCGTCGAAGGCCCGGGTGCGCGAATCGATCCCGATCGCCAGCGGTCGGGCGAGGTCGTCGTCGCCGTCGCCGTCGCTTGCGAGAAGCTTGTCGAACAGGCCGAGCGGAAGGTTGTCGACCGCCTCGTAGCCGAGGTCCTCGAGCACCTTGAGCGCGGTCGTGCGCCCCGCGCCCGACATGCCGGTGACGAGCAGCACGCGCGGGCCGGCCGGTACGGGATCAGCGGAGGCGGCGGTCGGTTCCACGGCGGTCGGTCTGTAGCCCGTCTCCGCGCCCGGTCAACGGCGATCGCCGCGCGCCACCACGTCGAGCAGGCGTTCGACCTTGACCGCCGCCGACGATTCGAACCCGGCGAGCGCCGCGCACGCAACCGCGACGCCCGCGAGCACGACCGACGCCGGCTCCGGCAACCGCTCGGGCGAGCGGGCGAGATCGACGACGAGCGCCACCGCGACGCCGGCCCGGTGGTCCGCCGCGATCACGCCGACGCCGCGTACCTCGATCAGTCCGGCAAGCGCCGACGGAGGCCCAGCAACCACCCGGTCGCCGTCGCGCGTCAGCACGACCCGGTCGTCCGCAACCAGCACCGCGCCGCGGTCGATCAGGCGCAGCGCGAGGTCGGACTTGCCGCTGCCCGGCGGCCCGGTGATGAGCACGGCGCGGTCGCCGATCGCCACCGCCGTCGCGTGGACCGTGGGCGCGAGGCTCATGCGGACGGGAGGGTGACGATGAACCGCGCCCCGCCCCCGGGGCGGCCGGTAGCGACGATCGTGCCATCGTGCGCCTCGACGATAGTCCGGGCGATGGCGAGCCCCAGCCCCGAATGACGGCCGAAGTCCTCGGTTGCGGGCCGCTCGGAATAGAAGCGGCGGAAGATGTCGTCGCGGTTCTCGACCGGCACGCCCGGACCGCGGTCGTCGACTGTCAGCACGGCGGTCCGCGCGGTGCGGGTGACGGCAACCTCGACAACGCCGCCGTCGGGCGCGAACGAGGCGGCGTTGTCGATCAGGTTGCGCCCGACCTGCGCGAGGCGGCCGGCGTCGCCCCAAACCCATGCCGACGTCGCGGATCCGGCGCGCGCGACGGTCACCCCGCGCGGCAGCCCGCCTGCATAGCCTGCGACGAGCCCGCCGGCCTCGTTGCCGAGGTCGAGGCGATCGAAGCGGCTGCGCGACATCTCGGCATCAAGGCGGCTGGCGTCGGCGATGTCGGTGATCAGCCGGTCGATCCGTCCGACGTCGGCACGAATGACGCCAAGCAGCCGCTCCTGCAGGCCCGGGTCGCTGACGCGGCCGAAGGTGTCGACCGCGCTCGAAAGCGACGCGAGCGGGTTCTTGATCTCGTGCGCGACGTCGGCGGCGAACGCCTCGGTCGCGTCGATGCGGTCGCGGAGCGCCAGCGTCATGTCGGAAAGTGCGCGCGCGAGCTGGCCGATCTCATCGCGGCGCTGGTTGAACCGCGGCACCGTCACGTCGCGGGCGCGACCCAGCCGGACGCGTAGCGCGGCCTCGGCGAGCTGGCGCACCGGCCGCACAATCGTCGAGGCGAGATACGTCGACAGCAGCAGCGCCGCCGCGAGCACGAGCAAGAACACGTAGAACACCGACAGCCGCTCGGCGCGGACGAGGCTGGTGATGTCGCGGCTGTCGCGCGTCAGCTGAACGACGGCGAACGGCGGCGTGTTGCGGGCATCGGAACCGCCGCGTACGACGGGGGCCGGCAGCGGCGCGGCCGCGCTGATCACGACGATTCGGTCGGGTGCGGCGCGCATGGCATCGGCGGCGCGGCCGCGCGCGCTGGCAGCGACGACCTCGGCCCAGGCGGGACGGGCGTCGACCGCGGGCTCGGCATAGTCGGCAAGGCGCGGGAACGAGCCGACCGCCTCGATCACCCGGTCGAGAAAACGCGCGACGTCGCGGCGGAACGGATCGAGCTTGGGATCGCGCAGCTCGAACGTCGGTCCGGTCGCGTCCCAGCTGTCGGCGACGCGCGTCCCGTCGCGGTCGTAGACCCGCAGGCGGACCGCGCCGATCCGGCCGAAGCGCGCCGCGATGGCTGGAAGGCGGGCCGCCGGCGCTTCGCCCATGAAGCTACCGATCAGGACCGCCTGCATGCGCATCTCCGCGCGGCGCTGCTCGAGCAGCCTCTCGCGAAACGAGTCGAGATAAAAAATGCTGCCCGTCAGCGCGAGGATGGCGAAGACATTGACCGCCAGGATGCGCGGCGCGAGGCTGAACCGCCGGTCGAGCTGCGGCGAGGTTGTTGTCATCGGGAGCCGACTCCGCCCATTCCCAGAGCGCGCCTATTCCTCATTGAAGCGGTAGCCGACGCCGTACAGCGTCTCGATCGCCTTGAAGCCGGGATCGACGACGCGGAACTTCTTGCGCAGCCGCTTGATGTGGCTGTCGATCGTGCGGTCGTCGACGTAGACGTCGTCCTGATATGCCGCGTCCATCAGCTGGTCGCGCGACTTAACGAACCCGGGGCGCGCGGCGAGCGCCTCGAGAATCAGGAACGCGGTTACCGTCAAGGCCACGTCGGTCGACGATTCTCCCCATGTCACGCGGTGGCGCGCCGGAT
>Ga0123338_10003354_pt1 | contig 14450 bp, 22 predicted proteins | sample grotaG_FD_89793 | JGI IMG/M metagenome (GOLD analysis project Ga0123338, IMG submission 89793) | Glacier valley bacterial and archeal communities from Borup Fiord, Nunavut, Canada, to study Microbial Dark Matter (Phase II) -... | ecosystem: Environmental > Aquatic > Freshwater > Ice > Glacier ... | reverse complement strand
GATGAACTCGCTCGACACCTTCGGCCGCCTCAACCAGCTTGGGTCCACTACTCAACATGGTGGACACCATCGTCCACGACCCAGCCCCTCAACTCAAGACGGTGTAGACCGGACGCTTACGACGAACCCCGCCGCGGCGCACTGGACGGACGCGGAAACCTGACGCTCTCCGGACTCATCGCCTGGGTCGACTACACCCTTGGAAAGTGCATCGACCAAGTGGAGTTCATGGGCAGACAGATGGACGTGCAGGGATGCGCGACCGGATTGCCGCAGCCCTGGCGTTCGAGGAATCGACTGTCAGATCAGGGGTCCGCAAGGAATCCCTGGCGCCGCTGCACTACCTGTTCGCGACGCAGGCTCAGCTCGGGCGGTCGGAGTTCAAGGCGATGACCGGACTCGGCGAGCGGGTCGCCACCGGAACGCTTTCTGCACTCTTGCGCCGGGGGTTCCTCGCGAGTGACACCCCGTACGGCGACGTACGCTTTGCAGTGCCGCGACACGCGCTTCGCTTCTACTTCCCAGCGCTTTGGCCCGAGGCCGAACAGGACCAGGCGCTCCTGCAGGCAGAGCGAGGGGGGACTTTGGGGGCAGATTGACTACCCAAGACTGCCTTAGCGTCAACAAGAACGAGACGACGTCAGAGGCGACTACAACCGAGCACAGTGCCGCTTCAGACGTTTCGGCGCAAGGATGCCCCTCCTCGTTCAGCGAACGATCAGCACCGGAACCGAAGACTGGGCGAGAACCTTCGTCGCCACCGACCCGAGCACGAGGTTGACAAGATCGCCATGGCCACGCGAGCCGATCGCCAGGAGATCGAACTTCCCCTCCGCGGCCAGCTTCGCTATCGACTCGGCGGCATGGCCGATGGTGTGCACGAACGTCGCCTCGATGCCCTGCTGCGCGAAGAAGGCCCGGATAGGCTTGAAGACCGTCTCGGCATCGTCGTCGTAGAACTTGCGCACGGTCTCCAGGCCGACGAAAGCGGCAGCTCGGTGCGGCACGGCCAGCACCGAATGGATGACGGTGTACTCGTGCCTGGTGCCGAGCCATTCGTCGTGGGCAGCGAAGTAGGCCAGCATCCGTTTGGTGTAGGCACTGCCGTCGGCGGCGATGAGAATCTTCATGTCGACATTCCTTTCGGGGGTGTAGAGCCGGATCGGAGAATCAGTTCGGGATCGATACGCCTGCCATCCGGTCGCGCGCCACAAAGTACTGGCGTGCCAGGGCCACGAGCTGCTTTTCGGTGGGATGATCGACCACTTCGTAGCCGACGATGCGCGGCGCCGCCTGCGCCCGGTGCTTGTCGACGTAGTGGCGAAAGTCGGCGATCGCGGTGTGCGAGCCGGTCACCAGAATCTGCGTGATGCCGTCGAGCGCATCGCACACATGACCGAAGAACTCGTGCTGCGTGCGCACGTCACTGCCGTGCTGCGCGGTCGGGTGCGAATGCGTTCGAACCTTGTGCGCAACGACCTGCTCGGCGTCGAACTGCAGCACCTCGGCGGATTGGTGGTCTGCCCAGACCACCGCATGGAACAGGCTCATGTCGATGTTTCCTTGTTGTCTGGACCGTTGCCGGGCGACAAGCTCACCGCCGGACCATGCCTGCGCCGGCCGAGATCCGGCTTGATGCAGGTCAACAACAAGGTCGAAGGGGGGCGGTGACTCCGACCTTCGAGCCGATGAAGGTGTACCGATCGACTGTTTGATCCAACGCAAATCCAGAACTCGCGCCCTGACTACATTCGGAGCCTTCCGGTACCCTCTCCATCGACACCCAATCGGATCGAACATGATCGGTGACTTCAAGAATCGTGCCGACGCCGGACGGCAGCTGGGGGCCGCGGTCCACCACCTCCATTTGACCGACCCGCTGGTGCTCGCGTTGCCGCGCGGCGGCGTGCCGGTGGCCGCCGAAGTCGCGCGCGCGTTGGGTGCGCCGCTCGACCTGCTGATCGTGCGCAAGATCGGGGCGCCCGGCGAGCCAGAGCTTGCCGTGGCGGCCATCGCCGAGGGCGACCCGCCGACGACGGTCATCGACGAGGTCACGGCCGACGGTACCGACACCGACAGTGCGTACATCAAGCACGAAGTCAGGACGCAGCGCGGCGAGATCGAGCGGCGAAGCCAGACGTACCGACACGGCGTGGCGCGACTCGTCGTCGCCGGCAAGACGGTCGTCGTCGTCGACGACGGCATCGCCACCGGGACCACGATGCGCGCCGCGCTCAAGGCGCTGCGGCGACTCGGCCCGGCCAAGGTGGTGCTGGCCGTGCCCGTCGCGGCGAACGCCACGATCTATGAGTTGTCGAAACTGGTCGACGACGTGGTCTGCCTGTCGCAGCCGGGCCAGTTCCGGTCGGTCGGCACGTACTACGCCGACTTTCATCAGGTCGACGACGCCGAGGTGATTGCGCTGCTCGATGCGAGCCGCATCCCGCACGAGCCCGCGGCACGCGAACTCCGGAGCGGCGAGGCGCCTTTGATCCTGCCAAGCCGAAGTGAGCCCCCGGATCCGCCCGGAGAGCCGCTATGACCCGCAGTTGATTCATGTCAACGCGAGCGCTGGAGCGTAGCGCGCACTCTCTACTCCCCTCAACACGAAAAACGATCATGAAGACAGATACACAACTGCAGCAGGATGTCACTGCCGAACTGAAGTGGGAACCTTCGTCAACGCTGCGCAGATCGGCGTCGAGGTCAAAAACGGCATCGTGACCCTGGCCGGACAGGTCGGAAGCTATGCGGAGAAGTTCGATGCCGAGCGCGCGGCACAACGCGTCTCGGGCGTCAAAGCGCTGGCCGTCGAGATGGACGTGCAGCTTGCGGGTTCGAGCAAGCGGGTTCTTTGACATTTCGCAACGCTGGCCCGACGACCTGCCTGTAAGTTCCTTGTGTCGCCTGCTCGCGAGGCTTCACTCATCCTCTGATACCCCATGTACGGATTCACCACCACACTGACCGATGCCACCTTCGACCAGGCGCTTGCCAGAACCCTCGAGGCGCTGAAAGGCGAAGGCTTCGGCGTGCTGAGCGACATCGACGTGCAACGCGCCATGAAGGACAAGCTCGGTGTCGAGATGCGGCCTTACCGCATCCTCGGCGCGTGCAACCCGCCGCTCGCGCAACAGGCGCTGCAGGCTGAGCCCGATATCGGTCTGCTGTTGCCGTGCAACGTGATCGTGCGTGAGGAGGCTCCGGGCCGCGTCGTGGTCGGCTTTCTCGATCCGCAGATCATGGTCGGCCTGGTCGACAAGCCCGAGATCAAGGCGGTGGCCGATCAGGCGGAGCAGCGCCTGCGCCGGGTTTGCGGCGGCCTCGGTGGCAGCGCCCCGGTTCGATGACGGTCTGGTCGGCACGGGCCGGCTTCGGTTTGCGCCGTTGCTGCTGCTGATCGGGTGGCTGACACTCACCGCGCCGGCACGAGCGGAGCCGCGCGACCTCGTGTGGCTCGACGCGGGCGGCCGGCCCAACGCCAGCGCGCGCGACGCCCTGCGGCTGTTGGCCGACGCGGGTGCCGACGGCCTTTCATCGCGGCACTACCGAGCTGCCGAACTCGGCGCGCAGGCCGACGCTGCGGCTGCCGCGCCCGGCGCGCTCTTGCCGCCAGCCGCCTTCGAGCGTGACCTGAGCGCCGCGATACGGAGCTACCTGCACGACGTCCACCTCGGCCGCATCGACCCTCGGGCGCTTGGGTTTCCAGTGGCGCCCGCGCGCGCGGCGGCGACTGACTTCGCCACCTTGCTCGCCGCCGCCGTCGCCGCAGGGCACTTGCCAGAAGCGGTGGCCGAGCTGCGGCCGAAGCTCGGCCAGTACGCGAGGCTGCGCGAAGCGCTGGCGCGCTACCGCGTGCTGGCCGCCGATGCCACGCTCGTGCACCCGCCCTTCGCGGCCACGGCGAAACGAGGCGCCGTCGATCGCGACGGCGTCGCGCTGCACCGACTGCTCGTGGCGCTCGGTGACCTGCCGGCCGCCGCGCCCTCGCCTGCCGCTGGCGACGACGCCACGCTCGCCGCGGGCGTGAGCCGGTTCCAGAGCCGGCACGGCCTGGCGGTCGATGGCGTGCTCGGGCGATCGACGCTCGCGGCACTCAATGTTCCGCTTGCGTACCGCGTGCAGCAGCTCGAGTGGGCGCTCGAGCGCATGCGCTGGCTGCCGGACCTGAGCGCGCAGCGCTTCATCGCCATCAACATCCCGATGTTCCGGCTGTGGGCGTGGGATCCCGACACGCCGGACGACGCCACGCTGAGCATGAAAGTCGTGGTCGGGCGCGCGCTGAAAACGCAGACGCCGGTGCTGTTCGAGGAGATGCACTACCTCGTCTTCCGGCCGTACTGGAACGTGCCGCGCTCGATCGTGGGCAACGAAATCCTGCCCGCGCTGGCGAACGATCCCGGCTACCTGCAGCGCGAGGACATGGAGATCGTGCGCGGGGGCAGCGACGATGCGAAGGCCGTTGCCGCCAGCGATGAAAACATCGCCGCGCTGCGCCACGGCGACTTGCGATTGCGGCAGCGGCCGGGACCGAAGAACGCTCTCGGTCGGGTGAAGTTCATCTTTCCCAACGACGCCAACGTCTATCTGCACGACACACCGGCGCCGCAGCTGTTCAGCCCGGAGCGCCGCGACTTCAGCCACGGTTGCGTGCGGGTGGACGATCCGCTGGCGCTGGCGCTCTGGCTGCTGAAGGGCCAGCCGGGCTGGGCACGCGATGACGTTCGGGCGGCGATGGCGGGAGCGCCGTCGCGGCGCGTCGATCTCGTGCGGCCCTTGCCGGTGATCCTCTTTTACGCGACGGCGATGGTGATGCCGGCCGATCGCACGGTGCACTTCGCCGACGACCTCTACGGCCACGACTCCCGGCTGGCCCGCGCGCTGGACAGCCGGCGACCGCTGAACTCGCCCAGCTCGCCCTGATCAGCAGGACGAATCGGCTACCAGGAGCGAACGCGGCCGGTGTCCACGTGCACGAAGCCCGAGGCCGCGTAGTAGCCGACGCCGCCCGAGCGCATCAACAGCGCGGCATCGCGCAGAGTCGTCAGCGGCACATCGGCCAGCCGGATGTCGATCGCCTGGCCGAGCAGGTGGAGGCTGCCGCTGGCGACGCCACTGCTGCGCTGGCGAAGGCGCTCGTTGGTGGCGGGCGAGCGATAGCCCGAGATGACCTGGAACGCTTGCCGGCTCCCGACCGTCGCCGCCAGTCCGTGAAGGAGGTCGAGCAGCGCCGGATCGATGTCGCCGACGTCGTCGGTGCGGAAATCGCGCAGCACGTGATTGACCGCCGAGAGGGCGTCCGGCAGGTAGCGGCCGGCGGCGAAGTATTCGACGCTCAACGTCTCGTTCGTGTGCAGGTTGTCGAGACGCAGAGCGCGTGTCGCGCCGGCATGGGCCCAGGCCGGGGCGGCCGTGAGCGCGGTCGCACCGAGGGCGGTGACGAAGCGGCGACGGGAGCAATCATTCACGAAGGTGGAGCGCGCGGCTGTTGGCTGACGACGGCAAGCAGGCCCCGAGTCTATGGCGGCGCGGCGGTGCTCGATATCACCGAATCGGCGGGTTGCGCGTAGCGGTAGATGCTTTCGTTGAGGTATCGCGTCACTTCCCGGATGTCGGCTTCGTTCCAGCCCAATCCGGCGTTGTCCTGCCAGCGCCGGACCTGAAAGCGAAGGCTCGCCCAGTCGGTGGCCACCTTCTTGTCTCGCCAGTGCATTTCTGTGGTGTGGCAGGAAATGCAGTGCGTCGAGTAGAGCAGTTCGCCCCGTGACTGGGCGTAGGCCGCGGGGCCGATGGCCGCTGCGCCGAAGAGAACGCCCAGCGCCGCGAGGTGTGCTTTGAAAGTCGCTGCCATCGAGGCCTCCTTTGCCAGCGTTGAAGCGCGGTCAGCGCTCGAAGGCGGATTCTTCACTGTCGGCTCGTGCGCGGGCTTGATTCATATCAAGCCCGGCTTTGCACAAGAGCCTGGATTGGGCCTCAGTCAGTTCAGGGCGTCGCCTGGTCAGCACTTGGCGTCGGGTTGATCGTCAACGAACTGCGGGTGGCTTGACACCATGAAAGCAAACATCGGAATTCTGGATCGCGCCGTGCGCATCGGCGCGGGGGTTGCCTTGATCGGAATGGCTCTCGCCGGCTGGATCGGGCCGTGGGGCTATGTCGGTGTCATTCCGCTTCTCACCGGGTTGGTGAGCGTGTGCCCCGCGTACGCCTTGTTCGGCTTCAGCACCTGTGCACGGAAAGCGCTCTGAGCCTGCGACACGTCGTCTGTCGAGGCTCATCACGCCATGCAGCCTCCGTTCACGGTCGGGCAGTTCTAAGACGTCTTTCGTGACTACAACGAGACGGTGCGGCCGGCGCAGGTGCTGCTGCTGGCGGCGGCGGGTGTGGCGGTCGCTCTCGTGGTCGCCCCGCGTCTTCTTTACGGCCACCAGCACGACGGCCTACGGATTCGCCGCCCTCTCCGTGGCCGGCGCACTCGTCTTCTTCTGGCAAGGCGTGGTTCGGCGCAAGCTTGTCTTCGCATGGGGCGGCGGCCCCCCGGAGCCTGGCCGGCCTCATCCTCCTGGTGTTCGCACTCAGGAAAACGCGGCGCATAGGTCGAGCATCAGGTTCGCAAGTCGGAGGCAGCGCTGGTCCTCGAGTCGCGCATCGGCCAGCAGTTCGATGCCATCGTGACCGGCCGCTCCGTGAGCGACACCTGGGTCCGCATCTTCACGCCGCCCGTCGAGGGAAAGCTCGTCGCACGCGTGTCCGCGTTCGACGTCGGCCAGCAGCTCCGGGTCAAGCTCGTGTCGACGGACGCGGAGCGCGGCTTCATCGATTTCGTGTTCGTCGACTGAGGACGGCGCGCGCTGGAGTCGATCGCGGCAGCCAGCGCAGCTTTCGCTCGACAGCGCTGCGGTGCCAGTCGATCTTGGCGAACGCGTAGACGAACGCGAGCAGCACGAGCTGCGTCAGCACGAAATACAGCCACCACCACGCTCCGGTCAGCTCCGGCGCGAACCAGCGCGACACCAGCGATCCGCCTGCGAACGCACCGGCGTAGCTGAAGAAGCGGCCGATCAGGAAAGGAACGGCCAGCAGGTGCAGCGGCGCCCGCGTCAACCCATAGGCGAGGAAGAGCACGTTCGACGGCAGCGGGCTGAAGGCGAACAGCAGGAACACCAGCACGCTGGCGCCCTGTCGCCGCTTGATCGTCGCCGCGACCGTGTCGAGGTTGTCGCGCATCGCGGCCGGAACCCAGCGGCTGCCGACGATGCGCCGCGCGAAACGCGCCAGCACGACCCGCCCGCCCGTGGCGCCGAGCGCCGCCACCAGCGCCACCAGCCAGGCGTTGGCTTCGGGGTACTTGAGGCCCGCGAAGGAAAGCACCATCCAGGTCGGCGGCGCGAACGCCGGCACCACGTTGAGTGCGAACACGACCAGGAAGAGAAGCGCGAGCGAAGTCATCGACGCATTCTGCGATCGACCGGTCCCTTGCGCGGCGTCAATGCCGGAGCGCTCGCGCCCCGGCAGCATGACGACCACTGATTCATTCCAGGAGACCCCGATGTTCAAACACCTGCTGCTGCCGACCGACGGCTCGAAACTCTCCCTGGCCGCGGTCCGTCAGGGTGTGCGCTTTGCCAAGGATTCCGACGCCAGAGTCACCGGTGTGAGCGTGACGCCGGAGTTTCACGTGCTGACGTTCAACACCGAAATGATCGAGGACACGAAAGCAGTGTTTCTCGCCGAGAGCCGCGCTCAGGCGGAGGCCCACCTGGCTCTGCTGAAGAAGGCTGCCGACGACGCTGGCGTGAGTTGCGACACCGAGGTTGCGGTGAGCGACCATCCTTACGAAGCGATCATTCGCGTCGCCGAAAAGAAGGGATGCGACTTGATCTTGATGGCGTCGCATGGTCGGCACGGGGCGAAGACGCTGCTCCTCGGCAGCGAGACGCACAAGGTGCTCACGCACACACGGATCCCGGTGCTGGTGTACCGCTGAATTGGATTCGCGCATGTAAAAAGAGAATCCTCGTGCCGATCGACGGCAGCGACACCGGCTCATCCACGTGACGAGCGACTTTCCGATCCTCGCCGAGACCGCAGGCGCCATCGACTTCGAGAAGTACAGCGTCGAACTGCACCAGTACGGCCAGGGTCTGCTGGACGACGCGAAGGCTTTGGCGCGAAGCGCAGGCCTCGAGGTCGAGACGCGGCTGCGCGACCTGAAGGGTGGGCGCCTTGCCGACGCGATCGTGCTGGAAGCCAAGAGCACCGTGTGCGACCTGATCGTCATCGGCACCCACGGTCGACGCGGCATCAGCCGCGCGATGTTGGGCAGCGACGCCGAAAACGTGATGCGCGAGAGCCCGGTGCCGGTGCTGCTCGTGCGTGCATCGGGCGCGGCACGTTGAGCTCGCGTTCAGGCCACCACCGCGCGGCACCACTGCGCGATCGCCGAGCCGAGCCCGTGCGACAGCGCGAACGTCGACGAGCCTGCGAGCAGCAACCCCGCCAGACGAACCGACACCGACGCCGCTTCGTCGGCCCCGCCGCGCCAACGTAGCAGCAGCCACAGGCGCGGCCCGAGCCACAAGCTGATGGCCGAGGCGACCGCGAAGGCTGTCATCACCGCCGCGCCCTGAAGCGGCCCCGACGCCAGCGCGGCGATGAGCAGGGCCGACTGCAGCAGACCGCACGGCACGACCGCCCAGCACGCACCGGCGAGGCCGGCGCGGGCGCCCGCCGGCAGCCGCCGGAAGACGCGGATCGGCTGTGCATTCAAGAGCCTCGTGGCCGGCCGGCTCGTCAACGACAGCCACGCCGGCGCACGCGCCTTCCAGGCCAGCCACACGCCGAGCGCGATCGCGCCGACTTGGGCCATCGTCCACAGCGGCCGCAGCAGCGGCGCTGCTTCCTGCATCACGCCGAGACTCGCGACGCTCGCGGCCATGAGTGCCCCCGCCGCCGCGTAGCCCGCCACTCGCCCGGCCTGCAAGGCCAGCATGGTCTCGGTGAAGCGAGCCTTGCCGCCCTGCTGCGCGATGGCGCCGTGCGCGGCGCCGCACATCGCCGCGCAGTGCGGGCCTCCGGCCAGCCCCATCAGCAGCGCCGAGGTCACGAGCGCGACGTCCATCAGGCCACCGGCGGGTCGTTGATCTCTTCGGCACTCAGCGTGAGCAGGCGCGTCAGTGCACCAGCGGCAGCGACCGCGGCCCAGAACATCAGGAAGGTGACCGAGTAGATCGTCAGCGGCGACGCGCCGATCAGCGAGCCGCCGAACCAGCGCAGCTCGTGCGGGTCGACGACAGCGAAGACCATCATCTCGAGCACACCGGCCATCAGGAAGGCCGGCCACAGGATGGCGAATGCACGGGGTTTCAAGGGCGGCTCCGTGGGCCTTCGGCAGGTGGCGTCGCGGCATGATTGCGGCCCTGCATCGCCGGCATCGTCGAGCCGTTCGAAGGCGGCTGGATCACCGCGACGTCGGCGCCGGTTCGGGCGACGCGAACCATCCCGATGCCGGCGGCCGCGACCGCGACCGTGCTGCCGATCACCAGCCAGACGATGCCGACGCGCCACCAGGGCGCCGACGGCGCACGATCTTTCGAAGCGGCCGTGTCCATCAGCGGGGAATGAGAAAGGTCGACTTCTCGCGCAACTCGGCGTGCCCCGATTCGCCCGCAAGAGAGATGTGGAAAGACAGCGGATGCGCGCCGGCGCCGAGTGCTCGCGCGCTCGCTGCCGGTACCTGCACGGCCACCGGCACCCAGCGTGCTTCGGTGGCGCCGACATCGACGTCCGCCCAAGCCGGCACCGTCGCGCCAGGCAGCCCGTCGACGGTGATGTGGAAGCGCTGCGCCGCCTCGGTCGCGTTCATCAGCTGCACGCGGTAGACGTTCTCGACGCGGCCGTCTTCGACCAGCCGCGCCAGCGCGCCGCGGTCGCGCACCACGTCGGCCTTGAACGGCGAGCGCAGCGCCAGGCTGAGCAGGAATGCCACCACGATGGCGACCAGGATGACGCCGTAGAGAAGTACGCGCGGCCGGGCAATGCGCTGCCACATGGCGCGCTGCGACCCGCCGTGCTCGATGCTGTTCTGCGTCGCGTAGCGGATCAGGCCGCGCGGGTACTGCATCTTGTCCATCACGCCGTCGCAGGCGTCGATGCAGGCGGCGCAGCCGATGCATTCGTACTGCAGGCCTTTTCGGATGTCGATGCCGGTCGGGCAGACCTGAACGCAAAGCGTGCAGTCGATGCAGTCGCCCTTGCCGATCGTGGCCGGGTCGACGCCGCGGGCTCGCGAGCCGCGCGGCTCGCCGCGCTTCTCGTCGTAGCTGATGATGAGTGTGTCGCGGTCGAACATCGCACTCTGGAAGCGCGCGTAGGGGCACATGTACTTGCAGACCTGCTCGCGCATGTAGCCGGCGTTGCCGTAGGTCGCGAAGCCGTAAAAGAGGATCCAGAAGGCCTCCCACGGCCCGAGGCCGAAGCTCGCGACCTCCGCGGCCAGTGCGCGTGTCGGCGTGAAGTAGGCGACGAAGGTGAAGCCGGTCCACAGACCGAGCGCGAGCCAGACGATCTGCTTGCCGCTCTTCTTCGCTAGCTTGCCGAGCGACCAGGGCGCGGCGTCGAGCTTCAGGCGCGCCTGGCGGTCGCCTTCGAAGCGGCGCTCGACCCACATGAAGATCTCGGTGTAGACGGTCTGCGGGCAGGCGTAGCCGCACCAGAGCCGGCCCGCCACGGCGGTGAACAGAAAGAGGGCGAACGCCGAGATGATCAGCAGCCCGGCGAGATAGATCACGTCCTGCGGGTGCAGCACCATGCCGAAGACGTAGAAGCGCCGCGCGCCGAGGTCGAAGAGCAGCGCCTGGCGGCCGTTCCACTCGAGCCAGGGCAGGCCGTAGTAGAGGAGCTGGGTGAACCAGACCAGACCCCAGCGCCAGGCCGCGAACCAGCCGTGCACCGAGCGCGGCTGGATCTTGGCCTCGCTCAGGTAGAGCGAGGCCGGCACGATCGGGATGACCGGCAGCAGCGCTTCCTTCATCACGATGGATGCGAGAGGCTCCAGACGTAGCTGCCGAGCAGGTGGATCTGCTCTGTCGTCATGCGTCCGCCCTGTGCCGGCATGACGTTGGTCTTGCCGTGATTGACGATGTCCGTGATCGCTGCTTCGCCCCAGCCGTGCAGCCACACCTTGTCGGTGAGGTTGGGCGCGCCGATCGCCTGGTTGCCTTTGCCGTCGGCGCCGTGGCAGGCGGCACAGACCGCGAATTTCGGCTTGCCGGAAGCAGCGGCGATCGAGTTGTACGACGTGCCCGACAGGCTCAGCACGTAGTTCGCGACGTTTCTGACGTCTTGCGGCGTGCCGATCGCGGCGGCCATCGCCGGCATCACGCCGGTGCGGCCCAGGGTGATCGTCTCCTCGATCTTCTCCGGGCTGCCGCCGTGCAGCCAGTCGCCGTCGGTCAGATCCGGAAAGCCCTTGCTGCCGCGCGCATCCGAGCCGTGGCAAGTGGCGCAGTTGTTGATGAAAAGGCGCTGGCCGATGGCCATGGCGGCCGGGTCCTTGCCGAGCGCCGCCGCCGCCAGCTTCGTGTACGGACCGTAGATCTTCGCCATCTCGGCGTCGGCCAGTTGGCGGTCGGCGGCGAGCTCGCCGCGGCTGCTCCAGCCGAGCACGCCCGGCACGCTGCCCAGTCCGGGAAAGGCGAACACGTACGCGAGTGAACACCACCGACAGCACGAACATCACCATCCACCAGCGCGGCAGGGGGTTGTTGAGCTCGATGAGGTCACCGTCGAAGACATGGCCGGTGCTGTTGTCGGCGGCCATCGGCTTGCGCCGGCTGGCCACGACGAGCAGCAGGATGCACGCGGCCAGGCTGGCGAGCGTGGCGATGGCGATGAACAGCGACCAGCCACCATGGAAGAAGTCGCTCATGGTGCTTCGCCTCTGCGCTCGGGGGCCGGCCGCGGCTCGCCGGCTGGCGCTTCCGCGAAAGGCAGGTTTGCCGCTTCGTCGAAGCGCTTCTGATTGCGGCGCGACCAGGCCCAAGCGACGACGCCGATGAAGGCGACGAACAGAAGCAGCATCACCGCATTGCGAAGATCGTTCACGTCCATGGCAGCTCCTTGCTACTTGACCGCGGTGCCGAGCACCTGCATGTAGGCGATCAGCGCATCGAGCTCGCTCTTGCCGCGCACGCTCTCGCCTGCCTGCGCGATCTCGCCATCGGTGTAAGGCACGCCGACCCGGCGCAGGCCGGTCATGTGGGCGCCGATGGACTGGTCGTCCACCGGCTCGGTGAGCAACCACGGGTAGGCCGGCATGTTCGATTCCGGCACCAGGTCGCGCGGGTTGTTGAAGTGGATGCGATGCCACTCGTCGCTGTACTTGCCGCCGACGCGATGCAGGTCGGGGCCGGTGCGCTTGCTGCCCCACTGGAACGGATGGTCGTAGACGAACTCGCCGGCCATCGAGTAATGGCCGTAGCGCAGCGTCTCGGCCTGCAGCGTACGGATCATCTGCGAGTGGCAGCCGTAGCAGCCCTCTCGCGTGTAGATGTCGCGGCCGGCAAGCTGCAGCGCCGTGTAAGGCTTCAGGCCCTCGACCGGCTGCGTCGTCGAGCGCTGGAAGAACAGCGGCACGATCTCGACGATGCCGCCGACCGCGAGCACCAGCAGGATCAATACGATCATGAGGAAGTTGTTGGTCTCGATGCGCTCGTGACCGGTAGGGCGCGCGGCGGTCGTCTCGGTGCTGTTCATGGCGTTGTCCTTCCGTTCAGGCCGCGGCCGGGATCAGCAGGCCGGGCATGGCCTTCGGGACAAAGGGCGCCTTGCCAGCACGCGCCGTCATGACGACGTTCCAGGCCATCAGCAGCATGCCGCCGAGGTAGAGCAGCCCGCCGAGCAGGCGGATCACGTAGAACGGATAGGTCGCCTTGACGCCCTCGATGAAGCTGTAGACCAGCGTGCCGTCGGGATTCACGTTGCGCCACATCAGGCCCTGCATCACGCCAGCCATCCACATCGCTGCGATGTAGAGCACGATGCCGAGCGTCGAGATCCAGAAGTGCACGTTGATCGCCGGCACGCTGAACATCTCGGTGCGGCCGTACATGCGCGGCACCATGTAGTAGAGCGTGCCCATCGAGATCAGGCCGACCCAGCCGAGGGCGCCGGCATGCACGTGGCCGATGGTCCAGTCGGTGTAGTGCGACAGCGCATTTACCGTCTTGATCGACATCATCGAGCCCTCGAACGTGGCCATGCCGTAAAACGAGAGCGCAACGATCAGGAACTTCAGGATCGGGTCGTCGCGCAGCTTGTGCCAGGCGCCCGAGAGCGTCATCACGCCGTTGATCATTCCGCCCCAGCTGGGCGCCAGCAGCACGATCGAGAACACCATCCCGACCGACTGGGCCCAGTCGGGCAGCGCGGTGTAGTGCAGGTGGTGCGGGCCGGCCCACATGTAGGTGAAGATCAAGGCCCAGAAGTGCACGATCGACAGGCGATACGAGTAGATCGGGCGCTCGGCCTGCTTCGGGATGAAGTAATACATCATCCCCAGGAAGCCCGCGGTCAGCAGGAAGCCGACGGCGTTGTGGCCGTACCACCACTGGACCATCGCGTCCTGCACGCCGGCATACGCCGAGTAGCTCTTCCACATGCCGACCGGGATCGAGGCGCTGTTGACGATGTGGAGCAGCGCCACGGCGATGATGAACGAGCCGTAGAACCAGTTGGCGACGTAGATGTGCCGCACCTTGCGGATGCCGATCGTGCCGAAGAAGACGACCGCGTAGGCGACCCATACGACCGTGATCAGGATGTCGATCGGCCATTCGAGCTCGGCGTATTCCTTGCCCTGCGTGTAGCCGAGCGGCAGCGTTATGGCCGCGGCGACGATCACGACCTGCCAGCCCCAGAACACGAAGGCCGCGAGCCTGGGCAGGAAGAGCGCCACCTGCGACGTGCGTTGCACCACGTAGAAGCTGCTGGCCATCAGGGCGCAGCCGCCGAAGGCGAAGATGACCGCGTTGGTGTGCAGCGGCCTGAGGCGCCCGTAGCTGAGCCAAGCGATACCAAAGTTGAGCTCAGGCCACGCCAGCTGGGCGGCGATGACTACACCGACGAGCATTCCGACCACGCCCCACAGCACCGCGGCCAGCGAGAACAGGCGCGTCGCGTAATCGTCGTAGACGGTCGCCGGCGCGCTGGCGAGCGCGGCGCCCCGGGGCGCCGGTGTGGCCTGCGCCGGCAGCGCCGGAAGGGCTATGTCCATCTTCTGACTCCTCGTCGACCCGATTAAGGAGTGTCGAAGGGCGCCTCAGGGCGGAGCTTGATCGGCGTCAAGTTTCGGCGCGTCGTCTTCGAGAATGCGCTGGCCTTCGCGCTCGAGGTCGTCGAGCTGGCCGGTCTGCAGCGACCACGCGAACAGCGCCATCAGTGCGAACACGATC
>Ga0123338_10003352_pt1 | contig 14456 bp, 10 predicted proteins | sample grotaG_FD_89793 | JGI IMG/M metagenome (GOLD analysis project Ga0123338, IMG submission 89793) | Glacier valley bacterial and archeal communities from Borup Fiord, Nunavut, Canada, to study Microbial Dark Matter (Phase II) -... | ecosystem: Environmental > Aquatic > Freshwater > Ice > Glacier ... | reverse complement strand
CGCGTGTCAGAGGAGAGCCGGCTCGCCGCTGAGGTGGAACGCGCGCGTGTAGACGCCGCCGAACGTGTGGCTGCCGAGGCTGCGCGGGTTCGGATCGCCGAGGAGACGCGTCGAATCGAGTCGCTGCGCGCGGAAGCTGCCGTTCTGGCCGCGCGCACCAAGGCTGCCGAGGTCGAGGCCGCCCGCGAACAGCGACGAACCGAACAGAGGCTGGCGGATCAGCACGACGCCGATGTGCGACTGGCCGACGATCAGCGTGCGCTTCGGCGGTTGCTCGGCGCAGAGCCGACCCCACCCGTGCGTAGCTGGATGTGGCCGGCCACACTGGCGGTGGTGGCGCTGGCGCTTGGTGGAGCGGGGATTGCCTTTTCGTTGCGACCAGCGACGGTGGTGGCGGCGGTGCGGGCGCCGGATCTGGTGCCGGTTGCAGCGCCCATTCCACCCGTGGAAGCGCCCACGCCGCCACCGCCGCGCTTCGAGGTCGTCGTCGCTCCGCTCAAGCCCAAGCGCCCACGCGAGCCGCGCAAGCCCGTCGCGCAGACCAACGCCGCCACCTCGGTGTTGAAAGGCCTCGAGGCCTGCAACGACGACCCCACCTGCTTTCTCAAGTGACAATGGCCCGACCTCTCTACGCTGCAGAGTAGCGCTAGTCACCGACGGCGATCTTCGCTAGGGTCCGCCCCGTGAGCACCCGAATCTCGACCTTCACCTTGGCCTTCGTCACCCTCGGCGCCTGCAGCCCCAACATCCCGGTGGTCCCGATGTGCGACGTGCATGCCGCCGCCACGCCGACCTTCGCCGACAACACCGCGGCGTGGGGCCTCAGCGACGTCACCGGCAACCGCATCGTGTCCGCCGATCTCGACGGCGACGGCTTTCCTGACCTCCTCGTCACCGCCGTCTCGTCCAACAAACGCGAGACGATCGGCGTGGCGCCCAAGCTCGTGTGGGCCCTCATGAACCGCCCGCGCCCCGACGGCACCGGCCGCATGTTCGTCGACGCCACCGCCGACAGCGGCATCTATCAAGTACGCGGCGGCTCCACCACCGAGTTCCGCGCCGCCCACATTGCCGTCGCTGCCGACCTCGACAACGATGGCGACCTCGATATTTTCTCGGGTACCTATGTCGATCCCACCAAGCCGATGACCGATCCCGGCGATCGCTCGGAGCTCCTCATCAACGACGGCCACGGTCACTTTTCGTTGGCGCCACCGACGGACGCTCGCCCCGCCGACGGCCCCGACGGTCAACTCCCCACCACCTCGGCGACGTTCACCGACGCGGACCGCGACGGCAAGCTCGATCTCTTCGTCGGCTTTTGGTACGAGGCCTACGGCACGAGCTACCTCGGCGTGCAGGCCGAGCTCTACCGCGGCGACGGCACCGGCGGCTTCGCCACCAACACCTACCAGGCGAACTTGCTCACCAACGACAACGGCTTCGACGCTGGCACCAATCACCGACCGGCCTATGGCGTCACCAGCTGCGACCTCGACAACGACGGTGCGCCCGAGCTCATGGTCACCGCCTACGGCCGTCAGTGGTCGATGCTCTACGCCAACGACGGCAGCGGCCGCTACGCCGAGGTCGGCCAGCCCGCTGGTTTCGCCGGCGACGCCAACGTTGACTACAGCGACAACCAGAATTTCCTGTGCGCCTGCAAGAGCGGCCTCAGCGATAGCAAGTGTCCCACCAATCCGCAGCCGGCCATCACCTGCGCCGCCAACAGCTGGCAAAATGGCGTCGACGACCAGCCGTGGCGCAACAACGGCAACGGCTTCACCACGCTGTGCAGCGACCTCGACGGCGACGGCAAGCTCGACCTCTACACCGCCGGCATCCATCACTGGTGGGCCGGTGGCAGCGGTGACAGCTCGGAGCTGGTGCGCAATATCGGGGCCCAGCCGGGCGAGATGAAATTCGACCGTCCCGGCAACGCAGCGACGGGAATGGTCTGGCCGCACAAGACGCAGGACTGGAACGAAGGCGGGCTCATGGCCGCTGCCGGCGACTTCGACGGCGATGGACGCGAGGACCTCATCGTTGCTGCCAGCGATTATCCCGACCAGTTTGGCCTCTTGTTCCATCAGAAGGCCGACCACACCTATGAAGAAGTCGGCAAGGCCTGGGGCATTCACCATGCTTGTGTCAGCGGCGTCACCGTCGCCGATTTCGACCGCGACGGCGATCTGGACATCATCGTCGGCTCGGGGACGGCACGCGACTGCAGCAAGACGTGGAAGAAGAACGAAGTGCACATCTACGAAAACCAGGGCACGCAGGCGCAGTTCCTGAGCCTGCGTCTCGTCGGTGACGGCGTGAGCGCCAACAAAGGCGGCATCGGCGCGCGCATCACGGTCAAGGCCGGCGGCGAGACGTTGGTCAAAGAGCTCGACGGTGGCTATGGCCACTTCGGCATGCAGAACGACGCGGGGATTGTCTTCTTTGGCCTTGGTGCCTGCGCCAAGATCGAGTCGGTGACCGTGCGCTGGCCGAACGCTGCCGGCACGACGGAAGTCTGGAAGGCCGTCGACGCTGGCTTCGCCGAGCTGCACCAGGGCGACACCAAGGTGTATCGCCGCACGACGGCAAAATAAGTCTATTTCTTGGCCATCGCCGCCCGAATGCGCAGTGCTGACGGCAGCGGCGCCTCTGGACGCGCTGCCTTCAAAGTCCGACCCAACCACGCCAGATCCTCGAGCATGACCGAGAGCCCCACGTCGAGGGCCGGGCTGTTCGGCTGGCCTTCGGCGTTGAACGCCGTCGACACGAACGGAATCAGCGTCTGGGTCCGGACCGGGACGGCCTCGGTCTCGAGCATGATCTGGTTGAGGTGCTCGACGGCGCGGACCCCGGCGGCGACGCCCATGCTGTAGCCGACGAAGGCCACGGGCTTGTAGCGAAAGCCGAACGAGAAGAACACGGTGTCGATGGCGTTCTTGAGCGAAGCCGGCACGCTGTGGTTGTACTCGGGCGTGACGAGCAGATAGGCGTCGGCCTCTTTGATCTTCTGGTTCCAGCGCTTGATGAGCGGATCCGAGTAGGTCGGATCTTTGAAGTCACCGACGGTGGCCAGCGTCTCCTGGAACATCGGCAGCGCCCATTCGCGGAGGTCCAAGATCTCCACGTCGAACTGGCCGCCAGCCTGGACCTTGGGGACGAGCCAGCGCAACACGCCGTCCGCTTGCCGACCGGGGCGGGTGCTGCCGATGATGACTTGGAGCTTGAGCATGGGGTCCTCGGGGTTCGTGGTTGACATGTAAATATCTTTATATAAACATATTTACATGTCAAGCACGCCCGAGATCCTCGGTTGGCTCATCAAGCGCATGCAGCACGGCCATCATCGCGCGCTCGACGCTGGCTTGGCCGCACTCGACATCAGCCTGGTGCAGTGGAACGCGCTACGCGAGATCGAAAGGCATCCCGGCTGCTCTCAACATCAGCTCGCCGAGCACACGTTCAACTCCGACCAAGCCTTCGGCACGCTGGTCACGCGTCTTTCTGCGCGCGGCCTCATCGAGCGCGGCCCGTGCAACGGCCGCGCCACGGTCCATCGGCTGACCAAGAAGGGCAAAGCGCTCCTCAGCGACGGACAGCAGGTCATGTCTCAGGTCGTGGGCGAGTCTTTCGAGCCGCTGAAAAAGTCGGAGCGCGACGAGCTGGCGCGCCTTCTGACCAAGATTCTCGACGCCAGAGCGGCGCGATGTACGACTTAGTGAAGCCCCCAGCGCACGCCGATCGGCGCCAGTCCGTCGAGCAACGCCTTGGCGCCAAAGGCCTGTGACGGCGTGGGCGCACCAAAGACAGCGAACCCCGGCGCCGCGGCCAGCTTGGCGCACAACACCGCCGAATGCGCCGTCAGATCGTAGCCGCCCGGCCCGGTCACCCACACCGTCTTGACGCCGCTCTTGCCCTTGGCCTCGGCGTGTACGGCGAACGAGCTGCGCGCGCGTTCCTCGTCGCTGGGACCTTCGGGCTGCGACCGCACCCAGCGTTCTCCGAGCCCGCGCACCCAGCCCATCTTGAAGAGCTTCGACACCAGATTGATACCGCCCGACATGCGCGCCATCGTCGGTGTGGCCACCATGAAGGTGCGGACGGTGTGCGCCCCCGTCGAGCGCGGCGCGGTGGCGAGATCGCCCCACGGAATGGAGATGCAGGTTCTGAGGCCCATCGGCTCCGGGAACGGCACGCTCCAGCGTTCCTGGCCGACCGCCTCCGAACGATATTCTCCGTCGACATAGGCGAGGCCTCCGAGGTGCAGCGACTCGACCATCGACCGTGCCGTGCCCTGCGTCATGCGGCCACCACGGCTGCCGAACGCGATGCGGATCTCGTCGGTGGCGCCAACTGCTTCGGCCGCCAACGTCGCTGCCGCGTCGGTGGGAATGACGTCGAAGCCGACCGCGTTGATCAGCGCCACGCCCACCGCTTTGGCCTCGGCATCCCGTGCGAAGGTCTCGCGCATGTACGCCTGCTCGCCGGTCACGTCGAGAAAATGCACCCGCGCCGCCAGCGCCGCGTCTTGGACCGGCCGACCGAGCCGCGCAAACGGGCCAGCGCAGTCGATGACCACACTGCCGCGCTCGCACAGGCGTCGTAACCCGTCGGGATCGTCGACGCCGACTTTGACCGTCTCCGGACGACCCCGCAGCGACGAGGCCAACGCACGGAGCTTGTCACCGTCACGGCCAGCAGCGACGAAGGCTTGCCCATCGGCGTCGAGCGCCGCGCACACCAGGCGCCCGGTAAAGCCGGTGGCGCCATACACAACGAAGGGTTTCACGGGCGCAGCTTACTCCGAAAACTTTCCGGCGGCGCCGGGGCTCGGCACCACGCCGTTCACGCCCTGCGTACCGGCCGCGCGATCTCCACGCGCCAGACCCGTTTCGTCAGCCGCCAGCCAACGATAGCTTAGCCAGCGATGGACAACCGTAAACGAGTGACTACCTTCGTGCGGTGTTGGAGCCCGAAGAGGACCCGCTCGCCCTTCTGCGCGAGACCGGTGACGGCGTGCGCGCGGAGGAGTGGGCGCTGGTGTTGGCGTCGCAAGGCATCGCCTACGTACTCGGTCGCAGCGACGACGCCGGCTGGATCTTGAGCGTGGCGACGACCGATCTCGAGCGCGCAACACAGCTTTTGTCGACCCACGAAGACGATCAGCCCTTGCCGCCCGAGCCGCCGATTCCGAGCTACGGCGAGAGCGGCGCCTGGGTGCTTACCCTGAGCGTGTTGTCGTCGCTGGCGACGGTCTTCGTCCTGGCCGGCCAGCGCGGCACGGGCCGCTGGTTCCGGGGCGGCAGCGCCAACGCCGAACGCATCGTCGCCGGCGAATGGTGGCGGACCGTCACCGCGCTCTACCTGCACGGCGACCTCGGCCACATCTTGTCCAACGCGGCGATGTCGTTGGTGCTGGTCAGCGCGGTGGGCTGGTGGCTCGGGCCCGGCGTCGGTGCGCTGTTGCTGGTTTTGTCCGGCGCACTCGCCAACCTGGCCGTGGCGTTGGTGGTCCGTCACGGCTTCGACTCGGTCGGATTCTCGACGGCGTTGTTCGCCGCGGTCGGCATTCTCGGCGCGCTCGGCGTGGTGGCCCGCCGGGCACGCCGACGCGCCTTTATCGTCGCTGGGGCGTGTCTGGCTTTTCTGGGCCTGGTCGGCACCGGCGAGCACTCCGATGTGTTGGCGCACCTCCTCGGCATGTTGACCGGCACCGCACTCGGCGCCACCACCGGCCTTCTGTGGCGGCGCCCTGCCGGTCTCGTCGGTCAGCTCGGCGCCGGCGTTATCGCCATCGCCATCTCCGTCGGTGCGTGGTGGGTCGCCTACTCGCGTAGCTGAACGGTGAGCCGCCCGTGGAAGCTCTGCGCACGGTCGGCCACCGAGCTCGGATCTTCGGTCGCCATCGGTCGCGGCACACCTTCGTCGTCGAGCGAGACCTCGGTACGCACCCCGGCCAGCTTCTCGAGCGCCCGCGTCAACGCCGCGTTGGGGATCGGCAGCGACGGCCACGATGGCAACAACGGCGAGCCCCGATCCACATCTTCGGCACCGCTCGGCCCCTGTCGATAGCGCGTCCCACTGGGCGTCAGCGGCTTCGATCCAAAGTAGGCCAGGGCCACCGCGTCGACAGCCTCCGGCGTCTGGGCCTCGGGCACACCACGAAAAATGGCATCGGCCAGATCCGCCGACCGACCCATGTGCTGCCGTGCGACGCCCTCCGAGGTCCACATCAGCAGCGTCCACAGCGGCCCCTGCACGGGACTGGCCAGATCGATGCCGAGCTGCGTTCCTGACTTTTTCGTCGACGGCTCCTTGGCCAAGCGCCCCGTGGCGGCATCGTCGATCAGCCGCACCATCCAGTCGCGATCCAGGCAAAACAGCAACGCGTCGTCGGTGAGTGCGTAATACAAGTGCCAGTCTCGGCCGGGATCGTCATTGCGCTCGCGCAGCCGAATGTCGGTGATGCGGACCTTGCGATGCTCGCCAGCGTCGGAGAACGTGACCCGATCGCCGAGGTTCTTCTTGCCGAGCTCACGCAGCGCAGTCATCAACAGACCCGCCCCGAGTGCGCTTTTCACGCCGAGCCCAGCATAGATCGGCAGTCGCCCCAGCAGATGCTCGTTACGGCTGCCGGCTGGCTCCTCGGAGTCGTCGTCGTGCGGCCTCTCCGGCAGGTCGCGATGCATCCAGCTCCGGGCCGCAGCCAGGACGATCTTGGCGTCGCCGATGCCGAGCATCGCCCACGAGCCCAGCCAGTCGAGGCTGAGCTGACCGAGGCCCGGCAGCGACAGTAGATCTTTGCCCTCCCGACGAATCTTGGCATCCTTGCCGATGGCGATCACCGCCCGCACACCGTCGGGCGGTCGGCCGATCTCGAAGCGCGCCTGGCCAACCCAACTCAACAACTCGCGAGAATCGCGGCTGCGCAACAGCGGCAAGATCCGCACGTCGAAGCTCCAGCGCGCCACCCCTTTGTCGACGGCGCTGGCCGAGATGCGGAGCGCGATGGGGTCGAGATACTCACTCCACAGGCGTTCGTACGCACCCGAGAACTGCCGATAACTTTCGGCCTCGCTCTTGGTGACAAAGTCGCCGGTGCCGAGCTCGATGAGCGGCGTCAGCGACGCCAGCGTGCCCCACCTGGACGTCGCCGCATGGCCTGGCGCAAACTTGATCGGCGTGCCGTCGCGATGGCCGAGATCCTGCTTGTCGAGGAGCTGGCTGCGCACCAGCTCGTCGGTGTCACGCGGCGAACGACCATACATCCAGCCATACAACAGCGCGGCATAACCCGGCGTCGCCAGCTCCGACGCCGCCAACACACGACGTGCCTCCAAGATCTTCTGCCGCGGCCCCACTGCCTCGGAAATGAAGCGCTCGCCGAGATAGACCAGCAGGTCGTCGGCGGTGCCGGCGTCGCGAGCCAGCATGTACTGGAAGTCGAGCTCGTCGGAGAGCCGGGGGCGCTGGCCCTGGGCCGCCGAAAGCACGCGCTCGAGTGCCATGGCGCTGTTGGATACGAGCTCGAGATCTCCGACGGTGGCGCGATGCTGGCGGATGGCCCCGTCGGGCGTGGAGGCGATGCGAACCTCGATCCCGGCCAGCCGGGTGGTGCGCGTGGTGAGCTCCGGGTGGCGTTGCCGGTGACCATCGAGCATGCCGTCGAGGGCGCGCGCGAGGAGCGGCCGATCTTTGGCGCGAAACAACACCGTCACGTCGGTGCCCTCGCGGATGTAGGCGTCGCTGGTGACGACCCCCAGCTCCGCCAGCACCATCGGGCCAAACAGCCGCGACAATGGCGTGCGCTCGAGACCGAGCTGGGTCTGATAGCGCAGCCCGAGACCGCGATCGGCAAACTCGCGGTCCACCACCGACACCGCCGGCGTGACCCAGGTGTCTACCTGATCGAGGAGTCGCAAGAAGGTGTCGATCCGACGCGCGCGGAGGTAGCTGAACTCGGCCGGTACCGCCTCGGCCAGTTTCTCCGACGGGACCGACGTCTTGAGATGCTGCAACATTTGCCGCCAGGGATGCACCGTCACGCGCGGCACCACCAGGCTCTTGAGCGGCACATCGGCCTTTTCGTTCACCCGCGTCCACAGCCGGCGCCGTGTCTGCAACGCTTCGTCGAGAGAGTGCAGCCCGGTGGTGGTGTCCATCGCCTCGCCGAACACGCGGCCACTGGCAAGCTCGTCGCTGACGACCGGAGCGGCCCGCTCTTTGGTCTTGTCCTTGGCTTTGCCTTTCGCCTTCGGCTCTGGCTTGGGAGGCGGCGCCGCCAGCTCGTCGAGCCGCGACTGTGCATAGGCGTACACCGCTCCATGCCGGTTCAAATGACCAAACGCCTTCAGGCATTCTGCGGCCGGCAGCGTCGGCACGCTAGCCGGCACCGTCGCCTGAAACGCCGCGACGGCCTCCGCCCGACGACCCGACACACTGTAAAACTTGCCGCTGATCGGCGCCGAGCGCGTCCGCCGCCGCACACACACCGTCGGCTGGCTGCGTCCGTCGATCACCGCGCCCCACCCGCCATCCACCACCACCTCGCCTCGGTTGGCGAGCTCGGCTGTCGATAGCTCGACGGTCAATACCTCGATTTCCCCGTCGACGCTTCGCCCGATCACCTTGGCATCCGTCGCCACCGCACGCGGCGAAGTGCCACCGGTCGCCAGCGGCGCAACCGCGATCTCCGCAGCCGGCGCCCACCCCGACATCACCAACCCGATACACAGCAGCCCAGCTCGCATGGGCGGCATCATAGCCGAGAGGTCTGGCGAAGCTAGGCCTGCAGCACGGGCTTCGAGCGCATCATTTTGCCGACGGCGCGTAGCACCATGCGGCGTGGCAACAGCTTGACGGCGAAGGCGCCGAGCTTGTTGTGGCCACCCGGCACACAGAGATCGCGCCCGGCGGCGTAGGCGCGCAGCCCAGCGGCCACGGTGTCGTCGGCGCTCAGCACCGCCCGTCGCTGACTCGGCACGATCCCGCGCCCGGCCACTGCCTGAAAGCCCGTCGCCACCGGGCCCGGACAGAGGGCCGACACCCGCACGCCGGCCCCACGCAGCTCTTCACCGAGCGCCAGCGACAGGCTGACCACATAGGCCTTGGTGGCACCATAGGTCGCCATGTAGGGCACCGGTTGATACCCGGCGATCGAAGCGACATGCAGGATGCCGCCCGAGCCCCGCGCTACCATGCCGCGCCCGAAATGCGCGTCGAGCACCGTCAGCGCCTCACAGTTGAGCCGCACCATGTCGCCCTGTCGCGCCGCATCGAGCTCCACGAGAGGACCGCCAAGGCCAAAGCCGGCATTCGACACCAGATGCTCGATGTCATGGCCCAACTGGTCGACGGCGGCACACAGCTTCACTGCCCCACCGGGCGCACCCAGATCGCAGGTCACGACTTCCACCGCGACGCCATGTTGAGCCGACAGCTCGGCCGCCAGCGACCGCAGCTTGTCTTCAGAGCGCGCGGTGATGACGAGGTTGCATTTGTTGGCGGCGAGCTGCCGCGCGAACGACTCACCGAGCCCAGACGAGGCGCCGGTGATGAGCGCCCAACGTCCTTCCCACACCACGGTCTTCATGCAGGGATTGGTAGCACGAGGCGGAGCGAAATTAGGCAGTAAGGCGACGACGGCGGAGCGCAACGGCGAGGCCGAAGACGGCAAAAGTCAGGGCCATGCCCGCTTCTCCGTCGTGGCCCGGTGCCGCAGAGCAGCCCGACTTGCCGCCCTTGATCGTGCAGTATGCCGTCGAGCCGACCGCGATGCAGGTGGCGTTGCTGGGGCAGGCGTGGACGTCGGCCGGGTCGCAGACGAGCGAGCAGTACTGCGCGTTGTCGGCGTCGATGCAGACCTGGCTGTCGCAGGTGTCGTTGGAGGTGCATTTGTCGCCGAAGTTGCTGCCGGTGCCCGTTCCACCCGAGCCACCCGAGCCGCCTGCACCACCCGTTCCGCCCGAGCCACCCGTTCCGCCTGCGCCGCCCGTTCCGCCAGCGCCGCCCGTTCCGCCTGCGCCCCCGGTTCCGCCGCCACCACCCGTACCACCGGTGCCGCCAGGCACGCAGACGCTACCCGTGCAGGTCTCCCCGCTGGCGCAATCGGCAGTGGTGCCGCAGCCAATCGGCGCCTGGGTGACGCCGGTCTTGACGGTGAAGCTCACCGTCACCTGCGCCGACTGACCGGCGGTGTCGTAGGCGATTGCAGTCAGGTTGTAGGTGCCGTCCTTCGCCATGAGGTTGGTGCGATATGGCGCAGCGGTGACGGTGTCGATGACGCTGGTGCCCTCGAGAATGTCGACGTGATCAATGGTGCTGGTGGTGGTGGAAGCGCTCACAGCGACGGTGAACTGCGGCGGCACCACCTGCGCTGCGGTCGGCGCCAGGAACGCGACCTTGGGCTTCGAAACCACCCCGGTGCCGCCCGGTGCAGGGCCGAGGTTGGTCTTGAGCCGGCCTGCCGAGTCCTGCGTGGTGCCGCTGCCACAGTTGCTGCCACCGTCGGAGAGTGCGGACGATCCGCCAAAGCCAGTGGCGATCGCGCTCTGGTCGACGGCGGGATACATGACGTCAGAGGCGTTCTGCGTGTGCTCGAGGCCGAACGAGTGACCGGCTTCGTGCGCCGCCGTGACGCCGACGCCCTTCAGCGACGCCAACAGCGCCGCCGCACCCGAGCCCCAGGGCCCGAGATCGGCTGCGAAGGCAAAGCCCACATTGTCCTGCTGCGAGTTGCCACAGTCGACCGGTGCGACGCCAACGGCCGACCCAGGATTGCTCATGACCAAGCTCGCGTGCCCACCCACCATGATCATGGTGTAAAGGCCCGAGCTCGGACGCGTCGCCGTGACATACGCATTGAACGGCGCGTAATAGGCCTTCACCTGATTGACGACCACGTCGATGGCCTGCTGCCGCGTGTACGAAGCCGCGTAGATCGAGGCGTCGAACGCCGGGAACGTCGTCGTCGTCGTCTTGGGAATCCATGACTGATTCTTGGCGGCATCGTCGGAGTTGTTGCTGGTGCGGGTGATGGTCGCGCCGTCGAAGTTGAGGAACAGCACCTGCTCGCCGTTGGGCCCGGACCCGCTGGTCAGCGCCTCACGTGAGACGCCGATCCCGCTCGACCCACCCGGCGGCACCATCTGATCGCCGGCCAGCGAGAACACGCCCGGCTGGGGGACAGGCTGGGGTTGAGATGGTGCCTGACAGGCAGCCACACCGACGAGCAGCACGAGCAAGGTTGAGCGCTTCATGGCGGGAGGCTACAGCAACCTTCGTGCCTGAGAAACGGGGTGTACAGACCACAGTGTTTATTCAATTATATTGGATGGTTACAACACTGCGGACTATTTGTTGCGCGGCTCGTCGCCACGATCGTGTGGCGCCGAGCCACGGCCATTGGACCGACCACCTCGATGCGCACGGAAGTCCGCTATATTGGGCCGATGCGGTTGACCTTGGCCGACCTGGTGATCGAAGCGCAGCTTCTCGACGAGCCTACGCTGCGACAAGCGCGGCGGCATGCGCGTCGTGGTGGGATGGGCTTGTGTCGCGCTCTCGTCGAGCAGCGCTATCTGGCCGGCGAAGCGCTGGCTGATCTCCTGGTCCGTCGTACGGGCTTGCCACGGCTCGCGCCGCACGATCTGGGGGAGCTCGACGAAGATGTCCTGCGCGAGGTGCCGTTCGCGCTTGCCGAGGCGCACTGCCTGTTGCCGTTGGGCTTCGATCGCGTCGAGCCCGCTGCGCGTCGCGTGATGCGGGTGGCGATGGCCGATCCGCTCGATCTCGACGCGGTGGAGGAGATCGAGCTCTCCACAGGCTGCGATCTGTCGGCGTTCATCGCCACCGTCAGCGAAATCTCCGACGCTGCTGCGCGCGCGTATCGTGGGATCATCACCAAGATGATTCCGCGCCGACCGTTTGGCGTCGGGCTCGAGACCGAGATGCGTACGCAGCCGATGATCAAGGTGGAGAAGGACGAAGACGCGCTCGCCGCGGTCGAAGCCCTGACGGCGAAGGTGGACGCGCTCATCGATGTGCTGGCCGAACGCGGGGTGCTTGGTGACGCACATCGCAACACCACCTCGCCTCTTTCTAGTAAGCCACGTCGCCGTTAAGGACGCGCGAGCCGTGCCCAGGTTTCGACCGAGCATCCGTTTATTCCTGTGGTAGCATCTGCCCCCATGCGTCTCCAGAGCACCGTCGTGCTCGTTGGTCTCTTGGTTGGTGTCGCGGCGCACGGTGCCCCTCGCGTCGCCGCGCTTGTCCCGTCTCTCAAGCCGGGCTCTGCGCCCGAGTTGCGTGATCGCTTTCACGATGCCGCCGCACGCGGCATCACGCAGGGAGGTGTCGACTCCATCCCCGCCGGTGAGGTGCGTATGCGGCTCGACGTGTCCGAGGAACAGCGCAGCTGCGCGGGCGCTGGACCGTGCGCTGCGCGGGCCTCGATCACCTTGCGCACCGAGCGTCTCGTCGCCACCGAGGTCACCATCGCGGGCAAGGCGTACACCATCAAGGTGCGACTGCTCGACAGCGCCGGCCGTGAGGTCGCCAAGCTCGAAGACATCTGCGACATCTGCACCATCAAGGAAGCCGACGAAGCCATCAGCCGCGTGGTTGGCAAGCTGGTCGGCACCAACCGGGCCTCGATGGAAGACGCCAAGCCCGTCGAGCCGCAAAGGCCCGTCGAGCCGCAAAAGCCCGTCGAGCCGCAAAAGCCCGTCGAGCCCGCGCCGGCTGCTGTCGTCGCGCCGGTGGTCACCGAAGCGCCCAAGCCAGACAAGAAGCCCGTTCCTTATCGCTGGCTGGCGGTCGGCTCCCTCGGGGTTGGCGTGCTGGGTCTGGCCATCGGCATTCCGCTGGTGGTCATCGATGGCCGGCCGACCTGCAACCTGCCGAACCCCACCAAGAGCTGCAAAGACGTCTACAACACCGTCGGTGGCGGCGGCGTGATGCTGGCCCTTGGCGTCGCCGGTCTGGGCGCGTCGGCGGCGCTCTTCTATCTCGACTATCGCTCGCGTCACAAGCCGGCCACCGCGACCACCTGGGCGCCGATGGTGGCACCCACCCAGGGTGGCGCCGCAGCGACGGTGATTGGCCGGTTCTGATGGAGCGTCTGTGACCGAGTCCCCCCTTCGTCATTGCACCCAGTGCGGCGAGGCCCAGCCGGCCGACGCGCGCTTCTGCCCCAAGTGCGGCCTGGCCGTGGTCAGCGCCGGCGGCAGCGACCCGGTGGTCGGCAAAGTGGTCGCCGACCGCTATCTCATCGTCGAGAAACTGGGTCAGGGCACCTCCGGCACCATCTATCGCGCCGAGCACACCACCTTGCGCAAGAAGGTGGCGGTCAAGATCCTGCACCATCAGCTGTCGCAGGACGAGAACGCCATCGAGCGCTTCCGGCGTGAGGCGACCACCGTCGGGCAGATCGAGAACGACCACATCTTGCAGGTGCTCGATTTTGGCCGCACCGACGACAAACGGCTGTTCTTTGCCATGGAGTTCCTGGAGGGCCAGACGCTGGCCGCCGCGATCTTCAAGGACGGCAAGCTGCCCATCGCGCGCGCGGTCGCCATCGCTGGGCAGGTCGCCGATGCCTTGGTCGAGGCCCACGGGCTCGGCTACGTGCACCGCGATCTCCGCCCCCGCAACATCTTCCTCATCACGCGTCGCGGGCAGGCCGACTTCGTCAAGCTGCTCGACTTTGGGCTGGCCAAGCTGATCTTGCCGTCGGCGGAGCAGAAGCAGACCGCCATCGGCATGACCTTCGGCGACGCGCGCTACATGTCGCCCGAGCAGGCCCGTGGCGAGCCCATCGACCGTCGGGCAGATGTTTACTCGCTCGGCTGCATGTTGTTCGAGATGGTGTCGGGCCAGACGCCATTTGCTGGCAAGAACACCTTCGACGTGATCCAGAAACAGCTCGACGAAACGCCACCCAAGCTGCGTTCGCTGCGCGCCGATTGCCCGGAGTGGCTCGAAACCATCGTCGACCGCGCGCTGGCCAAGCACCCGGACGGACGCTTCGTCACCATGACCAAGCTGGTGGAGTGCCTGCGCACCGAGACCGCGCCCGCTGCGACAGCGACGGCAACGCCGGCCGAAAAGCCCGCTGGACGCTCGCCGGAAGAGCTCCGTCCGACGGCGCAGATCCCCACCCAGCGCGATACGATACAGAACCTCCCAGCGACGCCTGACCCGATGCGCGACACCTTGCGCGATCCGCTCAAGCCCGAGGATCTGCAACGCCTTGATCGTGTGCAGGAGAAGGCCAAGCCTGACCCCCAGGCGAAGGCGGCCAAGCCTTACGTCTCCGACAACGCCAAGACCATTCCCATACCGCTCATCGAGGCTCCGCCGGAGACGGCTGCCGCTCCAGCGACGGCGGCACCGTCGCAAACCCAGGCGCTCGGCACCATTCCGCGTGGGCCAGCGCCGGCGCAGCCTTCGGG
>Ga0123338_10003351_pt1 | contig 14457 bp, 16 predicted proteins | sample grotaG_FD_89793 | JGI IMG/M metagenome (GOLD analysis project Ga0123338, IMG submission 89793) | Glacier valley bacterial and archeal communities from Borup Fiord, Nunavut, Canada, to study Microbial Dark Matter (Phase II) -... | ecosystem: Environmental > Aquatic > Freshwater > Ice > Glacier ... | reverse complement strand
TACCATTTCTGCGCTAATTGCTTATAGCTTTTTTCCAAAAAAACCGGCTCTTAAATTTGATGTAAATCCAACATCGCAATTGACACTATTTTTATAATTTAATAATCGAACTCAGGTTATAAGGAAAAAGAACCGGTTTTGGGCGGTTCTTTTATAAAAATGTTCTTTTGAACACGCAAATAAATAAAATAATTATTTTATCCATAAAGAGCTTATAGGCATTTATATGTTTTACTACATCGAATATGCACAAACAACAAAAGTTATAAGTAAAATATATTAAGACTGGAGGATTATATTACCAAAAACCTCTTTTTCCATGTTTGCGGAATACCTTGACAAATTGATAAATAAATAGCTAATAAGAATTCTACTAAAACTATCCCATAGTCTTGCACCATTCAAAATAAATATTAAAAGCAGGTTTTTACTCAAATCATCAACAAAAAATCGGGTCTATTTTAAAGGATTTATGAACTCAAAAATTTAGAATAATTCAATAATTTGTTAAATGGAAGCCAATAAAAGGGACATAAACGTTATAATAATGGGGCAAACCTTTTGCTTAAACCTTAATTTGATGAAGCTTTATAATGCCCTGCGTTTGAACAATTTTAGAAAATCTGTAAATGATTTAGAGTATAATTCATAATTTATTTTAATGGATAACATTACAAATATAAATAAAAACTTATGATTTCGAATTCACAATTTTGCAGCGTACACTTAAAAACAAATTTAAATGACAAGAATAACAGTAGCAAAAGGAGACGGAATTGGCCCTGAGATAATGGATGCCACTTTAGAAATAATTTTGGCGGCTGGTGCCAAAATCGAAATTGATGAAATTGAAGTTGGAGAAAAAGTTTATTTAGCTGGTAATACTTCTGGCATTGCATCTGAATCGTGGGAAACTATTAGGAGAAACAAAATTTTTCTTAAAGCCCCCATTACTACTCCTCAAGGAGGAGGTTACAAAAGTTTAAATGTTACTACTCGTAAATTTCTGGGCCTATATTCAAATGTAAGGCCATGCATGAGCCTGCATCCATTTGTAAGCACCAAGCATCCTGTTATGGATATTGTGATTGTACGAGAAAATGAAGAAGATTTATATGCGGGAATTGAACATCAGCAAACGGACGAGGTAGTGCAATGCTTAAAACTAATTAGCAGACCTGGTTGCGAAAAAATAGTTCGCTACGCTTTTGAATATGCAAAACAACAAAACCGAAAAAAGGTAACTTGTTTTACTAAGGACAATATTATGAAACAAACAGATGGTCTGTTTCACCAAGTGTTTGATGAGATTGCAAAAGAATATCCTGAAATAGAAAACGAACACTGGATAATAGATATTGGCGCAGCTAAAATGGCAGACACACCAGAAATGTTTGATGTACTTGTAATGCCCAATTTATATGGAGATGTGCTAAGCGATATTGCTGCTCAAATAACAGGTTCTGTAGGTTTGGCAGGTTCTGCAAATATAGGCGAAGAGTGTTCCATGTTTGAGGCCATACACGGTTCAGCACCAAGAAGAGCAGGACAAAATGTAGCCAACCCATCAGGTTTATTGCAGGGAGCTATCATGATGTTGAACCATATTGGGCAAACAGAAATAGCTGAAAAAGTTCAAAATGCCTGGCTTAAGACATTGGAAGATGGTGTTCATACTTACGATATTTTTAAGGAAGGAATTAGCAAGAAAAATGTGGGGACAAAGGAATTTGCAAAAGCAGTCATTGCCAATCTTGGAGAAAAGCCTTCCATCTTAAAACCCGTTTCATACGCTAATAATTTAGCTTTACATCTTCCAAAATATGAACGTAAACCCGCTGCAAAAAAAGAGTTGGTTGGTGTGGATGTATTTGTTCATTGGAATGGAACAAATCCAAACGAACTGGCCGAGAAAGTTAAAAAAATTGAAAATAATGGGATCAAACTTTCTATGATTACCAACAGGGGAATTAAAGTATGGCCCGACGGATTTGAGGAAACATTTTGTACCGATCATTGGAGATGCCGTTTCAAACCAAACGAAGGAACTGAAATACATAAATCAAACATCATCGATCTTTTAAAAAATGCACTAAACGAAAACATTGATACTATAAAAACTGAAAATTTATATTCATTTGATGGTAAAGCTGGATATTCTTTAGGACAAGGGCAATAAATATGCATTATGAACATAAAACTTATTCAAGTAGAGTTTAACTCCAACGATGCTTTATTATGCTAAATGTAGAAGCAATAATTTAAATTGAATAAGAATGAATTTAAGCGTAATAAAAACCGATTTTTGCTTGGTATTAATGATTGCCTTTCTGTTTATGGCTTTCATAACAAATGATCAGCAAACTGTCAACTATTTGCCTCTTTAGGAATAATTAAAGGGGCTTTTGCAAACAAAAGTCGTTGGGAAGTAGTAAAGCAGAAAAACAAAAAAAATGTACAAAGGAAGAAATCTAATAATTGCAACCAAACACGAAAAGGAAAAAGTGATTGGTCCAATTTTAGAAAAAGAATTGGGTGTAAAATGTTTTGTTAATCTAGATTTAGATACAGATGAACTGGGCACTTTTACAGGAGAAGTTGAAAGAAAAGATGACCCTATTACTACAGCACGGAAAAAATGTCTATTGGCGATGGAAATAAGTGATTGCGATTTAGCTATTTCCAGTGAAGGTTCTTTTGGACAACATCCGTCTATTTGTTTTGTTAATGCCGATGATGAAATCTTACTTTTTATTGATAAAAAAAATGATATAGAAATTATTTCAAGGGAGCTAAGTGTAGATACAAACTTTAATGGCGAAGAAATTAATTCAGAAAAGCAGTTACACGAATTTGCCAAAAGAGTAAAATTTCCTTCGCATGGATTGATAATTAGGAAAGCTAAAGATGATTTTAGAAACATTGTAAAAGGAATAAACAATGTTGAGCAGCTAAATAATACTTTTTATAATCTCATTACCAATTTCGGAACAGCTTATATAGAAACCGATATGCGGGCTATGTATAACCCAACAAGAATGAAAGTGATTGAGTGTGCAGCTAAAAAACTTGCTGATAAAATAAACACCCCCTGTCCTGTTTGCAAAATGCCCGGATTTGGAATTACAGATTCAAAAAAAGGATTGCCATGTGAAATATGCAATTTCCCAACACATAGTATATTAAGTTTCATCTATTCCTGTAAAAAATGCTACTTCACTAATACAAAACAATATCCTAAGGGTAAAAAAACCGAAGACCCGATGTACTGTGATATTTGTAATCCATAATTGCTTACATGAAAAGAAAAATAATAAAGCAAGCAAATATAGTTAATGAAGGAAAAATTACTGTTGCCGATGTATTAATTGTGGGTGATAGAATTGAAAATATTTCAAATTCTATCTCCCATAATCATGCTGATATATTAAATGCCGAAGGTTTGTATCTTCTACCAGGAATAATTGATGACCAAGTACACTTTCGTGAACCAGGTTTAACCCATAAAGGAAGTATTTATTCCGAATCAAGGGCAGCAGTAGCTGGCGGAATAACCTCTTTTATGGAAATGCCAAACACAATTCCAAATACGCTAACGCAAAATCTGTTAGAAGAAAAATATATCATAGCATCAAAAACATCATTGGCTAACTATTCCTTTTTTATGGGAATCAATCAAAACAATTTAGAAGAGGCACTAAAAACTAATAATGAAAATGTTTGTGGTATAACTGACGATGGATTATATTTTAATAATGAAGAGGGCATTTTGGCTAATTATCCTGAATTTTTAGAAACACTTTTCTCTCGAACAGATTCTTTGGTTGCATTACATAGTGAAGATGATGCTATCATTAAAAATAACATAAACCATTATCGCAAAAAGTATGGAGAAAACATTCCATTAGAATTTCATCCGATTATTAGAAGCGAAGAAGCTTGTTTAACTGCCACAAAACGTGTTTTGCAAATTGCTAAAAAGCATAATAATCGGTTACATTTATTTCATATTTCAACGCTTGCAGAAGCCAATCTATTCGACAATAAACTCCCTGTTAGAGAAAAAAGAATTACAGCTGAAGCCTGTGTACATCACCTTTGGTTTTCAGATAAAGATTATGAAAGATTGGGAGTTAAAATAAAATGGAATCCAGCAATTAAAACAGAGGAAGATAAAAACGGACTATTAGAGGCTCTTTTGGATAATAGACTTGATATTATTTCAACAGACCATGCCCCGCATACTTTTGAGGAAAAAAGCGATTCTTATTTCAAATCTTTGTCTGGTGGACCTTTGGTTCAACATGCTTTACCAGCAATGCTTGAATTTTTTCATCAAGGAAAAATAAGTCTTGAAAAAATTGTCGAAAAAATGAGTCATCATGCTGCAGAAATTTATAGGATTAAGGAACGTGGCTACCTTCGGGAAGGGTTTTATGCTGATTTAGTACTAGTAGATTTGAATAATACATGGAAGGTAACCCCCGAAAATACAATTTACAAATGCCGGTGGTCTCCATTTGAAAATCAATTTTTCAAAAGCAAGATTCTCAAAACATTTGTCAATGGGAATTTAGTGTATGACAACGGTATCATAAATGAAACGAAACAAGGAGAAAGATTAAAATTTTCAAAAATAAGATAATTATGTATAATCTACTGTTTATCGTATGCCCTTTCTCATGTAATTAAACATATTTGCAACATAAATAAGGGAATGACTACCAGTATGTCATGCAAGATTAATCGAATTACTTTACTCTCCCATACGCAAAGTTGTACGACCTGAGAATTCAACGTCCCCAGTATATAAAATTGATGTTTTTTCAACCTCATGGCTGATCAACTCCTTTTCATTTATATTATATTTTCTGGTGCTGATTCAAACCGGCTTTAAAATCTAACATATTCATAAAGTATTTTTATGAATAATATTACTAATATAAATAAAAACTTATGAACTTGAATTCTCAATTTTGCTCCATTCAAAATAAAACCCAAACAATATGATAAAAATAGCAGTAACGAAAGAAGACAGATTGGCCTATGATAATAAACCCCACATTATAAGTATTTTGGTGAAGGTGACAAAATTAGAGTTGATTAAAATTTTACCTAGCCTTTAGTACTTCCTATAATTGGAAATGCTCAGTTTAAAAAGATATTTAAATCGTTACCTCACAGTCAAAAACATTTTTGTTTGATGAGAGGATAAAAAGTTAGAAACTAATTTATGTTAGGATACTTCTTTTTTTTTTAAACCAACAGTCCTTTACAAAAGAATTTTTGATGATATAAACAAGATGATTTAATTAAATTATTTGCCTCCTTATGAATAATATTGGGCATTTGCATAAAATATCTATCAACCCAAACAAATGAATAATGAAAAAAATTGAAAAATTAAATTTAATCGAAGGCACTTTCTCACATGAAGATGCGAATGAAATTTTAATGAATATTTTTTCGAATAAAATTAACTTTCATGAAATGAACAATTTCAGATCGCAAGAAAGGTTGGGGAAAGAAGATGATACTGCAAAAAAAAGAATTACAGAATTGAAAAAAGAAATAGAAAAAGTATTACAAATACTTTCAGAAGCCAAATCTAATAATAAGAAACTCGTAATTACATCAAAAATATGTATATCATTATTGGATTAACCAGTTAGGAGAGATTAAATGGTTTGAACTTTGATAAATATTCCTCTTTCTCTTCAAAAGAAATATTAATACTTGACACAGTTTATTGAACAAACCCACTGCGTAAGTTATTTAACCCAGATTACGCGTTGGAAATTTCAAAAGGTATTTCTAAAGGGTAATCCCATACTCCTGAGAACCACTTTCTTCGTTTTTTTGTAAGTGCAATATTGAGTTTTAAAGTGTCTCCTACTTTTTCAAAATATGCACCTATCGAGAATACTCTATACCTTAAAGTAGCTAATGTTTTTTGTGTTTTTTTTTGTAAAACAAAGAGTTTGAAAACTGACATCAAATTATAAGAAAGCATGACAAATATCAAAGCGGCCTGGATAGAATTCAGGTTCAAGTGTTCTTATGTTAAATAAACGCAAGTTTACTTTCTCTAATAAGGATCTATTAATAAAAAAATTTCCAAAAAAACTGAAGAATTAAGTTTTAACATTATAAGAAAACTTAATAATTTTAATTTTCTTATTAAAACTTTAAAATTAAATTCATTTAGCAGGATACAGCAGGACACTTTTGTGTTTTTAATATTCTAATCTTCAGTGTATTATTTAATGTTAGCTATGAATTTTTTAATCCTTTTCCCTATTCAATATGCCTTTCCACAAGGTTAGAAATACCTCATAAATTTAATTTAAATATCGATGCAACCATTTGGCTCTCAGATGGGTCATGATTAAAAATGTGGAGATAACCGAAAAGCCATAAAAGAGTAGGCGAAACAATGAAAAACAAAACCATGCAAAAAATGATCTATTACTTTTTATTTACAGGTTTGCTAACTGTTTTTAGTTGCAATAAAAATGATACTAGCAATCCAATCTCAAACGAACAGGTAATTTCCTTAAAAAACGGGGAGGAAAAAGTTTTTAATACAACAATAGAGGGTAAAAACACTTCTGTTAGAATAAAACTGGATAGTATAATTGATAAAAGACCTCCTAGAGAAGCTTGTTCGACGATTTATACTTCCCTAAAATATGTGAATGCCTACTTTGAAATTCAGGTTAACAATCAGGTCACAGATACCTTTAACTTAAGGAGGGTAATGTGTGAAACAGAAGGTGACCTTAGCGAGAAAGACTATGGTTTTGACATCAGGGAGTGTTAAAGGGGTAAACATAGGTTTAGTGAATATTACTGAAAGCACAACTAAAAATATAAATATAAATATTAAAGATTACACAATTAAACTTTTAATTAAATCTAAATGAAAAAACTGTTAACCTTAAAATACCCCTCTGGTTGAAGTGTTCACACTTCAATCCTTTTGAAAGACAGGACTCAGTCCGAAATCCTGGCAAAAATATATTAAGAACGTTTTTCGAAATTATAAAATGCTCTATTAAACTATATCGGATAGGGTCCTGCTTTTAATGTTGGATTTAAGTCTGGAAGACTTAAACAAAAGGGGTGGGTCATAGTCTAAAAATTATGGAGAAAGCCGAAAAGCCATAAAAGAGTAGGCAAGAAAATTCAATCAAATATGGTATGAATAAGATTAGTTTTTTATTTCTAATGGCATTGGGTTTAATGTCATTGAGTAGTAGCTGCAATAAAAATATAAACAATCCCGAACCTCAAGAAGGTGTTTGTAATACTAAGGACCCTCTAAAAGATTTGCCTTGGCTGAAGTCTAGAATTGATTCCAGCACGAATTCAAGTGATGTTTTAGAAATTTATAGTTACGATTTCCAAGGAAATAAGATATTTTCAATCACAATAATAACTGGTAAGTCGCCAGGTTATCAAACGTATAATGGTGGTTATTATAACTGTGAGGGAAATCGCATCTGTGAATTTTCTTCTGCATTCACAGTAATCAATACATGTTCGAAATCTTTGACTGACAAATTAACAACTAAAAAACTTATCTACCGAAAATAAATAATTAAACTTATGCAAAAAATCCTTCTTTCCTTAGCTCTGGTCATTTCAATTTTTTTAAAAACTAATGCACAAAATGGAATCCTTCAGAAAGAACTAGATAAACAAAATAATTTATCGTTTGTTACTTTTCATTAAGATTCTACTTCAACACTCAATCAGTCAAAATCGCTTTTAAAAAAAGTCCTTCCCCTTAAAACAGAGGATGAAATGCGAATTATTAAAACCGAAACAGACCCTATAGGATTTACACATCAGTTTCATGAGCAATACTACAAAGGAGTAAAAGTAGCTTTTGCTTCTTACATAGTTCATTCAAAGTTGCTTCAGAAGATATTGCCTTTAATAAAGGCACATCAAGCAATAAAAACCTAACTGCAGATGAGAAATATTTGAAAGCAGATATTGCCTTGTTTAATCAATACAACCAGGTATTATGGAAAGGAAAATTGTCAAATGGAAAAGCATGGTTATCAACAGTTCATTTACTCAACGGCTTCTATTATTTAAAGATTGACGACGGGCTTAAACCAATTGTCAAACAAGTGCTGGTACAACATTAAAAACATTTATATTAGTATAAAACCGGTTTCAACAGCCGGTTTTTTTATGTATGTATGGCATGTATAATGATACCTTTTAACATAATAAGTGTTTTTATGTTAAAATAAACGCAAGTTTACTTTCACTAATAATGATCTATTAATAAAAAAATTTCCAAAAAAACTGAAGAATTAAGTTTTAACATTGTTTTATTCTTTAACTATTGTTTGTTTTGCTCAAGTTTTCACTGAGCATAAAAGTGATGTGAATAAATTAAAGTTTAAAGGTATTTAGGATGTTAACATAGATCAAAAAGAATTTTCAGCTAGGCCATTGAAAAAATTAAGTAATGATAGCTTACAAAAAATAGAAAATTTACTTTTCAAACAAGGTTCTTTTACTTTTGGTCATAATAGAACAGTTAACTATTCTACTGAAATTCAGGCAAATGGTTATGAAAAGCAAGGAAATAGAGTTTGAAAGCTAAAAATAGTTTCACCAACAGCGTATTCAATAAATATTTTTCTAAATCATCGATGGATTTATTTTTCCATTATCAAACCATGGCCAATAACAAAAAATGTATTTGTTGACCATTGCATTATATTCTCTCACATACTCATCAAAATCTTTGCTGAATTCCGTTATGTTGCCAACTCCACCAAGGAAATCAATTTATTTCTCAAGTTATATTTAAGTTAAAAAATTACAGATTGATATTTTTCAAGAAAACTAAATAAATTAAGTATTTTTGGTATATGATGTAATTAAATCAAAAATAATAATTATGAAATTATATTTTAAAACTCTAAAATTTTACTTTTCCTCATTTATTTTCTATTGGACATTGGTTTGCGTTCATGCGCAGGTTCAAATTTTTACTCCACCTTCAAGTTTAAAACCAGCTTCTGACTTTGAAGTAAAGATAAATGGAAAAGAAGTTTTCGTTTATGAGTCACCTATTCCGGCATCGTATTGTAGTTTTAATATGGATGGCCCAGTAGAAATAATTATTAAAACCCGAAGGGATTTGAAATGGGTAGATATAAGGCCATTATCATTGGGGTTAAAAGCTACATTTAAAGATAGTACTATAACTATTAAAATGAGCAAGCCATCAAAAATTAGTGTGGAACTGAATGGAAGCATAAAATCACCATTATTCATTTTCGCCAACCCACCAGAAATAAACAAACCAAATAAAAAAGACCCTAATGTAATTTTTTTTGAAGCAGGTAAAATTCATTATCCTGGGATTATAAAATTAATAAGTAATCAATCATTATATATTGAAGGAGGGGCAATAGTTGTAGGAGTAGTAGAATCAGAAAATTCAAAACATGTAAAAATTAGCGGGCGAGGTATACTTGATGGATCATATAATCATAATTTAAACGATTCTTTAATCAAAACAGGAAATTTATCTTTACTATCAGTAACAAAAATACCAGGTTCTTATCATCGGTCAATAGAGTTTAAAGATTGCGAGGATATCAGTATTGAAGGTATCACACTTCATAATTCTACTTCTTGGCAAATAACCCCCATCCATTGCAACCAAGTTAAAATTGAAAATATTAAAATTATTAGTGACCAGGCAAGTGACGATGGAATAGATATCGTAAGAAGTCGTAATGTGTTAATAACTAATTCATTTATTCGAACTAAAGATGACTGCATTGCGATTAAAGCAAATATGGAATACCCTCCATCTGAAGGTGTTGATAATGTATTAGTTGAAAATTGCGTTTTCTGGAACGCCTTATGGGGAAATGGTTTGGAAATAGGTTTTGAACTTTACTCTTCAGAAGTAAAAAATATAACTTTTCGTAATTCAGACATTATCCATGTCGAATCTAATGCAGCTTTAAGCATTCACAACTCTGGTAGTGCAGTGGTTAGTAATGTTTTATATGACAATATAAGGATCGAAAATGTTGGTAAGAAATTATTTGATCTGGCTATATTCCGTTCCCGATATTCCATAGACGGGGTAGAAACAGAAGAAGAAATGAAAAAATTATATTTGCATGGAGCTTGGGATGGAGTATTGCAGGTGCCATCAGATAAAAAAAATTTTCATGCCAAATTTAGGGGGTATATAAAAAATATAACATTTAGAAATATAAGTTTAATTGATTGTAATTATCCCTACTCGATTTTTAACGGTTATAATCAGGATAAAAATATTAACGGTGTTAAAATTGAAAACCTTGTTGTAAATGGAAAAAAAATTACAGACAAAAAAAATTTTAAGTCCTATATAGAAAATACTGAAAATATAACCGTTAAATAAGTTTGTTTATAAAACTTTTGTGCTTAATGTAGATAAAAATAAGTAAAAAGAAAACTGCAAATCAAATATATAAATGTGGATTGTTTAAATTGGTGTCATCCTGACTTTTGGAAGGAGTGTATCAAGGATTCTTTAATCTTAAAATTAATATTTAAATCTTTAGTCCTTCCACAGGGTTTCATATACATTCACAATCATTTTCAAACCAGAAATGATGCTGTTGGTCTAAAAGTTTTATTAATGTTAAAACAATTTTGATTTTAAATTAAAGAATCCGCTTTTAAATTTAAATTAATTCATTAAGGGGATTGACTTACTGAAGTCCACCCACCATCAATTATAAGTACTTGCCCTGTAATATGCCTAGAGGAGGGAGAAACCAAAAATAATGCAGCATTGGCAATGTCATAAGTAGAGGCCGGGCGACCTAAAGGAGTTATTTTTGACCATGCATCTTCATAGTTAGTATCTAAAACTGTTCTCTCAGTCATAGTTGCCCCTGGTGCAATCGAATTTATATTAATTTGGTAAGCTGAAAGATCTATTACTAAACTTTTTGCTAACATTTCTAATCCAGCCTTAGTCATACCATAGGCTGCTAGATTTTTGTGTGCCTGGTGGCCAGTAACAGAGGACATAAATAAAATGCTGCCTCCAGATTTTTGTTTTTTAATTTGTATTGCGGCTTTTTGAGCGAGAAAAAAACTTCCTACAAGATTTATTTTTATTACCTCGTTTAAATCTGATAATTTAAAATCCATAAAATCACCATAAGAGGTAATTCCTGCATTTGCAATGGCAATATTTAAAGCACCAAACTTTAATACTGCTTCGTCAACCATGTATTGAATAAAATCTATATTCGAAGCATCGCCAGGAAAAGCAATACAATTGCCATTTTCATCTCGAATCTTTTTAGCTGCATTTTCAGCTAATATTTTATCTACATCATTTAAAATAACATTTCCTCCATTTAAAGCCAATTGCCTGCAAATCTCAAATCCAATTCCCTTGCCAGCCCCAGTAACAATAATAGTTTGATTTGCAAATATCTTTATCATTCTTTATGCCATTATTAATGTGAATCCCTAAGCACTTCGCTTCCCGATGCGCCCCTTAAGAAATCAAAATCGGCTCCAAGATGAGCTTGCTGAACATGGAGCTGATAAAGATTAACATAACCTCTTTCTTGTATTTTTATAGGGTTGAGCCTGTTTTTTTTTCTGATGGCAAATTCCTCTTCCGATACCTCGGCCTCAAGTAATCGTTTGAATAAATCTATTTTAATAATATCCCCCGTTTGAATAACTGAAAAATTATCACCTTCAGCCGCTTCCGGTGAAACATGTAATACCACAGTTCCAAATCCCGTTCCACTCATCCGACCATCAGATATACGCACCATATCAGTGATCCCTTTTCTTAAAAGTTTTTCGGGCAAACCCATATTTCCAACCTCAGGCATTCCTGGGTAAGACTTAGGTCCAACATTCTTTAAAATAAGTACACTACTTTCGTCGACCTCTAAATCAGGGCTATCAATTCTTGCCTTATAATCTTCAATGTTCTCAAAAACAACCGCCTTACCAATGTGTTTCATTAAGTGTACGCTTGCCGCTGAAGGTTTTATTACCGCACCATGTTTACAAATATTTCCTTTCAAAACGATAATCCCTGAAACCGGGTTAAATGGAGTTTCTAAAGTTGAAATAATTTCTGAATTATAACATGTTGAATGTTTAACATTTTCACCGATTGATTTTCCATTTGCTGTGATGGTTTTGGTATGTAAATGTTTTTCAAGTTCCTTTAAAACAACGGGTAAACCACCTGCATAAAATAAATCTTCCATGAAATATTTACCGGAAGGTTGTAAATTTAAAATTAATGGAATTTTTGATGAAAGGTCATCAAAGTCTTGAAGGTTTAATTCAACGCCTATCCTTCCGGCAATGGCAAGCAAATGGATTACAAAATTTGTAGACCCACCAATGGCGGCGTTACAAATGATAGAATTTTCAAATGCTTCCCTGGTAAGGATATCGGATAATTTGAGGTCTTCTTTTACCATTTCAACTATCCTGTTTCCAGAAAGGTGTGCCAAAACTTTTCTTCTGGAATCAGCTGCAGGAATGGCCGCATTATCCGGTAGCGAAAGTCCAAGGGATTCCACCATACAGGCCATGGAAGAAGCTGTGCCCATTACTGCGCAATGCCCCCTGCTCCGGCACATTGAGGCTTCGGCCAGCATAAGTTCTTCATCGGATAAATTTCCTATCCGATGCCCTTCGCTAAAACGCCAAATGTCGGAGGTGCCAATACTTTTACCCTTTGAGTTGCCGGTTAACATTGGCCCGCCTGAAACAACAATTGTGGGAATATTTACACTACAAGCACCCATTACTAGGGCAGGGGTAGTTTTATCACAGCCGCACAATAAAACCACTCCGTCAATAGGATTCGCCCGGATGGACTCCTCAACATCCATACTCACAAGGTTTCTATAGAGCATGGCGGTCGGTTTGATTAAGGTTTCACCTAAAGACATAACCGGAAATTCAACAGGGAAACCACCTGCTTCATAAATTCCATTTTTTACCGATTCTGCAAGTTCTCTAAAATGTGCATTGCATGGGGTTAACTCCGACCAGGTATTACAAATTCCAATTACTGGTTTGCCAGCAAACTGATGGGAAGGAAAGCCCTGGTTTTTCATCCAAGCCCTATAAATAAACCCGTCTTTGCCTTTTTTGCCAAACCATTCCTGGCTACGTAATTTTTTTTCCATGATGTTAAGGTGCCTGAATATATAAATTTTAATAATATGACTATAACTTTTTAGAATTATTTTCGATTTTGTAAGGAATTATAGCAATTAAATGAATTTGGTGTTTATTCCTTGCAACCAATTGCGATTTATATTAAAATAATATCTTTACCTCATTTCCTAAAGAATGATTTATCTTGAGCACACCACCATTTTGAAGGGCTTGCCACGTATATCCCTGTTTTTCGGCATTTTTCACCTCTATTAATGTTTTTCCGTTAATGAGTATGGATAAAGGTTTCTTTTTAAGCCTGAATACTTGTTTTGATGATTGGTCAAAAGATGTAAAATTAATTTGTTTGGCTCCGTAATGTATATTTTTGATAATGGATGATGACCTGAGTAAATGATTTTCGCCTGCAGGTGCCCATTCGGGTATGGCGCCCAAGCCTTCCATAAAATGCCGGATATAATCAGTATAGCCATCACTGAACCATGCCTCTCCTCCCCAGCTGTGGCCCACCTTTACAAAACCGTCGGGCTCTGTCATGTAGGAGGCATGGTTGAAATGCCGATATGCCTCCTCTTTAAACCATATATTACCAGAATACTCATACCACAAGGCGCAAATGGAGGCATAACGAGCTGTATGGCTTCCCATTGGTTGATAGCAACCCGTCTGTTCATTGATCGCATTCATGCCATTTTCGCCTAAAGTGCTTTTCACCCACCAGATTAGTGAAGGGACTGTTGTATTTATATTTTTATCGTTTTCAGGATTTTTAATTAGATATCTTGCAAATTCCATTGGAGAGTTATTGACCCGGTTGAGATTGATTGGATCCCAGGGAATATCTTCAAAATAACCTTTCCATATAGAAGTCTTTACTGCACCTTGTACAGAATATAACCATTTCCAAACTATTTTAGAAGCATCAGAGTAAGTTTTAATTTTTGATTCGGGTATTGATATTATATTTTTAATTCTTATTAACTCGTCTAGCAGCCGCAAATTATCCACCACATGCGAAGTATAATCTTCCTGCACTTCTCCGCTTTCTGCTTTAACCCTGAATGGCCATGGAGAAGTAAGTTTAAACAGTGTATATTCATACCGGTTTACCAGACTGGAACCTGTCCTAATATGCTTTGCCAATGCATCAGCACATTTAACCGCCTCATTTAAATATTTTGTTTCCCCGGTTATTTCATAAAATTTGAGATAGGCTATGCCCATGTCCCCAATTTTATC
>Ga0123338_10003346_pt1 | contig 14468 bp, 11 predicted proteins | sample grotaG_FD_89793 | JGI IMG/M metagenome (GOLD analysis project Ga0123338, IMG submission 89793) | Glacier valley bacterial and archeal communities from Borup Fiord, Nunavut, Canada, to study Microbial Dark Matter (Phase II) -... | ecosystem: Environmental > Aquatic > Freshwater > Ice > Glacier ... | reverse complement strand
GCCGAGGACGCCAAACGAGAGCGCATAACGCAGCAGATTCAAAGTATTCTCGAAGAGCGCCCAGAAGGTCTCCGGGCGCGCCTTCCAGATCGCGCCGAGGCCGCTCCACTGCGGCACGCGCAGCGTACTCAGGATGTAGGGCAACATCAGCGTGAAGGCCGCGACGAAGGCGAATAGTGCATGGCTATAGACGCGCCGCGAAATCGGCTGCACCGTCGCGCGCAGGTAAATCCAGAAGAGCGCGACCAGCAACAGCAGGATCAGACCGCTATAATGCACATAGACGCCTATCCCGAACAGCAGCGCGAAAACCGTAAAAGGTGAGGTTGTGGGCGACAGCGGGCGGATTTCATCGCGCAGGTGCAGCCCCTGCGTGAGCGCGAGCAGCGCCCCCAGATAGATCGGCAGCAGCAGCGTTTGCGGCACGATTACCCGCGACAGCACGACCGTAAATACACTGAACGCCGTGAAAACCGCTGCAAGCAGTGCCTCCGGGAAGGCCAGCAGCCGCCGCGCAAGCGCATAGACGAGCGCGACCGTGAGCAGCCCACACCACAGCGGCAGCACGCGGAAGGCAAACAGCCCATTCCCAAAAATGCCCGCGACGAGTGTCTCCAGCAGCGGGAAGGCGGCCTCACGCCCGATCCTGCGCTCGCTTTCGGTATAGAAAATCGCGACAGGTCCGAACTTCGCCGTCTCACCGATGTGCAACGAGGCGATTTCAGCATCAGAGAAGCCGGCTGGCAGCCGCGCCAAATCTGCCAGCCGGACGAATGCCGCAAGCAGTAGGACCAATAAAATCAAAATGAATTCGGGGCGACGTACCAACGGGCGAACTCCGGCAACCGCTCTAGTGTACCAGCCTTAAAGCGCGGTGGCGATAGCGGTAAAGGCGAGGACGAGGACTCCCAACGCGAGGTTGAAGGCGGTCAGGCGGCGCTCGCGGCGCTGCAAGCGGGGCAGGTCGGGCGCGTCCTTGCCGAGACGGGCGCGTAGTTCGGCGCGGTCGAGCGCGGGCAACAGCGCGAATTGCAGCACGCCGCCGACGCCGATCATGCCGAACACGGCGATATGCTTGAAGAAGATCGCGCGCGACCAGTCGTTATCGATTTTGAGCAGACCGTCGTAATTCGGGTTGGCCGACATCTGCACGAGCCCGGTGACGATCAGCACAATCAGGCTCAGATTTGCAATCGGTGTGAAGCGCTTGCGCAGGTCAGCCAACAGGCGCAGCAACCCGCCGCTCTGGTCGGCAGATTGCAACGCAGTCCGTGCGGCAGGCCACGCCACCACGACTAATAGCAGCAGCCCGCCGATCCATGCGACCGTCGCGACAAGATGCAGGAAGTACGAAATCGCAAGCATCAGGTTCACGGCGCGGCCTGCGTACTGAGGGATGGCATCGGTGTAAAGTCGCTACCTGCCTTGCCGGGGTCACGCGCGGGGAGCGCCCGATTGCCGCGCACCTTCGCCATGTTGGAGAGCGCAAAGAAGGCGGGGCGCATGGTCGGGTTGTAGCCGGGCGTCGCGATAGACCACCAGTATTGTTCGTCGGCTTCGGTCCAGGCCGGGTCGGGCAGATAAATCGTGACCATCAGGCCGACCCAGGGACGCCAATGCGCCGCCGCATACTGGTACGCACCCACGAGATAAGCGGCCTGCTGCGCTTCCGTGACGGCGATCCACTTGTAAGCATCATTAATCTGGTCGAGCGTCCAGCCCATTTCAAGGATGGCAATCTGCTTCGCGCCATCGCCCTGCGCAACCTGTATCGCGCGCACATCTTCGACATGCCGGAAGGATTGCCAGCGCTGTCCGTCGAGCGCAGGATCGGCGGGGTCCGTCTGCGGGGCGCTTTTGTAGCCCGGTGCATGAACGCCGAGGACATCATGATATGCAGCAAAGCCCGCGCTATACAGCCGCAAGAGATACACCTCGTCCGGCACGGCTTCGGCGCTCGTTGTCCCGGTCGGCGCAAGTCCGGCGGAGATGACTACCGCGTTCGGGTCAGCAGTCTTGATTGCCGTATAGCAAGCCTTGAGCAATTGAGCGTAACCTGCCGCATCCGGGACGAGGCCGAACCATTCACGCGCGAGGTTCGGCTCGTTCCAGATTTGGTAGCCCGCGATTTTGCCCTTGTAGCGGCCTGCCAGTTCGCCGCAAAAGCGACCCCATGCTTCGAGGTCGATCAGCGGGTCGCCCGCTCTGGTAGCGCTGCGGCGCGCCCAATCCGGTGCGTGGTCCACCCGCGCAACGAGTTTGAGGTTGCGGCGCGTGACCTCGTTCACCACCTCGTCAGCGCGCGACCAATCGGACGACGACCCATTCAACGGCTGGATCATCGCCCAGTCGAAAATCTGCTTCACCGTGTCGAAATCCATCAGCCGGACGTGTTCGAGGTCGAGGCCGCGCAGGGTCGGGTTCCACCACACGAAAGTCTGGATGCCATAGGAAAGCGGCTCGAACGCCGGGATTTTGATCTGTTCCGGCGCAAGCGCTACGGGGCGCTGCGTGGCGCTGGGCGTGGCAGCCGGGGACGCGCCGCACGCGCTCAGGATGAGCAGAAGCAAGAGGGGCATGGCTGCCCATACCCCCCGCTGTTTGATGTAGTTCAACGTGTTTTGAAAGGTCCGCCAGGCGCGAAAGTCACTGACCCGCCTTGCCCCGGAAGTTGCGGTCCGCGATCTTGTTCCAGACCGGGCGCGGCTGGAAGTTCGGACCGAGGATCGAGTAGGGCGTGTTGTCGCCCTTCGGGTTCCAACCGCTCTGCGCACCGTAGTTCAAATTCCAGATGAACGCAAGCTGCACGAAGCCCCAGTTGGTCATCACATCGATTGCCTGATCGATGTAATCCGCCTGATTCGCGAGCGTATTATCGGCGGCGAAACCGAACCCATTTGGCGCAGGCGCTTTTTTGCCATTCAGGAGGATGCCATCCATCGACGGCCAGCCGAACTCCGTGATGCACAGCTTGAGCGCGCTGCCCGCCGCCTTGACGCGGCTCGCATACCCGCTCAGGGTGCTGTTGAAGCTCCACGAGTGGTTTACGTTGTCGAAGGGTCCCCGGAAGCTCGCGGTCCGGCTCTTCGGGTCACGCGGGGCGGCTTCGGCAGTGACAGTCGGACCGATGTTGTAGCCGTTGTGGTGCGCGCCCACGCAATCCGCGTTGTTGAGCATCCCGGCCTTGATCAGCAGGTCCATGTACACGAAGTCGTCATAATACTTCGGCGGGTTGCTCACGCCGACGGGTGATAATGCACCGCTGACGATGAGAATTTTCGGGTCGATGGCCTTCACTGCATCGCGGGTCGCCTTGAGCAGCGCGACATATTGATCCGGCTTGAGACCTTTCGGCGAATCCCATTCACGGTCGAGGTTCATCTCGTTCCAGACTTCAATCGCGCTGATGGCTCCCGGATACTTCTTGACAAGGGTCGTCACGAAGTTGACATAATCCTGCGGGTCGGCGGGTGGTCCCTGCCGATCTGCGGTGATCGCGATGCCCTTTTCGCGCGCCCAATCCGGCGCAGTGACGATGCTCAACAGTACCTTCACGCCAAACTTTTGTGCTTCGGGCAGGATCAAATCGGTGATACCGAAGTCGATCTTGCCTTTCGTAGTTTCGAGGTCACGCCACCGAATCTGATGCTTGACCCAATTCAGCTTAAGTTGTTTGGCGACCATATCCAACCAGACTTCATGCGTCGATGCGCTGCGATCTGGCGGCGGCTGGACTTGAATACCGAGGTCGAAGGCCAGCACCGCACCCGGAGCCGGGACCGCCGCAGTCGCGGCCACAGTCGCAATGGCGGCTGCGCCCGTCGCTGTGACGGCGCTCTGCGGAGCGCGCGAGGGCAGCGCGGTCACGGAACCGGGTTGCACCGGAACCGGAGTCGCCGTGACTTGCAGCGCCACGAGTGCGGCGGCGTTCGCGGGGTCGGTCTCCTGTGCAAGCGGCGTCAGGCTGGCAATCGCGCCGAGCGTCGGCTCGCTGGTCGCAGCCTGTGCGACCAGCGGAACCGCCGCAATAGAAGCGGGGGTCAGCGCCGGTCGGTTGTTGACGAGAATCCCCGTGCCACCGTAAATGGCAATAAATGCCGCCGCGCCCATCAGCAGCGAGATTCCGGTCCAGACGACCGCGAAGCCTCGCACCTGATTACGGTGCTGCTGGCGGGGTAGGTTCAACGTCGATCTACGAACGGTCATAACATAGTCCTCCTGTGCGCCGTACAGTGTAGCACGGCTTTACTGGTTGGCAATTTTCGCATGGTTGGCGCATTTCTGGAAAATTCAAAGCAGTGGGTCGGTCAAGCCCGACCCCTACACAATACACGTGATCCGGTGCAGAGGTCATGGGCTTGCTGGACGCGCCGCCTAGCGTGTGACGCGCCCAAGTGCATCGCAGGCCGGGCAGCCGCCGCCCGGACGGATCATCGCATAGCCGCCCTGCGGGTCTTCGCCGTAGCCTGTGAAATTCACGTTGAAGACGATCATCAGGCGTACCCGACCGCTGGCGCGTGCCGAAGCCGCCGCCTGCGCGAGCCATGCGGCCTGTTGCGCAACGGTGGTATTGGACGCCCACGAGAAGCTACCCGGCAGCGGTCCATAGCCTTCCGGTGAGAGGAAACCGAGTTCCGTAAAGCAGGCGGGCAGGCTGAACCCGCTCAGGCCACGCGCAAGCATCGCGGAGAAATAGCGCGTCGGATAGCTGCCGCGCGGGTCGCCGCTGCGCGCAGTCGGGCTGACGATGCCCTCGTTGTAGTGAATGCCGACACAATCCGCGTAACGCCCCGCGCCTGCGGCGGCCATCCCACGCACGTAACGGTCGTCGTTCCAGACGCGATCCAGCCCATACGCGCCTTCGGCTCCGGTCGGCGCGGGCGCACCCGTAATCACGAGTGTTCCCGGGTTGGCGCGCTTGATCGCGGTGTACGCTTTCGCGAGCAGCTTGACGTAGGTTGCCGGGTTGATCTGTCCGGCAGGCCATTCGCGGTCGATATTCATCTCGTTGCCGACTTCGATGCCGTCCGCACCCTGCGCCGCCAGCCCGCCGACGAACGACGCGAATTGATCCTGATAGGCATCGGTCGTCAGCGAATTCTTATCACCGACGACCGAAAGCAGGATTTTGAAACCGTTGCCGTGCGCCGATCCGATGTCCGCGCCACCGCCAACGCTGACCTGCTGCTTGACCCAGCGCATCCCGGCGCGCTGCATCGCGCTGATCGCGCTGCCGTCCAGATATTGGACCTGACCGCCGAGTTCAAAGCGCCCACCCTTGGCACTAGATGCGGGCGGGAGCGGCAGCGCCCCGGCGGGCTGCGTCGGAGTCGGGGCAATCGGCGTGGCCTTGCCGCCTGTAGTGCCGCCCGCAGGATTGCCCGCGAGGATCGGCAGATTTGGAATGTTGGCGCGTGAACGGTCCGCAATAAACAGACTGCGAATATACGCCCAGCCGACCTGATTGTATTCAGTCGTGATGTGCAGCCAATCGGAAGCCGCATTGCGTCCATCGAAATTCATGCGGTCGCCGTTTTGCAAGAGCGCGACCTGGTTGGCGCTGGTCGAGGGACCATCACGCAGGGGGAGCAGAGCGGTAAAGACGTAAGCATCATAGCTGCCCAGGCTTTGTGCCTGCGCGGGGGAAATCGCGCCAAGCAACATGATAAAGAGAGCAGAGACAAGGAGCAGACGCCGAATGTGCATAGCGTTAATCATCCTGAAACACTGGTCGGCAGCATTGTATCACGCACCCGGTCATGCAAAAGCCATTGTCATGCAGGCGCATGTTATCAGCACAGCATCGCCCGGCTATGAATGGACCGGGCTGTTACGGCGCGAACCGCGTAAGTTTGCCGTTGCACAGCGTAATTGTGGATGGCTTTAGCCCCGCACAGCCACATCCGGCTTGTATTCGATCACATCCAGCGGGTCGCCAAGCTGCATGATCCCGCCCGCAGTGCGCGCGATCAAATTCTGCCCGAAGTAAGGGAAGCCTTTCGCGTTCTTCGGGCGATAGCGCAGCAGGGTCCGCATCGGTTCCGGTCCGCGTTCGGCGGTTTCCTGATTGGTGGTCGGGATCGGGCAACGCGCGCAGGGCTTCACCACCTCGAATATCGTGTCCCCGATGCTGATGCGCTGCCATGTGTCTTCGGCATAGGCATCCACGTCGCGAATGATGATATTCGTGCGGAAGCGGTTCATCGGGATCGGGTTCGGGAGCCGCGTATTGAGGTCCGCGAGCGAGGCTTCGGAGATGAGCAGCAGCGGATAGCCATCCGCGAATCCGGTTTCATCGGTGGGCTTGATCGCGTATGTCGGGTCGAGCGGTCGGTGATTGTCTTCGGTCATGCGGACGAGGCGCAGCGGCGCACCCAAAAAGCGCGTCAGCCACGCGGCGGGTTCTTCGCCCAGATCGTGTGCGTCGCTCGTCTCATCCCAGATTTTCACACGCCGCACGGGACCCGTGAAGGCCAGCGAGAGCAGCAGCGGCGGCATTTCCGGCGCGGTGAGCGTCAGGCGTTCGTTGCGCAGTTCGGTACGGATGAGCGCCATATGCGGCAATTCGCGCTGTGTCTGTGCGACGCCCACGCGGTCGATGATCATCCATTCGCGGTCATAGAGGAAGCCGCGTGCGCCGATTGCGCGCCGCTCATGCGAGATACCCCGGCACGATTTAACCGGATAGGTGTAAATTCCCGAAACAGAGCCGATCACGTTTTATCCCTTTTGCTTCAATCCAGCAGCGATCATATCATTGACGTGACAGCGGATCGCATCGCGAATATTGGCAAGCGCTTCTTCTACGGTTTTTCCTTCGCTAAAGCATCCCGGCAGGCTGGGAACTTCAACGATAAACATATCGCTTTCCGTGTCTTTCATGACAATCACCTGGCGCATCAGATCGTCTCCTGAGATGAGTCTATCACGGTTTTGTGTTGAAGGAATGATCCGCAAATCAATCATGGAACCAGAACGTGAGCAGATTGCCCGGCGCGGCATAGAACTCAACCGCGCCGCTTGCTTCAACGGCCAACTTGCCGCCAGTCTGCGACTCGTCCAATTGACAGACCTCGCACTGTGCGAACCTGCGGATCGGCGTCAGCCTCACCAAAATTTCCTGCGCCGAATAATTGAAGCCGCGCAGGATGAAGCCGCCGCGCTCCGCATCTTCGGGCAGCTTTGCGGCGGTGAGCCGGAAGCGCAAATCCGAAACGCTGGCGAGGCTACCCCGTTCCGGCAAGGGTTGCGCTTCGCCTGACCGGAAGCGGCGTACAGGTTCCGCCCGCAACGGACCTTCCGAATAGGCCCATGCCTCATCGAAGCAACCGGGACCGAAAGCCACGGGGATCAGGCTGAACTCGGCAGTGTTGTCACCGAGTAGCGCGGCACTGTGGTCCTCGCTCGATGCGGTGTAATCGTCACGTTCGTGGTCGCGCGTCGAAATACCCTCCGCTTTGTGCAGCATGTATACCGAGCGCAGCAGCGTCAGCGCGACTTCTGATTGTTCCATATCGTTGGTGAGCATTTCCACTTCGGGCAGGCCGCGATTGGCGATCACAAGGCCATTATGCGGCGTAAGCGGGTCGAATACCCCGACGAATGCTTTTTGCGGGAGCGTACCGAGCGGCGTTTCTGCCCAGCCTTCGGGTGGATAGAGCGGCGGCAAGTCCTCTATCGGAAGCTCGCGCACCTCGAAGGTTCCATCGTAATGCGCCGTCTGTGCCTTGAATGGAAGCGCGAAATGTGCGCGAACGCGGTGATCGACCAGCGTGTTGTGGATCGTCACGCGGACATCGAGACGCGGCACGCCCTGCACGGCAAGCAACTCAATATCGGCCAACAGGTATGTGACAGGGTGCAGCACATCGAGGACCGCCATTTCAGGCGTGCTATCGATGCTCAAACGAACGGTGTATTTCAAGCGCTGATAAAGGGCAGTGCGCTCACTTTCCATCAGCGTCACATCCAGATCGCGCGCGGTGTGAATGCCGCGCCCGACCGGGGCATAGCTGCGTACATCGCCCTGATCGCCTTCGCTGACGAGGATCATCAGGCGCGGATAATCGACCCCACGCACTTTGTCGGTCAACGTCAGCGTCGGTCCGGCAGGGTCCACCTTGCCGCGCACGAATTCATTTTCGACGACGAGATCGCCTTCCACAGACTCAAGCGCTTCTGGCGCAAAATCGGCCTTGCACAGCGCGTAGCCGAGCGGCGGCACGTCGCGCGCGATGAGTGTGAGCAGCGGATCGCCATATTGTATAAGGGCAGTGCGCGCCGTGCTGCTGGGGTTGAAGACGACCGCGCCATAATCTTCATAGCTGAGAGAGGCGGTATCCACGAAGCGCGAAACGCCGAATAGCGACATATCCGCAAGTGTATCCGCAAGCTGCTCGCTCTCGCGAAAGCGTGCTTCAATGTCCGGCAGGGCGTCGGCAGTCGCTTCGCCGCCAAGAATTTCCGTCGTCTGGTTTTCGAGCAGCCTGCGCCATGCCAGCCGCATCGCAGCGGATTCGCGCCGTGCAGTTTGTGGCAACAGGAGCGATTCAAGTGCGGCGAACGGCTCCATCCAGCGCGTGAGCAGGATTTCGGCGGCGTGGCTGCGTTGTTTGAGCCGCATCTGCGCGGAGAGCCGCCCCTGCGCGACCGGGAAGCGCTGTGGGCTGCGCAGTTGTCCCGCGACGCGCGGCAAGTCGGCGCTGAACCCTTGCAGATAGGCGCTAAGGGTGCTGCTCGCGACGCGATCCGGTCCACCTTCGTTCATCAGGCGTGTGATACGCGCTTCGAGCGGGTAGGCACTGAAAAAATAGAGCAGATGGCCGCCCGTCGATTGCGGAACAAGCGCCTCGCGAAACTCCTCCAGCGAACGGAATTCGCGCTGCGTATAGGCCAGCGCGACCGACATCCCGCCCGGCGCGGACCAGATCAGTTCAGGCGGTTCGTTACCAAGGCCATGCGTGACGAGCGCAGACTCAATCCCGAAGCGGCGCAAAATCTGCGGCAGTTGGGCGCTATGGCCGGAGCCGCCGGGCAGGTAGCCGACCTTGAACGGCTGCCCGAACAACTGCGCGGTTTCCAGCCCTATTTGCAGGTTGCGAATGAGCGCCTCACCGCCCGCAAGGATCGAATCAGGGAGCGCGTACCAGGGACCAATCAGCAACCGCCCTTCCGCTGCCAGCGTTTCGATCCGGTCGTAGGCTTCCGGTCGGAACATCAGGTAATCTTCGATCAGGACCGCACTCCCGCCGAGAATAATGGAGCGCACTGCGCCGCGTTCCAGCGTATCGAGCAGCGCCTCCATTTCGGAAAGCCAGTACAGCCGCCTGCGACTGGCCGAAAGTGAACCGCGCTTCCACTCGACAAACGGGACCAGATGGATCGTATACTGTGCGCGGTTCATCGTGCCATACTCCGTACTTTGCGCACTTCTTCGCGCGTGGAAAGGATGAGCGCGCCCGCGATGAACAGGCCACCGAGCAGTTGTAGCTGGAGCGGAATCTCGGAGAGAAACAGCGCCGCGAGGATCGCGCTGCCAATCGGCTCACCGAGGACGGTCAGGCTGACATACGCCGCCGATAGATAGCCGAGCGCATAGTTATAGGACGTATGCCCGATAAGCTGCGGTATCAATGCGAGCAGCGTCATCCACAGGTACGCGGCTGGATTCAGACCCAGTACGCTTTTGCCGCCGAGGATCGCGAGCGCAATCAGGACCGCTGCCGCCGTCGAATAGGTGACGAAGACGTACATCGCGGTGGGCAGGGTTGCGCGAAGCTGCCGCCCAAGCAGGAAGTAACCCGCGACCGCGAATGCTCCCATCAGGGCGAGCGCATTGCCGAACATGGGTTGATTGCGCACGGGTGCGCTTCCGGCATCGCCGCCCACGCTGACGATGATGCCTCCTGCGATGCCGAGCAGCACCGCGATCAACGTCCATACACTCAGGCGCTCTTTCAGGATGAACGGCGCGGCGAGCGCGACCCACAACGGATTCGTCGTGACGAGGACGACGCTGGTGACGACGCTCGTGTATTCGAGCGAACTGATCCATGTCGCGAAGTGGATGCCCAGCAGCACGCCCGAAAGCAGCGTCAACATGAGCGTGCGTCCACGCAGCCGCGCGAAGTCTGCACGGTGGCGGCGCAGCGCGACGGGCGCGATCAGCAGCGAGGCGAGCGACATGCGTACCGCCGCAATAATCAGCGAGGGCGCGCCCGCGTTCTGCGCCAGCCGAACGAACAGCGATGCTGTGGAGACCGCCACGACCCCAATGATTAAAATCAGATAGGGCTGCCACTGTGGGACTGTGTGCGCGACGAGCGGGCGAACCGCGACAGCTTCCGCCATAGGGCTTAACCCTTCACGGCGAATAGCGCATCGTGGAAGGCAGCAGGGACGGCGCACATGGCCTCACCCTGCGCGAAGCCGACCAGCAGACGGTCACGACCCAGCACCTCGCCCGTTTCGGCATGGATGACTTCATTTGTCCACTCCGCGCGCTCGCGGCCTATTCCGCTCAATACGCTATCAATGCGAATCGGGTCACGTTCCCGCGCGCTGCGCAGGTAATCGACATCGTGGCCGATGATTCGCATCTGCACATCGTCGGGGAGCGCCTGCGCGAGTCCCGCCACATACGCCGCTTCGCGCCACGCGCTTTCGCACCACGCGACATAAACGGCATTGTTGACGATGCCCGCGAGATCGATTTCGGAATATTCCACGCGGCGCAGGGTGGTGTGATGCGGCGCATCAGCGAGCGCTTGCCGCTCCGGGATGCCCAGATCGATGGGTTCCTGAGTTGGATCGGGCGTGAACCTTTCGGTGAATTCCGGCGGCACGCGCTCCGGGCGCAAGGTTTTCGCGTTGATATACACCCAATCATGCCGCGCCCGTACAACGCGCTTGCCGTCGCTGACCCGCCGCAGGTCGTACTCGCGGTTGGAAGCAACCCGCCGAATATCACTGATCCAGGTATGCAGCTCCAGCTCGTCAGCGCGGCGCACAGGGTCCTCAATGCGCAGTTGCAGCCGCCGCACAACCCAGAATTGATTGCGGCTCAAATACCAATCGAGCGTGAAACCATAGGCGCTAGTGGCCTGCGTCGCGCCTTCTTCCAGATAATTGAGCAGAGTCGCGCCGCGCACTGTCTGGTCCGCGCCACCTTCATAACTGCGCACCATGAACCGCCACCGTTGATCGAACGCCATAAATCGACATTTGCCTTGCATATGCACTGGACGGGATTATAGCCTTCGCTCCCGATAAACTCAAAGGGTACGCGCGCGAACGAATTCACAAAAGTTTCACGCACGGCTCGTCAAACCAAATCTATACTTGGATGTAGTTACCGAATTACGTTACGCAGTCATATAAGAAGGTCCCATGACGCACCTCATTATCGCCAGCGCCGATACGCAAATCGCCGTTCACGTCCAGCCGATGCTGCTGGAAGAGGGGTATCGCGTCACACAAATACGGACGGGTGCATCGACCCTTCTGGAAATCAAACAGACCGCTCCCGCGCTGTTGCTGATCGATACGCAGCTTGGTGATATGAATGGGCTGGCCTTTTGCCGTAATGTCCGCAAGCACTTCAGTGCGGCGCGGCTACCGATCCTTTACCTTGTGACAGGCGATACGCATCAGGACCGCGCGGACGCCCTGAACGCGGGCGCAGATCAAACGTTGCACAAACCATTCGTTTATCGCGAGTGTGCGGCGCGTATCCGGGCGTTGCTGCGTCGCCAGCATCCGCACCGGACGAGTATGCTGTCGCTCGATTCGCATACTTTGCAAACATTCGTCGATGGCCGCGAGGTGACGCTCACGCCGACCGAGTTCGAGTTGTTATGGGTCCTCAGTGAAGCACCCGGCAAGCATGTCAGCGCCGATGAACTCCTGCATACCGTCTGGAACTTCCCGGCGGGGGCTGGCGATACCGCGCTGGTGCGCAACCACATTCGCAACCTGCGCCTCAAACTCGAACACGACCCGGAACATCCGCAGTTCGTGGTCTCGCGGCACGGGCGCGGCTATGCACTTGCCTTCGACAGCATTCATCGCGGCGAGGCCAACGGCTTGTAAGGCAGGTCTGCAAAGTCAACGTGAGCGCTCATGGTCCGACCACCCGGCCATAAAGGGATTCACCCCCACGCGGTGGTTTGCAGACACATCCGGCTAACCACTCAGCCTTCCGCTTGCAGTTCTGGCGCTGCGTCGTCGAGCGTCAGATATTCTTCAGTAACCTGATCGTAAAGCTGCTGCCCGTTCATCGAAGAATGGCCGGAATAGGCCAGATACAGTTCATTGCGGAAGCGCCGTCCCAAATCCGTGCCAGTCGCTTCACCCGCCAGCGCAATTGCATAAACGGCATTCGCGACGCCGTAGTGCGACTCTGGACGATCCAGGTCTTCGTAGAAAAAGGTAAAGCTGTTGTAAGCACGTAGCAGATTGGCTTGCGCCTGCAATAATCCGAGAATTCTTTTTTCAGAGTCGCTGGTGAGCGTCGGGAGCATTTCGGAGAGGTATTCGCTGGCCGTCATCTCGTTCAGGATCACGCGAATATAGCCATCGCGCAGCGCCCAGGGGTTGATGCCATATGGACGCACCGCGTCCTGATACAACTCCGCGAGATCGCCCGACAGGTTATCGAGCGCCCGCCGCAGCGCGCCCTTCCAGGTACTGTCGCCGGGTGTGCAACTGCACCCCGTCACCCAGCGCGAGACGCCGTGCAAGCAGCTCCACGAACTGAACATTTTGACCTGCACGCTCTCTTCCGGCGGGTTTTCGAGCAGGTATTCATTGAGCGTGACGACCTTGTAACCTGCGCGCGAGGCTTCCGATTGCAACAGCCAGCGTAGAAACTGTTCCTCACCGAGATGATGGTGGCCGAACGTTTCGCCGCCGACCGCGAGTAGCGTCAGGCGGCTGGCCTGGCTGCGACGGCTACCGAGAATATCGCGCGCCCATTGCCCCGCCCCTCCGACGCTGCTGATGTTATAGGAAAGATCGTTGGAGAGGTCGTCGTTACGGATGAAGACCGCAATCCGCTCACCATTCTCCAGATCAACCCAGTAGGGGCCACCTTCCGGGCGGTCATGCACCTGATTTTGAGAGAGGATCGTATAGGTGAACCCGGCGGCACGGACCGCGATCAGCGTTTCCATATCGAACGCCATTTCCGGGAGCCACAAACCGAGCGGGTCCGCGCCGAAGCGGTACTGAAAGGTATATTTTCCCCAGGCGAGCATTGTGCGCTTGTCACGCAACCGGGAGAGCGGCAGGACGACGTGATAATAAGGCCGCGCGAGTGCGTTGCCGATGCCGTGCTGCTGTAAATGGGTACGGTTTGATTGAATAATTCGTTGATAGACTTCTAAATCATGCACTTGCAACCAGCGCATGAGCGCTTCCCCGACATCGAAACTCATCCGCTCGAAATTGCCGATGAGTGCATTTGGGCGATAGGACTCTGCCGTGACGCGCTCATTCCAGTTCGTGAAAGGGGCGGCGTCGGCTTCTTCGCCAATTTCATTGTTGACGGGGTTGCCGCGCGCGGGCTGATAGAAATGTCCATGGACACACAAATAATTATAGGTTCGCATCGTGTACCTTTCAGGTATGCGTGTGATCATGAAGAATTATACACGCGATATACCTTCGTCAGCGGGCAAATTGGCACGCAGCGCGGCACGCACCATTGTCAGCCGCGCGCGCATCAGCTATAATTTGCGGCGAATTGGGAGATAGTTTAACCGGCAGAACCACGGACTTTGGATCCGTTAGCCCTGGTTCGAATCCAGGTCTCCCAGCAACGCAAAGAACCGACAACCATTAAGTTTCAAAATCGCACGTAAGCTGTCATGTTGACAGTTCCGTGCTTCCACTGCGCATAACGGCAGTTGAAACACCTTCGCCATAGACGTTTCGCTGCTAAACTCAACACGAACCCATTTCACTACGTAGTCGAGGAATAGCAACGATGCCAGAGCAGCTTATTCAATTCGCCGTCAACGGGACTCCCGGTTCGGGGTTCCTCGTCATGCCGGAAGGCGCGGGACCCTTCCCAGCGGTCGTTGTCATACAGGAATGGTGGGGTCTGAACGAGCAGATCAAGGGGACTGCGCGCCGATTTGCGGAGCAGGGCTATATCACGCTTGCGCCGGACCTGTATCACGGTCGTGTCGTCAGTGAGCCGAACGAGGCGCAGAAGGAAGCGATGAATCTGGATCGGCCACGTGCCGTACAGGAAATCGTCGGCGCGGTGAGCTTCCTCAAAGCGCACGACGCGGTTACGCCCAAAAAGATCGGCATTGTCGGCTTCTGCATGGGCGGCGGCCTGACCCTCGCCGCGGCTAACGCCACGCAGGACCTCGGCGCGGCGGTCGCGTTCTATGGTGGCGGCGCGCCGGATGTGGACGCCTTCGCGCAGAACAAGGCCGCGATCCTGAACCTCTGCGGCG
>Ga0123338_10003343_pt1 | contig 14485 bp, 13 predicted proteins | sample grotaG_FD_89793 | JGI IMG/M metagenome (GOLD analysis project Ga0123338, IMG submission 89793) | Glacier valley bacterial and archeal communities from Borup Fiord, Nunavut, Canada, to study Microbial Dark Matter (Phase II) -... | ecosystem: Environmental > Aquatic > Freshwater > Ice > Glacier ... | reverse complement strand
GCGTTCGGCATGAACACGGTCGGCGCGGACCTGCACGGCTGGGCGGCGGTTGCGGACACCGCACGCTACCTGGTGCTGCCGTCGCTGACGCTTGGGCTGTTCTACATGGCCATCTACGCCCGGCTCACCCGGGCGTCCATGCTGGAGGTCGCCGACCAGGACTTCGTGCGCACCGCCCGCGCCAAGGGCGTGCCGGAAGGCCGCATCCTGCGCCGCCACATCCTCCGCAACGCGCTGCTGCCCATCGTGACCTTCGTCGGCATCCAGGCCGGGCAACTGATCGGCGGCAGCATCCTGGTCGAGATCGTGTTCGCCTGGCCCGGCATCGGCCGCCTGGCCTTCGACGCCCTACTGGCGCGCGACTACCAGTTGCTACTGGGCGTGTTCCTGGCGACCTCCGTGCTGGCGGTGCTGCTCAACCTGGCGACGGACCTGCTCTATGGGCTGATTGACCCGCGGATGATGTCGGCATGATCCGCGCCTTCCTGCGCAACCGCGGTGCGGTGGCCGGGCTGGTAATCCTGGTGCTGGTGGGCGCGCTGTCGGCACTTGCGCCGGTGCTGTTCCCGGCCTCCCCCTGGGACATGCAGGGCGCGCCGTTCGCACGGCCCGGTGAGGACGGGTTCGTGCTGGGGTCGGACAGCCTGGGGCGGGATGTCGCGTCCGGGATCGCGCACGGGGCCTACGTATCCCTGCTGGTCGGCGCCGTGTCCACGCTGGCGGCGCTGTGTGTGGGCATCAGCCTGGGCGCTGTGGCCGGATACGCCGGGGGCTGGGTGGACGACGTGCTGATGCGCGTGACCGAGTTCTTCCAGGCCGTGCCCGCCTTTATCCTGGCGGTCGTGATCGTCGCGATCTTCACCCCTAGCTTGCCCAGCATCGTCGGCGCCATCGCCGTCGTGTCCTGGCCGCCGGTGGCGCGGGTGGTGCGGGCGGAGGTGCTGTCGCTCCGCACCCGCGAGTTCGTGCAGGCCGCCCGGGTGCTGGGCCGGTCGCACCCGTCTATCCTGCTACGCGACATCCTGCCCAACGCCCTGTCGCCCATTCTGGTCCTGGCCAGCCTAATGGTGGCCAGCGCCATACTGCTGGAGGCCGCGCTGTCCTTCGTCGGGCTGGGCGACCCCAACCTGATGAGCTGGGGCTACATGATCGGCGCCGGGCGCAGCGTGATGCGCCTGGCCTGGTGGATGAGCGTTTTCCCAGGTGTCGCAATCTTCATGACTGTCCTTGCGCTGAACCTGGTGGGGGAGGGGCTGACCGACGCCCTCAATCCCCGCATGGCCCGGCGCCGCTGATGCTGGAGGTGGAGGGCCTGACCGTCGCCCTGCCGCCCGGCGCCGACCGGCCCCACGCCGTGTCCAACGTGTCGTTCACGGTGGCAGCAGGCGAGATCCTGTGCATCGTCGGCGAAAGCGGGTCAGGCAAGTCGGTGTCCGCGTCCGCCGTCATGGGCCTGCTGCCTGCGGCGTTGCGGCCCACCGCCGGGCGCATCGGGTTCGAGGGCGCAGACCTGTTGCGCGCCACCCCGGCCGCGATGCGCGCCCTGCGCGGCGCACGGCTGGGCATGATCTTCCAGGAACCGATGACGGCCCTGAACCCGCTGATGCGCGTCGGCCAGCAGATGGCCGAGGTGCTGCAGGTCCACGGCGCACCGGTCGGCCGCCGGCCGCTAGAATTGCTGGAGTCCGTGCAGATGCCGGACCCGCCGCGGATGCTGCGCGCCTACCCGCACCAACTGTCCGGCGGGCAGCGCCAGCGGGTGATGATCGCCATGGCGCTCGCCTTGGAACCCGCCATCCTGATCGCCGACGAGCCGACGACGGCGCTGGACGTCACGACCCAGAAGGAAATCCTGCGCCTGATCCGCGACGTGCAGGGCCGGCGCGGCACGGGCGTGCTATTCATCACCCACGACTTCGGCGTCGTGGCGGAGATTGCGGACCGCGTGGCAGTGATGCAGTCCGGGGTGATCGTGGAGCAGGGCAGCGCCGAGAGGGTGCTGAACCGGCCGCAGCACCCCTACACCCGCTCCCTGATTGCCGCCGTCCCGGCCCGTGCCCGCGCGGCCCGCCCGCCCGAGACCGGGCCGCTGCTGCTGGACCTGCAAGGCGTCGGCAAGACCTACCGCCGCCCCGGCCTGCTGCGCGGCCCCGGCACGCCAGCCGTGGTGAACGCCACCCTGCACATCCGCCGCGGCGAGACGCTGGGCCTGGTCGGAGAAAGCGGGTCGGGCAAGAGCACGCTCGCCCGCTGCATCGTGGATTTGGTGACGCCGGACCAGGGCAGCATACGCTTCGACGGCGCGGAGTTACGCGGCCTGTCCCGCGCCGAGTGGCTGCCGCTGCGCAAGCGGATCGGCATGGTGTTCCAGGACCCGTTTGCGTCGCTCAACCCGCGCCGCCGGGTCGGCGACATTATCGCGGAGGGGCCGGTGGCCCATGGCACCCCACGCGCGGCGGCGCGGGCGCGGGCGGCGGAGCTGCTGCGGCTGGTGCAGCTTGACCCGGGCGCGGCGGACCGCTTCCCGCACGAGTTCAGCGGCGGCCAGCGGCAGCGTATCGGCATCGCCCGGGCGCTCGCGCTGGAGCCGGAACTGCTGGTGGCGGACGAGCCGGTATCGGCCCTGGACGTGTCGGTGCAAGCCGGCATCCTGGCGCTGCTGGAGGAGCTGCGAACCCGCCTGGGCCTGACCATGCTATTTATCACCCACGACCTGCGGGTGGCGGCCCAGGTGTGCGACCGGGTGGCGGTGATGCAGCGGGGCTGCATCGTCGAGCAGGGGCCAACCGGCACGGTATTCGGCGACCCGCAGCACGACTACACCCGCACGTTGCTGAACAGCGTGCCCGGACGGAACTGGACGCACCCCGCATGACGCTTCGAATTGCAATCGGCGGCTTCCTACACGAAAGCCACTCCTTCGCGCCGCGTCCGACCACGTATGCCGACTTCGTGCAGCCTGGCGGCTTCCCCGGGCTGTGCCGCGGCTCGGCGATGCTGCCGGCGGTGCGGGGCTGCGCAAACGCCGTCGCCGGGGCCATCGCCGTGGCGGAGGCAGCCGGAGCGGCGCTGGTGCCGCTGGCGTGGTGCATAGCCAACCCGGCCGGGCCAGTGGAGGATGCGGCGTTCGAGCGCATTGCCGCGCTAATCTGCGCCGAGCTGTCTGCGGCACTGGAGGCAGGGCCGCTGGACGGGGTGTACCTGGACCTGCACGGCGCCGCGCTGGCCGACAGCTTCCCCGATGCGGAAGGCGAGTTGCTGCGCCGGGTGCGCCGGATCGTGGGCGCCATCCCAGTCACGGCCAGCCTGGACCCGCACGCCAACCTGACCCTGCAAATGGTCGAGGAGTCCGACGCGCTCGCGCCCTACCTCACCTATCCGCATGTGGACATGAAGGACGCCGGCGCGCGGGCAATGCGCCTGTTGCTGGACCGCGTCGCCCGGGGTGTGCCCTTCGCGAAGGCATTTCGACAGGGCGCGTTCTGGATTCCGATCACCAGCCAATGCACCCTGGTGGACCCGATGGCCGCCGTGATGACGGAGCGCGCCGCCATCCTGGCCCGCACCGGCGCCGCGGAACTGGCGTGGTGCTTCGCATTTCCCTACGCCGACTTTCCCGGCTGCGGCCCGGCCCTGGCGGCTTACGCCGGAACACAGGAGGCCGCGGATGCCGCCGCCGATGCACTTCTGGCCACCGTCCATAGCCGGGAAGGGGATTTCCAACTCGACGTGGTTCCGGCTGCGGAGGCCGTGGCCGCCGCAATCCGGGAGGCCGGGCCAGGCGGCCCCACGGTGATCGCGGACACCCAGGACAACCCCGGTGGCGGCGGCCATGGCGATACGACGGGGCTGCTGCGGGAGCTGTTGGCCCAAGGCGCGCGTGGGGCGGTGCTGTGCCTCGTCAATGACGCGGAGAGTGCTGCGGCCTGCCATGCGGCGGGGGAGGGGGCGGATGTGGCGCTCAGCCTGGGCGGCAAGTCGGACGGGGCGCCATTCGCCTTACAGGCACGGGTGCTGCGGCTGACAAATGGGCGTTTCACACTGACTGGCCCGATGGCTGCCGGCAATCCGGCCAACCTTGGGCCGTGCGCCGTCATCGGCGTGGAGGGCGTGCGCGTGCTGGTGGTCAGCCGCAAGATGCAGGCCTACGACCAAGCCATCCTTCGCCACGCCGGGATCGAGCCGGCGGAGGTCTCGATCCTGGTGCTGAAATCATCCGTGCATTTCCGCGCGGACTTCGGGCCTATGGCGCGGCAGGTGATCGTCGCCGCCTCCCCAGGGCCGGTGGTGGCCGACCCCGCCACGCTGCCGTTCCGCAACTTGCGCCCGGGCCTGCGGTTGCGCCCGGGGGCGAACGCGCCGGTGGGCTGATCCGCCGGCAGAATCGTCATCGGCCTACAGCACGATCCGTCCGCCGAGAAAGCGCACCAGGCACACTCCGGACAGGCATACCAGCACCCCGGCGGACAGCGCCCAGCGCAGCCGCATGTATCCCACTGGCATCAAGCCTTGCCGGGCAGCGCGAGCCTCGACCATTGTTTCCGCCACGAAGGCCGCTATCAGCATCCCAGCTGCCAGCAACGGCCAGCCCAGTACGGCCACCATGAGCGCCGCCCAGCCCACCAAGGACGGCACCACGCCCAGTCCGAAGCGCAGCCGCTGCACCCGCCCCGTGGGTGTCCCACTGCCGTCCAGCGCACACCCCCAATGCACCCCGCCCAGGAACGCCAGGATCACCGCGCCGTAGGCCACCAGCGCCAGCAGCGACCGCGCCGCCAACTCCACGTCCGGGTTTAGCGCGCCAAGGCTGCACCCGGCGAAGGGCAGCAACCCGGCAAGTCCCAGCAGGATGGCAAAGATCGGCAACGGGCGGGTCATGCGGCCTCGGGACGGGTTGACGCAGGTGGTTATCTGCCCGTCCCACCCGGCGCAACACCCGGCGGGCCTCCGTGCCCTGCCCAACCCGGCAGCGACCGGCTATGACGGGACCATGGGCTTAACACTCGAGCTTGCCGTCATCCTCTTGCTGATCCTACTCAACGGCGTATTCGCCATGAGCGAGCTGGCGCTGGTGTCCGTCCGCCGCGCACGGCTGCAAGTGCTGGAGCGCAAGGGCGTGCCCGGCGCCGCCACCGCCCGGCTGCTGTCGGAGGATCCACAGCGCTTCCTGCCCACCGTGCAGGTCGGGATCACGCTGGTCAGCGTGCTGGCCGGCGTGTTCGGCGGCGCCCGCGTGGCGGCCCGGCTCCAGGTCTGGCTCGCGACGATCCCCGCCCTGGAACCACTTGCGGAGTCCCTGTCCCTGGTCATCGTCGTGGTGCTGACGACCTACCTGACCCTGGTGCTGGGCGAGCTCGTGCCGAAGCAGCTTGCCTTGCGCCGGCCGGAGGGCGTGGCCGCCAGCGTGGCGCCGGCACTCAGCCTCCTGTCGCGCATCGGTGCGCCAATCGTGTGGCTGCTGGGCAAGTCCTCCGGAGTCGTGCTGCGCCTGTTCGGCGCCCATGCCGACGAGCGCCAGGGCATCACGGAGGAGGAACTGAGCGCCGTGCTGGCGGAGGGCACGGAGGAAGGCGTGCTGGAAACCGAGGAGCGCGACATGATTGAGCGCCTGCTCCGCCTGGCCGACAAGCCCGTCCGCGCCATCATGACTCCCCGGACGGAGTTGGCCTGGATTGACCGGACCGATCCCCGGCGGGACATCGCTGCCACGCTCAAGGCAACGCCGCACAGCCGCTTCGTCGTGTGCGACGGGGTGGTGGACAACGTGGTGGGCGTGGTGGCGGCCAAGGACATCCTGGACCGCATCCTGGGCGGCGGCGACTTGTCCGTGGCGGCGGCGTTGCGGCAACCGATGGTGATCCCGGACACCGCAACGGCGTTGGACGCGCTGGAGCGCCTCAAGGCCGACACCGTGGGCTTGGCGCTGGTCATGGACGAATATGGCAGCTTCGAGGGTGTGGTGACGGCAGCCGACGTGTTGCAGGCCATTGTCGGTGAGCCGGCGGATACAATGCCCGTCACGCCACCGGGGCCAGACGGCATTGCCGCGCCGCTGGTGCTGGACGGGGCCTCACCAGTGGACGAGATCAAGGTCCGCCTGGGCCTGCCGGACCTGCCGGCGGAGGGTAACTACCACACCGTTGCCGGGCTATTGCTGGCCCTCTTGCGCCGGGTGCCACGTGTCGGCGACCGAATCGTGTTTGGCGGCTGGCGGTTTGAGGTGCTGGAGATGGATGGCCGCCGGGTCGCCCGCATCAGCGCACAGGCGGAGCCGGCACCAGAGGGCTAGTGTGCCGGATCAGAAGTTCGTCGGCCCTTGCCGGCGGGCTTCTGATCGGTCGGCACGCTGAAAACAAATGAGATAATGGCCTGAAGCTGAGGTTCGCCACTCCGGCGAACTTCAGCTTCAGGGCACTAGTTCATCATCCGGCCCTGTCCGAAGATCAGGAACAGCACGAGCAACAGCAGCAACAGCCCAAGCCCGCCGCCAAAGCCCCGTCCGCCGTAATAGCCGCGGTTGTAGCCGTAGAACCCGCCGCCGCCGAACAGCACCACCAACACGATCACGATGACGATCAAGGACATGGACAGGCTCCGCGCGGCAGGGTTGATTACAGACTGTTAACGGCCAGTGTCCTGAGAAGTTCCTGTTCCGTGATGTCAAGCCGCCTTCGCTTCCCGCCGCCGGGCATGCAGGATGAACTCGGTGTAGCCGTTCGGCTGCGTGCGGCCCTTGAACACCAGGTCGCATGCCGCCTGGAACGCCGGGCCGCCGGGATTAGCGGCCATCGGGCTGTAGTGCGGGTCGGCGGCGTTCTGCCGATCCACCACCGCTGCCATGCGGTGCAGCGTCTCCCGCACCTGGGCGTCCGTCACCACGCCGTGGTGCAGCCAGTTGGCGATATGCTGGCTGCTGATCCGCAAGGTCGCGCGGTCCTCCATTAGGCCGACGTCGTGGATGTCCGGCACCTTGGAGCAGCCGACGCCCTGGTCCACCCAGCGCACGACATAGCCCAGGATGCCCTGCACGTTGTTGTCCAGCTCCTGCTGGACGTCGTCCGGCGCCCAGTTCGGCCGGTCCGCCACGGGGATGGTCAGCAGGTCCGCCAGTGTCCCGCGGGGATGCCCGGCCAGTTCCGCCTGCCGCGCCGCCACGTCCACCTGGTGGTAGTGCAGTGCGTGCAGCGTTGCCGCGGTGGGGGAGGGCACCCAGGCCGTGTTCGCCCCGGCGCGGGGGTGGCCGATCTTCTGTACCAGCATCTCCGCCATGCGGTCCGGGGCCGCCCACATGCCCTTGCCGATCTGCGCCCGCCCGCGCAGCCCGCAAGCCAGGCCCACGTCCACGTTGCGGTCCTCGTAGGACCGTATCCAGGCCGTGCCCTTCATCTCGGCCTTGCGCATCATCGCCCCGGCCTCCATCGAGGTGTGCATCTCGTCGCCGGTGCGGTCCAGGAAGCCGGTGTTGATGAACACCACGCGGTCCCGTGCGGCATGAATGCAGGCGGCCAGGTTGACGCTGGTGCGCCGCTCCTCGTCCATGATGCCCATCTTGAGGGTGTTCGGCGCCAGGCCCAGCAGCGCCTCGACCCGCACGAAGGTCTCGACGGCGAAGGCGACCTCCTCCGGTCCGTGCATCTTCGGCTTCACGATATAGACCGACCCGGCGCGGCTGTTGCGGATCGGCCCCGCCGAGTGGAGGTCGTGCATGGCGACGAGGGACGTTACGGCAGCGTCCAGCAGGCCCTCAGGCACCTCTTGCCCATCCAGCAACACGGCGTCCGTGTACATATGATGGCCGACGTTGCGGATCAGCATGATGCTGCGGCCGGGTAGGGTCAGCGTGGAGCCGTCCGGCGCGGTGTAGTCGCGGTTCGGGTTGAGTCGGCGGGTCAGGGGCTTGCCGTCCTTGACCAGGTCCGCCGTCAGCGTGCCACGCATCAGGCCGAGCCAGTTGCGGTAAACGTCCACCTTATCGGCGGCGTCCACGGCGGCAACGCTGTCCTCGCAGTCCTGGATCGTCGTGATGGCAGCCTCCATCACCACGTCGGCGACGCCCGCCGGATCGGTGCTGCCGATTGCGTGCGTGCGGTCCAGCTTGATCTCAAGGTGCAGGCCGTTGTTGCGCAGCAGGATGGCCGTGGGCGCGGCGGGATCGCCCAGGTAACCCGCAAACTTCGCCGGGTCGCGCAGGCCGGTTGGCCCGGCCTTGGTGGCCACGACGAGCGCCCCGTCGTGGACGGCATATGCGGTGGCGTCGTGGTGTGACCCCTGCCGCAACGGAACGGCTCCGTCCAGCACCTGCTTCGCCCGGGCAACGACGGCTGCGCCGCGCACCGGGTTGAAGACCGGGCCGCGTGCCGCGCCACCCGTTTCCGGCAGGGCATCGGTGCCGTATAGCGCGTCATACAGGCTGCCCCAGCGAGCGTTTGCGGCATTCAGGGCATAGCGGGCGTTGGTGACTGGCACGACGAGTTGCGGGCCGGCGGTGGTGGCGATCTCGGCGTCCACCCCGGTCGTGGCAACCTGGAACGGCGCGGGATCGGGCAGCAAATAGCCGATGGCGCGCAAGAAGTCGGCATAGGCTGCGGCATCGTGCGGGCCAGGGCCTTGGCTGGCATGCCAGGCGTCAAGCTGGGCCTGCAACTCGTCGCGGCGGGCCAGCAGGGCGGCGTTGCGGGGGGCCAGGTCGCGCACCAGGCCAGCGAAGCCGGTCCAGAACGCGTCCGTTGCGACCCCCGTGCCGGCCGCAGCCTCGGCGACAAATGCATGAAGCTCCGGAGCAATCTGCAGTCCGGCAGCGCCAACTCTGTTCATGTAGCCGCATCCCCCCAATAATAGCCAGTGTTTGGCGCTGCTGGGCCGCGCTGTCGAGAGGTTATGTGCAGTGCAGCATTTAAATACGCCATCACAACTATGACAGTTCCGGTCGCATTGGAGGACGTATGCGCCGACGCCTTCCGCCAGATGTCGCGCGGCGTGGCCGACCGCCGCTCCCCCTTCCGCACGCCTGCCCTTGCGACGCTGGGCGTGGACGGGTGGCCGCGCGTCCGCACCGTGGTGCTGCGCGCGTTCGATCCCGTCGCGCGACGGGTGGTGATCCACAGCGATGCCCGAGCGGCGAAAGTGGTAGAGATCGCTGCCAACCCGCGCGCCGCGCTCCATATCTGGGATGACGGCCGGCAGGTTCAGGTTCGCTTGAACGGCAGCGCGGCCGTGCAGCCCGGGTCATCCCGGGCGGAGTGGGACCGCCTGCACGCCGGGTCCAGGTCAACGTATTGCGTCCGTCCCACGCCGGGCACCGCGCTGGATGACCCCGCGGCGGCCGACGCCGACCGGTTGGATGAGGACGCTGCGTTCGCCAACTTCGCCGTGATCCACGTGGACGTCATAGGCATGGAATGGCTGCACCTGGCCCGGGACGGTCACCGGCGGGCGGTGTTCACCTGGGGGACGGACGGCATGCAAGCGGAGTGGATGGTGCCATGACCTGGTCAATCGTCATGCATGATGCCGGGACGGGCGCCTTTGCAGTGGCCGTCGCGACGTGCGCCTTTGCCGTCGGTGCAAGCTGCCCGTACGTGCGCGCCGGGGTGGGTGCGGTGTCCACGCAGTCCATGACCAACCGCTATCTGGGGCCGGCGATCTTGGACTGCCTGGCGCGCGGCTTGGCACCCGACGCCGCGATCCAGGGCGCGCTGGCTGGGGATGACGGCCGGCACCTGCGGCAAGTCCATGCCGTGGACCGGCACGGCCGCGTGGCGGCTTGGACTGGCGACAACTGCGTGGAGTGGTGCGGCAGCGTCGCGGCGCCCGGCATCAGCGTCGCCGGGAACATGCTGGCCGGGCCGGACGTGGTCGGCGCCACCTTGGCGGCAATCGGCGGAGACGGTCCGCTGCCGGAGCGCCTAGCCGAAGCGATGCTTGCCGGGGAGCGCGCCGGCGGCGACCGCCGTGGCCGCCAATCCGCCACCATGCTGCTGACGACGGCCGAGGATTTTCCCGACCTGAACCTGCGCGTGGACGACCATCCGGACCCCGTCGCCGAGTTGGCGCGGCTGGTGGGGCTGTGGCGGCGGGAGGCCGCGCCGATGCTGGCAACCCGGCCGTCCCGCGCCAATCCATCCGGTTTGACCGACCTGGATGCGATTGAGGCCGGGTGGATCGCCAAGGGGCTAGCCATCCGGCTACGGCGATAGCCCACCAGCCCCATCCCGCGCTTCATCGGCCAGCCGTCCCGTCCCGCCCTTCTATGACATCACGGCCGAGCAGTCCTGCCGCTCGGCCGGGGCTGCATCCGGGGAGGCCACGACCTCATAGCTCTGTTCCGCCAACACGCGGTCGCCGTCGCGGACGGTGAAGGTCCACGTGCCGGAGACCAGCTCCCAAGGTTCGTCGAACGAGAAGCCGACCAGCCCGGGCGGACCAGCGGTCAAGGCCATGTCGTAGGTGACGCCGGTGCTGACCCGTCCGCTTGGTTGCAGGATGCCCGGGTGGACGGATGTGACCGTCACGTCCAGGCCGCCGGTTGGCATGTTGTCCACCGTGAACAGGAAGCCGAAGCTGCGGCACAGCCGCGCCTCGATCTGCCGCGTCTGCCGCACGATGCGCGGGTCCTCGACCAGCTTGATCGTGTCGGAGTCCGGCTTGGGCGCTGGCAGCTCACGCGGCCCCAGCTCGCGCCGCACGACGTACTCGCCGGACCCGGTGATCCGCAACGTTGGCGCCGGTGCCGCCTGCACGGGCGCCGGACGGCGCGGCACGCCTTGGGCGAACGCAGGTGACGCCAGCAGCATCAGCACCGGGGCAAAGGCAAAGCGCAGACGCGGCATGGTCAAGTCTCCGGTTCGGGTGGAGGGGGCGAACGGCGCGCGTGCCTCAGTGCCATCACGACACCGGCGCGCCGCAGCCGCCGGGCGGGGGCTGGTCGGCATCGGGCGGCACCGTGACGACGAATCTTTGCTCGGCCAATACGGTTTCATCGGACATGATGGCGAAACTCCATGTTCCCGCCACCAGTTCCCAGGGGTAGTCGAAGGTGAAGCCCACCCAGCCCGGCTGGTCCCCGCCGATGGAGGACGCGTAGCGCCCGCCCGTGCTGGATACGCCGCCGGGCCGCGTGATGGCGGGATGCTGGGTGCGGACGATGATCGGCATGACGCCGTCCGTGCCCATGCCGTCCAGGATGAAACGGATGCCGAAGCGTCGGCACAGCCGTCCCTCGATCTGGCCGGTCTGCTCGATCAGGCGTACGCCATCCACGCTCTTGACCGGCTCGGGGTCGCCGTCAACGACCTGCGGCTCGCGGATGCCAAGCTCGCGGGCGACGGAGAACTCGCCGTAGCCGGTGATACGGACCGCTGCCTGGGCCGAGGCGAGACCAGGCGCCAGCAAGCTGACGGCAACAACGACCATACGCATCAGGACCAGCATCGCGCACCTCATTAGTTGGCACGGGCGGGTATGCCCGAAGCAAACCTTGGAAGGTTTGCGCACAAATGGAACTAAGCAGCCCCAGGCGCCCCGGAACACACTTATGTTTCGAGGCACCGGACGCCACTCAAACCCCTATTTCCTCCCGCATCACTTCGAGCTCCAGCCAACGTTCCTCCGCTGCCGCCAGGGCCGCCTGCGCCTTGGACAGCGCGTCGGTCAGGGTGCGGAAAGCGTTGGGGTCCTTGCGGTAGAGGTTCGGGTCGGACAGCCGGCGCTGCAAGCGGGCGATCTCGGCCGTCGTGGCCGCCATCTGCGCCGGCAGCGTCTCCAGGGCATGCTTGTCCTTGAAGGCCATCTTGCGCGTCGCTGCGCGGGCCGGGGCGCCCTTTGCGCCGGTTTGCCGCACCCGGCCAGCGGCGACCGTCGCGGGAACGCCGCGCTGCACCAGCATGTCGCTGTAGCCGCCGGCATACTCGACCCAGCGCCCTTCGCCCTCGGCGGCGAGGGTGCTGGTGACGACGCGGTCCAGGAAGTCACGGTCGTGGCTGACCAGAAGGACGGTGCCGGGGTAGTCGGCCAGCATCTCCTGCAACAGGTCCAGCGTCTCCAGGTCCAGGTCGTTGGTCGGCTCGTCCAGCACCAGCAGGTTGCTGGGCCGGGCCATGGCGCAGGCGAGCATCAGCCGCCCGCGCTCCCCGCCCGACAGCACGCCAACCGGGGTGCGGGCCTGCTCCGGCTTGAACAGGAAGTCCTTCATGTAGCTGATGACGTGCCGGCGCTCCGTGCCGACCTGCACCGTGTCGCCGCCGCCGCCGGTCAGGGTGTCGGACAGGGTGGCGGCCGGGTCCAGTGCCGCGCGCTGCTGGTCCAGCGTGACCGGCGCCAGGCTGGCACCCAGCTTGATGGTGCCGTCGTCGGGCTGGTCCACGCCGGTCAGCATCCGCAGCAGCGTCGTCTTGCCGGACCCGTTGGGTCCGATGATGCCCAGCCGGTCCCCACGCAGCACGCGCATGGTCAAGTCGTGCACGACTTCCTTGCCGTCGAAGGCGCGGGTGATGTGGTCGGCAACGGCGACCAGCTTGCCGGACAGGTCGGCCTCGCTGGCTTGCAGGCGCAACGTGCTGTCGCCGCTGCGCTGCTCCCGGTGCTTCTGGCGCAGCGTGCCCAGCTCGCCCAGGCGGCGGACGTTGCGCTTGCGCCGGGCGGTGACGCCGTAGCGCAGCCAGTCCTCCTCCCGCACGATCTGCCGGCCCAGCTTATGCTGGTCGCGCTCGGTCTGCGCCTCGACCTCCTCCCGCCAGGCCTCGAAGTGGGCGAAGCCGCGGTCAATGCGGCGGGTGATGCCGCCGTCGAGCCAGACGATGCTGCGGGATAGGGTCTCCAGCAGCCGCCGGTCGTGGCTGATCAGCACCAGCCCAGCGCGCAGGCTGTTCAACTCGGCCTCCAGCCACTCGATGGCGGGCAGGTCCAGGTGGTTGGTCGGCTCGTCGAGCAGCAGCAGGTCCGGGGAGGGCGCCAGGGTGCGCGCCAGGGCGCAGCGGCGCATCTGGCCGCCGGACAGGTGCGCCGGATCCTCGGCCCCGGTCAGGCCGAGCTGGTCCAGCAGGGAGCGCGCCCGGTGCAGGTCATCATGCGGTCCCATGCCGTCCTCGACATAGGCCAGCGTGGTCGGGTAACCCGACAGGTCCGGCTCCTGCGGCAGGTAGCGCACGGTGGTGCCGGGCTGCAGGAACCTCTTGCCGGCGTCGGCTTGCAGCAGACCGGCAGCCACCTTCAACAGGGTGCTCTTTCCCGACCCGTTGCGGCCCACCAGGCACAGCCGCTCCCCGGCGCCCACGCCCAATTCCGCGCCGTCCAGCAAGGGGGCGGAGCCGAGGCTGAGGCGGATATCTTGCAGCAGGAGCAGGGGAGGGGCCATGCACCGGGGTATGGGTCGCCGGCCCGTCCTGTGCAACCCGGCCAGGCTATGGCACATGGAGGCCAACATACGGAGGAGCCGCCTTGCCCGCCCCAGCCCTGACCCGGCGCGCCACCCTGGCCCTGCCCGCCCTGCTGCTGGCCTGCCCCGCTGCCGCGGCCGAGCAGCCGCTGCGGATCGGCCTGCTGCACACGCTGTCGCCGGCGCCGCTGTATGTGGCAATGGAGCGCGGATACTTCGCTGACGAGGGCCTAGCCGCCGAGTTCCGCTTCTTCGAGGCCGCGCAGCCCATCGCCGCCGCAGCGGTGTCCGGCGACATTGACGTGGGCATCACCGCCCTGACCGGCGGCTTCTTCAGCCTGGCCGGGCGCGGCACGCTGAAGGTGATCGGCGGCGCCCTGCACGAGCAGAAGGGCTATGAGGGCACGGCCATCCTGGTGTCGCGCAAGGCCTACGACGCCGGGTTGACCAGCCCGGCCAAGCTGGGCGGGCACAGCTTCGGCATCACTCAGTTCGGGTCATCGTTCCACTACATGGTCGGGCGCATCGCGGAGGCGTCGGGCTTCGACCTCAAGACCGTCACGCTGCGGCCGTTGCAGGGCGTGGGCAACATGGTGGCCGCGGTGCGGACGGCCCAGGTAGATGCGACGATGGCGGTGGCCAGCATGGCCCGGCCGCTGGAGGCGTCCGGGGAGGCGCGGATCATCGGCTGGGCCGGGGACGTCGTGCCCTACCAGATCACCGCCGTATTCGCGCCGGTGCGGATGATCGAGGCCCGGCCCGACGCGTTGCACCGCTTCGCCCGCGCCTACCAGCGCGGCGTGGCGGACTACCGGGACGCCTTCTTGCGCCTGGACGCTACTGGAAAGCCGGTGCGGGACGCCAAGGCGGAGGCGCTGTATCCGCTGATCCAAAAATATATCTACACCGGCGATCCCGACGGCGCCCGGAAGATCGGCGAAGGCGTCGGCTACTACGACGACGGCGCGCGGTTGGACGTGCAGGACGTGGCGGCGCAACTGCGGTGGTTCACGGATCAAGGGCTGGTCAAGAATGCGCCCGACGCTGCGGACATCATAGACACGCGCTTCATCGGGGCGCTGCCGCAAGGGTGATGCGTCCGATGGCGCACTC
>Ga0123338_10003341_pt1 | contig 14490 bp, 10 predicted proteins | sample grotaG_FD_89793 | JGI IMG/M metagenome (GOLD analysis project Ga0123338, IMG submission 89793) | Glacier valley bacterial and archeal communities from Borup Fiord, Nunavut, Canada, to study Microbial Dark Matter (Phase II) -... | ecosystem: Environmental > Aquatic > Freshwater > Ice > Glacier ... | reverse complement strand
GCCCACGCCCATCACCTCGCCGGTGGACCGCATCTCTGGCCCCAGCGCCGGGTCCACGCCGGGAAATTTATTGAAGGGGAACACCGGGCTCTTCACGAAACTTTGCGGCACCGGCAGCACTCCTGTGTGCGTCGTCACATCGCGAAGCTTATGACCCAACATCAGCGCCACGGCCAGCTTGGGAAGCGGCACGCCAGTGGCCTTGCTGACGTAAGGCACGGTGCGACTGGCGCGTGGATTCACTTCAATCACGTACACCATGCCGTCCTTCACCGCGTACTGCACGTTCATCAGGCCAATCACTTTCAGCGCGCGCGCCATGCGCACGGTGTAATCCTGAATGGTGGCCAGCACTTCCGCCGAAAGCGAATGCGGAGGCAGCACGCAGGAGCTGTCGCCAGAGTGCACGCCTGCTTCTTCAACGTGCTCCATGATGCCTGCAATCAGCACGTCCTCCCCATCCGAAAGCGCATCCACATCCACCTCAGTGGCCTCTTCCAGAAAGCGATCCACCAGCACCGGGCGATCCTGCGAAAACGTAACAGCTTCCCGCATATACTTTTCCACCGTGGCTTCTTCGTAGGCGATCACCATGGCGCGGCCGCCCAAAACATAACTGGGCCGCACCAGAACCGGGTAGCCAATTTCGCGTGCCACCGCAATCGCTTCTTCCACGCTGGTGGCCGAGCCATTTCGCGGAGCAGGAATCTGTAAGTCTTCCAGCAGCTTGCCGAATCGCTTGCGATCTTCGGCAAGATCGATATTCTCAGGGTCCGTGCCGATGATGGGCACGCCTAAGCGCTTCAGCGGCAGCGCCAGGTTGAGCGGAGTCTGTCCGCCGAACTGCACAATCACTCCATCGGGCTTTTCGGTATCGCAGATGTTGAGTACGTTCTCCAGCGTGAGCGGTTCAAAATACAGCCTGCTCGATGTATCGTAGTCCGTCGAAACCGTCTCAGGATTGCAGTTCACCATGATGGATTCCATGGCTTGATCGCGCAATGCGAAAGAGGCGTGGCAGCAGCAGTAATCGAATTCAATGCCCTGGCCGATACGGTTCGGACCGCTGCCCAGAATCATGATCTTCGGCACATTTTGCGGGTCGGCTTCACAGTGCTGCTCATAGCTGGAATACATGTACGGCGTGAAACTCTCAAACTCAGCGGAACACGTATCCACACGGTTGAAAACTGCCACGACGCCCAGAGCCTTGCGCCGTTCGCGAACCTGCCGCTCGTCGACGCTCCACACGCGCGCCAGTTTGGAATCCGAAATTCCCGCGCGTTTCAGGCGGCGAAACAGATCTTCACTGGCATCGCCGGCGCTGGTGCGTGCTGCCTCGCTTTCCAGTTCCACGCCTTCTCGCAATTGCTCCAGGAACCACGGATCGATCTGCGTCATGCCGTGAATATCGTCCACGGTATAGCCCTGCTCAAGCGCGAACAGAATATAGCTGAGCCGGTCCGGAGTCGGTGTAATCAACTTGCTCGGAATCAGCGTCGGGTCCAGCTTTTCACTGCCAAATGCCTTGCCCGTTTCTAGCGAACGAATCCCCTTCCACATGGCCTGCTTGAACGTGCGTCCAATCGCCATCACTTCGCCTACCGACTTCATCTGCGTGCCCAGCGTGGGGTCCGCGCCAGGGAACTTTTCGAATTGCCACTTGGGAATTTTCACCACTACATAATCGATCGTGGGCTCGAACGACGCAGGCGTGGTCTTGGTAATGTCATTGCGAATTTCATCCAGCCGGTAACCCACCGCCAGCTTCGCCGCCACCTTCGCAATCGGATAGCCCGTGGCCTTACTCGCGAGCGCGGAAGAACGCGAAACACGCGGATTCATTTCGATCACCACCATGCGGCCGTCCGCGGGATTGATGGCGAATTGCACGTTGGAGCCGCCCGTATCCACGCCAATTTCGCGCAGGCAGCGGATGGCTCCATCGCGCATCATCTGGTATTCGCGATCGGTCAGCGTCTGTGCGGGAGCCACCGTAATCGAATCGCCCGTATGCACGCCCATGGGATCGAAGTTTTCAATGGAGCAGACGATGATCACGTTGTCCGCCAGATCGCGAATCACTTCGAGCTCAAACTCTTTCCAACCCAGCGCGCTCTCTTCAATCAGCACTTCGTGAACGGGCGAAAGAGCCAGCCCGCGTTCCAGAATCGCGGTGCAATCTTCAATGTTGTACGCAATGCCGCCGCCCGAGCCGCCCATGGTGAAGCTGGCTCGCAGGATACACGGGTAGCCATTCTTGGCCGCGAACGCCAGGCCGTCGTCCACGTTATTGACTAGCTGAGACACCGGCGTTTCGAGGCCAATCTTCCGCATCGCATCTTTAAAAAGCAAGCGGTCTTCGGCCTTCTTGATCGCGTCAATCTTCGCGCCGATTAGCTCTACGCCGTACTTATCCAGGATGCCCGCTTCAGCCAACTCCACCGAAAGATTCAAACCAGTCTGCCCGCCCACTGTCGAGAGCAAAGCGTCGGGGCGTTCCTTCTTGATGATCTCTTCCAGATACGCCAGGCTGAGCGGCTCCACGTAAGTGGCATGCGCCAGGTCCGGGTCCGTCATGATGGTGGCCGGGTTGGAATTCACTAGAATCACCTCAAAGCCATCGGCGCGCAATGCTTTCGCGGCTTGCGTGCCGGAATAATCGAACTCGCAGGCCTGCCCGATGATGATAGGGCCGGAGCCGATGATGAGGATGCGGTGCAGGTCTTGACGTCGCGGCATTAGTGGCGCGCCGCCATCATTTCCGTGAAGTCAGTGAAGAGGTAGTGCGAGTCATGCGGGCCAGGCGCGGCTTCGGGATGATATTGAACGCAAAAGACCGGCTCACGTCGATGGCGGAAACCTTCCAGCGTTTGATCGTTCAGATTCATGTGGGTGATCTCCACGTCGCTCGGGTTCAGCGAATCGGGGTCCACAACGAAGCCATGGTTCTGCGACGTGATTTCTACTCGATTCGTCGCGCTATGAAGCACGGGATGGTTCGCGCCCCGGTGACCGAATTTCAGTTTGTAAGTTTTCGCGCCTAGCGCCAACGCCAGCAGTTGGTGCCCCAGGCAGATGCCGAAAATGGGCGTCTTGCCAATGAGCTTGCTAATGTTTTCGATCTGTCCGGTGAGCGGTTCGGGGTCGCCGGGCCCGTTCGAAAGAAACACGCCATCCGGCTTCATGGCGAGCACGTCTTCCGCGGAAGTAAGTGAGGGCACAACAGTAACACGGCAACCGGCGTGCACCAGGCGGCGCAGAATATTGTGCTTGATGCCGTAATCGAACGCGACTACATGATAAAGCGGTTCGGCGGCCCGCGCCATCACCTCGGAAGGAGAGCACGGCTCAACCGATTTAGACCATTGATAAGGCTGCGCGGTGGAAACTCGCGTCGCCAAATCCAGCCCCGCCATGGACGGAATCGCTCGTGCGCGTTCCACCAGAAGGGAAGCTGACGATTCAGTGCAGGAGAGAACACCGCGCATGGCACCGCGGCTGCGCAGATGACGCACCAAAGCGCGCGTATCGATTTCAGACGCAATGGGAATTCCCTGTTTTTCAAGAAAAGTCCACGCGTTTTCATCGGAGCGCCAGTTGCTGGTGACGGCCGAAAATTCACGCACCACCAGCCCTTCGATATAAGGACGAAGCGATTCGTTGTCGCTCAGGGACGTGCCGTAGTTACCAATTTGCGGTGTCGTGAGCACCACAATTTGGCCGGCATAAGAAGGATCGGTAAAAATTTCCTGGTAACCGGTGAGAGCGGTGTTGAACACCACCTCACCGGACCTTTCTGATGGTGCGCCAAAGCTTCTGCCCTCAAAGACGGTTCCGTCTTCTAAGGCCAGAATTGCGGATTCCAATTCGATAATTCTCCTGGAGAAGGGTCTTGCTCCAGTGTAGCGAACCGAAGTGGATTAAAGGCCGTTCGTGGATGTTTTCGCTGCGTCGAAGACCAGCCTGGTTTTGGTGCCGCCAATGTGAATCTCGGCGACGTTATAGTTGGTTCCATTCGCCTGTACATAGCGGACGGTGGTGGTGTCGAACTTCTTGTCGGCAGTTTCGGTACGGACTTTGGTGGAGATCTTCTGCTTTCCTCTCTGTAGCGTTACGGTTTCCTGATCGAGATCAACGCGATAATCGCCAGCCTTCAACGATTGACCATCCACGGTGACGTCGACCGGCAGCGATACCCGATAGGTAGCCGCCGCGGCGATCGCACATGCCGCGACAGAGAGGATTGCGATTCTGAGTGTGTAGTTCATGCACGTTAAGACGAGGCTCACGTGAAAAGGTTCGTAAAAGTTTTTGTAACAGAGTTGTACACGCAAGACAAGGCCGGCAAGCTTTCTGCCTTACCGGCCCGGTCGTCAACTGCTCTTATGCAGCCTTGTTATAAAAGAACCGCTCGTGGACAATCTTGCCGTCCTTCCATTGCCGCACCGCCACTTGGGTGTTCGTGTACCGGAGCCATTTTTGAAGGTGACATCCATCCACCACTGCCCGAAGCTCACGTCTCCATTGATGGCGCTGTATTCCACTTTCGCCCCATGCCATTCGGCGATGGATTGGAAGAACTCGATCTCGCGATTCCTGTTCAACACTTTGCCGACAAACGGTGCGTCGCTATTCTCCTGCATCACAACATCGTCCGCGTAGTACATGTCGAAGCGTTCTGTGTGTTGCTGTTAAGACGATAGATTTGATGACGATCATTTGGTCGCCAAAATCTTGAGCTATTTGTAGACTTCCCGAATCTTCTCCAGAATGTCGATCAGCGAAGACAGTTCACCTTTGCCGATCTTCCCTAGAGTTTTCTTCACCATCGCGCGGAGCGGCTGGTCAATCTCATTCGTCAGTTGAAGCCCCAGTTTTGAGATATGAGTGAGAACCACGCGGCGGTCATCGTTGCCGCGGGCGCGCACCACCCATCCCCGTGTTTCCATGCGATCGAGCAACCGGGTGATATCCGGATCGTGCGTGATCATCCGTTCACTCAGTTGCGAACAGGTCAGGCCGTCCTGCCCCGCACCGCGCAAAATACGCAAAACGTTGTACTGGGTCGGGGAGGGACCGAAGTCTTTCAAAAACTCCGCGCTGATCTGTGTGAAAATTTCAGCGGTCCGGGCAATATTCAGGATCGCTTCTTCTTCAATACTCGCAAAGGGCTTATTCTGTCGAATTTCCCGCGCCAGCTTACCCACGACGCTTCAGAATAACATGTGATAACGGACATTGTTAAAACAGAAAAAAGCTCACTCCCGTGTTTCCTCGCCAGCTTACCGTTAGGCACCATGTAGCGTGCCGGAGACAGCATTCAGCGAAAACCTTATTTCAGGCCGGCTGATAGTCCGCGGCCCAGGTAAGAAACTCTTCGGGTGCCAGAGCCTTTGCAAACAGAAAGCCCTGCGCTTCGTGACAGCCCATGCCGCGAAGAGCGCTCGCCTGTTCTTGGGTTTCGACCCCCTCACAAAGAACCGAATAGCCCATCTCACGGCCGATCTGAACGATGTTGGTCAACAGCGGCGGTCTCTCCAATTCGGAAACGATTTCCTTAACAAACATCCGATCGATCTTCAAACGTTGCACCGGGATCTGCGTCAGATATGCCAATGATGAATGTCCCGTTCCGAAGTCATCGAGAGCGAGTTGATTCCTAAAGACCGCAGCAGCTTCATCTGCTTGATGCCGCGATCGAAGTCGGCCATTACGGCCGTTTCAGTGATTTCGAGCTCTAAGTGCTCCGGTCGGATTCCGGCCACTCGTAACGCTTTCGCGACCGAACTCGCAATATCTTGTCGCGAGAACTGCAGGGCGGATACATTGACGGCCATCCGCAAGTCGGGAAAGCCGGACCGCTGGAATACCTCAAGTTGACGTATCGATTCGCCGAGAACCCACTCCCCTATCTCTTCAATAAGGCCGATCTCCTCGGCAATGGGTATGAAGCTGGCGGGAGAAATGAAATGAATGGATGCATGGCGCCATCGCAGCAGAGCTTCGACACCCGTGAGTTTTCCTGACGCGAGTTCCACCTGCGGCTGGAACGCGAGTACAAATTCTCGTTTTTGAAGGGCAAACCTGAGGTGACTTTCCATCAGCAGGCGCTCCGGTGGATTGCGATTTCTAATCTGGTCGAAAGAGGTCGAGCGTCCGCGGGCGTTTTTCTTTCCGTAGCGAAGCGCGGAGCCCGCCTGAGTCAGAAGGGCACCCGCATCGCGCTCGCCGGCCTTCACTACGCTGAATCCGATGCTGGCGCGAACTCCGAGTTCATGATCCGCGACCAGGAACGGCTTCTCGAACCAGATCATGATTTCGGATGAGAAGGACTTTACCCGCTCCCTCGAGACGAGATCGCGCATCAGGATGATAAATTCGTCGCCGCTCCCGCGTCCCACACTGAACCCGGGTTCGGCAGCCTGTGTGAGACGGGCCGCGGTTTGTCTCAACAGCTCATCGCCCGCTTCAGCGCCAAGCAGCTCGTTCACTAACTGAAAGGAATCGAGCCCGACAATAATTACTCCGGTGTAGGTTTCCCCCACGAACGCAAGGCTCGCCGCAATCTCCTCTTCAATGCGCGTGCGGTTCCAAAGATGAGTAAGGGGATCGTGCAAGGCTCGATAAGAAAGCTCCTCGACGATTTGCTTCTGCTCAATCGCAAGAGTAGCGATAACGGAAGCTACCTCAATCTGGCGGTCGCAAGCGTTCGAGTTTGCGAAGGCGTTCTGGTTCAGGATGACGAGCGTCCCGACGATCTCGGCAGCGTTGGTGATTAGCGGCCTCACGTGGACCCCATGTTTCCCGCTGATCGGTTCCAGAACGGATGTCAACTCGGAACAGTTCAGTTCAGCCAAGAATTCGTGGTCGTCAGGTGTAAGTCCCAGTCCGGCGGCGATCACGAAAACATCCTCCCGAATTACCAGAATTGCCGCGCGGACCTCGGGGCAGACATTGCAGATGGCTTGCAGCGCGGACTGCAGGACAGAGTCGGCGGACAGGCCTTCGGCCAGCATTCCAAGAGGAACCGAACAGGGTGGTGTGGAGATCATTGGCTATTTACCGGCTGAGAAGCGATCCAAGAGGTCGACGATGTCTTCGAGGGGCCCGGCGGCCTTCACCACGACCGACCTAAGGGTGAGCTTGAAGGAGGCGATTCTGCCGTTTACAAATGCTTTGTGTTCCGAGGATTTCGCCGCACTGAAAAGCCCCGCGGGCGACGAGTCTGCGCTTGAGTGATTCCACAAAACCAGCACTGACGAACTGGACCACTGATAAAGTTTGCAGTCTGGAACAAGCGGGGCAAGGTGCTTGCGCCCGAGTTCGTCCAGCAATACCGCTGAAACCTCTTTCCCATATCGGGAAGCCACCGAATCCAAAGACTCCGCCAGAAACAATCCCACGTGAGGTTTGGTTTCAGGCGTGAGTAGCATCAACCTTAGCTCTTCGATTGCTTCTGGACGTTGGAGAAAGCGAGCGCCCAGGCGCGAGCACGCCGCGTACGTTTCCTGGATTTGAGTCCCCAGCTTACTCAGGCCGAGATCGTCTGCAAGCCTCTTGCGTTTCCCCTCAACGCGCACCAGTTCGAGCATCTTGGCAAGGTGATTTCGCAGGGTTGGCAAGTCCTCGATTCTCGATGCCTTCCCTAACCCACCTTCAAGATGGCTCATCAACACGTTCGCGTTTTCGCGGCCGTTATGGAGGTGTGTAAAGGTTTCATTCAGAATTGCGATCACTCGTCCGAACTCGGCGGCTTGTTGATGCGCAGTTGCGTCAACCCGGGTTTGAAATTCCTCCAGCAGGGCTTCAAATTGGCTTGCACTGTCCTCAACACCGGGGGGGGCACTTTCCACAACTAGAACTTTACGTATGACATCTACACGCTCCGACAGGTCGGAGAATGCGCTGCCACGCAAAAGGGAGCGGCGGACTGCCGAAAGTACTCGGACAATCAGGTCAAGGTGAGAAACTTTCGGGGCTACTACGGGCGCAGGAGCACCTTGGCTTTTGGTGGGCCCGTACAGATAACGCTCAAGAGTCGTCAGGCTCATAGTTTTTCCATATACTTCTTATCGGCGTGCTACCGGGAAACTTTAGGGCAGTCCGATCAAAGCCGGGGTCGGAAGCCGCGGTTCAAGCTTTCCAGTCAGAATAGGGAATATGAGAGAAGCCGAAGCAATTGAGGCAGAGTTGCTGGAAATCAGCGCCATCCCAGACGATTCCAACAAACTGGAGCGAATCATAACCTGGTGCGCAACCCATCCGGACGAAGTTCCGTTCGCCCTGCATCACTTCGTGGGTTTACATGCGAAGTCTTGAACGGCCAGGTGCAGGCGCAACTGGTTGAATGCCGGCGCCTAAACCTTTTCCGGAACGATGTACGGGGCGCGGTACTTGCGGGTTAGCAGCGCGCTCGCTTCGTTATCGCCTAGGAACTTCTGCGTTTTGTCATCGAATTTGAGTGAGCGCTTCACGCGGTAGCTGATGTTGGCCAGGTGGCAAAGGTCGGCGGAGGTGACGCCGATTTGCACGTCGGCATGCAGGTCCTTCATGTTGCGACTCTTTACCGCGCTGAGGAAATTGGCCATGTGCGGGCCGGTATCTCCCTTGCCGGTGTTCTTTTCGTCCATCACCTTTTCGTTCTTCTCGCCTTTATAGACCTGGAAGCCGGCGCCATCGACGGCCATCCAGCCATCGCTGCCGTAGAAGATGTTGCCGACGGTGTTGTTGTCGCGGATTTGCAGATTGCCTTCGGGGCCGGTGAGAATGCCGCGCACCTCAAACATGAGCTCCTTATCGCCGTAATCGAAGGTGGCCATCTGGGTGTTCGGCGTTTCCTGATCGTCCACGGAGACATATTTGCCGCCTGTGGAACTGACACCTTGCGGCAAGCCTTCCACACCCAGGCCCCAACGGGCAATGTCCATTTCGTGTACGCCCTGGTTGCCGATGTCGCCATTGCCGGTATCCCAGAACCAATGCCAGTTGTATTTGAAACGCAGTTCGTTATAGGCTCTGAGCGGCGCCGGCCCGAGGAACTTGTCCCAATCCACACCGGGCGGCGTGGCCGTATCGGGCTTGCTGCCGATGGACGGGCGGCGCTTAAAACAAAGGCCTTTGGCAAGATACACCTTGCCGATGACGCCCTCATGCAACAGTTGCATGGCCTTCATTTTATGTTCGATGGTGCGGCTCTGCGAACCGATCTGCACCATGCGGCCATACTTGCGTGCCGCGGCCACCATCTGCGTGCCTTCAAACGGGTTGTAGCAGGCGGGCTTTTCGACATACACATCTTTCCCCGCCTGCACCGCCCAGATTGTGGCGAGCGCGTGCCAGTGGTTCGGCAGCGGCATGGAGACAGCCTGAATCGACTTATCGTCAAAGACCTGACGCATGTCGGAATAGCCCTTGGGCTTCACGCCCGTGGCCTTTTCGACGAGTGCCTGACCGCGTTCCAAAGAAGCCTGGTCCACATCGCAAACCGCGGCGATGTGAGCATCCGGCAGTTTGGCATATTCCCTCATGTGCGCTGTGCCGCGCCCACCGAGACCGATGACCGCGATGCTGACCTTATCGTCAGCCGCGCGCAAGCGAGTGGATGTGGCAGCCAGGGCCGCGCCACCGATGGAAAAGAAGGTTCTTCTGCTGTGTTGCTGCACGAAAAATATTCTACATGAATTGTTTCATGCGGACTATTTCCACAGAGCGTCCATAGTGGCCTGGGCTATGGGATGGTAGCCGGCGCGCGCTCTGGCATAGATCGCGTTCGCGCGCGAGTTGCCTTCCGGAGTCTTGATCAGCTCCGCATAGAGCGGCTTGATGTACTTGCGGCGGCCAACTGTGAGCAGGAACTGTTCAAGCGCTTGATTGGCTGGCCGATAATCGTTCGCGATAGACATAAGAAGCCACTGCTGCAGGATTTCGTTGTTGCCGCTGTGGGTGAGGTGCAGGCGATTGTCGAGCGCGGACATCTGTGCCGTTGTCATGTGCGGCGGCAAGGCGCGTAGGAAGTGGAGCAACTCCTGTGTGCTCCAGCCCTGAGTATTGGCGATGGTATTTTGCGTCGCATAAAGCTGGGCCGCTTCCGTGGCTTTCGCGAGCGCTTCGGACTTCGGATCGGGAGCGCTGGGAGGGATTCCAGGCTGGAACACATAAGCATCGAGCGGGATCTTCGCGGCAAGCTCCGGCGCCTTTTGGAACAGGTTCTGCTTCAGGTAATCGAGCGACTGAGCGGTGGTGACGCTTTGGAACGCAAAGTGGTCGAAGTAGGCTCGCAGGTAGGTGTCAAAGCGTTCGCGCCCGAACTGCTCTTCAATTTGCCGCAGCAGAAGGTAGCCTTTTTCGTAAGGCACCAGGGTCATGCCGTCATCGGGATCGCGGCCGGTCAGATCGACATGCAACACGGTATCTTTCGCGGGGAGACCGGCCATCTCCTGCACCAGTTCCGCTCGGCCCAGTTCCGCTTCCATCTCTTCACGGCGACGGCCATAGACGGCTTCCTGAATGCGGCGTTCGATGTAAACCGTGAAGCCTTCGTTCAGCCAAAAGTCGCTCCAGGTGGCGTTGGTGACCAGGTTGCCCGACCAGGAATGCGCCATCTCATGCGCCACCAGGGAGACAAGGCTTTTATCGCCGGCAAGCACGGTGGGCGTGGCGAAGGTGAGGCGCGGATTTTCCATGCCGCCGAACGGGAAGCTGGGCGGGAGCACCAGCACGTCATAGCGACCCCAGCGGTAAGGGCCGAAGAGATGTTCGGCAGCCTCCAGCATCTTCGTCATATCTTCAAACTCTTTCGCGGCTTTGTGAACTACGGAGGGCTCGGCATAGACGCCCGTGCGCGCTCCGGTGGATTCGAACGCGATGTCTCCCACGGCGAGCGCGATCAGGTAGGCGGGGATACGCTCGTTCATGTAAAAACGGAAGGCGCCATCGGTTGCGGCATCGTGCTCCGCGCTCATGACGGCGGATAAGCCGGCGGGCGTTTTGATGCGCGCCGAGTAAGTGAGGCGCACGGCGGGCGAATCCTGCAACGGAATCCAGCTGCGCGCGGAAATGGGTTCGTTTTGTGAAAAGAGGAAGGGATGACGCTTGCCGGCAGTCTGTTCCGGAGTAAGCCACTGCAAGCCGGAGGCAGTAGGTGAACTGGCATATCGGATGCGAACGAAGCGCGCTCCGGTGGGAATTTCGATGGTGAGGGCGCTGCCTAGAATTTTGTCTGGACTGCTGAGTTGATATGGCGCTAGGGTGAATTTCGAGTTGTCGCTGGATGTTTCCGCAGACGAAATTTTCAGGTCGCGCGTATCGAGGACCAGCTTGTTCGCGGTGCCATCCACCTGATCCAGCCAGAGCACGGCGGCGCCCTCCAACTGCTTGTTTTCGAACGAGACGTTCAGGTCAAGATCGACATGGCGCACCGCGATCTGTTCCGGATTGCCGCTCGAGTGAATATCTTTGGCAGTGGGCTGGGGCATGGATTTAGGAGTGCAGGAGATCAAAGCGGTGGTGAGAACCAGCAGTGAGAGGCGCATGCTTTACCCTTGATTATGCTCAGAAGAACGCTGCTGTTTTCGCCCGCTGTTTTGGCGCTGGGCCAGACCGCGCCTGTGGAACGGCTGCGCGCCTCGCTGGAGCGGATCACGCGCTCCGTGAATGCCAAGTGGGGCATCTTCATCAAGTGCCTCGAAACCGGGGAGCAGATTGAAATCAATGCCGCGGAACAGATGGACACCATGAGCGTGATTAAAATTCCGCTGATGGTAGAAGTATTCCGGCAGATGGAGGCTGGGAAGTTTGCATTGACCGACCGGGTGAAATTGCGCGACGAAGATAAACGGCCCGGGACTGGCGTGATGCGGTCTTTCGATGCGGGCGCGGAGTTTTCCATGAAAGATGTGATCACGCTGATGATCATTGTCAGCGACAATACTGCCACTGATATGCTGTTCGCGAAGGTGGGCGGCGTGGAGCCCGTGAACAAGCTGATGGCAGAGTACGGCCTGACCGCGACTCGCGCAACCGCTCCTTCGTCGGAGTGGTTTCGGGCGTTGCGGGAAGCGAAGAGCGCAGCCGACTTTCATCGCGAGGCGAAACACGCTTACGGTCTTTCGTGCGCGCGCGACATCGGACTGTTGCTGGAGCGAATCAAGACGGGCCGCGCGGTAAGCAAGGCTGCCAGCGACCAAATGTTGAGCATTCTACGCGGCCAACTCTACCGCACGCGATTGCCAAAATATGTTTCGGATTTCAATGTCCCTCATAAGACCGGCGATTTTTTGCCCTACATCGGGAACGATTGTGGAGTCTTCGAAAGCAAGCAGCGCAATGTGATTGTGAGTGTGTTCACCGCGAACCACTTTGGCTCTGGCGCGATGCTGGAAGACGCCATCGGGCGTGTGGGCGAACAAGTGGCGGATTATTTCGCGTATCGGGACAACGCGTAGTGAAGCGAGCGGAAGCGAAATTTCAGAAGAAGCTCACGAGCATGCAGCGCAGCTTGCAACCCACGTTTGACTGGTACCCCTACCATTCGCTAGGCAATGTGGAACAGTGGGCGGAGTTGCTGGGGCCGAAGCGTACGGTGATGGATCTGGCCAAGGGCGGTGAGGTGCTGGATATCGGATGCGCGGATGGCGCGACGGCGTTTTTTCTGGAGTCGCAGGGCGCGCGCGTAGAGGCGGTGGATCTGCCCGAAACCAATTACAACCAGATGCAAGGCATACGGTTGTTGAAGCAGTCGTTCGCATCGAATATTGGAATTCGAGAGATGGATCTGGATCGCCAATTCACGCTCGATAAGACATACGATCTAGCGCTCTTTCTGGGCATTTTGTATCACCTGAAGAACCCGTTCTATGCACTGGAGACGCTGGCGCGCCATGCCCGCTTTTGTTTGCTGAGCACGCGTGTGGCTTCGCTGACGTCATCGGGGCAGCCTATGAAGGATGAGCCCGTGGCGTACCTTCTGGGCGCCGACGAAGCGAACAACGACTGCACCAACTTTTGGATTTTTTCAGAAGCGGGGTTGCGGCGCATTTTGGAGCGGGCGGGATGGGTGGTCAAGGGCTTTCACACGCGCGGCTGCCTGACGGGATCGAACCCGAAAGATGGGGACAAGGATGAACGGGCGTATTGTTGGCTGGAGAGCCGGCTGGCCGCGCCTCGCGTTCCGGTGCAATTGCTGGAAGGCTGGCATGAGTGGGAAGACAATTGGCGGTGGACGGAGCGAAGGTTCAGCGCGCGCGTGGCGGCACCGGTGAGCGCGCTTGAGAATCGGCTGACGTTTCATTTTCATCATGTGCACGATTTTCCGGTGACATTGCATGCGGAGGTGGACGGGTACCCCGCACGGTCGCAAACATTTGTGGCTAAGGGTGAATACGTTTACTCGGCGGAGGTGCCGTCACGAGTCCTGACCGCGCCATCGCTGACCGTGAAGTTCGAGTTGAGCCGGGCGTTCATTAGTAGCTCGGGCGATGTTCGCGAAATGGGCGTGATCGTCAGCTTCTTCCGATCCGGCTATGTGGTGGCGGACCAGAACCTTCCTCTCTGGTTCGAATGAGTTGAAGTTATCTTGAAGAGGTGAAGTTCCCCCGTTCGAGCGGCATTTTGTTGCACCCCACCTGCCTGCCTGGACGGTTTGGGATTGGCGATCTTGGGCCTGAAGCATTCCGGTTCGCGGACTGGTTGAGCGACGCAGGCCAGACGCTTTGGCAGATGCTGCCTTTGGGGCCGACGGGCTATGGCGATTCGCCGTACCAGTTGTTTTCCGCGTTTGCCGGCAACCCCATGTTGATCAGTCCGGAGAAGTTAGCCGACGATGGCTTGTTGACGGCGGCTGACCTGGCGCAAGCTCCGGCTTTCCCGCAAGCGCATGTCGATTTCGCAGCCGTGATTGCGTGGAAAGGCAAGCTGCTGAAAAAGGCTTATGAGAATTTTGCGGGAAAGGCGGCTGCGGCGGAGCGTGATCGCTTTGAGGAATTTGTAAAGCGTGAAGCCGTTTGGCTGGAGCCGTTCGCGCTCTTTATGGCGAAGAAAGAAGACTCGGGTGAGGCGCAATCCTGGACGGAGTGGCCTGAGGATGCAACGGCGACCAGGCGTTTGAGTGCGCGGATGGATGCGCATCGCTGGGTGCAGTTCGCGTTTTTTCGGCAGTATGAAGATTTGAAGCATTACTGCCATGAACGGCAGATTCGTTTGATGGGCGACGTGCCGATTTATGTTGCGCACGATAGTTCCGATGTGTGGCAGCATCCGGAGCAATTCGAGTTGGCCGGCGACGGCAGATCAAAGGCCGTGGCCGGTGTACCGCCCGATTATTTCAGCGCGACCGGCCAGTTGTGGGGCAACCCCATCTATCGCTGGGAACAAATGGAGAGCGATGGATTTCGCTGGTGGATTGAGCGGCTGCGCGCTTCATTCCGCACGTTCGATCTAATTCGCCTGGACCACTTTCGCGGCTTTGAGGCTTACTGGGAAGTTCCGGCG
>Ga0123338_10003340_pt1 | contig 14491 bp, 9 predicted proteins | sample grotaG_FD_89793 | JGI IMG/M metagenome (GOLD analysis project Ga0123338, IMG submission 89793) | Glacier valley bacterial and archeal communities from Borup Fiord, Nunavut, Canada, to study Microbial Dark Matter (Phase II) -... | ecosystem: Environmental > Aquatic > Freshwater > Ice > Glacier ... | reverse complement strand
CTGCTTTATCGTCCGTGGCAAGCGGTCCGCTGCTTGGAGCACCGGCACCGCAACCGTCTACCGGTTCTTTTGAGATCTGGGATGTCTTCTTGCCGCAACGCCTTCTTGGCAACCCGCTCGCTGTTGACTGCACGGTAGACTTGAACTTGAGATGATTCAAACGCTTTTCGGCTCTGTCGAACAAGAGCCGTCACTGCTGGATAAGCTGAAATCCGGCGTTGAAAAGACGCGGCTCGGTCTGGTCAATCGCCTGGAAGATGCCTTGCAGGGCAGGAAAGAGATTGATGCCGACCTGCTGGATGAGTTGGAATACACGCTCATCAGCGCCGACATCGGCGTCAATACCACGCAGGAAATTCTGGATCGCATCCGTGAACGGGCTGACCGGCACACGCTTGCGGACCCCAGCCAGGTTCGCGGATTAATCCGCGAACACCTCCTCGAAATTTTGCAGGCCGTCGAACGGCCCATGCCGCGGGTAATAGAGCCTCCGGCTGTAGTCATGGTGGTTGGCGTAAACGGGGCGGGGAAGACGACCACCATCGGGAAGCTGGCCAATCGCTATCGCGCGGAAGGCCGGTCGGTGCTGCTTTGCGCGGCGGACACTTTTCGCGCGGCAGCTATCGAGCAACTGGAAATCTGGGGTGAGCGCACCGGCACGGACGTGATTCGCCAGCAACCTGGATCGGATCCAAGCGCGGTACTCTTCGATGCTCTGCAAGCGGCGCGCGCGCGCAAAGTGGATTACGTGATTGTCGATACCGCGGGGCGCCTCCAAACCAAAGCCAACCTGATGTTAGAGCTGGAGAAAATGCGCCGCACGGCGGCTCGCGTTATACCCTCAGCGCCTCATGAAACGCTGCTCGTGCTGGACGCGACCACAGGCCAGAATGGCCTGGAGCAAGCTCGCAAGTTTACAGAGAGCTCAGGCGTTACAGGAATTGTGTTGACTAAGCTTGATGGCACGGCGAAGGGCGGCGTGGTGGTTGCGATCGCGCGCGAACTGAACATTCCCATCCGCTACGTCGGTGTGGGCGAACAAGCCGGCGACCTATTGCCGTTTAACGCGGAGTCTTTCATCGATTCTCTTTTCGGCGCATGAGAATGAAAGAGGCGATCGCGCTAGCTATGAAAGGGCGTGGGCAGGCGAGCCCCAACCCGATGGTGGGCGCCATTCTGGAGCGCGACGGATCAGTCGTCGGAGAGGGATTTCATACTTATGTGGGAGTGAAGCATGCGGAAATTCTGGCGCTTGAACATGCCGGAGACACGGCGCGCGGCGCGACCCTCTACATCACTCTCGAGCCTTGCTGCCATCAGGGCCGGACAGGGCCTTGCGCGGATGCTCTGATTGCAGCGGGTGTGGCCAAAGTGGTAGCGGCGACGGAAGACCCGAACCCGCTGGTTGCCGGCCAGGGCTTTCGAAAACTTCGTGATGCTGGAGTTGACGTAGTGATTCAGCCCAGCGCTGAAGCCGATAAGTTGAATGAGGCATTTAGCCATTTCATGCGGAATCGCCGCCCACTGGTCACCTTAAAAACCGCACTGACCCTGGATGGCAAGATCGCTGCACCGGACGACAATCGCGGGTGGATCACCAGTTCTACGGCTCGCGAACACGTTCAGCAAATCCGCCACGATTCCGACGCCATTCTTACGGGCATCGGCACCGTACTGGCCGACGATTGTTTTCTGACTGATCGTTCCGGCTTGCCGCGCGGACGGCCGCTTATGCGCGTGGTGCTCGATAGCCGCCTGCGTCTGCCACTCAATTCGCGCATGGTGACCGCTGTCGAAGACGATTTGACCGTGGTTGCCACCTCCGCTGCTCCGCCCGATCGAAAGCGCCAACTGGAAGAGCGCGGCGTGCGCGTCCTGATTTTTGACGGTGCCAACGGGCGGGTCGATATTCGCGAAACCGTGGACTGGCTGGGCACTGAGCGGTATCTGTCTCTCCTTGTCGAAGCGGGCAGCAAGGTGAACTGGGCGGTTCTTGAGGCCGAATGCGTGGATAAAGTGTTTTTCTATTACGCACCGAAAATCCTGGGCGGTACCGAATCGCTGCCCATGGCTGGCGGTCTGGGCAGGAGGCGCCGAGCCGACGCGATCAATATAGAACGGGTGACCCTGCACTCCATCGCCCCGAATGAATTTGCAGTGGAGGGCTATGTTCACCGGGATTATTGAAGAGGTTGGGCAGGTAAGGCAAGCGGGCAGCCGCCTGGAGATTGTCGCGAAGCTGATTCTGGAAGACCTGATCATCGGGGGGAGCGTTTCCGTGAATGGCGTTTGCCTGACAGCCGTAGATATTGGCCCAGACTTCTTTGCTGCCGATCTTGCTCCGGAAACGGTCCGCCGCAGTAGTCTGGGCAGTTTGCAGGAAGGTTCGCCAGTGAATCTGGAGCGTCCCGTTACCTTGCAACAGCGCCTGAGCGGCCACCTGGTTCAAGGGCATGTAGACGCTACCGCCACCGTTCGGTTCTTCGCTGAGCTACCGGATGGGAACTGGTGGCTGCGTGTGGAAGTCCCGCAGGAATTGATGCGCTTTGTCGCAGAAAAGGGATCCATCACGCTTGATGGCATCAGTCTGACCGTCGCTGAAGTAGACGGGAATTTCCTGGCGGTTGCCATCATCCCGCATACGTACCAACACACGGCGCTTCAAGGCAAGTCGGCAGGTGACGTCCTGAACGTGGAGTGTGACATTTTAGCTAAGTACGTGGAACGGCTCCTGAGCCCTCGCGCCGTTTAGTTCCAGTGCTGGCTTAAGATAAAGAAGATGCCCCGCCCCGCCGAACTCCGTCCCCGCGGCATCTAAACGTCTGAACCATGTGGATCGTAAGACTCGCACTTCACCGCCCCTATACCTTTGTCGTGATGTCGGCCCTGATCGTAATACTGGGCTTCGCGGCTATCTTCACGATGCCGACGGATATTTTTCCGAACATTGATATCCCGGTTATTACGGTGATCTGGAGCTATAACGGCGTCTCGCCCGATGAGATGGAAAAGCGAATTACTACCGTAAGCGAACGCGCCATGACCACTACGGTCAACGATATTGAGCACATCGAATCGCAATCGTATAACGGTGTCGCGGTGGTCAGGGTATTTTTTCAGCCAACGGCAAAAGTAGAGCTGGCAATTTCTCAAGTCACATCGATCGTACAGACGATTTTGCGAATTCTTCCGCCTGGAATCTTTCCTCCTGCAATCATCAAATACAACGCGTCCAGCGTGCCCATCCTGCAGTTGGGTCTTTCCAGCAAGGAGCTTACCGAACAGGATCTTTACGATATCGGAATCAACTTCATCAGGACCCAACTCGCCACTGTCCAGGGTGCATCCATTCCTTTACCTTACGGCGGCAAGCAGCGGCAGATTATGGTGGATCTGGATCCGGCCGCGCTGTATGCAAACCATCTTTCAGCGACCGATATCTCGAACGCGCTAAGCCAGCAGAATTTAATTCTTCCAGCGGGCACGGCAAAGGTGGGAGACCGCGAGTATCTAGTGCGGCTGAATGCCAGTACGCAAACCGCCCTGGAACTGAACGATCTCCCGGTCCGCTCCGCAAACGGGGCGACGGTGTACATGAAGGATGTCGCACAGATCCGTGACGGCTTCGCAGTGCAGCAGAGTATTGTGCGCGCAAACGGTTCGCGTGCGGCGCTTCTTTCCGTCCTAAAGAATGGCAATGCTTCCACTCTCGATATCGTGAAGCGCGTGAAGGCCGCGCTGCCGAAGATCGCGGCGTCGCTTCCGCCTTCGCTTCAGATCAAGCAGCTTTTCGATCAATCCATTTTCGTTCGCGCGGCGATCAGCGGTGTTTTGCGTGAGGGGGGGATTGCGGCCGCATTGACGGGCCTGATGATCCTGTTATTCCTGGGCAGTTGGCGCAGCACGATCATTGTCTGCGTTTCCATTCCGCTTTCCATTCTGACCTCAATCATGATTCTGGGGCTGATGGGCCAAACCATCAACGTGATGACTCTCGGCGGCCTGGCGCTGGCGATTGGCATCCTCGTGGACGATGCGACGGTAGAGCTTGAAAACGTGCATCGCAACATGGGTATGCGCAAACCGCTCACACGAGCCATTCTGGATGGTGCCTCGCAAATCGCGGTTCCGGCTTTCGTCTCCACGCTTGCGATCTGCATCGTGTTCGTGCCGGTATTGTTGTTGACCGGAGCGGCCAAATACCTATTCACACCGCTGGCGGAAGCCGTTGTTTTTGCTATGTTGATGTCGTATTTTCTTTCGCGGACACTGGTACCCACCATGGTTCACTATCTGCTGCGAAGCGAGGTGGAGCTTTACCGGAAAGGTGGGGAGCACGCGCAGGGCGAGGGAGTCATCTGGCGAGTTCACGGGGCATTCAACCATCGTTTTGAGCGAATGCGCAACAGTTATAAGGGCGGCTTGAGCTGGTCGCTCGAGAACCGCGGTTGGGTCGCTGCCGGGTTTGGCGTGTTCTGCGTCCTGTCACTAGGGCTGAGCGTATTGATCGGCCAGGATTTCTTCCCCTACATCGATTCCGGCCAGATGCGATTGCACGTCCGGTGTCCGCAAGGTACACGGATTGAAGAGACTGAGCGCGTCTTTGCAGACGTGGAACGGGAAATCCGTACCATTATCCCGGTTGCGGAACTAGACACAATTCTGGATAACATCGGCTTACCGCCGGGAGGCATCAATCTGGCGTTCAGCGACAGCGCCACCATAGGGAATGGCGACGGGGAAATTTTGGTTTCTCTGAACCAGGAAAAGCATGCCTCAACGCTGGCATATGAGCGACGGATCCGCGCCATGCTTCGCAATAAATTCCCCGACGAGACAATCTTTTTCCAGGCCGCGAACATCACGAACCAGATCCTAAATTTCGGCCTGCCTGCTCCGATAGACGTTCAGGTGGTGGGCCGCGATCCGATCGGAAACTACAAAATCGCTCAGCAATTGGAGCGCGAAATGTCCGGAATACCAGGCGCCGTGGACGTACACATCCACCAGGAAGTGAATTACCCTGAAGTCCGCGTGAACGTGGATCGGTCGAAGGCGGACCAGCTTGGCCTGACGCAGCGCGATATCGCGAATAGCATGTTGATCTCCCTGAGTTCCAGCGGTCAGGTGGCGCCGAACCAGTGGCTGAACCCGGTAAATGGTGTGAATTACCAGGTGGCTGTACAGACACCTACCTACCGAATCGATTCCTTTGACGCACTGCAGCGAACGCCGATTTCGTCTTTGACCGGACGCGGCCAGACTCAATTGCTAAGCAATCTGGCAACCCTGCGGCGCGGCGTTTCTACTGCGGTGGTCAACCACTATAACGTTCAGCCCGTGTACGACATTTATGCGAACGTGGATCAGCGCGATCTGGGCGGCGTTGCAGATGGAGTGGATAAGATCCTGAAAGACATCACTAAGAAATTGCCGAAGGGCGCGACTCTGGTGATGCGCGGCCAGGTGGAAACCATGCGCTCGTCTTTTCTTCGTCTGGGAATCGGAATCGTATTCGCCATTCTGCTTGTCTACCTACTGATCGTTGTGAATTTTCAATCCTGGCTTGATCCGCTCATTATATTGATGGCTTTGCCGGGCGCGCTTTCCGGCATTCTATGGATGCTATTCATCACACAGACCACGCTCAACGTTCCCTCGCTGATGGGCGCGATCATGTGTATCGGCGTCGCAACCGCGAACAGCATCCTATTGGTTACTTTTGCGAATAATGAGAGGCTGGCGGGAAAGAACGCGATGGAAGCAGCTCTGTCGGCCGGTTATACGCGTATTCGCCCTGTTTTGATGACCGCACTGGCGATGATTATCGGCATGCTCCCGATGGCCCTGGGCTTCGGGGAAGGCGGAGAACAAAACGCGCCGCTTGGGCGTGCCGTGATTGGCGGCCTTCTGGTGGCCACGTTTACTACTCTCTTCTTTGTACCGATCATGTATACCTTTCTTCGAAAGAAGGCGCCCGCGGATCTGGATCGGGAGATGGACGAGGAAGAACATGAAGGATTGCCAGCTTAGGAAATGGAGACAGAACGCAAAGTATTAGAACCGGGTGCGCCTCAAATGCTGCTGGACGACCCGGTGCATCCCCGTGTCACTCCGCCTGCGTCGAGCGCTAAGAAACGGCATCGCGCATTCTGGCTAGTTCTAGGGCTTCTGGCATTGCTAGTTATCCTTTTCTTCGTGGGCTATCTGCCGCGCAGAACCCGAGAGCAGGGCATTAACAAGGATGCACAGGAGGAAGAGTCTAGTCTGCCCGTGGTGAATGTGACGCAGGCCAAAAGATCGGACGCTGCCTCAGAGTTGTTGTTGCCCGGGAACATTACCCCGCTTACCGAAGCCTACATTTACGCGCGGGCTTCAGGTTATATCAAACGCCGGTACGTGGACTTGGGCGACCGCGTCCGCCAAGGCCAGTTGATGGCTGAAATCGAAGCTCCCGATCTGGATCAGCAAGTTTTGCAGGCAAGGGCCGCGTTGCAACAGACGCGCGCCAACCTGGGGCAAACCGAGGCTTCTCTCGAACAGGCTAAGGCACAACAACGGTTGACGGGAGTTACGCTGTCCCGCTGGAAAACTCTGGTGGGCCGCGGGGTGCTTTCCCAACAGGAAGGCGACCAGAAGCAAGCCGATTACGACAATGCGACCGCGCAAGTACATGTCGGCGAAGCGAACATACGCGCGGCTCAGGAGAACGTGCGCGCCAGCGAAGCAAATGTAGCCCGCCTGGTTGAGCTGCAGAGCTTCAAGAATATTCGCGCGCCATTCACGGGCATCGTTACCGCCCGCAGCGTCGACGTGGGTTCACTGATCGCGGCGAACGGCAGCGGTCAGGGGAATCCGAATCTGGGCAGTTCTTCAGGGACAGGTGGCAACAATTCAGGTGAACTCTTCCGTGTGGCGCAGATCGATCGCCTCCGTATTCTGGTCAACGTACCCCAGACATTCGCCTCTGCCGTACATCTTGGCTTAGCGGCAAACGTTACAGTGCAAGGAATACAGCGCAAAGTGGTGGGCCAGGTGACGCGTACCTCAAGCTCGCTCGATCAAACTACCCGTACTTTGTTGACGGAGGTGCAGGTGGCAAATCAGGACCATTCGCTGTTGCCGGGCATGTACGTCCAACTTCAGTTTGTGAGCCAGCGTAAGGAGCCGCCGATCCTGATTCCGGGCGATAGTCTGGTGATCCGGTCCAAGGGTCCTGAAGTTGCAATTGTAGGGCAGGGAAATAAGGTTCACTTCCTCCCCATTACGGTGGGGCGCGATTATGGCATTGACCTTGAAGTGACCAGCGGTTTACAAGGCGGCGAACGCGTGATTGTGAACCCTAGCGATGACGTGCGCGAAGGCGCTGAAGTGAAACCCGCGGCCCTGAAGCTAAAGGCTGGGGTGCCTGCGGGGAGCGGGAAGCCAAATGCCCCCAGTGACCAGCACCCCGGCGGTATCGGTGGCCAATCGCCCGTCAAGGCTGACAACAAGAAATGATGTGGAAACGGGCAGCGTTGACTGCCGCATTTCTCACCACAATCCGAACCGGTGCCGCGCAGGACGCTCCGGTTGGCGTGCGGCCCGCAGAGGCCCAAATAGTTCAGATCGGGCCTGGACCGAACGGCAACTTTCTCAGGCGGCTTACTTTGCCTTTCGCTCCTCGAGCGGTGAATCCGGTAGACTTCCGGAATACCGGGCGTCTGCAGAGTCTGATCCGGGCAGGGCAGTTGTACCTGACGGTGGATGACGCAATTGCGCTTGCGCTCGAGAACAATCTCGATATCCAGTTGCAGCGTGACAATTCCCAGATTGCGCGCAACGATATATTGCGCACGAAAGGCGGTGGGCTGCCACGCGGAGTTCCACTGGAAATTCGGGAGCTTCCGGCCGGCATCGGGGGACCGGGAAGCCCGCTTCTGACCACAGTTGGGGGTGTTACTCCGATTACTTCGATTGCTTCCAATTCCGCCGATCTGGCGCCCATCCAAGGCCAGCAGGTGACGCTTTCCGTTTTGGGCAGTACGCCTCTTTCGGCGGGTTCGCGCATTCCGCAATTTGATCCAACGTTAACCGGAAGCTTGAATTACCAGAAGCAATCGATCCCGGAAACCAGCGTGTTTCTGGCAGGTGCGAATCCGCTGCAGAACAAAACCATCGGGGCAAATTTGGGCTACCTGCAGGGATTTTCGACCGGGACTACGATCAGCAGCAGTTTCAACAGTTCACGGCTGGATAGCAACAATTCAAGAACTGATTACAATCCATACACTTCGGGCAATCTCGGTGTAACGGTGACGCAACCGCTGCTGCAGGGGTTTGGAATCTCAACAAATCGCCGGTACATTTCTATCGCAAAGAATAATGTGAAGATCTCTGACGAAGTGTTTCGCCAACAGGTGATCGACACGCTTGCGTCTGTTGTGCGGCTGTATTGGGATCTTGTCAGCTTAAACGAAGATGTGCGGGTGAAGCGGCAAGGTCTGGCCCTTTCCGAGAAGCTGTACGAGAACAATAAGGCTCAGGTGGAGGTGGGTACGCTAGCGCCCATTGAGGTGAAACGGGCACAGGCGGAACTGGCCCGCAGCCGTCAGGATCTGGCGAATTCAACGGGACTGCTGCTTCAGCAGGAACTGATATTCAAGACGATTTTGACGCGCCGCGGAACGGCGGATCCCGTGATCAGTTCGGTACGGCTGGTGCCGTCGGACCGCATACAGGTACCTGCGCAAGAACCAGTCCGCGAAGCCTCTGCGCTGGTGCAGGCGGCGCTTGCGAGGCGCCCGGATCTGGCCGAAGCGCAACTCCAGATCACCAACTCCCAGATTGGGCTGAAAGGCTCGCGTAATGGTTTACTTCCGGAGCTGGATCTGATTGGAACCATTCAAAATAATGGTTTGGTTGGCCAAGTGAACTCCCTGTCTCCAGTTGGGAACGCAGGGCCGAGGAATGCCGACCCCACTTTCATAGGCGGGCCTGAAGCGCTTGTGGGCCAGATTTTTGGACACAACTACCCGAACTATTTCGTCGGAGTGCAGTTGAACATACCACTGCGGAACCGGGTGGCGCAGTCAGATTTGATTCGGGATGAGATCCAAATTAGGCAGGCACAAGTTCGCAGGCAACAGCTTGAAAATCAGATACGGCTGGAAGTGGAAAATGCACTCCTGAATCTGCAACGCGCCCGGGCCAGTTTTGACGCAGCGGTCGAAACCAGGCAACTTCAGGAAGAGGCGCTGGACGCCGAGCAACAGCGCTACGAAGTGGGAGCTTCCACCACGTTTATGGTGATTCAGTACCAACGGGATTTGGCGCAGGCGCGTTCGAGCGAAGTAGTGACACAAGGCAACTACGCAAAGGCTATTGCTGCGCTGGAACGGTCTACAGGGCAAACCCTCGATACGTACAAAGTTTCAATGGACGATGCGTACCGAGGGCAGGTGTCCAGGAAAAACTAACGGGTCGCTACTTTCTTTTCGACGAGGGATGCGTTCTTAGTGCGCTGTTCGTCGACGATCGCGCGCAAGCGACCGACCAGGTTCTTACACATGTCGAGCTCTTCGCGATTCGGCTTGAAGCCTGGCATCTTGGAATCGATAAACTGTTTGCGGAAAAGCTGATCGGAAGCCATGGTGGTAAGGATTCCAAGCTCTTCAGGTGTGAAGTCCAAGGTAAGTTTTTTCATGGGAATACATTAGGGTAGCAGAAAGGAAGGGTAGCCGTCTACTTAACTTCTGATAATGGATATTATGTAAACTTATACTTCTAGCGGCGGTTGTGAGACCCGTTATCCCGATTGTTGCCCCCGGAGTTGTTCGACTCACGCCTGTAAGTGGGCGCGGAACTCTGCCGGCTGGATTCCTGCCGGGGCTGATTAGTGGGGCGTCTTTCCTGCCTGGGCTCGCTATAGAAAGGCCTGCTCGAAGAGGGTGGATTGTAGCTGGGCTGATTCGACCGGGTGTAAGAGGGGCTGCTTTGGTTGTAACGTGGCTGGTTGTAGGACGGCTGATTATACTGGGGCTGGTTGAAGTTGGTGCTACGTTCCCTGACTACGGGGGGGGCTACTTGAACCGCCTGAGAACTGCCCCGCCCAAATTGTTGAGCTTGGGAGGGAGCACCGGAAAACTGGCGGTAATTTCCAACCGAACCCCTCGCAGACCCGTTATTTCCCTGCCGTGTGGCTGCGGGATCTCCGAATCGCTGCCATCCTGAGGCATTCCCGTTATTCTGCTGATAATTGTTCTGGACCTGCGGAGGGCGGGTTGAGAACGATCCCTGTTGACGCCCGAACGAGCCATTCTGCTGCGGCTGATAAGTGGAGGGGGCGGCAACATTGTTCGGCGTTCCGAAGCGGTTCCAGTTTGAGTTCCCGTTCGGTACTTGAATGTTTGGAGCCGACTGATTGCCGCTCTGACGGCCAAAGCCGCCAACATTCTGTTGGATAGCTGGCGCAGTCTGCCGATTTAATGTGGTGCCGCTCTGCATGTGATCCGCGAAACGAGTCTGGCTAAAGTTGGTTCGCGGCTGCACTGCGGTCTGTCGATCGTTAAACCTGTTGTGGTTACTGTTGGCGGCAAAAGGCAGCTGCCCCCGGACCGCACCCGCTTGTTGGAGTTGGCCCATACCGGGGCTTTGATACCGGCCGAAGCGTCCGCTCGCGAAATCTCCGCTATTGAGCGAGGTAACTCCATTGTTGGACCGGGCATTCCGATAAGTATTCGTGATATTCACGTTGTTCACGATGGTGCCGCCACGTCCGTAACCGCGATTAAAACCATTCCCGCCGCGCCCGTACCACGGGTGAAACCGCTCGTAGGGCGCTAAGGGTACCCAACCGACGTTGCCGAAGCCAAATCCGCCTCCGCCCCCATGGCCAAAGCCAAAAAAAGCGACCAGCGCGGGCCGGTAGTAATGATGCGAGTAACGCTGACCAGGGAACCAGCTCCAGCCATAGCTCCCCTGAAACCAGCTGCCGTAATGATAAGGGGCCCAGCCCCACGGGTCGGCACTCACCCAGGTCCAGCCGTAGTAATCTTCATTGGTCCAACGTCCCAAACGGTAAGGAGCCCAATCGGCAGCTACGCGCGGGGTCCACACCTGACCGTAGGTAGGGTCCGAATTCCACTGGCCGTAATTGTCCAGATCTTCCGCGCCCGCGATGTCGCGGCTTACATAGTTGTAACTTTGGGAGCTGAGTAGTTCCCGATCCCGGCGTTCATTGAACTGGTCCCACTCATCGAAGCGGACAGCAGCGACAATCTGGAATTCCGGATTTTCGACCGCGCCACGAGCCATCATTGTCTGCCCGGCTTCCACGCGCTCGACTCCGCCAGGCGTAAAAACTTCCAGGCTGCCAGCGCGCACAGTAATCAGGGTGGTGCCATCAGGGAGCACGGTTACGCGGTAGCTCCCCCGGCTGACAGGATGGATTGCGACGGAAGGAGTTGCAATCTCCGCCTGGGCACCGCTATCTGTCAAGACGGCCCATGTAACGGTCCCGCGTGCTACCTGCAACTGAAAGTGATCCGCCGTCAGTTGCGAGAGACGAGCTTCGGTGTCCGTTCCGAAACGAACCCGGTTAGCGGTGTCGAACTGAATTTCAGCGCGCGATGCTGGGCCTGTTTGCAGGGAATCAAGTGCAAGCAATGGGGCGTTGATTGCGGCAGCCACAAAATCGCCGGAATCACCGCGCCGCACCGAAACATCGCCGTTCAATAAGCTGACGCGAGCTACGCCGTGAGATCGATCTTCCTGGTCCACCTGATTGGGAAGAACGCCCTGATCCTCCGCTTCGCCCGGCCCTACCTCCGACGAGCTAAATTGCGGTACCGGCTGCGATAGCGCCGGAATTGCAGCCAAAACAATAAGAAGTATAATTTGCGAAACGAAGCCAATTGGGCGTCTCATGAGATTCTCCACGTCTTCCCTGCCCTCGGTAAGGCATGTGCGTAGCCATCGACTAACCCGTTTATTTTCTTTACGATGCGCAGTTATCATAGACGATTCTGATGGTTGAAATGCACCACTCTGGCTGAATCGCGCTAACGGCTTCCTTCGGCGAGGAGAACGATTCCCCGGTATTCAAAAAGTTTCGTTCGCGGTTTCACGGCGAGAGAAGCAAGATCCTGCGGAAGCAAGATCAGGTAGTCCACGCCTTCTTCTGAGGTTTCCCGGCGAACTGGCTGCACGGCGCCCAAAGCATAGCGCCGCCGGTAAAAATTCATGGGCTCAACCAAACGGTCGCTAGTTTTCACTTGAATCGAACGAATCTTGCCGCGCCGCAAACGATCCCGCAGGGCTCTAGCCACCCTTGGCATTCCTGCTTCCGGGCCGAGGTGGAACAGATCCGGAACCGTTCCGAAAGTGTCAAATCCAGGGATCCAGGGCAGCAGAAGGAGAAAACATGCTAGTGGAACGGTGACTCGCCAGACGTTCCGCTGCACGGCAAAAGACAGGGCGCATAGACCTGGAATAAGAACAACGAAGACGAGATCCAAATGAACAGGACCCGCCAGATTGAGGAAAGAAATGGCCCAGAGCGCGAAAACAAGCAAAAGACCGGGCAGTACCAGCTGGTTAACCGCCGTCCAGAGGGGAAGCCAACGTCGGCCCCAAAAGTTAAAGTGCAGTATGAGTAAAACTATCGCAACTACAACAAACAAAAACGATATATTGAAACCAATTGCAGCTGCCATCAGCAAGCTGGCAATAAAAACGTTGGGAGTCTCGGAATCCTGCTCCGGCGGCTTCGGCAAAATGAATTTCATTGCCCACAGTACACATCCCGCGCCCATCCACGATCCGCTCGAGACAGGAAGCCAACCCACAGAAAACGGGTTTGCCACAAAAACAGCAGCGGCGAGGAGCGCTCTGCTCCTTGTCTTACAAACCGCTTGGCACAGCCGAATTGCAGTCCAGAAGTAAAACAGCAGACCAAGTAAGCCCGGCAAACGAAGCGACCACTCCGTAACCCGGAAAAACTGCAGAACCAACCGGCAAAGCAGACTATGTAAGACCTGGTTTGCTTGGTTGTAAGGTGCCGTCAAAATTTCTATGACAGGCTTTGAAGCGTAATGGTTGTAAGTGATGGCTTCGCTGACCGTCAGCGCAACGGTCACCGAGCGGTATGCGGCCCAAAGGAACACAAGCACAGCCAGGGCGATCAAAGCCTGGCGTCCGAACCTGTCCGAGTATTTCACAGCAATCGGTACAACCGGTTTCCCTGCGCTTCGTCCACGAATTGTATTCCCCAGGAAGTTTGTTTCGTAAAGAAATCATGCTTGCCAATATCGTTCGCCGAAATTAACAGATGGGTGATGCCTTCCCGCTTCAGTTCGGAAATGGCTTCGCGCCGAAGATCGAAAGTTTCAGAGAGCAACCGGGAACCAGGGGACGTGGAGAGAGCCTGCCACTTCCCTGCCCGGAGCACCTCCAAGGAAAGACTCCCGGACCACTCCTGCTGGGCAGAATCGAGAACGATCCGAGAGACCTGCCGCTCTTGTCCCAAATCCACTTCGATGTACATTCCGGGGCGAATTGCCTGCACGGTGGACCACTGGGTCACGAGGTGGCGGTCGAAGGCAAGCCCAATATCCCATGGATTAACCGAGGACGTGAATCTCCAGGAAGCATCAGGCACAAACTCAGCCCCTCCATCCCACACGCGCAGTTCAGAAACGCTCCAAACCGATGTGGGGTGGGTTGCAGTCTGCACCACTCTGAACTTCTGGAGTGTGCGCGGGCTAAACTCGAAGCTGAGTTCCTGTTTTGGCTGGTAATCCGGAAGGAGTGCTGCCCACAGAACCTCGCCTAGACGGTTTCCCAAGGCCGATTCGTACTTCACGATAATCTCCCGCGAAGTATACGCTTCTGGCGGATTCCCATATGCGAATATCGTGGCGTTGGCTGGCGTTTCGCGCTCCAGGAGTTCCGCAATCCTCACGTCTGGCATTCGCGTGCGCAGAGTGATAGTTTCGGGCACCAGGCGAAAAGCTTCAGCAGGGTGAAAATCATTTAAGCGCCATGCGAATGGTGCAGCATAGGCTTGCACTGACGATGGCCACGCGGTGAGTAAGTGAAAGGCAAGTACGATGGGAATGCCGGCTGGTGTTTCCACAAGAGCGAGCGATAAAGCAAGCGCCAGAAACGGCAACATCGGCATGAGAAATCGTGTTTCCACGTTGGTATACGCCGGGAGGGTGAACAGGAAACCGGCGAGCAGAAGGTGACGACCCGCACGAAAGCGCAAGGCGAGCAGGGCCAGGGGGGAGAGCAGGAAAACCGGGCCGAGCAGGCCGCCGGTGCGTCCCCCGAGCACAATGTGATCAAGCGGCCTTTGCGCGAGCATCAGTCCCTCACGGTGCCTCATCATGCCCGAATATTCCTGCTCAAATTGGGGAGTTATGTAGGGATTCGGGAACAATCGATTCGCAAAAGGAGAAAGCGGGTTACGCACGGTAATCCAGTTTTTCGCCAGCCACGGGATGACCAT
>Ga0123338_10003335_pt1 | contig 14501 bp, 14 predicted proteins | sample grotaG_FD_89793 | JGI IMG/M metagenome (GOLD analysis project Ga0123338, IMG submission 89793) | Glacier valley bacterial and archeal communities from Borup Fiord, Nunavut, Canada, to study Microbial Dark Matter (Phase II) -... | ecosystem: Environmental > Aquatic > Freshwater > Ice > Glacier ... | reverse complement strand
GCATCGTAACGGTGCCAGTGGCGCGCTAAGCAAAAAAAGGCACGCGCTTGGCCACGACGACTGAGTGCGTGCTGCAGGTCCTGACGGCGCTCACCAAATATAACCCCCTAGACTTGTAGGACCCATGCTGCGCCACCCTCAGCCATGACCAAAGACGCCCCCGCCCCGCCCTATCGCCCCCAGCTCGCACCCGCGCCGGGGTCGGGGCCAGGCGGTCCCGGCACGCCCGGGTCGTGTAGCAATCCGTGGTCAATCCCCGCGCACAAGCTCACCGATGCGGACCGCGCCTTCCTCGATTACATGCGCGCCCGCCAGAGGCCGCAGCCCGCGCCCGCGCCGCAAGCCGATGCCGCGCCGCCCCCCGATCTGCCGCCGCATATCCGCCCCTGGCCCTGAGCGCAGCGCGCGGCCCTTTCCCCCGCGCCGCCGCCGTCCTAACGCACCAGCCAATGTTCTCCGGACCCACGCTCGCCACCGCGATCCAGCTCGCGCTCACCCCGGTGTTCCTGCTGACCGCGGTCGGATCGATCCTGAACGTGCTCGCCGCGCGGCTGGCGCGCGTGATCGACCGCGCGCGCACGATCGAGGCGAGCATGCCGCCGCCCGGTCCTGCGCGCGCCAGGGCGGTGGCCGAGCTGATCGCGCTCGATCGGCGCATGCGGCTCGCCAACCGCGCAGTCACGCTGTGCGTCTGCTCGGGTCTGGCGGCGTGCCTGCTGATCGCCGCGCTGTTCGTCGCCGCCGATACCTCGCTCCCCGCCAGCCGGATCGTCCCCGCGCTGTTCGTGATCGTGATGGCGCTGGTGATCGCGGGGCTGGCGACGTTCCTCATGGAAATCCGCATTGCCACGCGCACGCTGCGCGTGAAGACCGAGCTGATCACCGGCCCGCCCACGGGCTGAGCGCGGCCACCCGGCTTGACACCCCCCGTGCGGCCGCGCACGCCGCACGCCATGCCCCGCCTCGCCACGACCGCGCGCGGGCCGTTGATCGGTCTGCTCGGCGGGTCGTTCAACCCCGCGCACGGCGGCCATCTCCACATCAGCCGCGAGGCGCTCCGGCGGCTGGGCTTGGACGAGCTGTGGTGGATGGTGAGCCCCGGCAATCCGCTCAAGCCCGCCCACGGCATGGCGCCTTTTGCAGCCCGGCTCGCGTCCGCACGCGAGACCGCGCACGGCCACCCGCGCATCCGCGCCACCGGGATCGAGGCGCGGCTGGGCACACGCTATACGGTGGACACCATCGTGGCGCTGAGGCGTCGCTTCCCGCAGCTCCGCTTCATCTGGCTGATGGGGGCGGACAATCTGGCGGGCTTCCACCGCTGGCAGGGCTGGCGCGCCATCGCGCGCGCGGTGCCGATTGCCGTTTTCGCCCGGCCGCGCTATGTCGGTAACAGCCTCACCGCACCCGCGATGGGGTGGCTGCGCCGGTATCGCCACGCGGCTGAAACCGCGCGGGACTGGCCCCGCTGGAGATGTCCCGCGATCGTGATCCTGCCCATCCGTCTCGATCCGACATCCGCCACCCAAATCCGCGCGCGCGATCCGCACTGGGCCGAACGGCTCGACAGGCGGCGCGCCCCTGCCGAAAGACTTGCCCGTTGAGCGATCCCGTTACCGATTCGGTCAAGACGCTGCACGATATGGTGCTGGCCACGCTGGAGGACGATCAGGCGCTCGATATCGTCACCATCCCGCTGGCGGGCAAATCGGTGATCGCGGACCATATGGTGATCGCGTCGGGCCGCTCGACGCGGCAGGTCGCCTCGATGGCGAACAAGATCGCCGGGCGCGTGCACAAGGAGCTGGGACGCAGCGTCAAGATGCAGGGGCTGACGGCGGCGGACTGGGTGCTGATCGATGCAGGCGACGTGATCGTCCACATCTTCCGCCCCGAGGTGCGCCAGTTCTACGCGCTCGAACGCATGTGGATGATGGACCCCCCTGCGGCCGAAAAGATGCGGCCCGAAGCGGACGTCTAGCGCACGGCGGCTGGAACAGCTTCGGCCGAACCCCCGTGGCGCGCTTCGCCGCGCGCGGCCGCATAGAGCACACCGATCACCGATGCGATGCGCCCGGGCAGCGGACGGGTCGCGCGTTCGGCGACCAGACGGTCGAACACCCCCAGATATTGCGCCGCCGCCTCGGGCCAGCCCGCACCGCGCCGTGCCCGCGCACGGATCCACACACGGTCCGGCTCCACGCCCACCCGCGCCGCCAGCGCACGGGCGAGCGCGTCCACATCGTCCCGCGGCACGATCGTCCCCAGCCTCGGATCGTCGATCAGCTCGACAAGGCTGCTCGTGCTGTCGGTGGTCACAACAGGCGTGCCGAGCGCGAAGGCCTCCGGGATCACGGCGGGTAGCCCTTCGTAGACCGACGACAGCGCGAGCACGCGCGCGCGCGCCATCACCGGCGCGGGATCGGCAAGATAGCCGTGCAGGGTCACCCGGTCGCCAAGCTCGTACGTAGCGACGGCTGCTTCCACCTTCGCCTGCTCCGGGCCGTCGCCGACAATATCGAGGTGCGCGCCCAGTGCGGCGGGAATGCGCGCGAAGGCTTCTACAAGCATTTCGACGCGCTTCTGGGCGACGAGTCTTCCGACCACCGCAATGCGCGGTAGCGAGTCCGGCACTGCTGCAACCGGCGGCGCTGCCGCACGCGCGATCACCGGATCGGCAATCACGCTCACCTGCCCCGGTGCCATGCGCGCCACCGCCAGCGCCTCGCGCCGCATCGTGCCCGAAAGTGCAGTGAAATGATCGATCAGCCGGACATGCGCGCGCAGAAACGCGCGATACCCGAACCGGTGGAGGCGCGACTGGTCCGTGCGTTCGAACGCGTTGCTCACCTTGGCGACGATCGGCGGACAGTCGCGGCCGAGGGCGAGGCGAAGGATACAGGCGATCGAGGTATAGTGGTTGCCCGGCACGAAGATCACGTCGGCGTGCGCACGCCGTGCGGCGCGGATGGTGGGCACGAACATGCCCAGATAATCCTCTACACTGCCGACAACGACTTCCACGCCCTCGGGCAGTTCGCCCAGCAACGGGCCTTCGAGCGCGCCCGCAAACAGCGTCACGCGGCGGCCCTGGCGCACCCACTCGCCCATGTGGCGCAGTGCGGAGCGCTCGACTCCGCCGAGCGTAAAGCATTCGAAAAAAACGAAAATATGCCTCGCGCTCATGCTCGTCCTCGCGCCGCGTCTCCCCCGCGCGGCCTTGTCTAGCACGCTGACCCTTCCTTGGCGTGCACGCAAGTTATAGGCGCGTAACACATGGCCGCGCCCTTCCCCGCCGACGCCTGGATCGGGCGGCTGAGCCTCACCGATTTCCGGAGCTATGGTGCCGCCGAGATCGTCGCGGCCCCGGGGCCGGTCGTCATTACGGGGGCGAACGGGGCGGGGAAGACCAACATTCTCGAAGCGCTTTCCTTGCTTGCCCCCGGGCGCGGGCTGCGTGGCGCAGCGCTGAGCGAGATGGCGCGCGATTGCGGCGCGGGCGGCTGGGCGGTGGCGGCGCGGCTGGAAGGTGCGGGCGCGGCCGAGCTGGGCACGGGGACGGTAGCAAACGCGCCCGATCGGCGCGTGGCACGCGCCAATGGCGCGGGCGTGGCCGTGGGGGCGTTCGGCGAACGGCTGGCGCTTTCGTGGCTTACGCCCGCGATGGACCGGCTGCTCGCGGACAATGCCTCGGCGCGGCGGCGCTTTCTCGACCGGCTGACGCTCGCGCTGGTGCCCGATCATGGCCGCCACGCCACGCGCTATGAGGCCGCGATGCGCGAGCGCACCCGGCTGCTGACGGGCGAGCGGGCGGCGGAGCCGGCGTGGCTGGCGTCGCTCGAGCGCGCGATGGGGGAGCATGGCGCGGCGCTTGCAGCGGCGCGGGCGGATACTGTCGCGGCGCTCGGCCCGTGGCTCGATGCGACCGAGGCACCGTTTCCGGCGGCGCGGCTGGCGCTCGACGATGGCGGGATGGACCCGGCGGCGCTGGCGCACGAACTCGGGCGGCGACGCGCGCTTGATACCGCAGCCGGGCGCGCGACGTTCGGGCCGCACCGCGCCGAACTGACCGTGATCCATGTGCCGACCGGCCAGCCAGCGCCGCGCGCCTCGACCGGTGAGCAGAAGGCGCTGCTGATCGGCATCCTGCTCGCGCACGCGGCGCTGGTCGCGGCGCGGCGCGGCGTGCGGCCGCTCCTCCTGCTCGACGAGGTTGCAGCGCATCTCGATGCAGCACGGCGCGCGGCGCTGTTCGCGCGCCTGCCCGCGCTTGGGCAGGTGTGGGTGACAGGAACCGAGGCGGCGCTGTTCGACGGACTGTCGGCAGGAACGCGGCTGGAGGTGGCGGGGGGCGCGGTGCGGGCATTTTAATCCCCTCCCCTGCAAGCGGGAGGGGGGAAAATCGCTCGCGCACGCGCGCGCGCGTGCTTATATAGGAGCATGGGCGAGCGGCCCGGTCCCGCGCCCCCTCCCCTTCCCAAGGAACACCGATTTGGCCAGCCAGCCCGCTTACGATGAATCCTCGATCAAGGTCCTCCGCGGCCTCGATGCGGTGCGCAAGCGGCCGGGCATGTATATCGGCGATACCGAAGACGGCAGCGGCCTGCACCACATGATCTTCGAGGTGAGCGACAACGCGATCGACGAAGCGCTCGCGGGTTATTGCGATCTCGTGACGATCACGCTCAACGCCGACGGATCGGTGACGGTCACCGACAACGGCCGCGGCATCCCGACGGGCATCCATGCCGAGGAAGGCGTCAGCGCAGCCGAGGTCATCATGACCCAGCTGCACGCGGGCGGAAAGTTCGAGAACGCGCAGGACGATAACGCCTATAAGGTCAGCGGCGGTCTGCACGGCGTGGGCGTCAGCGTCGTAAATGCCCTGTCCGAATGGCTCGAGCTGCGCATCTGGCGGGACGGGGCCGAGCACGCGATGCGCTTCGAACATGGCGTGGCGGTTTCGCCGTTGAAGGCGGTCGGCCCGCAGGGGGATCGAACTGGCACGAGCGTGACGTTCCTCGCCAGCCCGGCAACCTTCAAAATCACCGACTATGATTTCGACGCGCTCGAGCGTCGCTACCGCGAACTCGCGTTCCTCAATTCGGGCGTGAGCATCAGCATCGTCGACGCACGCCATGCCGAGGAGCGCGACGTGGTGCTCTATTACGAGGGCGGCATCACCGCGTTCGTCAAGCACCTCGATCAATCGAAGACCGCGCTGATCCCCAACCCGATCACCGTGCAGGGCGGCGGCAATGGCGTCGCGGTCGAAGTCTCGATGGAGTGGAATGACAGCTATTACGAACAGGTGCTGTGCTTCACCAACAACATCCCCCAGCGCGATGGCGGCACGCATCTGGCGGCGTTCCGCAACGCACTCACGCGCACGCTGAACGGCTATGCCGAAAAATCCGGCGCGATGAAGAAGGAAAAGGTGAACATCACCGGCGAGGACATGCGCGAGGGGCTGACCGCGATCGTCTCGGTCAAGCTCGCGGACCCCAAATTCAGTTCGCAGACGAAGGACAAGCTGGTGTCCTCCGAGGTGCGCGCACCGCTCGAAGCGCTGATCTCGGAGAAGCTCGGCGAATGGCTGGAAGAAAATCCCGCCCCCGCCAAGACCATCGTCGCCAAGATCATCGACGCCGCCGCCGCGCGCGAGGCGGCGAAGAAGGCGCGCGAGCTAACGCGGCGCAAGGGCGCGCTCGATATCGCCAACCTGCCGGGCAAGCTCGCCGATTGCCAGGAGCGCGATCCCGCCAAGTCCGAACTGTTCCTCGTGGAGGGAGACAGCGCGGGCGGTTCGGCCAAGCAGGGGCGCAACCGCGAGTTCCAGGCCATCCTGCCGCTGCGCGGCAAAATCCTCAACGTCGAGCGCGCGCGCTTCGACCGGATGCTGGGTTCGAAAGAAATCGGCACGCTGATCATGGCGATGGGCACGGGCATCGGGCGCGAGGAGTTCAACCTCAGCAAGTTGCGCTACCACAAGATCGTCATCATGACTGACGCCGATGTCGATGGCGCCCATATCCGCACGCTGCTGCTGACCTTCTTCTATCGCCAGATGCGCGAATTGATCGAGGGCGGTTTCCTCTACATCGCACAGCCACCGCTCTACAAAGTCACCAAGGGACGCAGCGAAGTCTACCTCAAAGACAACGCCGCGATGGACGATTATCTGATCGAGGGCGGCCTCAAGGATCAGGTGCTCGAAGCCGCGTCGGGCGCGCGTTCGGGCGCGGACCTGCGCGCGCTCGTCGATCATGCGCGGCGCATGAAGCAGGTGATGGCGCATGTGCCGCATAAATATGATCATGCCATTGTGGAGGCGCTGGCGATGACGGGTGGCCTCGATCCCGCGCGGCTCGACGATCGCGCGCTGCGGTTCGAGGCGGCCTACAATCTCATCCAGCGCCTCAACCACGGCAATGAGGCGGAGGGCTGGGAAGCCGAAGTCGCAGCCGACGGCGGCTATCATCTGAGCCATCTGGTGCGCGGCGTCACCGATCATCACATCGTCGATCGCGCGCTGCTCGCGTCGGCGGAGGCGCGCAAGCTGCATGCGCTGGCGGGCGAGATGGCGGATGCCTATCGCGAACCTGCAACGCTCGACGGGACGGCGGTGGACACGCCGAGCCACCTTCTGGACGCAATCACGGCGATCGGGCGCAAAGGCTTGGCGGTCAGCCGCTACAAGGGGCTTGGCGAGATGAACGCCGAGCAGCTCTGGGAAACCACGCTCGATCCGTCCGCGCGCACGCTGCTGCGCGTCGATCCGGCGGACGCGACGCTGGCGGACGAAATGTTCACGCGGCTGATGGGCGACGTTGTCGAGCCACGTCGCGCATTCATCCAGGATAACGCGCTGAGCGTAGCCAATCTGGACGTCTGATCCGTTCCGGAGCGGACCCCGCCACCGCACTGCAGCATCGTCGCGCCGCGCTTGAAGTGTAGGGCCGGGCGTCGTCACCGCTTCTGTCGTCCCCGCGAACAGGAGCGCACTGCCGTTGCCCACGCCCAGACCTCCGATGCCGCGCAACGAGGCCGCGCGGCTGCGCACGCTGCGGTCCTACGACGTGCTCGATACGCCCCCCAAAGCCAGCCTCGATCTGCTGTGCCAGTTCGCGGCGCGCATGCTGGGTGCGCCGATTGCGCTGGTGAGCCTGGTGGACGAGCACCGGCAGTGGTTCAAGGCGAAGGTGGGCCTCGATGCAAGCGAGACGCCGCGCGATCTGGCGTTCTGCGCGCATGCGATCTGCGACGACGTGACGATGGTGGTGGAGGACGCGCGGCTTGATGTGCGCTTCGCTGAAAATCCGCTGGTCACCGCCGCGCCCGATATCCGCTTCTATGCGGGCGTGCCGCTCACGGTAGAAAATGGCGTGCGGCTGGGGACGTTGTGCGTGATCGACCGGGTGCCCCGCCGACTCACACCGGAGGAGAATGAGCAGCTCCGCCGGCTGGCCGAACTGGTGGTCGCAGATCTGAAGCGCGGGGTGCTCGAGAAGCAGCTTGCGGGGCAACTCGCCAAGACACGGCGCGCGGCGCAAGTGGCGCGCGAGCACATCCGCCGCTCGGACCAGGCAGCGCGGCTGAACGCGCTCGGCTGGTGGGAAGTCGATCTGGCGGCGGGCAAGGTCCACTGGAGCCGCCAGGTGCGGCGTCTCCACGGGGTTGGGCCGCGTTATGTGCCGACGCTCGAGCGCGCGATCGATTTCTATCCGCCCGAGGTGCGCAAACAGGTTGCGGCCGATGTCGAGGGCGCGCTCGTCCACGGCCGCCCGTTCCGCTTCGAGCTGCCGCTGATCCGTGCCGATGGCGCGCGCCGCTGGGTAAGCGTGGTCGGCGAACCCATACGGCGTGGCGGAGCGATCACGGGCGTCAGCGGGGCCATCCAGGACATCCACGAGGCCAAGGAGGCACTGCTCAAGGTCGAGCGGCTGGCACTGACCGATCCGATGACCGGGCTTTCGAACCGCGCAGACTTCAACGCGCGCCTCGCGGCGGCATGCCGCGATCATGCGCGACCGTTCGCGCTCGTGCTGGTCGACGTGGATCGCTTCAAGACAATCAACGATACGTTGGGGCACGATGCGGGCGACGCGGCGATTGTCGCGGTGGCGCGGCGACTGGGCTTCGGGGTGCGCGCGGGCGATACGCTCGCACGGTTGGGCGGAGACGAGTTCGCGGTGATCGCGCCGGGGGCGGCGGATGCGGGGACGCTTGGCGCACTGCTCGACCGGCTGGGGACGGGCGGCGGCGAGCCGTGGACCTATGCCGGGCGCACGCACATGCTGGGGCTGAGCCTCGGCGCGGCGATCGCCCCGGAGCACGGGCATACCCCGCTCGACCTCTACAAGGCGGCCGATCTGGCGCTTTATGCCGCCAAACAGGCGGGACGCGGCTGCTGGCGCGTCCATAATGCGCGCGGCGGACTGGCAATCGCGGCCTGAGCCTCAGCCGGAGACCGGCGTATCCAGCATCCCCCGCACGCGCGTTGCAAGTTCGCGCATGTTGAACGGCTTGCCCAGCAATGCCATGCCGGGATCAAGCATCCCGTTGTGGACGACCGCGTTGCGCGTGTAGCCGGTGGTGAACAGCACGCGCAGGCCCGGGCGCAGTTCGCGCGCGCGGTCGGCGAGTTCGCGGCCGTTGATGCCGGGCATCACGATATCAGTAAACAGCAGATCGATGCGCGGCTGGATGCGGAGCTGTTCGAGCGCCTGCTCGCCATCGTTCGCCTGCACCACGGTATAGCCCAGCTCGCGCAGCGTATCGACCGTCAGATGCCGCACGCGCTGCTCGTCCTCGACCACAAGGACGATCTCGTCGCCGCGCGCGCGGGGGATTTCGGTGCCCGGCGCAGCGCGCGCGCCCTCTTCGGCATCCGCACCGAACCAGCGCGACAAATAGAGTTTGACGGTGGTGCCGACGCCTTCTTCGGAATAAATTTTAACGTGTCCGCCCGACTGTTTGACGAAGCCGAACACTTGGCTCAGCCCAAGGCCGGTCCCTTTGCCGACCTGCTTGGTAGTGAAGAACGGATCGAACGCACGGGCGATCACATCCGGCGGCATGCCGCTGCCGGTATCGGTGACGCAGATCACTACATATTGGCCCGACTTCACATCGGCGTGGCCGCGCGCATATTCGTCGTCGAGGTGCGTGTTCGCGGTTTCGAGCGTGATCTTGCCCGTCTCGGGCATCGCATCGCGCGCGTTGACGGCGAGGTTCAGAATCGCATTTTCGAGCTGGCTCCGGTCCACATGCGCGCGCCACAGCCCACCCGCGAGCACGGTTTCCAGCCGGATCTGCTCGCCGATGGTGCGGCGGATCAGCTCGCTCGTTTCGCCGACCAGCTTGTTGATATCGGTCGGCTCGGGCGCGAGCGGCTGCTGGCGCGAGAAGGCGAGCAGCCGCGCGGTCAGTTGCGCGGCGCGCTTTGCCCCTTCCTCGGCGTTGTCGATGTAGGTGCGCGCGCGAACCGGATCGGTATCGAGGCGATGGCGCGCCATATCGAGGCTGCCGATCACGATCGCGAGCATGTTGTTGAAATCATGCGCGATGCCGCCGGTCAGCTGGCCGATCGATTCCATCTTCTGCATCTGGCGCACCTGGTCCTCGGCCGCCTCGCGCGTTTGCGCTTCGCCGATCAGCCGCGCGTTGGCGGTGCGCAGTTCGGCGGTGCGTGCGGCGACGCGCGCCTCCAGCGTCTCGCGCATCCCCGCTTCGACGCGCGCGCGCGCTGTGGCGTCACGCGAGCGATTCATTGAAACGAACGCGGTCAGCCCCGCGAGGACCACCATCGCGGTCAACGCGGCGCCGATCGACGCGAGGAGAAAGTTGATCCGGTCGGCGCGTTGGTCGATCGCGTTGGCAGCCGCGCGCCGCTGGGCGAGCAAACGCTCCTCTTCGCCGCGCACAAGCGCGAGTCGCGCGGCAATCGCCGCCATTGCGGTGCGACCCGGCGCGTAGCCAATATTTTTGATCACGCCCAGACTGTTCGCCAGTCCCGCATGCTCGCGCAGCAACTTGAGCCGTGCGTTCACCAAAGGCGCGAGCACGGCCACATTGGCCCGCTGCCGGGGGTTGTCCGCCGTAAGCGATTGCAACCGGGCGAAGCTGGCCCCGACACCGCGCATCTGGACTTTCATCTCGTCGAAGAAGGGCGTGTCGGTGCTGAGCAGGAAGCCGCGCTGGTCCGATTCCGAAGCGCGGATCGCGGCATCGAGGCGCTCGGTCTCGATCAGGACGACGAAGGTGCGCCGTTCGAGCGCGAGCGCGGCATCGCGTTCGGTGGCCGCGCGCGATCCCCGCAGCGCGAGCGCGCTCACCAGTGCCACGAACGCAAGCACGGCGAGGATGGCCACGGTGCGCACCACGGGCGACATGCGATCGGTCAACGCCATCGTGTGAACGCTTAGCTGCGCGCGCGTATCGTGCAAGCGCCCGCTTGGGGGTGGGCGCGTCTGCGGTTACATCGACGGGCGAAAGCGGGAGACAAAGCGCGTGAACAACGGCTTCGATTTCAATCGTCCTACGATCGTCGCGCTGCTGCATCTGGCCGGCGCAATCTCGGGCGGCGCGTTCGGTATCGTGGCGGTGATACTCGGCTATGTCTGGCGCGACGCGCCCGATTCGCCCGGCTGGCAGCGCAGCCACGAACGCTACCACATCCGCACCTTCTGGTATTCGATCCTGTTCAGCCTATTGGGATGGCTGACGATTATCATTGGAATCGGGTTCCTGATCCTCGCGCTGATCGGGATTGCCGTCGCCGTGCGCTCGATTCTCGCGCTGCTTGCCGCGCAGAAGCACAAACCAATTCCCAACCCGGAGGCGCTGCTCTGGTAAGCCAATATCGTATGCGCGCAGAGTTCGGCTTGACGTGGCGGCGCTGGCTGCATCATTGCTGCACCGCACCAATGGAGCCTCCGATGACCGATTTCGCCACCTTCGTCCCCGCCCCGCACGGCCGCTTCGACGAGATCGAACGGCCCTACGATGCCGCGACGGTGATGCAGCTACGCGGTTCGATCACGATCGAGCACACGCTCGCGCGGCGCGGCGCGGAAAAGCTCTGGGCGCTGCTGCACAGCGAGGATTATGTCCACGCGCTCGGCGCGGTCACGGGCAACCAGGCGATGCAGATGGTGCGCGCCGGACTGAAGGCGATCTATCTCAGCGGCTGGCAGGTCGCCGCCGACGCGAACACCGCATCCGCCATGTATCCCGATCAATCGCTGTATCCGGCCAACGCAGGCCCCGAGCTGTGCCGCCGCATCAACCGCACACTGCAACGCGCCGACCAGATCGAGCACTCCGAAGGCGGAGCGAAGCGCGACTGGTTCGCGCCCATCGTCGCGGATGCCGAAGCCGGTTTCGGCGGGCCGCTCAACTGCTTTGAAATCATGAAAGCCTATATCGAGGCAGGCGCGGCGGGCGTGCATTACGAGGATCAGCTCGCCAGCGAGAAGAAGTGCGGCCATTTGGGCGGCAAGGTTCTGATCCCCACGCAGGCGCACATCCGCAACCTCGATGCCGCGCGCCTCGCCGCGGACGTGATGGGTGTGCCGACCGTCATCTGCGCGCGCACCGATGCCGAGAGTGCGATGCTGATGACGAGCGACATCGATGCGCGCGATCACCAGTTCCTGACCGGGGAGCGCACGCCCGAGGGCTTCTTCCGCCTCAAGCCCGGCACGGGCGTGGATCACTGCATCGCGCGCGGCCTCGCCTTCGCACCGCATGCGGACCTGCTGTGGTGGGAGACGAGCAAGCCCAATCTGGACGACGCGCGCCGCTTCGCCGAGGCGATCCGCGCGAAATACCCAAACAAGCTGCTGGCCTACAATTGCTCGCCCAGCTTCAACTGGGAAAAGAACCTCGATAAGCCGACGATCGCGCGCTATCAACGCGAGCTGGGTGCGATGGGCTACAAGTTCCAGTTCGTCACGCTCGCAGGCTTCCACCAGCTCAACTACGGCATGTTCCAGTTGGCGAGCGGCTACCGCGACCGTGGCATGGCAGCCTACAGCGAGCTTCAGCAGGCCGAGTTCGCTGCCGAGCCGCTCGGCTACACCGCCACCCGCCACCAGCGCGAGGTGGGCACGGGATATTTCGATCTGATCGCCGAGGCGGTTGCGGGCGGCCAGTCCTCGACGACGGCGCTGGGCGCGAGCACCGAGGCGGCGCAGTTCGGCATAGCAGCCGAGTAGGCGCGGCCGGTTGCGGCGAGCGGGTCGACATCCGGACGGACCGGTCGCCGCAACCGCTCAGGGCTTGTCGACAACCACGCGAAGGTAAGTGGCCGGAATTACGGTGGTTGCAGGACCGCCCTGGTTCTGGGCGGTGAAGAGCGCCAGAAGTTCCGCGTGAAGCGCGTCGGCGCGACCCGTTGTGGCCGCCGCAGCAAACGCATTCATCGTCGGTCCGTAATATTGCTCGAAGATATCCAGCAATCCGGCAGGCGGCCCGGAATGCCGGAACACGCAGGTCGCGGGTTGGCACGCAATCTTCTCATGCGGAATGCCGGCGGCTCCGAACCGTTCCTGCACGTTTTCTGCGATCCCCCATGTTACCGGGCTGATGAACCCTTCGGGCGGCGGCGGCGTATAGGACGCACTGATTTTCAGCACCTGCGCGACCAGCGTCGGATCGCCCGGGATCCAGTTGCCCATCACGATACGGCCGCCCGGACGCGTAACGCGCACCATCTCGCGCGCGACGTCCATGGGGCGAGGAGCAAACATCGCGCCGAACATGCTGACGACGAGATCGAAGCGTGCATCCTCGATGCCCTGAAGATCGGAGGCATCGCCCTCCTGAAACCGGACGTTCGTCAGACCCGCCTGCCGCGCGCGGGCGTTCCCCGCTGCGACGAGATTTGCAGCGATATCGACGCCGAGGACATTGGCTCCAAGATGCGCCGCCGGAAGCGCGGTCGTCCCATCGCCGCAGCCGAGATCGAGGACGTCCATGCTCTTCTCGATCCCGAGTCCCGCTACGAACGCCTCGCCACTTTCGCGTATCGTTTCGGCGATACGGGTGAAATCACCCTTTTCCCAAAGCGCCTTGTTCGGGTTCATGCGTCCGCTCCCTCTGCTGCCGAACGGATACTATAAAAACAGGTTATCGGCTATGCTTCGGCATCGCTCGCGCGCTGCGGCCACCGCGCCACTGCGAGCGACCCCAGCACCAGTGCCGCCCCCGCCAAATCCACCGCGCCCATCGCTTCGCCATACCACGCCCAGCCGATCGCAGCCGCGATCACAGGCTGGATAAGCAGCCCCAGTCCGCTCACCCCGGGTTCGAGGTGGCCGACCGCGTAGACCACCAGCCCCTGCCCCAGCACCTGGCTCATCAGCGCGAGCGCGATCAGCGGCGTCCAGTCGGCCGGCACCAGCGCGCCGCCGAACATGGGCAGAAAGGGCGCGAGCGCGAACACCCCCGCAACCGTCGCCACCGCAAGCACGGGCCACGCGCCCACCCGGCCCCGCACCCGGTCGATCACCGCCAGATAGACGGTGTAGAAGATCGCCGCGAGGATGCACAGCAGATCGCCCGCGAAATGCGCCGCCGAAAGCTCGAAGGAGCGGCCGAGCAACAGCGCCACGCCCACCCCCGCCGATGCCATCGCCAGCGCGAACCTGGGGCGCGGCCATGCGCGGATCAGGACGAAGCCGTAAGCCGCGAAGAAGAAGCTCGATACATTGCCGAACAACACCGCGTTGGCGAGCGTGGTGCGCACGATCCCCAGATGCCACGCGGCCAGATCGGCGGCGAACATCACCCCCGCGAACACCAGCAGGCCCCAGCCCTTGCCGCCCCGCGGCCGCGGCTGGCGCGAAAGCAGCGCGATGGCGATCAGCACCGGTGCCGCGAGCGCCATGCGCCAGAAGGCGGATGCAATGGGCGTCACGCCCGCCGCGCGCACGAACACCGGCCCCACCGCGAGCGCGGCCGCACCCAGCAACAGCGCGGGAAAGGCGAGCGGCGCGGAAACGGCCCGGAGCGTGATTGGCGGCGCTGGGCCGGGTGTCGCCACGCGGCGCTCCACAAGCTAGATCGGCGGGATGAAGGACGATCCCGCACGCGAAGACCGGCTCGCGGCTGCTTTGCGCGCCAACCTCGCCCGGCGCAAGGCGCGCGCGCGCGAGGCGGACGCCCCCGGGACCGTGACGATGCCGCCCCCGCGCGCGAAAGAAGACCGCGAAAGTTGAAACGCCGGAGGGGCGGCGGGCGCGTCGGCCCGGTCAGGGCTTGAACCATCCTGGTTGCATCGCGCCCGGCCCGGCCCCCTCCGCCCTTCGGACACCTCCCCCGTGAACGGGGGAGCACGAGGCTTGTCCTCCCCTGCGAAGCGGGGGAGGTAGCGGAGAAGCCGACGGAGGGGGCGGGGCCGGGTGCCAACCGACGGGGTGAATTATACTCTAGTTTGCAGCCAGCGCCTTCGTCACCGCCGCGGTCACCTGTGGGCTATTGGGGGTGACCGCACT
>Ga0123338_10003333_pt1 | contig 14507 bp, 11 predicted proteins | sample grotaG_FD_89793 | JGI IMG/M metagenome (GOLD analysis project Ga0123338, IMG submission 89793) | Glacier valley bacterial and archeal communities from Borup Fiord, Nunavut, Canada, to study Microbial Dark Matter (Phase II) -... | ecosystem: Environmental > Aquatic > Freshwater > Ice > Glacier ... | reverse complement strand
CCTTTATTAGTAGGTTGCAAATCCCTTATCTCGCGGCGGATCACCGGGGTGTAGATATTTGTATCGTAGTCTTTAAAATGAAACCCGTAATGCTCCGTTGCAGGTGCATAGTATTTAAGAATCGCTTTGCCTGCAAGGTCTGTATGTTTTGGCTGAGGCGCGTGCTTGTTTAATACAGCGCCCTGGTGACTTAAAGCAACACATTGCTTGTTGTTGATATAACAGGCCCATGCTGATACAGGTTCAAAATCATTAATAATCAAATCATAACTTTCTATCGGTATACTATTGATCTCAGATAATAACCTGCGGATATTACTCTTCTTATATGTCTTCATAAGGTCTACCCCACCCTTTGTGCCAAAAGTAAAACCCAGTCCTTTAAACTTGTACCTTACGGGATAAGGAAGGTTGATATCAGCCTGCTCTCCACTTACCAGTAAATCAAGGTCCCCATATTTTTGTAATAGCGGTATAATATCTCTCGCCCGGCTGAGATGCCCATTCCCGGTACCCTGGATAGCATACAGTATTTTCATGTTCTCATTAAATTAAATTCCTGTAAGAGTTTGGCAAATAACTGGTTGTTGCTAAGTTCTGTATCTTCTTTCTTTTCCGCGGTTGTATCAGGGGAGGATATGTCTTCGGCAAAGCGGTAGATACGCCATTCCCCATCGGTATATTCCAGCGCACTTAGGTTCTCTATCCAGTCGCCGGAGTTTAAATAGGTGATAGTGCCTTTAGCGGTAGTAATTTGTTTTATTTCCGGATGATGTATGTGACCACAAACAACATAATCGTACTGATTCATGATACCTATGTCGGCGCTTGTCTGTTCAAAATTATTTATAAACTTCACTGCCGACTTAACGCTGTTCTTAATTTTTTTGGAGAGTGATAATTTTCCTTTATTAAAAACTTTTTCAGAGATGAAGTTGGCTACGCTATTGATTAATATTAACAGGTTGTAACCAACGGCACCGAGTTTGGCCATCCACTTTGAATGTTGCATGGTGACATCAAAAATATCTCCATGAAATATCCAGGCTTTTTTATTGTCTGGCAACTCCAGTACAAGTTTATTTACGATGCTGAAACAATTGATTTTAAAGCCAGCGAACCTGCGAAGCATTTCATCATGATTGCCTGGGATATAATATGTTTTCTTTCCTTTGCCGATCCAGTCCAATAGCTGGCGTATAACTTTCATGTGGCTCCTGGGCCAGTAACGTTTGCTGAATTGCCAGATGTCGATGATATCGCCATTCAGTACAATGACCTTAGGTTTTATACTTTTTAGATATACAAGCAGCTCCCTGGCTCTGCAGCCATAGGTACCGAGGTGAATATCTGAAAGGATCAGAATATCCACTTTACGTTTTTTTACACTCATGATTGAACTTTATGGTCTCCGAGTGGCAAGTAAAGATCTTTTAAAAAGAAAAGGAGGATTTTTGAAAGAAGGTTAACACGTAGTTTGCTGATTTTTTTCATAGATAAGGGTTTGTTGAAATCATTACCGATCTCAAAAGGATATTTTAATTCGATCACATAAAGTTCACTCCTCAATGTGATTAAATTCTTACCTTATCATTACAAATTTGTTAAATGAGCCAGCTATCTGCGTGGTTGCTTACATTTAATTTTAGATCAGGTCAGCATACTCAGTCATACTTTAATTTAAAACTTTTGAAATCATGAAATCTGCACTTATCATTTTTAACGGTTTAAAATTTCCTTACTACGTTGTGGAATATGCCCTGGCTCAAATTAAACAACAAAACGCATCCCTGCATAACTTGTTTTTAAAAGCAACAAAAGAAATCTCTGAGAACTATGGCTTTCCCAGTGACCTGCAAGTGGCGGAAGAGATAACCAATAGAGAAGACGCCCAAAAAGATGACATGAATATTATCAATGACCATATAAAACTTGTGACTGACATGGCCAGATCCGAAGGCGTTGCCTGCACCAACAAAATAATAACAGACTGCTCGCTCCATGAAGTACTGAAATTACTTAACAGTTTTGACAGCGTATATATAGATGCAGGCTTTGACAGTGAAAGCACTTCGATGCTTGCTAATAATAAATTTAAATTATCCGAACTTATAGCGCGCGCAACTGTGCCGGTTATAGTAGTAGCTGAAGATAGAAGTGTTAGTTAATTTAGAATGTTGTCAATAATCGATTGACTATTAAACTTTCAGCAATCAGAGAAAAATAATCAAATAAGGATTTTCCTGATAGCTCACAGCTGTTAGCTGACGGCTGATAGCAATATTACTACCTCATTTTATTAATACAGGGTTAGCCCTTATGTATTTGTTACCCTGGAAACTTATAACATAATCAGACTTAAAATGCGTGCTTTTCAAATAATAATCAGTTGTTATAATTTGTGCGCCGGACTTGCAAGCTGCTTCAAAAGATGACCTGTCATTATCACGGGCTTCTCTGGTATCCGAATCAGCACGCGTACGCACGATATATCCTTTGTTCACCATTGATGTTATAGAGTCATTTTTTGCATTGTTAAGAATCATGAAGGCGGCTTCGGGTGATCCCAGTTTGCTGTTAGTAAATAAAACACGTTTACTCAAAGAGGGGTGACCTTTTACATACGTCACGATTTTTTCTCCTGTCTCATCTAATATAAAAACAAACTTACCTTTTACATTTTTTATCAATGGCCAATTATGATGGAGCACTGCATCTTCCAGTGTTGAAAATTTTCCTCTCACCATATCGGGTGTAATTAAATGCTGAAGTCCAAGAACAGCAATTATTTCCTGGTCCAGTGAATCATAAGTGGAAGCGGTAAATTTTTGGGGCGCTGTAAATCCTTGTCTTCCTAATCCTTCTTCTTTGGCATTCATCGTTATAATAACCGGATAATGATCAGGGTGTTTTTCCGACCAGTCTTTTAATTCCTTTAAGCACATCTTAAATGTTAAGCAGCTGCTTCTAAAATCTATGTCGGGGATATGAAAGACTTTGAAGCCGGCTTCTTTCATTACATAGGCAGTATCGAAAGATGGCTGCCCCTTCACAATCGCAAGACCCAGCGGGTGGCTGTATTTGCCACCGGTGGGATCAGCATAAACATCTATTTCAAGATTGAGCAATCCCATATCCAACTGCTGGGATAACGGTATATGATCATAATCGATTTTGCTCATAGAAGCGGAGTCTCTCTTACTTAAAAATGAGAAGAGCGCCGGATCAATCGCTTGTTTATAACTGTTATGCGAACCGATTAACTGGATCTCGTTAAGCCTTAACTTCTCAAAATCATTGTCTGCGTTTAAAAGAAGTTTAAGAACAAGTAAATAAGCCAACATATATTTCATACGCGCTACATATTTAAATTTGCAGGCTCAATATTTTGAGCCATTGTGAGTTTTGAAGATGACTTAAATAATTTTTCAATAAGTTACAATCTGGTGTCTCGTCAATCATCAGATGTCTTTAAATATCTGCTATCAGTATTTCAGTATTTTAATATTTCATAGACTTTCCTCCCCATAGCTGACGGCTGACGGCTGAAAGCTGATAGCTGATAGCTGATAGCTGATAGCAAATACATCAATGGTAACCAAACATCATTTTCAATACCCTGGGTTTTGAACCAGGTTCTTATTAAGTTTTAATTCCGTGGAAGGGATAGGATACAATCTTCTTGTAATATCTGTATTCATTTTTAACACATCATTTGGCAAAGGATATTCTTTTTCAAACTGGCCAAAGCGGATGAGATCGTTTCTGCGCCAGGCTTCCCAGGAAAATTCACGGGCACGTTCATCAAGCAGTCCTGCTAAATTTACTCCTGAAGCTAAAGGCGCTCCTGCTCTGGCGCGTATCCTGTTGATAAGAATATCCGGCGATTGTGCTTCTCCGTTAATAATAGTCGGAGCTGCCCCGCGAAGGATCGCTTCCGCCTTCATAAGCATAACATCAGCCAGCCGAAAAACCGGCACATCATTGCCATTTAACCGGGTGGCCTGGATGATATTGATATCAGGATAATATTTCATCGAACGCACACCCTCTGATTGCGAAGCGATCGTGTTTCCAAGATCCATTGGCTTCGGTGGCACCAGTACCAGGTTAGGTGTAATTTCAACCTGCGTTGTAGTGCCCGGATAAAAAACAGGCTTGGTGCTATCAGGCATCTTATTGGCATCGGGTGCAAATTGTTTACCGGAAAGCCAGGTAGTGTTGCGGATATCACCCTTCAGGTTAAAGCGGTTATAAAATTCAGGTGTTGTACTCATGGCTATGCTCAGTCCTACGTTGAAACCATAAGCCTGCACCAGGTAATAAAAGAAACCAAACCGTGTAAACTGATTACCGGGTATCTGCTGATCATAAGGTATGGCAAATATTGTTTCATTAATTTGCGGACCATTGTTCGGGGCAAAAATATCCGTGTATTTTGCATCGAGGCTATAATTATTTTTAGATAAAATACTGTCCGCCATAGTAACAACTTCATTGAAGCGCGGCTTGCCAAAGTATATATCCGAGTTGAGGTACATTTTTTCGAGCAGTGCGAAAACCATTGCTTTTGTAGGCCTGCCATAGTACAAAGGATTGTTAGGAGTAAGCTTAACCGGCAGTTGTTGTACGATGGCTTTAAGCTCATTTTCAATGAAGTCAAACACTTTTGCCCGGGGTTGAGTAGCGGGCAATACTGCCACAGGAAAGGTATCTATGATAGGAACGTTTCCATAAAGATCCATCATAAAAAAATAATACAATGCGCGCATTGCCCTGATCTCGGCAATGGTTGAAATCTTGCCTGCCGCGCTTGCTGCTGATGCGTTTGTAAGATTGATCAGGCGGTTACAATTATTTATACCGCCAAATCCCCATTGCCATATACCGATTACATTAGGATGGTCGAAAGTCCAGGTATGATAATGCAGCTGCCTGTATTGACCGCCATCGTCAAAGTTGCCATCTCTTGCAGGTAATATAGCTTCATCAGTTGACAGCTCCTGCATGCGCCAGTAAGGCACAGCATAGTTTGACGAGAGGTTTGAATACATTGTTCCCAGCAGCGCCGAGTAATCCGCATCTGTAACGGGAAAGTTGGTAGCAACATATTGCGAATCAACTTTTACATCCAGCTTTGTGCAGGAAGCCGCCACTATCATCGTTGTTATCAAACACAGTAATAAGATTTTATTTTTCATGTCAGTGATCTTTATAAATTAAAAGGATGCATTTACACCAAGGATGAAGGTGCGTGTTTTAGGATAAAAATTATTATTATCTATTCCCGGTGTTAACCCGCCAATATTAATTTCAGGGTCAATGCCTTTGTATTTTGTTATTACAAAAACATTGCTTGCGGTGAGGTATAACCGGATCGTTTTAACAGACTTCGTAACAGCTTTAAGGGTATAACCTAACGTAGCATTATCCAGCCTGAGATATGAGCCGCTTTCAAGGAAACGGTCCGATACCAGGTAACCGTTTATGTCTTTAAAAGATTCTCCCAATGTATACCTCGGTATATTTTGAATTTTTGAATCTGTAGGATTGTTTAGAGATGCTAAGGTAACATTCAAAATCTTATTACCCGTTACACCGCGGAATAAAAAATTTAGGTTGAAACTTTTATAACTTAAACTGTTGTTCCAGCCATACACCAGGCTTGGCTGAGCATTGCCATAAATGCGCGCATCCGTAGTAAGCGGTTGTGTTGCGGTAGTTGATCCGTCTGCTTTTTGATAAGTACTTACACCGTTAGCATCTTTTCCTAAATAATGCCACAAGTAAAAAGTACCTAACGGATCACCGGGCTGTACTACCTGGCTATAGTTGCCTGACTGTCCTTTACCACCCACCTGTGCGGTAGGTATAGAAGGTAAAGTAAACTGGTCGTTTGATAAAGTTTCCACAACATTTTTGTTATGAGCGATATTGACGGAAGAGTTCCAGTTAAAGTTTTTAGTTTTAACAGGTACCGCGTTTAAAACAAATTCAACACCTGTATTTTTTATCCTTCCAACATTAGCTGTGTAGATGGGTAAAAAATATTGCGTAGTAGAAACAGGGTATTGATCATAGATAAGATCGGAAGTTTTTTTGATATAGTAATCGACAGAGCCACTTAACCTGTCTTTAAATAAACCAAAATCCAAACCAATATTAACGGTAGAGGTACTCTCCCATTTTAGATCCGGGTTATTACTTCTTACTGGTCCGATAGCATTGGTGATATTACCATTGAACAAAAATTTATTATTTCCCTGGGGCGTGCCATATACTAACAGGGACGAGAAAGCATCAAAGCCTAAACTGTTACCCGATACACCATAACCGGCTCTTAATTTCAGATCACTAAAAGCCGTTGCATGCTGCATAAATTTTTCGCTGGTAATTTTCCACCCTGCCGACACAGCAGGAAAATAACCCCAGCGATTGTTTACACCGAATGCCGATGAACCATCATTTCGTAAGGACGCTTGTAATAAATATTTCGAATTGTACTGGTATTGAACACGGCCGTAATAAGATATTAATCTTAACGTGGAGATTGGATTGTTATCGAAAGCTATCTGGGCTACTGATGATGGATTGGATAAGAATAGATTGTTATACGTTAGGTTATCATTAGAGAAACGCTGACTCTGCACACCGAAGCCGTCGTTGTTACGATTTTGCTGGTATGAGTAACCAGCTAACAATTTTATGCTATGATCACCAAACAACCGGTCATAATTAAAATAGGATTCTATTACATCATTTTTATTTAAGAAGGAACTTCTGTGTGCTACACCGCCCAGGTTAACAGCGAGGCCTGATGCGCTGTTCAGGTAACTGTTATATTCGTTCTGATCTTTTTGCAGGGAGGCGGAGAAAGTATATTTCAATCCTTTAAAAATATCAACCTGGGCGATACCGTTAATGAGGATGATATTATCTGCAATCTTTATGGAGTTGTTATCTATTAAAGAAAGCGGATTCAGTGGCCCGCTACCGGTTCTGGTAAAATTTTCTTTATAGGTACCATCTGTATTAAACGGACTAACCGTTGGAAGATAGAAGAGCATTCCTGGCAATATAGTTGACTGGAATACATCTGAAATAGTTGAATTGCTGTTAGTAATCGACAATCCTAATTTCAACCTGTCATCAAAGAAGCGTTGATTGATATATCCCTTAAAAATGGTTCGTTGCAACTCGCTGTTCTTTAAAATACCTTCCGATTTAAGGTAGTTGAAACTTACGCCGTAATCTGAAGTTGCCGTTGCGCCACCGTACGAAATGTTATGATTCTGAGATGTGCCTTTTCTTTCAACCAGGTTCTGCCAGTCGGTATTTGAACCGTCGTCATTAGCCGGACTTATCAGGGTCTGTCCATTGTCTTTAAGGTATTTGCGAAGTTCATCACCACTAAGCATATCAATCTTTTTTGATACGGTTTCTATTCCTGCATAACCGCTGTAAGACAACCTGGTCTGACCGATTTTTGCTTTTCTTGTAGTAATGATGATGACCCCGTTTGCAGCCCTTGAACCATATATAGCAGTGGAAGCGGCATCTTTCAACACGTCGATGCTTTCAATATCTGCAGGAGCGAGCAGATCGATAGAAGCGCCTGGCACACCATCTATTACATAAAAAGGTTGCTGCGCGCCACCAACCCTTAATGTAGACGGGCCTCTTAAAATTACTGCCGGTTGCTGATTCGGATCGCCGCTTTTTGTAACATTTAAACCGGCTACCTTGCCTTGTAAAAGTTCCGCCGGTGTAGTGATAACACCCTGGTTGAAATCTTCTGACTTGATAGAAGTGATGGAACCCGTTACATCGCGTTTACTGGAAGTGCCATAACCGATTACTACAATATCTTTCAACTGCCTTGCCTCGGTAGACAGTGTGATATTTAGGGTAGCACTTTTACCAGCAGTAATCTCCCTGGCACTATAGCCAACGGAACTGAAACTAATCAGGTCATTAGCACCGCTAACCTCGATGGAAAAATTACCTTCCGCATTTGTCAGGGTATTTTTGCCGGAGCTTTTAGCACTAACAGATACACCCTGAAGCGGTGATTTATTTTCATCAGTAACTTTACCCCTGACTGTTTTCACCTCCTGTTGAAATGCAAACGAAGTGGCTGAACAGAATAAGATAATACTGCATATTATTATCAACCTGAAATAGAAATGCCTGTAGCCGCACAACCTTAAACCGACTTTGTAAATACGCTCCATAAAATAGTTTTATTTAATCGTGAATTATTGAACAAGTGATGCTGATATTGCCAGGACTGAATTTTCCGCAAAGAAAATGTATTAATGAAATTCAAATAAATATCTGCTGATTAGTAATAATTAGTTAATGTTCGTGTATGTGGTGTTGTGTCAACGATGAAATGATTTTAGATTGCTATCAGCTATCAGCCATCAGCTATCAACCATCAGCTATCAGAAGACTACGTGAAGCAGGCTCCCCTTCATTTTTCCAAGAGGGGATGTTGCGGAAAGGTGCGAAACACCTGACGCAACGACGGTGCCTGCCACACTATTACTAGTCACTAACTTGCATACCATGCACTGCTACACAACCAAGGTAATCAGTCACAGCGTATAACCACCCCCCGTTCATAAACGTGCTTCGCATCGTTTTCGAACGCCCCCTCCCAAAAAAAGACGGGAACATATTTCACGCATTCCAATATCTCAATTAAGGTTGATGTAAAAACGAAAGGAGTCAGCATTCACCAATTAAGTTAATTCTTTTAGTCTGTTAATTATAATTCGGGCAACATTATTATATTAATTGAACAATTTAATATTGAATGTAATTCATTTTATAATGTCACAATTAAATACTGATAGTTACCAGAATCAGTTTGCATTAAGAAGCTCTAACCCTGCGGACTTTAACCCGATGTTTACCTTACTGATCTCTGTGTTTCTTATTTTTATCCAGGAGTTCCAGGTCTTGGTAAAAGCTTGCTGTGCTTCATTAAAAGCGCTTAAAACCTGGGTGGTTGGTGGCATGTCTGTCTCTTCCAGGATGTCGAACAAACCTGAGAAGCTTTGTTCGAGTCTCTTAAAGCCGGCTTGCGGGTTGCCATCACTTGTGTTTTCGAGGGCTGCCAGCTTTTGATCGAGTGCTTTAAGAGGGGCTGCAACAGTATCCTTAGTGGTAGCCGTTAGTGTTTTTATTTGCAGTCTCAATCTGTTAGTTTCCAGCAAAGCCTGCATAATCTGGCGGCGGTTGTTGTAACAGCGTAAGGAAATATCATGTTGTTGTTGAAGAGACAGCAGCGACGTTTTTATGCGCGGATCCATTTTAACTGTAATCGTTTGCGTGTAGGTCTCTCCGTTAGCCTTTAATTTTACCTGGTAGATTCCTGGTGCTGCCCATGGGGAAGTGGACTTGGGAGCGGTGTTCGCGTATGTTGCAGCAATAGGATATGAAGGAGGAAGGTTCAGCGGCTGGTGGTGAAGATCCCATATGAACCTGTGTGCCCCCTGTTCACCGGAAAGTACCTGTTGAGGACGGACCCAGTATAAGGGAATATTTACATCCGGAATGGTGTACAGCGTATCGTTGCTGCTAAAGTGACGCACAACATTTCCTTTCGAATCGAAAATATCAATTGTTGCTTCACCGGAAATTTTTTTGGCAAGATAGTAATCCAGTATCGCGCCATCAGGAGGATTTTCTCCACCGGGTTCTTCAGGTGGCATCGGGGTATCAGTGTTCATATTCCACCTCACCCTATAAGTTAAAGGCGGTGCAAATAAAACGACAGGTTTTAAAATTACAGCGGCAGACAACTGTCGCAACGTTTTAATATTGTCAAGTATCCAGAACGAACGTCCATGAGTAGCCGCTATAAGGTCGTCGTCTTTGATTACAATATCGCGGATAGAAGTAGCGGGCATGTTTAAGCGCAGTGCCTGCCAGTGATCTCCATCATCGAAGGATACATACACAGCTGTTTCAGAGCCGGCGAATAACAAGCCCTTTTTAAACGGGTCTTCCCTGACGGCGTTTACCGGGTCATTGGGTAAGCCTGTTACAATTTCTTTCCAGCTGGTACCGCCGTCATGGGTACGGTAGATATGCGGATGCATATCATCAAGCCTTATCCTGTTTACGGCCGCATAAGCGGTGAGGTCATCAAAATGTCCCGCTTCAAGCAGCGAGATTTTACTCCAGGCAGTGATAGCCGCAGGAGTTATATTTTTCCAGGATTTTCCGCTATTTCTTGTCAGCTGAATCAGGCCGTCATCTGTGCCTGCCCATATTGTGCCAGTGTCTTTAAAAGAAGGGGCGATGGTATAGATAACGCCACGGCGCGGCATGTTCTTCATCTCTTCCGTCCGGAATATACCTACGTTTCCAGGGACTTCCCACGATGGCCTGGAAAGATCAGGACTGATAGTACGCCAGGAATTGCCGCCATCGCGGGTTTTAAATAATATATTGCCCGCAAAATAAAGCGCCTTGGGATCTACTGGTGAAAACAATACAGGCGCTGTCCGCAAAAAACGAACTTTACCGGAACGCAAGGCTTCCGGCGCAACATTCTGAACCTGCCCGGTGCGCTTATCGAATTTTGTAATCTTACCACCGTAAATAATATTCGCATCAAGTGGATCAGCGGCTATATAACCATATTCTTCCGCTCCCACCGGGTGCCAGTCGCGCAATGTGATTTCCCCATCATTCCCCCTGCTGGAGATGCCTACCGAACCACTCTCCTGCTGCCCGCCATAAACGTTGTAAGGAAATGCATTGTCAGTGCTTACATGATAAAATTGCGCCGTAGGCTGGTTGTACCAGGAACTCCAGGTAACCCCACCGTTGACAGTGATGATAGCGCCCTGGTCACTTGCGAGCAGAATAATGTTACGATCGTTGGGGTTGATCCACAGCCGGTGATAATCATCTCCACCCGGCGCTCCTTTGAATGCCTGCCAGGTTACACCACCATCCACCGATTTCCAGGTAACTACATTGGCGCTGTACACTATGTCCGCGTTTACTGGATCTGATTTCACTTCCGCAAAATCGCTGCCTCTTCCCCAGGGTCGTTTGTCGTTACTCATCAGTTTCCATGATTCGCCTGCATCATCGCTTCTGTACATCCCGCCGCCTTTTGTGGCATCAACGGTCGCGTATAAACGCTGTGGATTGGAAGGGGCGATACAGAAACCAATTCTTCCCAGTTCATCGTCAACAGATGGTAATCCCCTGGTAAGTTTTTTCCAGGTAGATCCACCATCGGTTGATTTAAATAAGCCACTCTCAGGTCCCTGCCAGGCGCCGTTTTCCCACGGACCCTGTCTGCTTGCCCATAGATCAGCATAGACATTATTTGTATTCACCGGATCTATGGCAACCTGGATGGCTCCGGTGTTTTCATCTTTATACAAAACCTTTTCCCATGTTTTACCGCCATCAGTAGTACGGTAAATACCACGCTCGGTATTCGGTCCGTAAGGATGCCCCAGCACTGCGGCGAAGACACGGTTCTCATCCTTCGGATCGATAGCAAGGCTACCGATCTGCAGACCGTTTTCCAGTCCCTGGTGCTGCCAGCTTTTTCCACCGTCGGAAGATTTATACATCCCGTTACCGACCGACAGATCAGGACGCTGAAGCCCTTCACCACTGGCAACATAAAGCACTTGTGGATTGGAAGGAGCCACTACTACATCACCTATGGAACCTGTAGGCTGGTCATCGAAAATTGGTAACCAGGTTCTGCCATAATCAGTGGTCTTCCAAACGCCACCATTGTTTACGCCAATATAAAAAACATTGGGTTGCTGCGGAACGCCCACCGCACCAACAGTTCTGCCGCCACGGTGCGGACCTATCATCCGCCATTTCATTCCCCCGGTATATGCAGGATCAAATGGTTGTGCCGAAACCACTATAATATTGCAACAACAGACAAGGCAGATTATAATACGGAAGGTAAAAGGAAGGGTTTTTAACATGCATCAATATTTAGATAAGTATTACAATACAGAAGAGATTTGAAATTAATACAATATTAAATGCATCGCGCGGGAATGAGGAAATGATTTTTAAGACTCGCCGTTTGTAGAAATGTGCTGGCAGAAATAAGCCTTAAAGAAAAAATAACAACACGTTTTGCCATCTGCTGTTAGATAAAAACGATGGGTTTAAAATTTGAAAAGCTTGGCGAAACAAGCGCTGCTGACAGCTGATCGCCATAATGTTCAGGCAGATTCATAACTCTTTACCCGTTATAATAAAATGTCGCAGGTATTTAAAAGATAAAACAAATCCTGCAGAAGAAGCGAATGAGATTAGCATGTCCATAAACAGAAGGTCGATGCCTTCTTTACTTAACGAATTTGTTATTACTCCCGACATGACTGCCAATACAATGAACAAAGTTTTTCTGATATAACGGGCTTTTTTGAAGTAGTATATGCAGGCTATAAAAAAGCCTGATACTATCGGAAGTAATTCAATAATGGCGTGCATAAAAATTCCTTTAAAATATTATTATATAATTATAACCCGGCACAAAAGCATTGTGCATAAGTTTTCGTGTTAGCAGTTAGTAAGAGACTTCAATTAAATTTTTCTTTGCCATGGTCTTTAAATTCTCCGGCAGAAATGGCCCTGCTCCCATCAGTAACACTGTCAGGTTTATTTGTTAAGGATATAACATTTTGGATAAAATTGTCTCCTTGAAACTTCGCCGTACCGGCACCGATGGCTTCCATAGCAACCGTGACCGGAGACGAATTATTCCGGGAAGATGACAAGCTATTACCATCAGGCCTGGAAAAATTGTCATTGAACGCTCCGGCACTAATGCCATTTGTCCCGCTGCTATTTTCAGCCAAGGAAACTTCCTGATCCGGATTCTTGTTTGGTGCAATCTGCAATTCAGGTAAACGCGCACTTCCTGCATCAAAGAAACGGTTAAGGCATTTGTCCTGCCGCAAACGAGAGAGAACTTTCCGTCAGCATCAGTGGTAGTGCCTTTCCTTCCATAAGTAATGGTAGCACCGGAGAGCGGCTTGTAACCGATAACGTCGGTAACGATACCTTTTAATATTTTTTGCGCGTAAACACCTGGTGATGATAACAGTATTATCAGCAATATAAAATATTTATACTTCATTTTAATTTTGTAATTGGTTTAAATTTAGAGTCTATACAACAGGCATGTACATGCTATATTAATGTTTGTGTCAAACATGTATGCATGCAAAAGGAGCCACTGGTAATCATGTCACTTCGTTATAGACATGTGATTAGAAATCAGATAAAATTATTTGGTTATTGGCAGGGAATTATTACAACACCTTTTATAAAAGTCAGTAATTAATTAAATCATGCTGCGGCATTCCATGGCGGGGGGATAATAATTTCCATGTAATTCGATACAAGTGCCGCCTGATAATGAATATAAAAAAGTACCGTACTAATATTGGCAGGCAGCATTGAGATAGAAGGAATAATATATTGATCTGTAACATGAAATTTATAAGAAAAGCTATTACTGTTTCTCGAATCGTTGTCTGTAGCGGACTTGACTGTTTTAGAATAATTTTTAACTAGTCGTTCTTCTTTTTTATCATTCAGACAATAGAGGAATATTTTGCCATGAAGTTTTTTTATTTTAACAACATCATAAAATTTTCCATTCAGGGTAAATTCTTTCCCTTCTTCCTGCCAGACGATGATGCTCTTCAATTCAATGATATCCAGATAATGTTCATCCAGGGTTGTTAGCAATGCTTCTCTCACTGTATAATGAATTTGCCATTTTTGAATTTGATAAATTACAAAATGGCCGGTTTGACTCAAAGTAAAGCAACATAAAAAAAATATAGTAACACTCTTTTTCAATTAGTATGGTTATGGTGGTATGACTATCTCTTAAAATTACTTAACGTTTGTTGTTACACCTGTAAACTTCTTGTTTGCAAGATAGTACCGATAGCGAATAATTGTTGCGGTGATAATTAGTAAAAGGCATCCTTCAGACACTATTTTTTCGGCATCAATTAAATCCATAGGCCTGTCTTTTAACTGCGGATCTATTATCATCCCATGAATAAGAAACAACAGTGCTGTCCCATAAGATAACAGGTGAATATTTTTCCAGCTGCGAGAACCCATTAACCTTTTGACAATCTTCTCCTGGGTGTTAGGATTGTTATTTTCGGTAATATTGCGGACACTTCCGGCAACAATGATTTTGCCATCAGGTTGTTTGGCAAGGCTCCTGAAAATTTTATTAGCACTGGTTACCTGGCCGCCATTGCCAAAAACAGGGACAGGGCCGCCAGGACTTGCACTAGCAGTTGTAAAAAACAAAAAGGCAACAATAATAAAGACCAGAATAAAAGGTGAATAATACCTTTTTGAAACACAGATTTGCATTGCATTCTCTTTAGCAGTAAAAAATAAATTGATATACATAAAATAATAGTTGACTGGATAAAAATTATTATGCTAACATTTATATT
>Ga0123338_10003331_pt1 | contig 14509 bp, 19 predicted proteins | sample grotaG_FD_89793 | JGI IMG/M metagenome (GOLD analysis project Ga0123338, IMG submission 89793) | Glacier valley bacterial and archeal communities from Borup Fiord, Nunavut, Canada, to study Microbial Dark Matter (Phase II) -... | ecosystem: Environmental > Aquatic > Freshwater > Ice > Glacier ... | reverse complement strand
CTGCCGTTCGCAGAGACAGCGACTCGAGCACCATGGCGATCGCGAGCACCGACAGCGGCAGCCACGGAACCTCAAGCTTGTGCGGGTGCTGAAGCTTGTCGATCCCCTCATACAGCGAGAACACTCCACCAACCGAGAACAGGATGATCGACACCACGAATGCGTATACGAATCGCTCCCGCCCGTAACCGAATGGATGTTGCGAGTCAGCGCCTTTCTTGGCTTTGCGCCCCCCGAGCAGCAGCAGGCCCTGATTGCCGGTGTCGGCGAGCGAATGAACGCTCTCGGCGAGCATCGAACTCGACCCGGAGAACACGAATGCGACAAACTTCGTGAGCGCTATCCCCAAGTTGGCGAGCAGTGCGGCGATGATCGCCTTGTTTCCTCCGGATGCGCTCATGCGCCCAATCCTAGGATGATCGTCCTAGGCTCGACGGGTGACTACGACACTGCCTAGCATCGCGATCATCGGCGCCGGCGCGATGGGCGGTGCCATCCTCTCCGGGCTGCTGGCGCCAGGCGTAACCGTTGATGGCGGCATCCGGGTCACGAATCGCACCGAGGCGAAGGCTCGACTCGTCGCACCCGCGGGCGTTGAGTCGATTGCACTTGAGTCGCACCCGGACGGAAATCGCACCGCGGTTGTCGGCGCTTCACTCGTGCTCATCGGTGTAAAACCCGCACTGGTTGTCGAAACGCTGCGCGGAATTTCTGATGCGCTCGATCCCGACGCGATCGTGATCAGCGTTGCGGCAGGCGTCACGACGAGCACGATGCAAGAGCACGTGGCCAACCGGGTGCTTCGCGCGATGCCCAACACGCCCGCGATCGTTCGCCGGGCCGTCACGGGTCTCGCGGCCGGTTCGCGAGCAACACCGGCCGATCTGGCGCTGGGCCGAAGGGTCTTTGAAACGATCGGGTCGGTCGTCGTCGTGCCGGAGTCACAAATCGATGCGCTCAGCACGATCTCGGGCTCGGGGCCCGCCTATGTGTTCTATCTCATCGAGGAACTCACGCGCACGGCCGTTGGGCTGGGGTTTTCGCCGGAGGTCGCGGCGGAGCTTGTTGAAGGAACCTTCCTCGGATCGGTCGAGCTTCTCGCCGCCTCCGAGCGCTCACCGGAGCAACTGCGGATGCAAGTGACGAGCCCGAAGGGTACAACCGAGCGAGCCATCAGCGAACTCCAGAAAGCTGGCCTCAGCGCAGTATTCGACCGCGCGACCGGCGCGGCTTTAGCTCGCGCCCGGGAGCTGGCAGCCGGGGCTTAGGCATTCGTAGCGAAAGACCTGCTCGTTCATAGCCGATGCATAGCTCATCGCTGAATCCTGACTAGGTCAGTACGCCGGGCACACCCGCCGGGCTTGAGAGAAGGAGCATCATGCCGACAGACACGTCCAACCAGTCCGAGCCCGTCCAGGCTCCCGCCGCCGCGGTTGCGGCCCCCATCGTCGTCGCGGCGGCGGCGCCCGCCCGGCGCGGCCTGCCGGGGCTCGCGCTCGCCGGGATCATCGTGGGCGGCGTGATCGTCGCAGGAGCGCTGTTCGGCGGCGGAGTAGCCGTGGGAGCGACGCTCCACCACCCCGGCCCCAGCTTCTCGCACGGCCAGATGATGGGCCAGCAGGATGACCGAGGCGAGCGCCCGGACGATCGTGGCGGCCAAATGCAGGGTAAGCCCAGGATGCAGGGGCCCGGCCACGGACAGCTGCAGCAGGGACCCCAGCAGGGCGAGCAGCAGCCGGCACCAGCCCCGACTAGCACCAACTAGCGCGCTGTAGCAGCGCGTTTGCACCGGCGGCCCGAGTGCGCGAGCCCACCCAGGCTCGCTCACTCGGGCCGCTCCAGGTGGGCACCATGGCTCTCGGTGCGGCTCGCCGCTAGCCTGAGTGGATGGCCGACCTCTTCGATGTGATTGCAGACCCGACTCGCCGACAGCTCCTGGGGGTGCTGCTGGAGCGGTACATCTCCATCGCCTCGCCGGACGGTGAGATCAGCGTCGGCGACATTGTTGAGCAACTGGGCCTCAGCCAGCCGACGGTCTCCAAACACCTCAAAGTTCTCCGGGACCACGGTCTCGTTTCCGTTCGCGAAGACGGGCAGCATCGCTACTATCGACTCGACGCGGGCCCGCTCGAGGACATCGAGGATTGGCTCGTTCCCTTCCTCAGCGCCGACTTCGACGGCTCCGCCGACTCGGAAGACGCGCTGTTAGCGGCGCAATCGGATGCACACGACGAACTCGCCGTCTTCGCCGCGTGGGCCGGGGCGGATGTCGGTGAGACCATCGGACGTCGAATTGCCGAGGGCTCGTTCCAAGCCCGCAGCGCGATTCAGGATGCCTCGGAGGCGGTCGTGCGCCACCTCCCCAAGAGCCTGCGCCGCGGTCCGCACCCTCGCCCATAGCTCCTTCGGGCTCGCGCGTTCGCTCAGGTGCCGTCGATTCACGGGGTGGACATCGACTCCCAGCAGCCCCTAGTGTTACCGATTAGCACTCCCGTCACATCCATACCCGCAAGAGAGTGCATCGAGGAGCCAGCCCCATGACGCGTGATCTGTCAGACGTGCGCTTCCTCACGGTCGCCGAGGTCGCCGACATGATGCGGGTCTCGAACATGACGGTCTACCGCCTTGTGCACTCGGGCGAACTGCCGGCGGTGCGATTCGGACGCTCGTTCCGCATTCCGGAGTCTGCGGTTGCTGCCGCGATCGAGACTCCGATCGCCGAGGTCGGCTAGAGCGCTTACCGCGTTGCGATAGACTCGGGGAGTACATTTTTCCGCGGTTCTGATTCGGACCGGTCGGTTGGATCAGAAACCAGTGAGGTACCCATGGGTTCAGTCATCAAAAAGCGTCGCAAGCGGATGGCCAAGAAGAAGCACCGCAAGCTGCTGCGCAAGACGCGTCATCAGCGTCGCAACAAGAAGTAGTTAGCGCCCCTCGCGGGCAACTCTCTTGCGCTCTTCTCGCACGCTCGATCGCTTGAGTGGGATGATCCGCCATCCTTCGCGGAGCGCGAATGCCTTGAGCTTGGCATCCGGATTGACCACGACTCGGTGGCCGACGAGGGTCAGCAGCGGGATGTCGTTGCTGGAGTCCGAGTACGCCCAGCACTCGGCGGCTTCGGCACCGTGGTCGCGGAGGAAATCACTCGCGACGGCCCCCTTCTCGTCGCCGTGCACGACGTGGCCGTCGATCTTGCCGGTGAACACTCCATCGACTGCCTCGACCTTGGTGCCGAGCGCACCGGTCAAGCCGAGTCTGTCTGCGATCACTTGAGCGATGAGTTGGGGGGTAGCAGTGATGAGCCACACCTCGTGACCCTGAGCGAGATGTTCCTGAGTGAGCGCGACGGTCTCCGCCCACAGTTTTGGCGCGAACTCCCGCTCCCAGATGTCGTTCGCGAGCGCCATGAGGTCGGCTTCGGAGTGACCGGCGACGAGGCCTAGGGCGCGATCCTTCGCCGTCGACAAGTGATCGTGGTTCTCGCCGACGGCAAGAAACCGGAACTGGTGCCACGCGAACAGCGCGATGTCGCGCCACGAGATGAGTCCTCGCCGCCACGCCTCGCGCCCAATCGGGAATGCGCTTGCTCCACGCATGAGGGTGTTGTCGACGTCGAAGAATGCCACGATGGGCTTCTTCTGGTGTTCGGGCGGCGCTTCGTCGGGCATCGCAGATTAGTCTAAGGTCGTGGCATCCACCCGCCTGACCCTTATCAGCAAGCCGGATTGTCACCTGTGCGATGAGGCACGTGACGTCATCTCAACAGTGCTTGCCGAACTGAACGCGGGAGATGCGGTCACGCTCGAAGAGGTCTCGATTCTGGATGATGCCGAGCTCAACGCTCGCCACTGGGACGAGATTCCCGTGCTCATGATCGACGGTGCGGTCCACACGATCTGGCGCGTTGATCCCGTGAGATTGCGCGATGCCCTCCAGGCACAGACGTGACGGCAGACTACGCGGTCTTAGACGCGGCCTTTTGAATCGGAATCGGTCCAGTCAAGGCCTGGGCAATCGCGTCGCGCTCGGCAGAGAGCGACGCGATCGTCGACTGCTGCAAGCCCGGCTGAATCATGTCGTCAAACGGATTGCCGACACCACTCTTGGCGAGCACCACTTCGGCGTAGTTCGACGCTGCCGCCGCGACCTTCGCACTGGCCCGCTGTGCCTTCTTGAGCGACACCGCATCACCGCCGACCGCGTCGGCATGCTTCTTGAGGGCCTTGATCAGGTCCTTGAGTGCAGCGTCGATCTTTTTGGGCATGCAGTCATCTTGCCCCATGTGCCTTGATGGCCGCCAGAGAGTTGTGGTTTACCTCTCGTCAACGACCGTGGCGTCCGTGGCGTTCTTGCGCACGGATTCGATGCCGTTGAGCGCGCTTGCCTTGGCCGGGTAGCCCTCGGAGATCGCGATGACCTCGCCATTGCCCGCCTTCAAAGCGAAGAGAAATTCGCCCTTTTTGTCCTTCGTGATGACGAACTTTCCAGCCACGATGTCTCCTGTGGTTCGGTGTTGCTTCGTTGCAACGACGTCACCTTCGGACCACGGCCCTGCCTGTGTGTGACTAGGGCGTAAGTCGCGTCGGACCCCGGAATAAGTACGTCGCCTCGCGCAAGTTCGGTAGGTGCAGCATGAGCATGAGCACGCGGCTCAGCCCCATGCCGAAGCCACCGTGCGGCGGCACACCGTAGCGAAAGAAGTCGAGGTAAAAGTCGAGCTCATCCGGGTCGAGGCCCTTGTCACGCGCCTGAGCGGTGAGCACGTCGATCCGATGCTCGCGCTGGGCTCCGGTCGAGATCTCGACCCCGTTGAAGATGAGGTCGTAGCTGTTCGTCAGCCCCGCGTCATCCGTGTGGCGCATGTGATAAAAAGGCCGGATGCTTGACGCGTAGTCAGTGAGGAACACGAACTCGTGGCCGAAAGTCTCCTTGACGTACGCGGCGATCCGGCGCTCACCCTCGGGATCCATGTCGTCGTCATGGCGGGGCACCTCGTAGCCACCTTCGGCGACGATGCGCTTGGCTTCGGCGAGCGGGATGCGCGGGAACGGCATGGTCGGCACCGTCACCTCGAGACCGAAGAGAGCCTCGATCTCGTCGCCGTGCTTGGCTTTGACGGCAGCGAATCCCGCCACGAGCAACTCCTCGTGCATCGTCATGACGTCTTCGTGCGAGTCGATCCAGCTGATTTCGCTGTCGACGCTCGTGAACTCGGTGGCGTGCCGGCTCGTGAAGCTCGGGTCGGCCCGGAATGCCGGACCGATCTCGAAGATCTTGCCGAAGCCGGCGGGCTGCGCCATTTGCTTGAAGAATTGCGGGCTTTGGGCAAGGTATGCCTTGCCCTCGAAGTAGCCGACCTCGAACAGCTCGGCTTTCGACTCGCTCGCGCTCGCCATGAGCTTGGGGGTGTGGAGCTCAATGAAGTCGTGCTCTACCCAGTAGGTGCGCCAGGCGTGTTCGAGCGTGGTCTGGATCCGGAAGATCAGGTTGTTCTTGGGCTGGCGCAGGTCGAGGAATCGCCAGTCCATGCGCTTGTCGACACCGGAGTCCTCGGCTATCGGGGTCTCGGGGATCGCGGCGGCCGCGATCGCCAGCCCAGAAAGCTTGACCTCGACGCCGCCGAGTTTCACTCGCTCGTCGTGTTTCAGCTCACCAGACGCGGTGAGAAAGGTGCCCTGAGCCAGGCCCGAAATCGTGTCGCTCAGTGCGTCCGATTCGTCACCGCGGGGGTTGACGAGCTGCACAGCACCCGATTCGTCGCGCAGCACGACGAACTGCACCTTCTTCTGATCGCGCACGGTCTCGACCCAGCCGGACACCGACACCGGCCCGTCAGTTGCGGCGGCAAGGTCCTTGATGAGAGTGCGTGTGGTCACGGTCCCCGAGTTTACCGGCCTCGGTCGCCCACGCTCGGCTTGGGCACAGGATGCGCGAAAGTAGACTTGGAGGGTGCCAGCAGACCTCATTCACCTCGTCCGTCACGGCGAGGTGCATAACCCCGACGGCATTCTCTATGGGCGAATTCCCGGCTACCACCTGAGTGAGCTGGGCCACAAGATGGCGGATGCCGCGGCCGCGAGTCTCGCGGGTCATCCCGTCACGGCACTCTATGCGTCCCCGTTGCAGCGCGCGCAGGAGTCGGCGCAGCCCTGGTCTAAGCGTTTTGCACTCGCCATCACCACCGAGGAGCGCATCGTCGAGCCGCACAACTGGTTCGAGGGCCGCAAGTTTGAGTTCCCCGGCGCGCTCAAGCACCCCGCGGCGTGGCCGAAGTTGATCAACCCGCTCAAGCCCAGCTGGGGTGAGCCGTACCGCGAGGTCGAGTCGCGCATGCTCGCCGCGGTCAAGGACGCCTGGAATGCTGCTTCCGGGGGCGAGGTGGTCATGGTCAGCCACCAAATGCCGATCGTGATGGTCGCGCGCTCGGTCAAGGGGATGCGCCTTCCGCACGACCCGCGCAAGCGACGCTGCACGCTCTCGAGCATCACGACGCTCCGCCGTGATGGTGAGCGTTTCGTCGAGGTCGGCTATGCAGAGCCCGCGAAGGCGATGCTCGCGGCGGCCGCCGATTTCGGTGCCGTATGAGGCTGCGCGTGTTCGCGATCATCCCGCTCGTGCTTCTCGCGCTCGCCGGGTGCACCAACGATCCGCTCGCGCAGCAGTACGCGGACGGCTCGGGTCAGGGGTACATCTCGGGCGACGGCGCGTATACCGAGATCAAGCCGAATGCTCGCGAGGCGGCCGTCACGTTCACCGGGACCTCCGAGAGCGGCAAAGCCATCTCCTCGAGCGATTTCGCGGGCAAAGTGTACGTCGTCAATTTCTGGTACGCGAGTTGTCCTCCCTGCCGCAGCGAGGCTCCCGACCTCAAGGCCCTGAGCGCCAAGTACACCGACGTGCCCTTCCTCGGCGTGAACATCTTCGATTCCGCGGATGTCGCTGCGACGTTCGCGACCAAGTTCGGCATCACCTACCCCTCGATCATCGACGCCGACAAGGCATCGGTTCAGCTCGCTTTCGCGGGCGCGGTCGCACCCAACGCCGTACCCACGACCCTCGTGATCGATCGTTCCGGCCGTGTGGCGGCGCGCATCAGCGGACTGATCCGCGACAAGTCGATTCTTTCGGGCATGATCGACACCGTTCTCGCCGAGGGCAAGTAGTGGGCGGCTCGATCGGCGAGCTCGTGTTCGGTGGGAACCTCGCGGTTGCCATCCCCATCGCTGTGCTCGCCGGTCTCGTATCGTTCGCCTCCCCGTGTGTCCTCCCGCTCGTGCCGAGCTACCTCGCGTACGTCGGCGGATTCACCGGCACCGAGGGCACGACGCGCGTGGAGCGCAACCGCCTCGTGTTTGGCGTGCTGCTGTTCATTCTCGGGTTCAGCGTGGTCTTCGTGACGTTCGGCATTGTTTTTGGAACCGCCGGGCTACTGCTCAAGCCCTGGCTCGACCTGATTCTGCGAATCGCCGGAGTGATCGTGATCCTCATGGGGCTCGTCTTTATCGGCCAAGTGACGGTTCTGCAACGCACTATCCGACCGAGCTGGAAGGTCGCGACCGGGCTCGCCGGTGCGCCGCTACTCGGCATCGTCTTCGGCCTCGGCTGGGCGCCGTGCGTCGGCCCGACGCTCGCCGCCGTGTACGCCATCGCCCTCGACGGGAGCAACCCGGTGCGCGGTGCGCTGCTCGGGCTTGCGTACTGCTTCGGTCTCGGCATCCCGTTCCTGTTGGTCGCGCTCGGGCTCGGTTGGGTCACGGGCTCGGTCGCCTGGCTCAAGCGGCACATCCGTGTGATCAACATTGTGGGCGGCGCGATGCTCGTCGTGATCGGTCTGCTCATGGTCAGCGGTGTCTGGCGCGTCTTTATCTCGAACCTTGGGGCGGTGATCGGTGGATTTAACCCGGCCCTCTGACCACATCGACGCGCCCGCTCCCGATAAGCTCGCGCAACCCCAACTCGGGTTTGTCGGATACCTGCGCTTCTTCTGGCGTCAGCTCACGAGCATGCGCACCGCGCTGTTCCTGCTGTTGCTGCTCGCGATCGCCGCGATCCCCGGCTCTCTCGTGCCGCAAATCAGCTCGGATCCCAACGGCGTCGTCCAATACAAGGCCAACAACCCCACGATCGCTCCGATCCTCGACAAACTCGGGGTGTTCACGACCTACTACTCGGTATGGTTCTCGGCCATTTACCTGCTGTTGTTCATCTCGCTCATCGGGTGCGTTATCCCGCGCACTAAACACCACTTCGATGCATTGCGTGCGCACCCACCCAAGACCCCCGCGCGACTCGAACGGCTGGAGGGCTTCACGACGCGCGAGACGACAACGGATGCCGCCACGGCGATCGAGTCGGCGGCAGCGATCCTGCGCAAGCAGCGCTACCGCACCGAGGTCTACGGCGACTCGGTGTCGGCCGAGCGCGGCTTCCTGCGCGAAACCGGCAACCTCGTCTTCCACATCGCACTCATCGGGGTTCTGGTCACGGTCGCGATCGGCGGCGGCTTCGGGTACGTCGGTCAGCGAGTTGTCGTGGAGGGGTATTCCTTCGTGAACTCGCTGTCGAACTACGACTCGTTCAACCCCGGTCGGTTCTTCCGCGACTCCGATCTGGTGCCATTCACGATCGCGGTGCAGAGGTTCACGCCGACGTATGAGCAGCGAAACCTCTCGGCTCTCGGCCAGGCAATTGACTACACGACCGACGTGACCACAACGTTGCGTGGCGGCTCGGCGCAGCCCGGAATCATCAAGGTCAACGCACCGCTGCGGGTCGGTGGCACCGATGTCTACTTGCTGGGAAACGGCTACGCCCCACAGATCATCGTCCGCGACCCATCAGGCAATGTCGTGTTCTCGCAGCCCACTCCATTCTTGCCGCAGGATGCCAACTTGCGCAGCCTCGGGGTCGTCAAAGTGCCGGACGGTCTCGCGAAGCAAATCGGCATCACCGGGTTCTTCTATCCGACCGCCATCGAGGACGCCAAGGGCCAACTCTCGTCGAACTATCCCGACGTGCTCAACCCCCTCTTGAGCCTCAACATCTATACCGGCGACTTGGGACTCGACAACGGTAAGGGAACCAACGCGTTTGCCCTCAACACCGACTCATTGACCCAGATTGCCGGACGCATCGCGCCAGTTCCCGCACTCAAGCTCGGGATCGGTGAGAAGGTCGAGATCCCGAATGGCCTCGGGAGCATCGAACTGAAGGCGGTGCCCCGCTTCGTCTCGCTCGACGTTCACCATGACCCGTCGCAAGGGTGGGTGTTGCTCTTCGCCGTGCTCGTGGTTGGCGGGCTCGTCACGAGCCTGTTCATTCCCCGCCGTCGACTGTGGGCCAAGGCGGTAACGGATGCGTCCGGCGCAGTGACGCTGGAGTATGCGGGACTCGCGCGAGGAGACGACCCGGGGCTCGATGCCGCGGTTGCCGAGCTGGCCGAGAAACACGCTCAGCAACTCGGGCGTAGTGTGGAATCGTGACCGCAACCCTCGTCTCGTTCTCGAACATCGCCGTCTACTCCGCGATGGCGATCTACACCCTCGCCTTCATCATGTTCACCCTCGATCTGGCTCGCAGGTCGGCTCCAGCCCCGGTGCGGCTTGACGTCGAGCGCAACGCCGCCTCCGCGTCATCCGGCTCGACCAAGCTGCTCGAGCGACTGACGACGGATGCTCCCGCCGACCCCGCGAAGAAGACACCGCGCTACTTGCGAATCGCCATGTCGCTCACGGTGATCGCGTGGGTCTTGCACGTCTCGGCGGATGTCATGCGCGGTCTTGCCGCGGGCCGAGTGCCGTGGGCCAACATGTTCGAGTTCTCCCTTACGGCGACCGCGATCATCGTCGGCGTCTTCTTGGCCGTGCAGTTCTGGCAGGACCTGCGCTTTCTGGGCGTGTTCGTGACCGGATTTGTACTGATCGCGCTGGGCATCGCGACCGTCAACTTCTACGTGGACGTGGTCCCGCTGCCGCCTGCCCTGCAGTCGGCCTGGCTCGTGATCCACGTCTTCGTGGCGTCGCTCGGCACGGGCTTCTTCGCGCTCGGTGCGGCGCTCTCGGTCGTCCAGCTCCTTCAGGCGCGACGCGAAGCGGGCAAGGCGGCCCGGCTCAACTTCCTCGACACCCTGCCGGCCGCGGATCGGCTCGAGAACCTCGCGTATCGCGTGATCGTCGTCGGCTTTGTGCTGTGGACCTTCACGCTCATCGCCGGCGCGGTCTGGGCCGAGCGCGCATGGGGTCGCTACTGGGGGTGGGACACCAAGGAGGTCTGGACCTTCATCATCTGGACCATTTTCGCGGGCTACATCCACGCTCGAGCGACTCGCGGATGGCGCGGCCCGCGTTCGGCCGTGCTCGCCCTCGTCGGCTTCGGCGCCGTGCTCTTCAACTTCACGATCGTAAACCTGTTCTTCAAGGGGCTGCACACCTATAGCGGCCTGTAGGGCGCTGCCGCGGCACTACCGGGTCAGCAGCGCGTAACACCGCTCGAGGCGAGCGAGCCACCATGCAGTTCGGTCGCCCGTCGCGGCGTGCGCGGCGAGCAGCTCGGACGATGGGATGACTCGGCGCACCTCGAGGCTGCCGTCGACCGGGATCAGCGGCTCATCCGTGACGTCGGCGGTAAGCAGCGCCGCCGTTCCCAGCCCACAGTCGAACTCAAGGTCGGGGATCGCGGCGGCGAGGTAGAGGCCCATCGACAGCCCGATCGAGGTTTCGAGGGCGCTCGAGACCACGACCGGCAGCCCTGCGTCGCCGACAATCCGGAGCGCGGCCGCGATGCCCCCGAGCGGCTGCGCCTTGATCACGAGGATGTCGGCGGCGCCCGCGCGAGCGACGGCGAGCGGATCCTCGGCCTTGCGAACGCTCTCGTCGGCGGCGATCGGCACGCCCATGTACTCGACGCGACGGCGCACCTCGGCGAGTTCATCCACCGTCTCGCACGGCTGTTCGACATATTCGAGGTCGAACTCGGCCAGGGCGTGGATGGCGTGTTCCGCTTCGTCGACGTTCCACGCGCCGTTCGCGTCGATGCGGATTCGGCCCTCGGCGCCAAGCCGCGCGCGGACGGCGGCGACGCGCGCGACCGCGTCCGCGAGCACCTGCCCGGGTTCTGCGACCTTGATCTTCACGGTGCGGCATCCGGGAAAGCGGTCGAGTACCGCGTCAACCTCGGTGAGTCCCACCGCGGGTAGCGTCGCATTGACTCGAACCGTGTCACGTAGCCGCGCGCGGGTGGCTTCCCACCCGAACTCGATGGCGGCCGCGAGCCACGCGCAGGCTTCGGCGTCGTCATACTCCGTGAACGGTGAGAACTCCGTCCATCCCGCGGGGCCCTCGAGCAGGAGCGCCTCGCGGCGCTCGATCCCGCGAAATCGGGAGTGGAGTGGCAGAGAGACGACGCGCGCGGTCGCAAGCAGGTCGGGCAGCGGCGGCAACATGGGACCAGTTTGGCAACAGATGCCCTCGACTAGGGTTTCTTTCGTGACAATCGAGCGCCGCGATCCCCTCGACGGGATCAAGGTCGTGCCAATGTACATCGAGCCTCAGCCGGACGATGAGCCCGAAAGCCCACCCGTCCGGGCGCCCTGGCCGGCCCGCCGCGCTCCCCGCGCGCTTCTCGGCGTCGTGGCATTCGCATTCGCCGTGGTGTGCGTCGCTCTGACCGCCGCCGGAGTGAGCATCGCCAGTTACGGCGAATTCTCGATCGCCACCGCCCTGGCGTACGCAGCGATCACGCTCTCGGCGTTGGCCGTGCTCGGGGGCCTCGCCGCGATTATCACGAGGCGCGGGATGGGGTGGGGCGTCGTGGCGGTAGTCGTTGGCCTGGTCGGGAATCCGCTACTGCTCTTGTCGCTCTTGCGCTTGGTGAGCGCGCTGCAGTCCGCCTGATCTGAACGCGCAGTCGTAGGCTTGAGCCATGGCAAAGCCGATCTCCGAGCTCTTCGACCCCGAGGTGTGGCGCGAGGTCGACGGCTTCACCGAGCTCACCGACATTACCTACCATCAGGATACCGAGGGCCGCGTCGCTCGAATCGCGTTCGACCGCCCCGAAGTGCGCAACGCGTTTCGCCCGCACACCGTCGACGAGCTCTACCGCGCGCTCGACGACGCGCGCCAGAATCCTGCAATCGGAGTCGTGCTCATCACGGGCAATGGGCCGAGCGACAAGGACGGCGGGTGGGCATTCTGCTCGGGTGGCGACCAGCGCATCCGCGGTCGCGACGGCTACGAGTACCACGACGGCGAAGTGTCGCGCGGCGTGAGTGCGAGCAGCGCGCGCCTGCATATCCTCGAGGTACAGCGCCTGATTCGTTTCATGCCCAAGGTCGTGATCGCGGTCATCCCCGGCTGGGCCGCGGGCGGTGGCCACTCACTGCACGTGGTCTGCGATCTGTCGATCGCCTCGCTCGAACACGGGCGGTTTAAGCAAACGGATGCCGATGTCGGATCGTTCGACGCGGGCTACGGTTCGGCTTATTTCGCGAGGCAAGTCGGCCAGAAGTTTGCGCGTGAGGTCTTTTTTCTCGCCCGCGAGTATGACGCCACGCGAGCCCTCGAAACCGGAGCGATCAACGCCGCCGTTCCGCACGCTCAACTCGAGACGGTCGCATACGAGTGGGCCAACGAGATTTTGGGCAAGTCGCCTACCGCGATCCGAATGCTCAAGTTCGCATTCAACGCCGTGGATGACGGTCTCGTCGGCCAACAGGTTTTCGCGGGCGAGGCGACCCGGCTCGCTTACGGAACCGACGAAGCGGTCGAGGGCCGCGACGCGTTCCTCGAAAAGCGCAAACCGGACTGGGGTCCGTACCCCTGGCAGTACTGACGTGACGCGCGAGCTCCGTGTCGTCGATTCGCGCGATGTCGGTGCCGTGCTCGAGGGACTTCGTAATGCCCTGAGCGGGGACGGACCGGCGATCCTGCCGCATCCGGGATCGCCGCCCGGGTCACCATCGACTGTTCTGCAGCGCGTCGCCCTCGTCGTGGAGACGAGTGGCTCAACCGGGAACCCCAAGCGGGTCGCTCTGTCGTCTGACGCGCTGTTGAGCTCGGCCGCCGCGTCCTCGGTGCGGCTCGGTGGGGACGGGCAATGGTTGCTCGCGTTGCCCGCGCACTACATCGCGGGCATTAACGTGATCGTGCGCTCGCTTGCCGCTCAGACCGAGCCCGTCGTCATGAGTGTCGAGCAATTCGCGTCGGAGCGCTTCGTTGCCGCGTGTGAGCGCCTCGACGGCCCGCGCCGGTACACCGCGCTCGTGCCAGGCCAGTTGGCGCGGCTCCTCGACGATGAGGCCGCGGTCGAGGCGCTTCGTCGGTTCGACGCTATCCTCGTGGGTGGTCAGTCGATGCCAGCCGACGTCGCGAGGCGCGCACTCGACCTCTCGGTCGCCGTCGTGCGCACCTACGGTTCGAGCGAGACTTCGGGCGGCTGTGTTTACGACGGCGTGCCGATCGGAAACACCCTCGTGGCGATCGTGGATGGCCGGGTGGAGCTGGCCGGGAGCGTGCTGGCCGAAGGCTATCTGGGCGACGATGCCCGCACGTCAGCGAGTTTCGCGGAGCATGATTCGACACGGTGGTATGTCACCGACGACAGGGGTGTGCTGAACGGTTCCATGCTTACCGTAACCGGACGCATCGACGACGTGATCATCTCCGGGGGAGTCAAGGTCTCGCTGTTCGAGGTCGAAGCGCACGTGCGTGCCATGCCCGGGCTCGACGACTCCGTCGTTGTCGCTGCCCACAGCCAGCAGTGGGGCGAAGTGCCTGTGGTGGTGAGCACGCGAGACCTCGACGTGGTGACGCTGCGCGCGAGCGTGAGTGCGGCGCTGGGGCCCGCAGCCGCGCCCGCGCGCGTGGTTGTGGTTGACGCCATCCCGATGCTGTCCAGCGGCAAACCCGACCGAGTTAGCTTGGCTGCTCTCGTGCGTGATTAGACTCCTTGCGTGGCTTCACCTAGACAACAGCGCATAGACCCTCGTTCGGTTCCGGCACCCCCGAAACCGGCGCCATCGAAGCAAGCGCCAGCCGCTACTTCGTCGAAGAACACCGTGTCGAAGAACCCCCCTCCCCAGCCCACCGCGTCGAAGAAGGCCGGCACGAGCGGTCGGCCCGGCGGGCGGCCGCCGGGTGTGGCACCCGTTCGCAAGGCCTCGTTCGGTGACTGGGTCGGCGGCGCGCGGCTGCAAACTCTCCCCCTCGCGATCGCGCCGGCTGCCCTGGGTGCTGCCTCTGCATACGTGATCGGTCACGAGGACGGCGGCGCGGGGTGGCACTGGCTCCGTGCGTTGGCCTGCCTCGCTGTTGCGGTCTTCCTCCAGATCGGTGTCAACTTCGCTAACGACTACTCGGATGGCGTGCGCGGCACGGACAAGAACCGCGTAGGTCCGCGCCGGCTCACGGCCTCGGGAGCGGCACAACCTCGCACGGTGCTCATCGTTGCGCTCGTCTTCTTCGGGTTTGCCGCCCTCGTTGGCCTCGGCATCGCGTATCGCACGGGGCTGGGG
>Ga0123338_10003330_pt1 | contig 14509 bp, 15 predicted proteins | sample grotaG_FD_89793 | JGI IMG/M metagenome (GOLD analysis project Ga0123338, IMG submission 89793) | Glacier valley bacterial and archeal communities from Borup Fiord, Nunavut, Canada, to study Microbial Dark Matter (Phase II) -... | ecosystem: Environmental > Aquatic > Freshwater > Ice > Glacier ... | reverse complement strand
GCCTCGCCGCACGGTCACGACGCCTTCCTGCTCGACGCGCCCGAGATGAACCGGGTGATCGACGGGTTCCTGCGGGCGGGCGAGTGATCCCGCCGGTCATGGTGACAGCGCTGCGCGCTGATTTGGCCGCCATCGCTGCCGCCGTGCCCCGGGACGCGCGCGTCCTCGACGTCGGGTGCGGCGACGGGGCCCTGCTCGCCGTTCTGCGCGACGCGAAGGGGGTCGACGGGCGCGGCATCGAGCTCGACGGCGGCAATGTCGCCGCCGCGGTCGCGCGCGGGCTGTCGGTGGTGCAGGGCGACGCCGACGCCGACCTCGCCGACTATCCCGCAGGGGCGTTCGACGTCGCCATCCTGTCGGACACGCTCCAGGCGATGCGCGCGCCCGACGTCGTGCTGGGCGAACTGCTGCGGATCGCGCGGACAGCGGTGATCGCCTTCCCCAACTTCGGGCACTGGCGGGTGCGTCTCCACCTGCTGACGCGCGGCCGGATGCCGATGACCGCGACGCTCCCCGTTCCGTGGTACGCGACGCCCAACATCCATCTGTGCACCGTCGCCGACTTTCGCGCGCTCGCCGCCGACCGCGGGCTGACGATCGTGGCGGCGACGTTCCTCGCCGCAGGCCGGGCGATCCCGGCGGCGGGCGCGAACTGGCGCGCCGAGGCGGCGGTGTTCGTCCTGACGCGCTAGACGGCCGCGGCGTGCCGCCTTAGGCGCGGACCGGGCGCAGCGCCGCCACGCGCCCGATCGCCGCCGCCCCCAGGCCGCCCATCGGCTGGGCGCGGACGAGGTGGCAGCCGCCGACCCGCTCCCACGCCACCGGCTCGAGCATCGCCTCGACCATCAGCCGCTCGAGCCGAGCGCGCGCGAAGTGATGCCCGGGCAGCGGATCGAGGCTCAGCCGCCGCCGCGGCACGATCAGCCATACGACGCCCGCCGGGGCGATTACGCGCCGCACCTCGCGCAGCAGTGCGGCGGGCGCATCGCTCGCCTCGACGACGCGCGACACGACCGCGACGTCGAACAGCGCCTCGACGAACGGCAGGCGTAGCGGGTCGGCGGCGACGGTGCACGACGCCGCGCCCGGCGGCCACGGCGCGACGTCGCACAGCGCGAGATGTGCGACCGCCGCCGCATCGGGCGGGTCGAGCACGGCCGCGTCGAACGCGAGCAGCCGCGTTGCCGGGCCCAGCGTCAGCCGTGCGCGCAGGGCGGAACGCAGGCGCGGATCGATGGCATCCTCCCTCTGGCGCGGTCTCGCAGCAGCGTTTAGCAGCTTTCCCGCCAACGCAGGAGATCGCACATGCAAGGCCGCCCGATTCCCCACGTCACCTTCAAGACCCGCGTCCGCGACGACAGCATCGGCGGCGACAATCCGTTCCGCTGGCAGGACGTCGCCTCGACCGAGCTGTTCGCGCCCGGCAAGCGCGTCGTCGCCTTCTCGCTGCCCGGGGCCTTCACCCCGACCTGCTCGAACGAGCAATGCCCGGGGTTCGAGCGGATGTACGACGAGATCAAGGGCCACGGCGGCGTCGACGAGGTCTATTGCGTCAGCGTCAACGACGCCTTCGTCATGTACCAGTGGAGCCTCAAGCTCGGGCTGAAGAACATCAAGATGATCCCCGACGGCTCGGGGCGCTTCACCCGGCTGATGGGCATGCTGGTCGACAAGGACGCGCTCGGCTTCGGCTACCGGTCGTGGCGGTATGCGATGGTCGTCGACGACGGCGTCGTCGCGGCGTGGTTCGAGGAGCCGGGGATCAACGACACCGGCGACGACGAGGACCCCTACGGCGTCAGTTCGCCGGAGAACGTGCTGGAGTGGGTGAAGGCGCACCCGCGGGGCCAGCGCGGCGGAGCGTAGCGCGGCGAGCGCCGCTTGGCGATCGCTGCGCTACGCTCCGACTCGCGCGCGGCCCGGACGGCGGGGCGGGCGGACTCCCCGCCCGAACCCGGCCGACGGCGTGGCTTTGCCACGGCGCTTCTCCTTCGTTTGGGCACCGGCGAAGCCGGTGCTGACGTCGGACGGGTTCGGCGGCAGCGCGCCGCCGCCCCGCCGGCCGATCTTCGCGCGACTCTGCGCGCTGCTCGGCTTTGCTGCGCAAAGTCTACGCTGCGCTCAGGCGCGCTCGATACACATCGCGATGCCCATGCCGCCGCCGATGCACAGCGTCGCCAGCCCGCGCCGGGAGTCGCGCTTGCCCATCTCGTAGAGCAGCGTCGTCAGCACGCGTGCACCGCTCGCGCCGATCGGGTGGCCGATAGCGATCGCGCCGCCGTTGACGTTGACCTTCGCCGGATCGAGCCCGAGCTCCTGCCCGACGGCGAGCGCCTGCGCGGCGAACGCCTCGTTGGCCTCGATCAGGTCGAGGTCGGCGACCGTCCACCCGGCCTTGGCGAGCGCCTTCTGCGACGCGGTCACCGGGCCGATGCCCATCACGCTCGGGTCGACGCCGGTCGACGCCCAGCTGGCGATGCGGCCCAGCACTCGCGACCCGCGGCGGCTGGCTTCGGCGGCGGTCATCAGCACCAGCGCCGCCGCGCCGTCGTTGATCCCGCTGGCGTTGGCCGCGGTGACGGTGCCGTCCTTCTTGAAGGCACCCTTCAGCCCGCTCACGCTTTCGAGCGTCGCGCCGTCGCGAATGTATTCGTCATCGCCGACGACCGTGTCGCCTTTGCGGCCCTTGATGGTGACCGGCGCGATCTCGTCCTTGAAGCGCCCGCTCGACCGCGCCGCGCTGGCCTTGTTCTGGCTGGCGACGGCGAAGGCGTCCTGTGCGGCGCGGCCGATCTGGTACTGCTCCGCGACGTTCTCCGCCGTGATGCCCATGTGATAGCCGTTGAACGCATCCCACAGGCCGTCCTTGATCATGGTGTCGACCAGCTCGACCGCGCCCATCTTGGTCCCAACCCGCAGCGCCTGCGCATGGGTCGACTGGCTCATGCTCTCCTGCCCGCCGGCGATGACGATGGCCGCGTCGCCGGCCTGGATCGCCTGGGCCGCGAGCGCGACCGCGCGCAACCCGCTGCCGCACACCTGGTTGACGCCCCACGCCGGGGTCTCCTTGGCGATGCCGGCACCCATCGCCGCCTGCCGCGCCGGGTTCTGCCCCTGCGCCGCGGTCAGGACCTGGCCCATGATGACCTCGTCGATCTCGTCGGCACCGACACCCGACTGCGCGAGTGCGGCGATGATGACCTGCCGCCCGAGCTCGTGCGCCGGGACCGCGCCGAACGCGCCCATGAAGCTGCCGACCGGGGTACGCTTGGCGGCGGTGATGACGATGTCGGTCATGGACGGGACTCCCGGAGGTTTGGCGGCATCATAAGCGGGCGGCGAATGTCCGCAAAGCACCGCCGCGTTGCGGTGCAGCACGGCCATGTGCTACCGCAACATATGACAGTTTCGCAAAGCGCGGTCGGACGGGCCGACCCGGCGCCGGTGGTGATTAAGAAATACGCCAACCGCCGCCTGTATAATACCGGCACGTCGAGCTACATCACGCTCGAGCATCTCGCCGCGATGACCCGCGAGGGGCACGATTTCGTGGTGTTCGACGCACGCAGCGGCGAGGACATTACCCACAATATCCTGACGCAGATCGTCATGGATGGCGAGAACGGCGGCCAGACGATGCTGCCGGTGCCGTTCCTGCGCCAGCTGATCGCGCTGTACGGCGATTCGATGCAGGCGATGGTGCCGCATTACCTCGAGGCGTCGATGGCGGCGTTCGCCAAAAACCAGACGCAGTTCCGCGAGTCGGTAGCTGGCGCGTTCGGCGGCGCGGCATTCAAGCCGTTCGAGACGCTCGCCAAGCAGAACATGGCGATGTTCCAGGCCGCCGCCGACATGCTGACAGGGCGCACCGCGCTCGCCGCGGCCAGGCCCGCGGAGCCGGTGCCGAGCGAACTCGACGCTCTGAAGATCCAGATGGCGGCGCTGCAGGCGCAGCTCGACCGCCTGTCGAAGGCGTGAGCCGCCAGTCGGCAGGGTTCGCCCGGTCGACCCGCGTCAGCGCGGCTTGACGAACTTCAACGTCATTCGGTCGCTCTCGCCGATCGCGGCATAGCGCGCTCGGTCGGTCGCGCCCTCCTCGAACGTCGGCGGCAGCGTCCACACGCCCTTGGGATAGTCGTGCGTGTCGCGCGGGTTGGCGTTGACGTCCGACGCCGCGACGAAGCGGAAGCCCGCCGCCTCCGCCAGCTTCCGGACGGTCGACACCTTCATATAGCCGCTCGTGTCCTGCATCGCGTCGGGCTTGTCCTCGGGCAGGCGATGCTCCTCGATGCCGAGCACGCCGCCGGGCTTCAACGCGGCATAGAACGCCTTGAACGCCTGCGGGCCGTAGCCGCCGATGGTGAAGTTGTGGATGTTGCGGAACGTGACCACCATGTCGGCGGTGCCCGGCGCGGCGATCGAATAATGATCCTTCGCGAACGTCGTCACTGCGACCTTGCCGAAGCTGCCGGGGTCCGCGTCGAGCTTGGCCTTGAACTTCGTCACCGCCTTCGCCCCGCCCTCGCTGCCGGGCGCGCTGCCGGCGGCGATATAGTGGCCGCGGTCCCGCAGGAACGGCGCGAGGATTTCGGTGTACCAGCCCGCCTGCGGCGTGATCTCGACCACTGTCATCGTCGGCGTCAGCCCGAAGAACCCCAGCGTCTCGACGGGATGCCGGTAGCGGTCGCGCGCGCGGTTCGCGTCCGACCGCTGCGGCCCGGCGACGACGGCGGCGAGGTCGGCGGCGGCAAGCTGCGGCGCGGCGAGCGCGGGCACGGCGAGCGCGGGCACGGCGAGGACGGCGGCGATCAGTATGGCGTGGCGCACGGGCGGGCTCCTTCACGGTTGCGCGTCGGTAACCGCGAACGCGGTCAGGATGAAGGCATATTCCTCCGCGGTCTCGCGCAGTGCCTCGAACCGCCCCGACTTGCCGCCGTGCCCTGCGCCCATGTTGGTCTTGAGCAGCAGCGGGTTGGCGTCGGTCTTCGCGTGCCGCAGCGCCGCGACCCACTTCGCCGGCTCCCAGTACGTCACGCGCGGGTCGTTCAGGCCCGCGGTGACGAGGATCGGCGGATAGTCCTGCGCCGCGACGTTGTCGTACGGCGAGTAGGCGGCAATCGCGCGATAGACGTCGGCACCCGCGATCGGATTGCCCCACTCGGGCCACTCGATCGGGGTCAGCGGCAGCGAACCGTCGAGCATCGTGCCGAGCACGTCGACGAACGGCACGTGGGCGACGACCGCCGCCCAAAGCGTGGGATCGGTGTTGGCGACGACCCCCATCAGCGTGCCTCCCGCCGAACCTCCCGAAACGGAAACCCGCCCCGGCCTGGCGAAGCCGGCGTCGATCAGCGCGTGCGCGCACGCGACGAAGTCGGTGAAGGTGTTGGTGCGCTTGTCCAGCTTGCCGTCGAGGTACCAGCGGTACCCCAGGTCGTCGCCGCCGCGGACGTGGGCGATCGCGAACGCCACCCCGCGGTCGAGCAGGCTCAGCCGCGACGCCGAGAACGACGGCGGGATCGCCAGCCCGTACGCGCCGTAGCCGTAGAGGTGGAGGCGTCCCGATCCGTCGCGCGGGAAGCCGTCGCGATACACGACCGACACCGGCACCTGCGTCCCGTCCGCCGCGGTCGCCATCAGCCGCTCGGTGCGGTAGCGCCCCGCGTCGTACCCGCTCGGCACCTCCTGCACCTTGCGGACGATCAGCGCGTCGGCGGCGACGTCGTAGTCGTAGGTCGTGCCTGGCGTGACCATCGAACTGTAGCCGAGGCGCAGCCGGGGGGCATCCGGCTCAGGATTGCTGCCGATGCCGACGGTGTAGCTCGCCTCCGGGAAGGCGATGTGCCGCTCGGTCGCATCGGCGAACACCAGCCGCACGCCGTCGAGGCCGTCTACGCGCTCGCTGACCGCAAGGTACGATGCGAACGCCGTCAGCCCGCGGAGGTAGACGCGATCGTCGCCCGGGATCACCTCCGCCCATTTGCCCGGGTCGCTAAGCGGCGCGGACGCCAGCCGGAAGTTGACGTGGGTGTCGTTGGTGCGGACGAACAGCGTGTCGCCGCGGACGTCGACGTCGTATTCGACCCCGGTCTGCTGCGCCCGCACCAGCACCGGCGGCGCGGCCGCATCGGCGGTCGGGATCAGCCGCACCTCGCTCGTCACATGGTCGGCGGCGGTGACGATGAAGTGCGACCGGTCGGTCGAGCGGTCGAGCCCGACGAAAAAGCTCGCGTCCGCCTCCTCGAACAGCACGGCATCGGCTTCGACGCTCCCGGAGCGGTGCAGCCGGACGCGGAACGGACGCCACGCGTCGTTGACCTCGGTCCAGGCGACGCTGCGCGAATCGGCCGCCCACACCGCGACGCCGATCGCGGTACTCGCGACCAGCGTGTCGGCCCCGGTCGCGAGATCGCGGACGAACAGCTTGAATCGCTCCGAGCCGTCGTCGTCGGCGGTCCACGCGGCGCGCGTACCGTCGGGTGACACGCTGATACCCGCAAGGCGGAAATAGTCCTTGCCCGCCGCCTCGACGGGTTCAGACAGCACGATGGCCTCGTCACCTCCGCCCGCGGGCGCGCGCAGCCAGACGCGGTACTGCCCACCCGGCTCGAACCGCCACCAATAGTCCCAGTCGCCGTCGCGGACCCGCACCCCGGCGTCGTCGTCCTTCACCCGGCCCTTCAGTTCGGCGAACAGCGTCTCCACAAGCTCGGCGTGCGGGGCGAGCCACGCGTCGAACGCCGCATTCTCCGCCGCGAGGTGCGCGAGGATCGCCGGGTCGGCGACCTTGGGATAGCCGGGGTCGCGCAGCCAGTCGTACGGATCGTCGCGGACGATGCCGTGGTGGGTCGTGGCGTGAGGGATGCGCGCGGCAACGGGGGGCTGGGTCATGGTGCCCGCCTAGCCGCGCTGCGCCCCCGCGCCAAGCGCCGCCCAGCCGAAGTCGAGCAGCGGCATTCCCGCCTGCGCGAAGGCGAGCAGCCGGTCGACGAGATCAGCATCGGCAAGCGCGGCGGCGTCGAGCGGCAGCCGGACGATGAACGCCCTGAGTCGAATCGTATCGGCGAGGTCGCCGACCACATCCGCGTCGAAGTCGCGCGGCAGGCGGGTGAGCGCGTCGTCGGTCGAAAGCGCGAGCCCCGCTGCTCCCAGCGCCGCCGTCACAGCGTCCCAGTCGCTGCGCCGCGCAACGACCGCGCGCCGGAACGTCGTCAGGTCGGCGGGCTCGAGCCCGTAGAAGCCTACCGCGGCGAACGCCTCGTCGGCCCCCGCCTGAATGTACATCAGCCCCTGGCTACGCTTCGTTCCGTCGCGCGTCTGCACCGCCGATATGTTGGTCTTGTATGGCCGCTTGTCGTGGCCGAAGCGGACGTCGCGGTTGATCCGGAACATCGACGTCTTGGCGTCGCCGGTCAGCGGCACGTCGTGCGCGGCGAACGCCAGCGCGAGGTCGGCCACCAGCGCCGCCATCGGCGCGTGAACGTCGGCGTCGTACCGCGCGCGATTGGCGAGAAACCACGCCCGATCGTTGTTCGCCTCGAGCTCGCGGAAGAACGCCGCCAGTGCAGGGCCGAAGCGCCCCGCCGCGATCGCCGTCGCCTTCGCCCGCGCCATGCCGCTCTCCCGTACGCCCCTGTGGCCGCGCCGCCGCGGACAGGCAAGCACGCTGCGACGATCGGCCGGAAATTGCCGGGCAAGGAGCGATGGGGCTGCTTTCCGGTGCAACGAAAAACGCACGCAGACCATCACACGAAAAAAGGGCGAGGGTCTCGCGACCCCCGCCCCTTCGATGTTGCCTAAGCGCGGGCTTAAGCGGTGGCGGTGGCCGAGCGGCGGCGCGCTGCGACGCCCACAAGGCCCAGGCCTGCGAGCATCATCGCCCAGCTGGCGGGCTCGGGAACGGCACCGAGAGCGCCCGACGTCGCGAGGTTGTCGACTTCGAACGAGTTCTGCGTCGTCGTCAGCGTCAGCCCCTTGATCGCGCGACCGTCGCCGTTGACGATGAAGCTGCCCGAGGTCACGCCGCTCGGCAGCGAGCCGAGGATGAAGGCACCGGTGTAGCTCTGCATCCCGCCATCGGCATAGCGGATGGCGATCGAGTTGTAGCTATCGACGGTGCTGTAGTCGAAGCTGAACGACTTCACCGCGCCGGTGAAGTCGATTGCCGCCGAACCGCCGCCGAGAACGGCGAGATACGGCGTCGTATCACCGGTCGGGGCGACGTACTGGCCTGCGGTCGAACCGGTCGGGAAGACGAAGTTGGATCCCGTCACGAGGCTCTGCCCCGCGGCGTCATTGAAGTTGTCGAACAGCGTGTAGCCGGCCGGCGGCCCGAACACGTTCGGCTTGTAGATGACGGTCGCGGCGGTCGCGCTGGTGGTAGCGACGGCGGCAAGGCCGAGAGCGAGGAGGAAGCGATGCATGAAATACCTTTCGTTCAGCCCCCCCGACAGACTAGTGCAAGACCGATGCCAAACACAGGCGAGCGGTTAAGCCACTGGAAAGGGATAGCACGCAAATTCAATACGTTGCCGGAATGTAAAGCCTGCCGACACTTTGCCCGGTAGCGCCGCTGTCGGTGCCAGCGCGCCGGCGTTAGGCTTCGCACGACTAAACGGATGAGCACGCCCGGTTGATTGCCTCGATGCCGCGGATGAACGCCGCGAGACCACGTGTCGAGGGATCACGGTTCGATGATCGTGCCGGAGGGTCACCGTCAGCGTTTCCGGTAGGTAGAAGCAGGTTTACGGCGACAGTTTACGCGCAGGTCACGATACAAAGAAATAAATTAGATTTTGCGTGGAACCTTTCGACAACTCACAGTTTCTGGCGGAATAACATTCCGTTTCCGTAACGCATTTAACTGTCGAGTTGTTGGTTTGATCATCGGCCAGTTCTGTAAGTGTCGGCAATCTTTACATTACGGTAACGTTATCACATGACAAACCACTGATTCTGCTTGCGCGGCGACGTTGGCATACGTCTTGCTTAACCTGGGCCGCATGGCTTCTCGCTGTGTTGTCAGGGGGGACCCCTCATGCAGACGGAACTTTGAACATGCGCTTGATCCACCTTCTCACTGTCGCCGGCACGTTCGCCGTCGCTGCGGCGGCCAATGCCGTCACGGTCATGTCCGTCCCGGGCGCTCCCGATCCGGGGCCGTCGGGCGGCCAGTCGATCCTCGTCGACTTCAACAGTGCGCTTCCCGCCGGCTTCACGCTGACCGGCAACTATGCCTATGCCACCGGGACCTCCGCCAATGGCGCGGCCCCTGCCGGTGACATGACGCGTTACCTGTACGCATCGTCGGCATTGCCGGGCAATTCGGCGACGCTGAGCAGCGCATTGAACCTTTCGCGGGTCAGCTTCTACTGGGGTTCGATCGACAAGTATAACACGGTCGATGTTCTTGGCGCCGGTGGAGCGACCATCTACTCCCTGAACGGCAGCATGCTTCCCCCGAGCAACGGCGATCAGTCGGCTTCGTCGACGAACCGTCGCGTTTCGTTCACGGCGGGCACGGGTGAGGTCATCACCGGGCTGAAGTTCATCTCCAATGGCGTCGCGTTCGAAGTCGACGACGTCGCGGGCAAGATCGCCGGCAGCGGCAGCGGCTCGACGGTGACCGAGCCCGGCGTGTGGACGATGTTGATCGCGGGCTTCGGCCTCGTCGGTGTCGGCTCGCGCCGCCGCCGCATGACCGTCGTCGCCGCCTAAGCAAGCCAAGGCTGCGTGATCAAGGCCCGGGCTTCGGCCCGGGCCTTTTTCATATCCCCCGGCGGCACGTCGCCATCGAGTGATAGCAGCCCGTAATCTTCCGTGCCGTGGGTGCGTGTGCCGCGCGTAACCCGCCGTGGGCGTGACCTTCGTGTGACGTTCGTGACCTTCGTTGGATTGCCGCGCCCGCTTCCGCCAGCGCGGGCGAGCGCCTAGACTGATCGCGCAACCACCGGACGCAGCCCCCATGTCGACCCACGCCGCCCGTCTCGCCGCGCTTCGCGACCAGCTCGCCCGCGATCATCTCGCCGGGTTCGTCGTGCCGCTGACCGACGAGCATATGAGCGAATATGTCGGCGGCTATGCCCAGCGGCTGGCGTGGCTGACCGGCTTCGGCGGATCGGCGGGGTCGGCGGTGGTGCTGACCGACCGGGCGGCGATGTTTACCGACGGGCGCTACACGCTCCAGGTTCGCGCGCAGGTCGAGGCGGCGCTGTTCGACTATGTCGCGGTGCCCGGCACGTCGACGACCGACTGGCTCGCGGCGCACGCGGCGGCGGGCGACCGGATCGGGTATGACCCGTGGCTCCATACCCGCGACTGGGCGCGCGCGACCGCAGCGGCGCTCGAGGCGCGCGGCGCGAGCCTCGTTGCGCTCGCGGGGAACCCGATCGATGCCGTCTGGACCGACCGGCCGCTCCCGTCGGCCGCGCGGCTCGAGATCCACCCCGACGACCTCGCCGGGGAGGCGAGCGCGGCCAAGCGCGCCCGCCTTGCCGCGGGGTTGCGCGAGCGCGGGGCGGACGTCGCGGTGGTGACCGCGCTCGACTCGATCGCGTGGCTCTTGAACGTCCGCGGCAAGGATGTCGACCATACCCCGGTCGGCCTCGCCTTCGCGCTGCTCCACGCCGACGCCGGCACCGACCTGTTCGTCGACGCCGCCAAGCTGTCGCCCGAGGTCGTCGTGCATCTCGGCCCCGACGTGCGTGTCCACGCCCGCGCCGCGTTCGCGCCCGCGCTCGCCGCACTTACCGGCACGGTTATCGTCGATCCGACCTCGGCGGTGGCGGCGGTGTTCGCGGCGCTCGACGGGGCAAAGATCGTCGAGGCGCGCGACCCGTGCGTCGTGCCCAAGGCGGTCAAGAACGCGACCGAGATCGCCGGCAGCAAGGCCGCCCACCTCCGCGACGGCGCGGCGCTGACGCGGTTCCTGCACTGGTTCGCGCAGGAAGCGCCCAAGGGAACCCTCGACGAGCTCGGCGCGGCCGCCAAGCTCCGCCAGTTTCGCGAGGCGACCAACCAGCTCGAGGACCTCAGCTTCGACACGATCGCCGGGGCCGGGCCGAACGGCGCGATCGTCCATTACCGCGTGACGCCCGAGACCAACCGACGGATCGAGCGCGGCCTGTTCCTGCTCGATTCGGGCGGGCAGTACCGCGACGGCACCACCGACGTCACCCGCACGCTTGCCGTCGGCACCCCGACGGCCGAGATGCGCGACCGCTTCACCCGCGTGTTGAAGGGTCACATCGCGCTCGCGAGCGCCGTGTTCCCCGAAGGCACCCGCGGAAACCAACTCGACGTGCTCGCTCGCCAGTTCCTGTGGGCGGCGGGACTGGACTACGCGCACGGCACCGGCCACGGCGTCGGCAGCTACCTCGCCGTCCACGAAGGCCCGGCACGGATCGCGACGGCGGCGGGCGGATACGGCGCGATGGGCGACGAGCCGATCCGTGCGGGAATGATCCTGTCGAACGAGCCCGGCTACTACAAGACGGGCGAATACGGCATCCGCGTCGAGAACCTCGTCCTCGTCGAGCCGCGCGATGTCGTTGGCGCGGAAAAGCCGATGCTGGGGTTCGCGACGCTCACCCTCGCGCCGATCGACCGCGCGCTGATCGACGTCGCGATGCTCAACGCAGCCGAGGTCGCGTGGCTCGACGGGTATCACGCGCGTGTTGCCGCAGCCGTCGGGCCGCTGCTCGACGACGCGGCCCGGACGTGGTTGAGTGCCGCGTCGCGACCGCTGGAGACCTGAGCCATGAAGAAGCTGACCCTCGCTGCCATCGTCGCCGCGCCGCTGCTCGCCGCCTCCGGCTGGGTATCGGGCGCGTTCGCCGGGACGCCCGAGGCCCCGGCCGGCATCCGTACCGCCTACGACGTCACCATGACGACGATCGACGGCAAGCCGATGCCGTTCAGCCAGTTCCGGGGCAAGGTCCTGCTCGTCGTCAACACCGCGAGCTTCTGCGGCTTCACCCCGCAGTACGAGGCGCTCGAGAAGGCGCAGAACACCTATAAGGCGCGCGGCTTCACCGTCATCGGCGTGCCGTCGGGCGACTTCATGGGTCAGGAATACAAGACCAACGCCGAGATCAAGCAATTCTGCGAATCGAAGTTCGGCATCAACTTTCCGCTGAGCGAGAAGAGTACCGTCGTCGGGCGCAATGCGACGCCGTTGTTCGCGTGGGCGGCAGCGACCCTAGGTGCCAAGGAAGCGCCGAAGTGGAACTTCCACAAATATCTGATCGACCGGCAGGGCCGTATCGTCGCGTCGTTCGGGTCGGGAACGACGCCCGACGCGCCCGAGGTCACCGCCGCCATCCTGAAGGCGATCGCCGCCCCCGCCTGAGGCGCGGGCCTACGGCTCGGCGCTTTCGTTTTCGATCTTGTCGAGGACAGCCTCGGGCGCGATGTCCTGCTTGAGCTCGTCGAGTTCGGGGTCGTGGCCCGCGTCGATGCCGAGGTGCTGGGCGATCGCTGCGGTCAGCTTGACCAGATGCGTCACCTCGTGCTCGGTCAGCAGCCCGACCTGGAGGTCGAGATCGGCGCGCTTGTCGGCGAGCTTGGCCGCGCGGTTCTGGCTGATCAGGATGAAGGTCGACAGGAAGATCGCCTCGACCGACGCGATCGTGCCGAGCCCGAAGAATCCGGCGTCGAACTTCGGCACGATCGGCAGCGCGCCGCTGTTGATCGCGATCCACCCGCCGAAGAACACGAGGTGGGCGTAGACGAACTTCAGGCTACCGGCGAAGCGGCTGACCGCCTCGGCGACCCGCTCCTCGGTGCTCGCCGACGCCTCGTGCTCGACCCGCCGCCGGCCCAGCGCGGCGATGTTGCGCTCCAGCGCCGAGTTGAGGCCGTCGGGCGACGGCGGGGGGACGGTCGGGGACATGCACGGCCAACGTGCCGGGCGCGCGATCGGCTCCGCGTCCCGCGAAAAGAGCGGGTGACGCTCGCGGCAACCGCCGCTAGGGTTTGGCGAAAGTCCGGGGAGTGACCATGCGCGCCGCCATGCCGATCGACGACTACCGCGCGCACGTCGGGCAGGAGGTCGGGGTGTCCGACTGGGTGCTGGTCGACCAGGCGCGGATCGATGCCTTCGCCGAATGCACCGGCGACCACCAGTTCATCCACGTCGATCCGGTCCGTGCGGCCGCCACCCCGTTCGGCACGACGATCGCCCATGGTTATCTCACGCTCAGCCTGATTCCGATGATGACCTATGCGTCGGTGCCGGGGATCGAGGGCGCGAAGATGGGCGTCAACTACGGCATGAACAAATTGCGCTTCATGGCCCCGGTCCGGTCGGGCAAGCGGGTGCGCGGGCGCTTCGTCCTCAACGCCGTCGACCAGCGCCCCGACGGCAGCTGGCAGTCGACGGTCGGCGTCACGGTCGAGATCGAGGACGAACCGAAGCCGGCGCTGGTCGGCGAATCGGTCTCGCTGATCTACCTGTGAGCCGTCTCGGTCCCATCCCGCGCGAGGCGTGGGAGCCGCGCTTCGCCGCCGCGGTCGACGCGATGACGCCGCCGGGCGGGACCCCGCTCGGCCTGTTCCCGCCGTTCGCGCACAGTCCGCGGGCGTGGGAGAAGTTCAGCGGCGGGGCGCTGACCGGCAAGGGGCCAATCTCCGCTCGCCAGCGCGAGATCGTCATCCTGCGCACCGCCGCGCGCACCGGCGGCGAGTTCGAATGGACGACGCATGCCACGATGTTCGCAGCGAAGGCCGAGCTGACGCCCGAGCAGGTGCGCTCGACGTTCGACGGCACCGCCGACGACGGCAACTGGGACGCGACCGACGCGCTGCTGATCGCGACGGTCGACGCGCTGCTCGACCGCAAGAAGCTGACGCAGGCCGAATTCGACGCGCTGCGGGCAGTATTCGACCCGGCGCAGATCCTCGAAATCGTCCAGCTGATCGGCTTCTACCACGGCGTGTCCCTGATCTGCGGCGCGCTCGACATTCCTCCGGAGGCTGCCATGGGGCGCTTCCCCGACCATAAGGACACCAGCCATGCGTGAAGCCGTCATCGTCGCGACCGCCCGCACCCCGATCGGGCGCGCGTTCCGCGGCGCGTTCAACGCGTCGCCGCCGCCGATGCTCGGCGGCCACGCCATCAGCCATGCGCTCGCGCGGGCCAAGGTCGACGGCGCGGAGGTCGACGACGTCGTCTGGGGCGCATCGCTCCAGCAGGGCGGGCAGGCCCCCAACATCGCCCGCCTCGCGCTGCTCCGCGCCGGGCTGCCGACGAGCGTCAGCGGCCAGTCGATGGACCGCCAGTGCGCGAGCGGGCTGATGGCGATCGCGACCGCGGCCAAGCAGATCATCGTCGACGGGATGCAGGTGACGGTCGGCGGCGGGCAGGATTCGATCTCGATGGTCCAGACCAACAAGATGCGCGTCGACCCCGATCCGGGCCTGATCGCGCTGCATTCGAACGTCTACATGCCGATGATCGACACCGCCGAGATCGTCGCCAAGCGCTACAACATCAGCCGCGACCGCCAGG
>Ga0123338_10003328_pt1 | contig 14511 bp, 12 predicted proteins | sample grotaG_FD_89793 | JGI IMG/M metagenome (GOLD analysis project Ga0123338, IMG submission 89793) | Glacier valley bacterial and archeal communities from Borup Fiord, Nunavut, Canada, to study Microbial Dark Matter (Phase II) -... | ecosystem: Environmental > Aquatic > Freshwater > Ice > Glacier ... | reverse complement strand
GTATACGGTGTCGTTCCGCCGCTCGCTGTCGGCGCCGCCGGTGCATACGCCACCCCGACCTCTCCGTTCGGGAGCGTTGGCAGCCAGACAACGCTCAGCGCCGGATTGATCGTGACCGTGTAGGTCTTCGTCGATGACGCCGTCATCGCATCAGTGACGGTGTCCGTGACGGTGAAGGTCCCGGCCGCCGTCGGCGTTCCGGAGATCGCGCCGGTCGTCGCGTTGATCGCCAAACCGGCCGGCAGGCCCGTCGCCGACCACGTATACGGTGTCGTTCCGCCGCTGGCTGTCGGCGTCGCCGGGACGTACGCCACCCCGACCTCTCCGTTCGGGAGGGCGGATGGCCAAACGACGCTGAGTGTTGGATTGATCGTGACCGAGTAGTCGGCGGACGCCGCTTCAGCCGTGGCATCGACAACGGTGACGACGATCGGGAAAGTTCCGGAGACCGTCGGGACCCCCGAGATCGATCCGCTCGTCGTCATCGACAGTCCGCCAGGCAACCCGGTCGCCGACCACGTGTACGGCGCGGTGCCCCCGGAGGCAACCAGCGTCGTGCTGACATGGGACACACCGACTTCGCCGAGTGGAATCGTCGCTGGTGTGACGGAGAACAGCGGCAGTGGCAAACCGATGCGAGCAGCGCCGGCGCCGGCGACCGTCATGCTCTTGACGACGATCCCACCGACGTTTGCCGCATTGCTGCTCGACAGTTGCAGTACGGACGTCGGCGCATAGAGGATCCCCCGGAGGCTGCTCACGCGCGGACCACCATTGATCTGGATCGTCTGTGAGGGCGAATCGACCCAGACCAGCAGGTTCGCTTCGACACCCGCGGTTCGTCCGGTCAGGTCGACCGTCGCCGTCGCGTTGACCAGCATCGTTCCGCCGGCAACGTAGAGGAGCACGTCGGTGCCGGTGACCTGTCCGCCGGTGATCTCCAACCCGTTACAGAAGACATAGCGGCCCGGTTGGAAGACGGTCGCCCCGCTGGCGATCGATACCTTCTGGGGATACACCGTCAGGGTGTCGCGTGTGGCGCTCACGCCGATCGTCGTCGGATTCGTTCCTCCGCCGCACGCGAACGTCGGAGGGATACGACCGGCGAAGGGATTGTTGATCCCCGTGATCGCACTGGTTGCCCCCGTTGGCAGCAGCACAGTCGTACTGCCGCTGATCGGCGTCGTCCCACATGAGCCGTCGATCAGCACATTGCCTCTGACAGTGATCGCTCCGGTTCCCAACAGCGTCAGGTTCGGGCATGCAACCGACGCTCCGGCCCCGAGCGCCAGCAGTGGTACCGGCGGCGAATTTCCGACCGTCGGGGTTGCTTGGATGTCATTTCGCAGCGACGCCTTCATCGTGTACGAGAACGGGGAGCGTGTTCCGGTCCCGACCAAGGTGAGCGACACCGATGTCGGGCTGGCGTTGCATGCGGTGTCACATGCAGCAACAGCCGACGTGAGATGACTGGCAAGCTGCACGTCGACGAGTGTGCCGCTGCGACACACCCGTCGGGTCAGCTGTGCCCTGGTGCTGTCGAGCAGGTAGTAGACGACGACTCTGGTCGAGGCCGAAGCGGTCCGGTCGAGCCAGCTGAACCGTACGACGAAGGTTGCCGGCTGCGCGCAGTCGCTCCAGCCGGCGGCCGACGCATCCGTCGTCACGCCGAGCGTCGAGTCTCGAACCGCGGTCGTCGGATCCGTCGCACCAGCCGACTGTGCGTCGCGGATCAGGAACGCAGAGATCAGCCCGGCGTCGGTCGAGTCGCCGACTTGATCGGTCGTCGCTCTGGCGACGCTGAGCGAGGTGACGATTGCGGCTGCGACGACTCCGGTGATCATTGTCGCGAGGACGATGGCAAAGATCACCTCGATGAGCGTGAATCCCTGGTCGGCGTGCCCTGCACCAGTCCGGGCGCGCTTCGACGATCGGACCGTCACCGGTTCACACTCCACGATTGGACATACGTCTTCGTCACAGCGCCCGCTGCAGCCTGTTGGAAGTCGACCGTCGCCCGGACGATCACCTTGGTGGGGTCGCAGGCTGCGCCGGTGCTCTCACATGCGGAGAAGACGACATTGCGTTGAGCGGCGACCGTTCCGTCCGAACTCGAGGCGGCCGCCGTCGTTCCGCGATCACCACTCTGCACGACGCCGCAGGCGTTGATCCAGTCCACTCTGATGGCGAAGCCGTTCAGCGACGAATCGACGATGAACCCGTTTGCCGAGAGGCACGTCAGCCCGCGCACCTGAGAGATGGCTTGTTCGATTGCGCCGTCTGCTGCGTACTGGCGGTTGCGCAGTGTTTGCAACGTAGTGCGATTGTTCAGCCCCGACGTCGCCAGCGCCAGCAGGCCGGCACTGATCAAGCCGACCATCATCACGAAGCCGATCGCCAGGATCAACGACGCGCCTGAATCCGGCTGGCGATGCTGCCGTGATGGCGCGTTCACGGAGTGTTGACCTTGATCTGCATCGTCGATTGCAGTCCGAGCGGGCCGGTGACCTTGAGCGTCAGCAGTTGCGGTGTGGCGACGGGAGGACAGGTGCCGACGGCGACGACCCCGCCGGAGCCGATCGTCCCGACGACGCTCATCGTCGTTGAAAACCCGGTCGGGAGCAGCGTGGGGTAGACGACGGTGTAGGTACCTCCGGCGACGCAGGTCTGTGCAGCGGCTTTCGTCGCCTCTGCGTAGTTGCGTATCACGACATCGCCCTGCACGCTGTTGCGTTGGGCGATGCCGGCGTTGCCGGCGGTCGCGAGACTGGCGAACAGTGCCGAGAAGGTCAGACCGACGATCACGATCGTGAACAGCACCTCGATCAGCGTCTCACCGACATCTCGTGTCGACCGGTTTGTAGTCACGGGCGGCACGTGAAGGTCGGAGCGCCTCCGGAGACCAGCGCCATCGTCAGGTACCAACTGCTACCCGACGATAGCTGCATGTAGGCCTGAGCCGCCCGCGCCGGCGGCGGCACGGTCGCAACGACGTTGGCAGGAAGCAACAGCGCCGCCGGGATGGCAGCTGTCTCTGTGCCGGCCGTGACCCCTGTCCGATCAGTCGTCAGCTCCTTGAAGTTGATCGGATAGGTATTGGCGTTGGTGGCGAAATAGATGTGGATCGCAATGCTCGCGGCATCGGCCGAGAGATCGCACGCCGCCTTCCGCCCAGTGGTGACGAAGCGGTCGAGGCTGACGACGGCGACAAACCACAGAACGCCGATCGGAACGATCGACATCACGATGCGAAAAGGGGTGAGACCGCTATTTCGAAATCGAACGGCAGCGTCATCGCCGCTGTTCGTCGGATTGTCGTGTGGCTCCATTGCTTCCTCTTGTCGGTGCAGGCGATACCGTTCAACTCGAGCAGACAAAGGTCGGTGCTGCGCTCCCGACACCCGGTGTCAATGTCAGATACCAACTCGTACCAGCCGCTGCCTCTTGGCCGATCGGCGTGTTGACGGCACCAGGCGCCGTACTCAGCGCCGCGTTGACGGTGACATTGCTGGGAAACGCCAATTGACCGCCAGACACCATCGCCGAGAAAAGGGTCGGGTAGACAGCGTTGCCGGCGAAGTAGACGGCAGACGCAGCCCTCGCGGCGTCTGCTGACGCCTGACAGGCCGATGTCGAACCCTTGCTCACGAGGTTGCTGATACCAACGACGGCGACCGCCGACAGGATGCCGACCAACACGATGGCGATGAGGACTTCGATCAGCGTAAACCCATCGTCCCGCTGTCCACCAGCGCCCCGGCCGGTGCCAGACGGGTTGTCAGATCTGTTCATTGCTCTCTCCTGTCGGTACAGCGAACGATGCTGCGTACCTACGTTCGCTCCTCGCGTTTCCTCAAATGACCGGTCCGCTCGGGATGCGAAGGCACCCCGAGCGGACAGTTCGTTCAACTCAGCTGCAGGCGAACACCGGCGGCGTTGTCGCTGTTCCGGCCGTTGTCATCGTCAGATACCAACTGGCACCCGTCGTCTGCATGCCGACAACTGCGGCCGGAGGCGTCGGCCCGGTGGTGGCGGTGCCGTTGGTACCCACGCCGGCCGGAAGCGTCAGACCGTTTGCCGCCAACAGTGCGAGCGTGGCCGGATATCCGCCGGTCGATGTGAAATACACGGCTGATGCCGCAGTCGCGGCGTCCTTCGATGTACTGCATGCAGACGAGGTTCCCTTGCTGACCAGGTTGCTGATACCGACGACGGCTACTGCCGACAGGATGCCGACGAGGACAATCGCTATCAGAATTTCGATCAGCGTGAATCCGTCATCCTGCTTTCGGTGAATTCCCGCTGTGCTGATCGTGTTTGGGCTGGCACATATGTTCATTGCTTCCTCATTTCTTGGTTGTGCCGTGAATGCTCGGCAGATCGTTTGTTGTTCATCGCTGACTCGCTCCGGCGCTGCACTAGGTCCGGCATAGATGGCGGCGTCAAACTCAGGAGCAGGTAAAGACCGGGGTTGCGGTGGCAGTTCCAATGGTCATCGTCAGCGTCCATGAGCCGTTCTTCACCGCGAGGTTGCCCGAGGCAATCGCTGTGCCGGCTGCGTTCGTCGTTCCGGCCGGCAGCGTCAGCGGGGCTGTGCCAGCGGGGGTCGTCAACACGAAGAAGTCCGCCGGGTACGTGTTGGCGTTGGTGAAGTACACGGCCGAAGCCGCTCTCGCTGCATCGGCCGACGTCCCGCATGCTGACGAGGTTCCTTTGCTCACGAGATTGCTGATACCGACGACGGCGACTGCCGACAGGATGCCGACCAACACGATGGCGATCAGGATTTCGATCAGCGTGAATCCTTCGTCACGCTTCTGGCGTATGCCGCCGGGGCTGATGGTGGTTGGGCTGGCACATAGGTTCATGGTTTCCTCATTGTTGATTCGTGCCGTGAATGTGCGGCATCCTGTGGTTCTCTTCGATCGCCAACGAGCGCGTTCATTTGACTTGGCCGAAGATGCTGTACATCGCCGAGATCTGGGCGACGGCGATGAAGCCGACGATCAGGCCGACGAAAAGGATGATGATCGGTTCGAAGAGTTGAGTGGCCTTCTTCATCGAGAAGCTGACCTCGCGTTCGTAGTAGGACGCTGCCTTGCTCAATTGGCTGCCGAGCAGTCCGGTTCGCTCGCCAACCTGGATCATCTGGCGGGCTGCGACCGGAAACAGCCCGGTCGCTGCCATCGGCTCATACAACCCGCCGCCGCGAACCAGCGTGTCGCGCACGTCAGCCATCGCTTTTTGGTAGAGCGTGTTGTTCGTGCTGTCGGCCGACAGTCCGATCGCCAGCGGAAGCGGCACGCCGGCGGTCGAGAGGCTGGACAGTACACGGCAGAATCGTTCGAGCGAGATGAGCGAAAACAGATTGCCGATCACCGGCATCTTCATCGCCACTATGTCTCGTCGGCCCTTGCCGCGATCACCACCGATGATCAACCCGAGCAGTGCGACGAATCCGAGGATTCCGCCCACCACGTACATCCAGGAGCTCTGCATGAAGGACGTGAAACCCATCAGCATCCGCGTCGGCAAGGGAAGATTCGCCCCGAGACTCGCATACAGGCCGGTGAACTTCGGCAGTACGAAGACCGACATCACGATCATCGCGACGATGGCAACGAACAGAACGATGACCGGATAGGTCAAGGCGCTCTTCACCTGGCGCCTCGACTGGATGTCGCGCTCGAGATACGTTGCCAATTGGGCGAGCACCTGATCCAGATTTCCGGTGTATTCGGCGGCTCCGAGCATCGCTCGGTAGAACTGCGGAAAGATCTCAGTGTGCACGTTCAAGGCTTCGACAAAGCTGGTGCCACGATGGATCGAGGCCCCGATGTCGTCGACGATCTTGTGCATCACCTTCGAATCGGTTTGCTCGGCGACGATCTCGAGTGCCTCCAACACCGGAATGCCCGCCTCAAGAAACGAGGAGAGCTGCCGTGAAAATGCCAGCACATCGGCGGGCTTGACGGTCTTTCCAATGCTGAAGAGTGGCTTCTTCGCCTTCTTCTCGTGGTCTACTTCCTGCGATGCCGTCGCCTGTGCGAGCGACTTGGCGGCGGCGTGACGATCCTTTCGGGACAGCTTCGGTTCGTGCCGGGATGCGTCGTCGGGGTCGTCGTCCGGTGCACGACCCGAGCGCTTTCCATCGGCGACAGCGGAGGTCACAGTGAGACGAAAATGCGCGAATAGACCCCGAAATGAGTTTGCATCTTCACCCCGCCCTTCCACAATTCAATTGGCTGTCTGCAATTCAAACGTTCGTCAGACACCGAAAGTAGGCGCATTTGCACTATTGGCGACATGCGTTCTGACTACGAGGTATTTCGGTGCGATCATGATGTGGTGATTTCCCTGATGAACTGTCGTCGTTCGTGAGCAGGCGTACGAGGGCCGAAGAAGCCACCAAGAAGCTCGTGTCGATCGCCAGAGTCACGCCGATCGTTCCTGTCGAAACGCGCGCCCGACTCGGGGACGTGTTGCTGTCTGAACACCGTTTGCTCCCGGAGCAACTCGCCGGCGCGCTGAACCTGCAGGTGGAATCCGGTCGGCAGTTGGGCGCGATCCTGGTCGAGCAGGGCATGCTCGATGCTCGGGCACTGACGGCGGCCCTTGCGACCCAGTTCGGATTGTCGACGGTCGATCTCCGTGTGGTTCGTCCGAGCGCCGAGGCAATGAACAGCGTCAACGAAGATGTCGCCCGTCGACTCGGCATCGTGCCGATGCGGTTGACGAACGGCGTCCTCGACGTTGCGATCGCCAACGGCTCGAATCCTGCCGTCCGCGAGGCGCTTGCGGCGCTGGACGTCAAGGAGGTCAACGTCTTTCTCGCCCCAGCCGACGACGTAGCGACGTCGCTCAACACCTACTACCGCGTGCTGACCGACACCGATCGGAGCGTCAAACAGTTCTGGGAGACGGCTGCGGCGAAACGGGAAATCGCCGCCGTGATCGGCGCAACCGATGATGCCCCGATCATTCAACTCGTCAACAAGATCATCACCCAGGCGCTGCGTGATCGTGCTTCGGACATCCACGTCGAGCCGACCGAAGGCAGAATCCGTATCCGTTACCGCATCGACGGCGCCCTTCGGGAGGTGCTCAGCCTTCCGGATACGACCGGCCCAGAGTTGGTCAGTCGTATCAAGATCATGGCCGAGATGGACATCGTCGAACGCCGCAGGCCACAGGACGGACAATTCGAGACGACGGTCGACGGGTCAGGTGTCGACGTGCGCGTCGCAACGGGTGCAACAATTTTCGGGGAAACCGCCGTACTGCGGCTGCTCGACAAGAGCCGCTCCGTGAAGCACCTGTCCGAACTCGGCATGCCGCTGGATACCCACGAGAGGTATCTGGCGATCGTGCGCAAGCCCTACGGCATGATGTTGTGCAGTGGACCGACAGGATCCGGCAAGACGACCACGCTGTACGCAACGCTTGCGGAGATCAGCCGGAGCGAATTGAACGTGATGACGATCGAGGATCCAGTCGAATACGTCTTCCCGGCCGTCAACCAGATGCAGATCAATCTGCAGGCCGATGTGACTTTCGCTAACGGGTTGAAATCGATACTCCGGCAAGATCCCGACGTCATCCTCATCGGGGAGATCCGTGACGAGGAAACAGCCAGGATCGCCGTGCAGTCGGCATTGACGGGGCACGTCGTACTGTCGTCACTCCATGCCACCGATGCGACCTCATCGGTCTACCGCCTCGTCGACATGGGTATCGAGCCGTTCCTGATCGCCTCGTCACTCGTCGGTGTCGTCGGCCAACGACTGGTCCGCAAGATATGTCCGTCGTGCGCCGTCGTGTACGAACCGAGCCCCGAACACCTCGCGGCCTATGAGTTCTACGGAGGAGAGCCGAAGGACAAGTTCGTCCACGGTGCCGGTTGCAACTACTGCTCGGATACGGGCTACCGGGAGCGCGTGGGCGTCTACGAAGTGCTCGGTATCACCGACGAGATCCGCCAACTGATCGTCACCGCAGCACCACCTCAGCAGATGCGTTCGCTCGCTGTCGCTCAGGGAATGCGATCGATGAGCCACGAAGCGATGGAGCTCGTGGCGAGCGATGTGACGACGATCGACGAGGTCATTCGCACGGTGTACATCTCCTGAGTCGATGACCGTGCAGTGAAACATCTCGAAGGTACCGACGGCGCTGCCGAACGGCGGCTGATCGAACCGTAGTACCGTGCCGTTGGCTACGGATCCGTGTCCGGGGGCAGCAGCCGCTCGCGGGAGCAGACCAAGTGGAAGATTCTGATGTCTCGTCGGATAACCGTGATGCGCGGGATCCGCCAGCAAACGCGACGATCGATTCGTTGGTCGACACAATTGCGGTGGTGGATGCCGACGGCACCATCGTTGCGGTCAATCGGGCGTGGAGAGAATTCGGAGCGTCGAACGAAGCCCAGCCCGGTGTCCTCGATCCAGTCGGGTTGACCTACCTGGCAGCTGGTGGCATCGGGTCGGACGACGAAACCGACACGGTGGTCTCGGCGGTGCGCGATGGAATGCGGGCAGTGCGCGATGGTGCCACCTCGATCGTCGAACTCGACTATCGATGTGACTCGCCGCAACAACGGCGCTGGTTCCACCTGACGATCACGAAGTTGGCCGGGAGCCAACAGCGGGTGGTGATGTGCCATCACGACATCACGGCATCGAAAATCGCCGAACTCGACCGGGTTCAACTCGAAAGTCAGCGGCAGCAGTCCGCGAAACTGGAGGCGATCGGCCGTCTCGCCGGTGGTATCGCCCATGAACTCAACAACAAGCTCGGGATCATTCTCGGGCGTGTCGAATATGCGGTGAGCGCTTCTGAATCGAACAACCCGATCCTCGACGATCTGGTCGAGATCCGGACTGCGGCTGAACGATCCGCACGCCTCACCCGGCAACTGTTGACGTTCGCGCGACAACAATCGGTCGATCCGAAGACGTTGGACGTCAACGAGATCATCGCCGGACGCCTGCCGTCATTGACACAAATGGTCGGTGACAGCGCGGAAATCAAGTGGATTCCCGGGTCGAATCTGTGGACCGTCAGAATCGATCTCGCCCAACTCGATCTGATCTTGATCAGCTTGTGCCTCAACGCCCGTGAGGCGCTCGACGAGCTCGGAACCATCGAGATCGAAACGGCGAACGTGTCAGTGGATCCCGGTTCCACGTCGCGTCCCGAAGTCGTCGGTGGCGACTACGTGCGTATCACTGTCCGCGACAACGGCTGCGGTATCAAGGCGGACGATCTCCCGAAGATCTTCGACCCCTTCTTCACCACCAAACTGACCGGATCGGGTGTCGGCCTCGGATTGGCCAGTGTCCACGGTGCAGTCACCCAAAACCACGGTTTCGTCGTCGTGTCGAGCGAGGTCACCGAAGGGGCGGCGTTCGAGATCAATCTCCGGCGGCACGACGCACCTCTGGAAGCACCGCCCGCCGGTGTTGCCTCGGGAGGCTCCAACTCAGGTCAGGCGACCGTGCTGCTGGTCGAGGACGAACCGGCACTGCTGCGCCTCATGTCGAGAGTCCTCGAAGAGGAGGGCTACACGATCCTCGCTGCAGGAAGCGCCGAGGAGGCGATCATACTGGCGAAGCAGCACGCTGGTCGGGTCGACCTGCTCGTCACGGATATCGTCCTGCCGGGGCTGAACGGCAGGGAATTGGCGGACGAGTTGGCGGCTTCAGGCCTCGATATGCCGAACCTCTTTCTCTCCGGCTACACCGCCAACGTCTTCGCGGACGACGGCGCACCCGGCTCGCATGCTCACTTCATCGCCAAGCCTTTCGCCATCGACGATTTCGTCGATCGAGTCGGTTCATTCCTGACCGAGTCGCAGCGGTGCGGACTGCGGCCAATCGGCCGGCCAGGCTCGTGTCGAGGTTTGTTGGAATTGAAGCCGCAGAGGGGTGAAGAGGAGTACGGTCTGATTGGGAATGACGGTTCAGCAACACATGACGGCCACCCCTGAAGGGCGGTCGAACGTCGACGTGGAACTTAACGATGACATCCTTGTGAGCCTGTTCCGCGCGTCTCCGGACCCATTGTTGGTGGTCGGCGAGGCGGGCGACATCGTCTTCGCCAACGAGCGGGCGCTGGTGCTGTTCGGCTGGGACGTCGTCGAGCTCGTCGGTCAACAGATCTGTCGTCTCGTTCCAGCAGGGTTTGTAGACGGCGACGAACCGGCGCAAGCGGATCATCGATGGAACCGTTCGACCCGAGCCCTCGGTGAGAGCCGCATCCGTTCGGCACGTCGTCGAGACGGATCGACCTTTCCGGCAGAAATCACCGTCAGCTCGATCACACTCTCACAGGGCACATTCGATGTGGTGGCGGTGCGTGACGCAACGACGCAACGACTCGAGAGCCTCGGGCAACTCGCCGGCGGCGTGGCCCACGATTTCAACAACCTGTTGGGCGTCATTCTCAACTACAGCACCCTGATCGCCAGGCGGATCGATGATCCCGTGGTCGCCGCCGACCTCGGTGAGATCCGGGCGGCGGCAGAGCGAGGCGTTGCGTTGACCCACCAACTGTTGACGTTTGCACGCCGAGAGTCGGTCCGTCCCGAAGCGCTCGACGCAGGCAGGATCCTCGAAGAGTTGGCACCGACGCTGCAACGAACGCTCGGCGAAGACATCGAGCTGCGACTGGAAATCGCCCCGCCCCGGTTGATGGTCTTCGCCGATCGACATCAGTTGGAGCAGATCGTGCTCAATCTGGCAACCAACGCCGGCGAGGCGACGCCACTCGGCGGATTCGTGAAGATTGCTGCCGGATCGGTGGAGGCAACAGTGGCGACGCGCCCGTCTGATGTCCTCATCGCCGTGACCGACGGCGGCGGCGGGATGGCAGCAGATGTGGTGGCACGGGCATTCGAGCCGTTTTTCACCACCAAGCCGCCGGCACACGGCACTGGCCTCGGGCTGTCGATCGTGCACGGAATTGTCGAGCAGAGCAACGGATCGGTCCACATCGACTCGATCCTCGGAGCCGGCACCACCGTGACCGTCCGTCTTCCAGGCGCCGTCGGGGCGAACGATCGGATCGAGTCGAGAGCGAGGTCTGGCAGCGGGGGCTCCGAACGCATCCTGTTTGTCGAAGACGAACTGGCGCTTCGGGAGGGAATGAGCCGTGCGCTGGTTGCCGACGGCTATACGGTTGTGCAGGCAGGCAACGGAATCCAGGCGCTCGAATTGTTCGAACACGACGGCGGGAACTTCGACGTCGTGGTGACGGATGTTGCGATGCCGGCGATGAGAGGCGATGAACTTGCTCGGCAACTGGCGAAACGGCACAACCGGCTGCCGATCATCTTCATGTCTGGCTATGACTCTCAAGGCCCGCCGACGATTGGGCGAACGTTGACGAAACCTGTCGAAGTCCATGTGCTCCTTCGAGCGATACGCGAGGCGATCGATGGGTGACGCAGCCGGTTCGCAGATCGACGTGATCATCGTCGACGATCACCGCATGTTTGCGGAGAGCCTGGCGCGGCTGCTCTCGGACGAGGACAGAATCAGCGTGGTGGGAATTGCGCAGAACGGCGACGAGGCGATGGACCTGGTCAGGCGGCTACAGCCACGCGTCGTCCTGATCGATTTCCAGATGCCAGGGCAAGACGGTGTGGCCCTCACGGAGATCATCAAGGAGTCACATCCGGAGGTGACCGTGGTGATGCTGACAGCCTCGACGGACGATCGGGTGCTGCTCTCGGCGATGGAGGCCGGGTGCTCCGGCTTCTTGACGAAACACCGGGCGGCTGAGGAGGTCGCTGAAGCTGTGCGGGTCGCTGCCAGCGGGGATGCGGTCATCTCGCCCGCCCTGCTCGCTCGCCTGTTGCGAAGGATCAAACCCGCTCCGCCGACGGTCGGCTCCAATCTCACCGACCGCGAGCGCGAGGTCCTGGACGGCCTCGCCAAGGGGTGGACGAACAAAATGATCGCCGCCGAGCTGTTCCTCAGCGTCAACACGATCCGCAACTACGTACAGTCGGTGTTGAGCAAACTCGAGGCGCACTCGAAGTTGCAGGCTGTGTCAATTGCGGTGCGAGCGGGGATTCTCCAGTATCCGGTGGACGGCTGACCCCGGCGTCGGATCGTGCGGTTGAACCCGAGGCGGTCTCATCCGGTGGTAGCCCCGTTCCGACATCGGTGTCGATGAACCAGTCGTCGGCCGTGTGGTCGCTCTGATGATCGCTCTCAGTGGCATCGCGACGTCGGTGGCAGCTTCGGCCTCGATTGCTCACGGTGATTCGAACGACGCCCGACGCGCATTCGACGCGGTGTCGGAGGGCATCGCTGCAAGCTCGACGAGTTCATCCCGATCCTCGAACGGACCGGGATGATCCAGGAAGTCGGGCGTTGGGTGCTCCGTGAGGCTTGTCGACAGACGGCCATCTGGCATGGGCGAGGAGACACCCTCGACATCTCCGTCAACGTTTCCGGTCGTCAGCTCGACCGCGAGGCGATCGTCGAACATATTGGGGAGGCGCTGGAAAGCAGCGGCCTCGTTGATCATCGAGGTGACAGAAACCGCGTTGATGCGCAACGCTGCTGCGACCGCCGGCCGCCTACAGACGATCAAGGACCTCGGCGTTCGGATCGCCGTCGACGACTTCGGGACCGGGATTTCCCGCTCGCCTATCAGCGTCAGTTCCCCGTCGATTGCCTGAAGATCGACCGGGCATTCACCAGTGCAATCACAACGCCTCCAGAATCCAAAGCGCTCGTAGGCACGCTGGTGCAACTCGGCAAGGATCTTGGCCTCAGAACGCTGGCAGAAGGCGTCGAGACCGCCGGGGAACTCGATCATCTGCGACGCGAGCACGTCAACGAAGCACAGGGTTTCCTGCTCTCGAAACCGCTGGACCCGCAAACACTCGAATCACGATTCCTCCAACCAACTCGTTCAATCGGCGCTGGTCTCGATCGTCACGAAGCCTGAGGTGCAATCGACATCCGCTGAGTTCGAACGCACTGACAGACTTCTGTTGCCGATCGATCAGTCGTCGGTGCTGCGTGGGGAGCCGCGTAGCACGGGACATCGGTCGCGACGGTAGATTCCTAGGCGGAACGATGGCAGAGCGGCCAAATGCATCCGCCTTGAAAGCGGAAGGGTGTCACAGCCCCGGGGGTTCAAATCCCTCTCGTTCCGCCAGGTAGATGGCACATTTTGCCGCCTTCAGGCCGTCGACTGAGTCGCCGCCATGCGGATTATCCCGCGTTTTGCCCGCGCGCCGCCTTTTCCACAGCCAACCTCGAGCCCGCAGCCGTCATGAGGATGTCAAGGCGGTCGGCCACAGCTTCGGCTTGGCCCGGCATCAAATGCCCGTAACGGTCCAACGTCATCGCCGCCGACGCGTGTCCGAGCATGCGATGGAGCACCTTTCCGTCGGCACCGGCCTTGATCGCGAGAGACGCGGCGGTATGGCGCATGTCGTGAATCCGTAGCGGCTGGAGCCCCGATTCCTTTAGCGCTTTCGCCCACACTGTGCGCCGGAACTGGTCAAGGTCAATCATGTCGTCAGTAGGAGCGCGGAAGACGAGTCCGCTTGCAGTCGAGCGACGCGGCACCTGTGCGTCGTTGACGACATGAAGGGCGACGCGCTCGGATGCGTTGGCATGCTCGACGGGGGCCGCACCGTGCCGAGCCAGTGCATCTACTACCGCTTTCGGCATCGGCACCACGCGACGCCCCGCTGCAGTCTTGGGCGGCTTCACCGCGCCCCGTCCGCGTTCCTTGTCGAACTGCTCAATGACGTGGAGTTTGCGCCCGAGCATGTCGACGCTCTCCCATCGCAGCGCCATAAGTTCACCAGCGCGCAAGCCGCAGAGGCATCCGATGAGCACGAGCGCGCTGTACTCCGCAGGAACCGTCGCGGCGAGCGCTTTAACTTCGTGCGCTTCGAGAAACCGAATCGGCTTCGCCTCGACCCGTGGCGCCGTCACTCCGACGAGAGGGTTTCGACCGACAAGCCCGCTCGAAACGGCAGCCTCTAGAGCGAGGTGCAACGTCCGATACGCCTGGTGGACGCTTGCCGGCGCCAGCGTCGCCGGGCTGCGCTTCGTGCGCGGCTTGCGCATCATCACTGCGAGCCACGTTTTGAGTTTCGCCGTGGTGATCTTGCCGAGTTCCACGTCGCCCAGTGCATGCGATGTGATCGTGCCCTCGCTGTCGCGTTCGTCCGGCAGTACGTGGAGTCGAATGTTGTCGGCGTGTATCCGCTTCGAGGAGTCTGCAAGGTGCACGATCGTCGTTTGCCATTCGGAGGACCATTTGGCGAGGGTGACACGCCCGGCCTTCGGGTCGGCCCACACACCCCGCCGCATGTCTACGTGCTGTTGACGTTCGCAGTCCTCAGCGTCACGCTTGTCAAGGGCCAATTGTTTCTGCCCGTGGGCGGTCAGTGGTTCTGCCCGTTGGTGGCCATCAGTTTTGCCCTCTGATGGCCACCGGTTCTGCCCGGCAGGACGGCAACTCAGTTGGTCAGTG
>Ga0123338_10003327_pt1 | contig 14512 bp, 9 predicted proteins | sample grotaG_FD_89793 | JGI IMG/M metagenome (GOLD analysis project Ga0123338, IMG submission 89793) | Glacier valley bacterial and archeal communities from Borup Fiord, Nunavut, Canada, to study Microbial Dark Matter (Phase II) -... | ecosystem: Environmental > Aquatic > Freshwater > Ice > Glacier ... | reverse complement strand
CCGGTATCCGCACACCGCAACCGATCAATCGTGCCAAGGCAACTACACTCCCTCCGATGGAGGAGGTGATGCCGGAGTGCTATCAGCAGCTGGCATCTATCCGTTCAATACTCGAAAAGCATTACAAGGATATGCAGGACATCGAGTTTACCATCGAGAAGGGCAAGCTTTTCATGCTGCAGACGCGCAATGGCAAGCGTACCGCCCCTGCCGCCATCAAGATCGCGGTAGACATGGTCGCCGAGGGACTGATCGATGAAAAAACCGCGGTAAAGCGCGTGGCCCCGGAACAGCTTGATCAGTTACTACACCCGTCGCTCGACCCTAACGCCGTTAAAAACATCATTGCCAAAGGTTTGCCGGCCTCTCCGGGAGCGGTCTCCGGTACGGTTGTTTTCACCGCTGACGAAGCCGAGTCAGAGGCGAAGGTTGGCCGCAGAGTTATCCTGGTCCGTGTTGAAACCTCACCGGAAGATATCCACGGCATGCATGCCGCCCAGGGTATTCTGACCGCCCGTGGCGGTATGACGTCGCATGCTGCGGTTGTTGCCCGCGGTATGGGCAAGTGCTGTGTCGCCGGTTGCGGCGATATCAAGGTGGATTACGCCGCTCAGTGTTTCACCGCCAAAAATGGTGTCGTAGTCAAAAAAGGCGATATGATTACCCTCGACGGCACCCAGGGTGAAGTAATGCTCGGTGCGGTGCCGACAGTAACGGCACAGTTAACCGGGGATTTTAATACCCTGATGGGGTGGGTGGACGGAATTCGCCGTCTGAAGGTGCGCGCCAATGCCGATACTCCTCACGACGCCAAGGTGGCGCGCGAGTTCGGCGCTGAAGGTATCGGTCTCTGCCGTACCGAGCATATGTTCTTTGACGCCGAGCGGATCGCCGCCGTGCGTGAAATGATTCTTTCCGAAGATGTCGAGGGACGTGAACATGCTCTGAACAAGATTCTCCCGATGCAGAAGGGTGACTTCATCGGCCTGTTCCGTGAGATGAAGGGGCTTCCGGTAACCATCCGGCTGCTCGATCCGCCGCTGCACGAGTTCCTGCCGCAGGAGGAGAAGGACATTGTGGAGCTGTCCAAGACGATGAAGGTGCCGGTAAACGCACTCAAGCACAAGATTGAATCGCTGCATGAGTTCAACCCGATGTTGGGACACCGCGGTTGCCGTCTCGGCATCACCTATCCGGAAATCTACAACATGCAGGTCAAAGCGATCATGGAAGCTGCCTGTGAGCTGGTCAAGAACGAAGGCTTCAGCATCGTCCCGGAGATCATGATTCCACTGATCGCGACGGCCAAGGAGCTGTCGGTCCTCAAGCAGAATGCCGTGACCATCTGTGACGAAACCATCGCCCGTTACGGTGTCAAGCTGGAGTACCTGATCGGCACGATGATCGAACTGCCGCGTGCCGCCCTGACAGCAGACGAAATTGCGGTCGAAGCCGAGTTCTTCTCTTTCGGAACCAACGACCTGACCCAGACAACCTTCGGCCTGTCGCGTGACGATGCCGGCAAGTTCCTGCCGTTTTATGTAGACAACGGCATTCTGCCGGAGGACCCCTTCGTATCTCTTGATCAGAACGGAGTCGGTAAGCTGGTAAAGATGGCCTGCGAACTTGGCCGTTCCACCCGCCCGGGCATCAAGCTGGGGATCTGCGGCGAGCATGGCGGCGATCCGTCTTCAGTTATCTTCTGCCACAACGTCGGGCTGGATTATGTTTCCTGCTCACCGTTCCGGGTGCCTATCGCACGTCTGGCAGCGGCTCACGCGGTCTTAGGGTAGTCGTAGCTCCAAAAAAGAAAAAGGTCCGTTCATCAGCTGATGAACGGACCTTTTTTTGTGGAGATTTGTTGTTGGTTACGGAGCCGACTTGATGATCAGCAACGACAGATAATCCGGGGAATGGGCGGATATTTCGCCGAAATCGGTCAACACCTTCTGGCGTGGGCTACCGACACGCTCGACAAAAACGGTGCTTGTTTCCCTACCGGCTGCGCGGAGAAGCTCCAGAATAGCTGTAAAAATCGGTTTTACCTTCAGGAGCACAACGGTATCATAGGTATCCAACGCCGATTTTATCTGCTCTATCCCGGCGGTGGCGGGGATGACTACCATTTTCTCATCGCCCTCAACCAGCGGCAGAGCCGCTTCAGAAGCTGCAGCATTGATGCTGGATATGCCGGGAATTATTTCGAGTGGAATCTGCGGCCATTGTTCGCGCAGGATGCGCAACAGGTAAATAAATGTGGAATAAAAGAGCGGATCGCCGATCGTGATGAAGGCGACGGAGCGTCCCGCTTCGGCATGGGCGGCAATAAGTTCAGCCGCACCCTGCCAGGCCGGAATCAAGATGGCCCGGTCGGAGGTCATCGGGAATTGATGGACAATAATCTCCTGACGATCCTCGTCGATGAATTCCCGGATTGTCCCCAGTGCCACACTGGCCTCGTTCAGGTTTGAAACCGGAGCAAGGATCACATCGGCACTGCGCAGAATCCGCTCGGCCTTGCGGGTCAACAGTTCTGGATCACCCGGTCCGACTCCGACCGCATAAACGGTTGCCACTATTCGCCACCCTTGGTAGCAGAAATTACATAAACCGGGTTCTGGGCTTCGAACATCTTGTATTCAGTCAGGTTACGGGTTTTGGCGACATTGATACAGGCCGCTTCAACGCTAAAGCCATGGTCTTCAAGAAACTCAACCGCTCTGGTGAGGGTATCCAGAGTTACAGCATTGATAACCACGACCCCCTCCGGCCTCAGGCGCTGAGAAACTATGTCGATGATTTCGTCCAGTTTGCCGCCGGCCCCGCCGATGAAGACGCGATCAGGATCCGGCAGATCATCCAGTCCATCCGGGGCATAGGCTTCGACCAGCTTGATATTACGGGCACAGAACTTCTTCAGATTATCGTTTATGAAGACGATGCACTGCGGATTCTTTTCTACAGCGAATATTTTCCCGTCAGGCATCAGGTTTGAGGCCTCAATCGACACTGAACAGCTGCCTGCGCCGATGTCCCAAAGCACCAGATCATCCTGAAGCTGGAGTTTGGCCAGGGTGACCGCCCGCACTTCCTGTTTGGTAATCAGTTTCTTGGAAGTATGAAACTCATCGTCGTCGATGCCGATCAATGGATAATGAACGAGGTTCGGCTCATAAGTGCGGATCAGAATAAGAATATTAAGTTCGGATGCCTCAATATCGAGCAGTCCGCGTATGGTCGTCTTGGTAAACTTTTCCGTTGGCATACCGAGATCTTCACAGAGCCACGCCTCGTAACCTTCTGCACCCCGTTCGATCAGTTCGGCGGCGATGGCGGCAGGGGTGTTAATCTTGTCGGTCAGTACGCAGGCTTTTTCGGCGGCGATTATTTTGTCTATCGCCTGATGCATGCCTCGGCCATGTACCGAAACAAAGATGCCGTCATCCCACTGTTCCTTGATTCTGGCAAAAGCGTACTGCATGCTGGTTACATTGGGGAAGATCTCGATGCGCTCTTTGGGGAGATTGCGTAGCAGGAAGCGTGAGATGCCGAAAAAAGTGGGATCGCCAGAGGCGAGCAGAACGACGCGCTGCTCGGTTTTTTTGAGAAAATCAATCAGCTCAGGAAGGTCGCCGAGTTCTCTTTTTTCTCCTTTAAAATCAGGGAAAATGGCTAGATGTCGTTGGTGGCCGATCATGATGTCGGCCTTGCCAATAATCTCCAGCGCCATGGCCGGGAAACCATCCCAACCGGTAAAACCTGCCCCTATCAGATAGATCGTTTGCTGCGTCATGATACGTGCCCCGTCCCGGAAGTCTATTGTATTCCTGCGAACTATAGCATCCGGATGCCTAAAAATCACCTGATTACTTTGGGGCTTGTGCAGTTTTCACAACACCATATTAATGCGTTCAAGCAGCGCTTCGGCAGTAAAAGGTTTCTGCAGATAATTCACTTCCTCATCGAGAGTTCCTCCGCGCAGGCTGGGACTAATCGGGTAGCCGGAGATGAAAACTACTTTGAGGGATGGGCACTGTACGGTCAATTGTTCATACAGTTGCGGACCGTTCATGACGGGCATGACAATGTCTGAAACCAGCAGGTCTATGCGGATGGCACCACATTCAAAGAGTTCAAGGGCACGTTGCGGATCTGTAGTTGAGATGACACCGAAGCCAAACCCCTTCAGCATTTCCTGTACCATCTCGCGAACCATGTCGTTGTCTTCTACCAGCAAGATGGTGATATCGCCGCTGTCCGTTCTTACTGGTGGTGGCGCCACACTTGTCTGCATAGGTGGAGCCTTGGCACCGCCCGGGAAATATATGTTGAATGTAGTTCCCTCTCCTGGACGACTGGTGACAGAGATATAGGCATTGTGCTGCTTGACGATACCGTAAACGGTTGCCAGCCCCAGCCCGGTGCCGTGACCGATGCGCTTTGTCGTAAAAAAAGGTTCATAGATGTGACTGACGACTTCTGGGCTCATGCCGCAGCCGTTATCACGGAATGACAGCAGCACGTATTCGCCTGGCACCATGCCGGGGTGCAGACGGGCATTTTCTCCGTCCATCAAGATTCTGCAGGTTTCAATATATATCCGTCCATGGGTGCCTTCAAAGGCATCCTGGGAATTAACTGTCAGGTTGAGAATGATCTGTTCGATCTGAGACAGGTCACCCTTGACAAACGAACCCTCAGGGTCAAGAAGCAGGTCGATGCGGATACTTTCACTAATAGTCCGGCGAAGTATAGTGTTGAACGACAGGATGATTTCGTTGAGATCTATGCTTTCAGCCGGTGCCGATTGGCGGCGGCCAAAAGTCAGGAGTTGCTGGGTCAGAGCCTTGGCTTTGTGGGAAGCGGCTATGATGCCTGCCAGCTTCGGTGCCAGCGGGTCGTTATTAGGTATAGCAGCAGCTGCCATTTCAGCATACCCCATGATCGGCGTAAGCAGGTTGTTGAAATCGTGGGCGATTCCACCGGCCAGGTGGCCAATCGCCTCCATTTTCTTGGCCTGGCGGAGTTGGACCTCCAACTGGTCCCGCTCGTCCTCGGCCTGTTTGCGGGCAGTTATGTCACATAACACGCCGTGGGCAACCAAGACACCGTCCTGTAGAATCGTTGAATAGGCGAAATCATTGACCCAAATCCACTGTCCGTCTTTATGCCTGATCCGGTACTCGACATCATAAATAGTGGCACCATGGAAAAGTGCTTTATACATGGCGATAGCCGTTTCACGGTCTTCTTTATGAATCCGGCCGGACCAGAGTGCGCTCCCGGCGGCATAAATCTCATCAACGGTATAACCGTAAAACTTTTCGATGTTGGCGCTGATAAATTTGGTTGCCCCATGTTCATCTGCCTGCCAGGTTACCACCGGCAGATTGTCTACCAGCAGACGGTAGCGCTCTTTAGCCGCGGAAATCTCATTCTGTTGCTCCGCTTGAAGTTGGTAGGCTGTTTGTATGCGTTTGGTCTTGCGCAGGAGTAAAATCATCAGCAGAAACAGGCCGGCGCACGCCGCAAGAGTCAGTGTTGTCTGCAGGATCGTTACGGAGCGCCATGAATCGAGTACCTCGTCCATGCTCATGTTGGTCAACGCAACAAGCGGATAGTTACTCAGGGATTCATACGAGACAAGTCGCGGATCGTTTTCCAGCAGGGCATCGCCTCTGGCGATCCTGTATGTGCCCTTGGTTGCTCTGGGGAGGTGGATGCGGATCAGGGCTGAGTTCCTGAAATCCGAAGAAAAATCATTTTCACTGAAAGGCTCCGCCAGTATCAGGTGGCCGTCCTTGCGCACTAACAGGATCCGCCCTTTTGTTCCGATGTTGAGGGACGAATAAAAAGAACTGAAATATTCGAGATCAAAGGCTACCGCCGCAAGACCTTCAAATTTACCGGAAGGCGAGTGTACTGGGCGCGACAGCGTGAAACGCCACTTGTTGAGGACTCTGCTCTTGAACGGTAGGGAAATGAAGGGGGTATCGTCCTCGGGGTGATCGCGATGGTGGATGAAATAATCACGGTCTGCAAGGTTTGTCTGCGGGGGGACGGTTTCCGCCGAATGAGCCACCAGCTGCCCGTCCCGGTTAATAAGGATGATGGCGCCGACCTGCGGCATATTGCGAGGATGGTTGTTTAAAAACTGACGTAGTTGCCGGCTGTTCACTCTGTTCAAGTTGCCTTGGGTCTTGATGTGGTCGATGGTGTCCAGCAGGAGGCTGTCAGCTTCTCCGACCGCCCTTTCGGCATGTTCGCTGAGGGCGCGGGAGTAACCACGGAGTTGCTTGTCCGCCGCGCTGACCGTCAGGCGGTACTCGGTTGCGGATTTCCAGATCGAAAAACCAATCAACAGCAGTATCAGAGTGACAACCGTAATGATGATGTAGCGTTTAAATGATTTGTAATCGGGGATCGCTGCACTCTGTTTCATGCGTTTACCAACCACCTCAGCAGATTAATGGGGATGAAACAATTCTTAATATGTATATCGCGATGTTGCGATTCATGCAAATTATTAAAAAAAAGGCCGGGAAAAATCCCGGCCCAAACAGTATATATTCTTATGCGACTACAGCTTGCCAGACCGCTTACGACGGGTAGGGTCGAGTTCTTTTTTGCGCAGGCGGATTGAAAGCGGTGTAACCTCCACCAGCTCGTCGTCCTCGATGAATTCCAGTGCCTGCTCAAGTGTCATAATCTTTGGAGGAGTAAGTTTGATGGCGTCGTCCGTGCCGGAGGCGCGTACGTTGGTCAACTTTTTCCCCTTGCATGGATTGATTTCCAGATCGTTATCCTTGTTGTTCTGACCGATGATCATTCCACCGTAGACTTCGACGCCGGCGCCGATAAACAGTGTGCCGCGCGGCTGCAGGGCATCCAGTGAGTAGGCGGTGGTTTCGCCATGGTCCATGGCCATCAGCGCGCCGTTTTTACGGCCGGGGATATCACCTTTGTAGGGGGCATATTCGTGGAATGTATGGGTCATGACGGCGGTACCACGGGTATCGGTCAAAACCTCACCGCGCAGGCCAATCAGACCGCGTGCCGGTATGATGAACTCGAGACGTACCATCTCTCCCATCGGAGCCATGGCGACCATCTCACCCTTGCGAGGTCCCATTTTTTCAATGATTGCGCCCTGAAATTCGGAGGCGACGTCCACAACCAGATATTCCATCGGCTCCATCTTGACGCCGTCCTTGATGCGGACGATAACTTCCGGTTTGGAAACTGCCAGCTCGAAGCCTTCGCGACGCATTGTCTCAATGAGGATCGAGAGGTGCAGTTCGCCACGGCCGGAAACCATGAACGTATCAGCGCTGTCGGTATCGTCAACCCGCAGGGAAACATTGGTACGCAGTTCCTTGGTAAGGCGCTCGCGAATGTTGCGCGAAGTAACCCACTTGCCTTCACGGCCGGCAAACGGGGATGTGTTGACCATGAAGTTCATCGACAGGGTCGGCTCATCAATTGAGACGTAAGGGATTGCGACCGGATTCTCGGCAGACGCCAGAGTCTCGCCTATGCTGACCTCTTCAAATCCGGCGACAGTGACGATGTCACCTGTTCCGGCCTCTTCAATGTCGATCTGCTTCAGGCCTTCGTAGCCGAGCAGTTTGGTGATGCGCCCCTTTGTGATTGTGCCGTCCTTCTTGATCATCGCAACAGTCTCGCCGGCTTTTACCTTGCCGTTGAAGATACGCCCGGTCGCCATGCGGCCGATGTAATCGTTGTAATCGATGTTGGCGATCAGCATCTGGAACGGAGCGTTGGAGTCTCCCTTGGGGGGACGGACATTGGCTTCTACCACAGCGAAGAGCGGTTCCATGTTGTTTGACTCGACGTTGATATCCAGTTTTGCGTAGCCCATCTTGGCACTGGTATATACAACCGGGAAATCGAGCTGATCGTCGGAGGCATTAAGTTCGCAGAACAGGTCAAAGACCATGTTGAGCACTTCGTCTGGGCGGGAGCCGGGACGGTCGATCTTATTGATGACGACGATCGGTTTCAGGTTCAGGTCGAGCGATTTTTTCAGCACGAAGCGGGTTTGCGGCATTGGGCCGTCTAGAGCGTCCACCAGAAGCAGTACGGAGTCAACCATCTTGAGTACGCGTTCAACTTCGCCGCCGAAATCGGCATGGCCGGGGGTGTCGACAATATTGATTTTGTATTGGCCGTGGTGAATCGACAGACTCTTGGCCAGAATGGTGATGCCGCGTTCTTTTTCAAGGTCATTAGAGTCCATGACGCGCTCGGTAATGGCTTCGTTGGAGCGATATACACCGGCGTGTTTAAGCATGGCATCGACAAGGGTTGTCTTGCCGTGGTCAACGTGGGCTATAATGGCAATATTTCTGATCCGTTCCTGCATGGGTAAAACTCCTCAATTCCGCAAAATAAAACGACGGGCATTAACTGCCCGTCGAAGATTGTGTACTATGTCAGGTTATTATCGATCTGGCAACTATTTACTGGTTAGCATAAATTAATGTCATTGTTTTTCTAACTGAAGAATCCTCCTGTCACAACTTCAACCACTAACTGGTCTCCCTCTTTGGTTTTAAGCGATTGAAACAACGACTTCGACGGGGATATTTTGCCATCGTAGACACCGTCACGGTCATGCGGTAACACTGAAACCGGAACGCTCTTCTTAATGCCGTTAGAGAGGTTGGTAATCGTCAACTTTTTAAACGAGTCGGTTTCAAAAAAATCATTGATTGCGAGCGCGGTGGTCTTGTTGACGGTGGCAGCATCGACACCAAAAAAAGATTCAGCATTTTCCATGGTTTCACAAGTCAGCAGAACTCCTCTTCCGTTGGACACGGGACGGTAGCGAGCAGGCGCAGCGCTGACAGGCTGAGGAGTCGTGGCAATTGGCAGTGAAGGGGGCAACGGTGCAGTCGTTTGTTGGGGTGGTTGCGCCACAAGAAGTTCTTTGGGAAGCTGTTCAATTTTTTTGACAGCAACATTCAACGATATAAAAAGGAGCTGAAGGTTTACAGCCGGTTGACAGAGTACGACAAGAAACATCTGTGGCAGGGGCTTGATGATTAAACGGCCCAGCTCAAAACGGACATCAAAGAGTTTTACGCCGCCGGTCACGTCCTGGAGGCCGACGGTATTGTCCTGAAGCAGTTCGGCGGCGCCCTTTATTGTGGCAGCGTCAAAGTAGGGGGGGAAGGAATGTGCCAGAATGTTTCCCCGCTCATCGGAGAGCATCCCTCCCATAACTCCGGGAACCGAGGTTAAGCCGAGCATTATTGCCTGCATGTGAGCCCCCTATTTCTGCGCCAATACCCGGCGAATTTCGGAATCAAGTGAATTTGCATTGGCGCTCCCCTTGGCTGACACACAGAGTTGGTGGCGCTTTGAATCGAATAAAAGCAGATGGTGCTCGTTACCATGTACCGTGGCTGATTTGAATTCACCTATGCCGAACTGGGACCCGACCTGCTTCGAAAAAAAAGCCAGAAACAGGCCGTTGGCTGCGAGAAGTTCGGCCTGGTATGATGTGTCATCTACGACTGCTCCGTCTTTGGTCATAAGGAGCGCCTGCTCAATACCCGGAATAACCGAAAGCTTCGTGCTGATGTCACTCATGCCTGTACCCTCCGTGGAAGAGTTGCTGTCTTGCGGCTTTATGCTCTGTTTTGCTTCATCCATGCGACGAAGAGCTTCAAGGATAAGGAAGCCTGTTGGCTGGTCTATGGTTCGACTGGTCGTTAAAATTTTAGGTTCGCTGCGGAATGTTCCTCCGGCCCATCCCATGATCGTATAGAAGGCCTCTTCCCCGTCAAGTTGTCCCTGCTCGGCGTGGACTACGTCGCCATCACGGAAAAAAATCACACCGCTGTTGCCCGCGTGTTCGACAACCAGGCATCCGGAATAGCGGTTGCCGCCTTTGACCTGGATAATGTCGGCCAGTGACAAGCCGCTGACTGCGCCTACAAAGCCATGTTGTTCCAGATTCAATGCCGATTGTCCCATACGTTGTTCCTTTCTACGGCGTTCTGTCGAGGGGTTGTGTGTGACCGTTAAGGAACGATATATCATTATCTCTATTATTGCAAAACATTTTTATATAATATCAAGATCGCACAACTTACTAAAAAAACGGAGTAAATATTCAGCCTAGTAATATAGGATATAGTCAGTTACAACAAAAACAGTCGTGAGCAAACAGTCATTCTATCAACAATAAAGCCACCTCGAGAGACGAGATGGCTTTATTGTTGGCTTTTAAATATTAAGTCGGTGCGTCAGTGTTCGTGGTACCCCAATACGACAAGCAAGCAACTGCCGTCGGCAATAACATTGATACCCTTTTCCAAGCAGAGCGCAACCGCATCGGGGTGTTCCGCTCCCGGCTGCATCCAGATATTCTTAATGCCATGTTCAATAGCCAGTGGTACCAGCTTTGCCGTAACGGCGGGCGGGGTAATCATCGAGAGGCTCATCACGTCTTTCGGGAGGTCGCTGAGCGTCGCCGCGCACGCTATCCCCTCAATTTCCGTCTCATTGGGGTTGACCGGTATGGCTGACCTGCCATTTTGCAGGTAACAGCGCAATACCTTGTTGCCGTACTTATCGCGGTTGGTTGAGGCGCCTGCCACTCCGAAAGCGGGGGAAGCTAAAAACTGCCGGATCTGCTCTTCAATTGTCATTGTATGCTCCTGAGGTGAGAGATGGTTATTCCCTGATCTGTCCATCGCCGTAGACAATAAACTTTGTTGTCGTCAGATCCTCCAGCCCCATCGGGCCGAACGAGTGTAGCTTGGTGGTGGATATGCCGATTTCGGCCCCCAGTCCGAGCTGCCCGCCGTCGGCAAAGCGGGTCGATGCGTTGACCATCACGCAGGAAGAGTTGACCTCGCGGATGAAACGCTGGGCCCGGCTGTAGTCACTGGTGATAATCGATTCGGTGTGCAGTGAGCAGTAGCGGTTGATGTGGGCGATGGCGGCGTCGATATCGTCAATAACACGGCAGGCGAGGATCAGTTCCAGATATTCGGCATGCCAGTCCTCTTCCGTCGCAGCAGTGGCGGTCGGGGCGTAGCTGCAAAAGACAGGGTCGCCGCGCAGCTCCACACCCAGCGCCGTCAGTGTCTTGGCAATTCTCGGTATGAATTCGGCGGCCACTTCCCGGTGGATTAGAAGTGTCTCCAGCGAGTTGCAGACGCCGGGGCGCTGGGTCTTGCTGTTGACGATGATCTGTTCGGCCTTGTCGAAATCGGCCGACTGATCGACAAAGATGTGGCAGACCCCTTTATAATGTTTGATAACAGGGATGCGTGAGTTCTCGACGACAAAGCGGATCAGGCTTTCACCGCCGCGAGGGATAATCAGGTCGATGGATTCTTCCTGCTTGAGCATCTCCAGTACCCCTTCACGTTCGGTGAAAGGGATCTGCGACAGCGCCGCCTGGGGGATGCCCATTTCTTTCAGTACCCCCTGCAGGATTGCAGCAATGGCCAGATTGGAGTTGATCGCTTCGGAACCGCCGCGCAGGATCACTGCATTGCCGGCTTTGAGGCAGATCGCTGCGGCATCTGCGGTCACGTTTGGGCGTGATTCATAGATGATCCCAATCGTGCCGAGCGGGATGCGCATTTTGCCGACCATCAGCTCGTTGGGGCGTTTCCACATTTTTGTAACCTCGCCAACCGGGTCAGGGAGGGTTGCTATCTCGCGCAGGGCAGCGGCAATTCCGCTGATACGCCCTTCGTCAAGCATCAGGCGATCCAGCATAGCTGTAGAAAGGCCTTTCAGCTCACCGGCGGCAAGATCTTTGCGGTTCTCTGTGATAAGCTCCGCAGTTGCCTTTTCAAGGGCTGCGGCCATTTTCAGGAGCATATCATTTTTGGTAGTGGTTGAAAGACGTGCCATTGCAAGAGACGCCTGCCTGGCATCCTGTGCGATTTTTACGACCTGCTCTGTAATACTCACGATGTCAGCTCCATGGATCAATTATAATTGGTATAAATATTACGCAAAAACATGCCGGCCAGCAAGAAAATTGACAGTGCCGGTAGCTCGATGCTACAAGAACCCTCTCATGCAGACCACTTTTCCCACATCAAAGGCGCTCCGGCCGGTTAGTTTAATCTTCTGCACGACTATGCTGCTGCTGGCAGGCTGTACCAGCTACATTCCACGGGACATCGGCCGCCCTCCTCTAACCGGCTATTCCGCCGCAGATACGATGAAGCTGGTCACGGTGCCGCTGCCGGTAATCGCTTCAAGCCCTAACGAAGGTGTCACGACCGGTGCCTTGACGGCGTTCCTTGGCCATAACAGGCAGGATGAAGTTTCTGCCCTGCTTGCCCCACAACTCACCCACAACAATACCTTCGGCGTTACCGCCTCATTGTATGGCGCTTTCTATCCGGCTCCCGACAGGAACTTCGAGTTCAACCTTTCCCGGTCGGAAAGGGTCAACCATGATTACGAACTGCGGGTCAAAGATACAGCCCAGCTGGGGCGGAAGCTTGAGCTGAACGGGTTTGTCTTTAAGCTGTCCGACGGCTCCTCGCGCTTTTTCGGCTTTAACGCCAGCAGTCCGCAGCAGATGGAAACAAATTACGCCAATGATGAACTCGGTTATAATGTTTCCGCCGGTTACCAGCTGGGCCGGCACTACCAGATCACAGTCGGTGATCGATATCGAAACGTCCGCATCAGGCCTGGAGCTTTCAGCGGAATCCCGGACATCAATGATAAATTTTCGGCGGCAACGGTACCGGGTCTTGACGGTTTTACCACTCATGCCCTGCGGGTTTCATTTTCATACAGCACGCTTGACGATCCGGAAACCCCTTCCTACGGCGGCTATACCCGGATTACATTCGAGCCGACCATTAAAGATTTGGGTGGGGCAGGCAACTACCGTCACTATGAGGTTGAGGCAAAGGGTTTTATCCCGCTCAGTAACGCCAGATACATCAGCGTCTTCCGTCTGATGTATAACCAGACGCTTGGTGACGATGTACCGTTTCTGGAACAGAGTATTCTGGGGGGGGAGTCAACTCTGCGGGGGTACGGCCGTAACCGCTTCATCGACAACAGCTTCATGCTCTGCAACCTTGAGGAGCGTATCCGGCTCTTCCGTTGGGAGGTGTTCGGCGTGACTGCAGACTGGGAGATAGCGCCGTTTATTGATTTGGGTGCGGTGATGGAGTCGTTGCCGAAGGCCAGTGTTTCAGACGTAGAGTTTAACCCCGGCATCGGCTTCCGGGCGGTCGTACGCCCGAATATTATCGGCAGGGTGGATCTGGGGATCGGCAAGGACGGGCCGGCGGTGTTTGTCGGCCTGGGGTATCCGTTTTAATCTCTACCTTGCCCGTTTATCCGGACGCTCGATTTCAAACTTGTCGAGGCGGTATTGCAGTGTTTTGTAACTCATTCCAAGAAGCGGCGCCGCCTTGCCGATCACCCATTCCGCCCGTTCCATCGCCTTGATGATCAGCCCTTTTTCAAGCTCCTCGAAATCAATCCCCTCAGCAGGAAGGTCGAAATTAATGCCCCCCGCCAGCGAAGCGCAGGCGGTGATCTCACTCGGCAGATCTTCCGGTTCGACGTAGTTGCTTTCGGCCATCAGAATCGAGCGTTCAATTACCGACTCCAGTTGGCGGACGTTGCCGGGCCAGCTGTAGTTCATCAACAGCTTCAGCGCCTGCTTCGAGATGCCGTCCAGCGTAATTCCGGCGGCCTTGCTGTATTTTTCCAGGAAAAATTCCGCCAGAGTCTTGATATCGCTCCCCCGCTCGCGGAGGGGGGGGAGGTTGACACGGATGACGTTAAGCCGGTAGTAGAGATCCTCACGGAAGGTCCCCTTTTTTATCTCCTGTTCAAGGTCCTTGTTGGTGGCCGATACCACGCGCACATCCAGCCCGATATTGATCTTACCGCCAACCCGGCGGATCTCCTTCTCCTGGATGGCCCGTAGCAGCTTGGCCTGCATGGCTACGTTCATTTCACCGATTTCATCGAGAAACACCGTGCCGCCGTCCGCCGCCTCGAAGATGCCGATTTCGCGGGCATCAGCGCCGGTGAAACTACCCTTTTCGTGGCCGAACAGTTCGCTTTCGATCAGTGTGTCCGGAATCGCGGCACAGTTGATCGCGATAAAAGGTTTGTCGCGCCGCGGGCTCCCTTCGTGGATCGCCCGGGAAATCAGCTCTTTGCCGGTTCCTGATTCGCCTACGATCAGGACGGTTGAGTTCGATGGGGCGATCTTGGCAATAACACGGAAAACTTCCTTTATTTTGGGATGCTCACCCTGCATGTTGGGTATCGTTGCAATTGATTGTATCCGTTTCTGCAGCACCCGGTTTTCACGTACCAGACCGATACGCTCAAAAGCCCGCTGCAGTGTCAGTATCAGATTGTCACGCTCCAGCGGTTTTTCCAGGTAATCGAAGGCTCCCTTGCGCATCGCCTCCACCGCAGAATCAACCGAGCCGTGGGCTGTCATCATGATGATGCACTGCTGCGG
>Ga0123338_10003326_pt1 | contig 14513 bp, 13 predicted proteins | sample grotaG_FD_89793 | JGI IMG/M metagenome (GOLD analysis project Ga0123338, IMG submission 89793) | Glacier valley bacterial and archeal communities from Borup Fiord, Nunavut, Canada, to study Microbial Dark Matter (Phase II) -... | ecosystem: Environmental > Aquatic > Freshwater > Ice > Glacier ... | reverse complement strand
GAGGACAGTTCACAAATATATAAAAACAAATGATTTATTAATCCTATCAAAAAATCAGAAGGTGGAAGTTGGATTGAAAATTCGTTCATATAAAACACCTTCCCGGAGGGCATAATCGGTCTGGACTATACGCTGAATGCTTAACCTTTCGATGACCATTTTGATGAAGATGACCGATGGAACAATCATTTCGATACGAATGGACTCCAAACCTTTCATTTTCAGTCGTTGGGCTGTTGTTGAGGCAATTAACTGCTCATAAATTCGGTTGAAATCATGAAGGGTAATTTTTTGCCTGATGCGGGTTTTAATTCCTGCATCAGTTTGATCAATTAAATCAGCCAGGGAATCAAAAGCTCCGGAACAGCCTATCAACATTGAAATTGGACAATTTTGCATGCGATTCCATAAAGCTTCAAGCCGGCTTTCGAACCATTGAACGATTTGATGAATTTCATCGGCAGTAATGGGGTCGGAGGGAGGTATCTGTTCAATGATACGGGCCATTCCAAGAGGAAAACTTTCTTTCCAAACCGGCATACCCCCTTCTGTCAAAATAAATTCATTGCTTCCACCGCCTATATCCAGGATGAGTGAATAATCTTCAATTTGTCCAAAGGCCAGTTTCACGCCATTAAAAATAAGTTCAGCTTCTTTTTCTCCTGAAATTATCTGCAAGTCAAGGCCTGTACTGGCTTTAATTTCATGAGTGAACCAATCTCTGTTGCCGGCATCTCTGATGGCTGAGGTAGCGATGACCACAATTTCTGATGGATTGAATGGATCGATTCGTTCCTGATGTTTACTGATCGCGAGAATGGCCCGTTCCAGTCCATCTTCTGTCAGAAGGTTTTTACCGATCCCGTTTTTCCCCAGCTTGACTACCTCTTTTCCTTGATAAATTAGTTTGAAATCAAAGTGCTCGTACTCGGCAATCAGCAAGTTGCAGGTATTTGTACCAAGGTCGATGATGGCGATGCGTTGTTTCATATTTCCTGAAAAGTATAGGAGTTGACTACTGAAGTTATAAAGAGTTGTAGGATGTCCTCATTTTTTCTTGTAAAATGTATATCGTAAATTGAGTATTAATGGAAATTCATCATATAGTTGCGTGGGGTTGTTTTGCCCAGCAATCGCAACTTCATACTTTTTTACACCATACTGATACCCCAATTCAATGGCAAATCCTTTGCGGGGTAAGCGTTTGCTCAACCATTCTTTTCCGATCAATATTCCGAAAACCGGTAGATTGACTTTAACATTGCTCTCATCTACATTTAGGTTCATCCATTTCCATTTACCCATCAATCCAAAATAGGAGCGGTTAGTGCGGTTGTAAATGAAAGTGTTAAGAAGCTTTAATCCCCCTTCATAATCGTTGGGTTTAAAACCACCAGTTAATTCAGATGATACTCCTCCAAAAACCTCGAACCCTTTGGTTTTTGAAATCCACATCCGGGCATTCGTTTTGAGACCAAGCGCCGAAAGTTCGCCTCCAATTCCGGTCAGCTCCTGGCCGAAAGAATTTATTCCAAAGAAAATCAATAGTACAAATAGAAATATTGTCCGCATAGATTGTTTTTTTTGATACGTTGAAAGCTTAATTCTTATCCCAATTTTGAAGATTCAAAATCTCCAATTTACTCACCTCCCACTTTTTTATTTTTTATTTCTCATTTTTTATTTCTCATTTCTCATTTCTCACTTTCTCACTTTCTCATTTCACATCTTCCCATTTCCTCACCGCCTCCAAATTCATTTTATTTTGAATGTTTTTTGCTCCCGGCGTATATAAAAATTCAAGTTCTTCTTTAAAGTGTTCGGTTATTTTCCCCCGCACCATTTTCATGGTCGAATTGAGTAATTGATTCTGTTCTGTAAATGCTTCGGGCAGCACGGCTATGGTGGCAGGTATCCAGCGTTCAGGAAATGATTTGTCAAATTTACCACCTGGCTTGTAAGCATCAACTTCATTTTGAATAATCTTTAGTGCTTCAATAAGTGACTGGTCAGTGCCAGCCTGTATGCCATGCCTTTCCAGTTCACGTTTGATAGCTCCCATGTTGGGTACTATCATTCCCGAAGTCCATACGTTTTGGTTATTGTATAACATGCACTGGTCGATGTAGGGAGATTGATCGATCAAAGCTTCTTCAATTCCTTCGGGACTGAATTTTTCACCATCGCTTCCAATCAGCAGACTTTTAAATCGTCCCATTACATAAAGGAAACCATCTTTGTCCATGGTTCCCATGTCGCCGGTATACAACCATCCGTCTTTGATAGTCTCGGCTGTTGCTTTAGGATTGTTCCAATAGCCTACCATCACATTGTCGCCTTTTACCACGATTTCGCCTTTTTCTCCCAGCGGAAGTTCATGTCCATCTACATGGCAGATTTTTAGTTCCATGTATTTGACCAGCCGGCCCGATGAGCCGAATTTAATAGCATGGAGGGCATTGGATGAAATAACCGGTGACGCTTCTGAGAGGCCATATCCCTGGCATATTGGCATCCCTATCGCGTAAAAGAAGCGCTGAAGTTCAATATCCAGCAATGCGCCGCCACCTATAAATAGCCTGAGGTTACCACCAAAACCTTCTCTTATTTTACGGAACAGAATTTTGTCATAAAAACTTATCAGATGTTTATAAATTGCCCTACTGCCTTGGCCTCGGTCCCAGCCATGACCGTTGTATTTATAGGCAATTTTCAGGGCATGGTTAAAAAGCTTTTCGGCCACCGGACCTTTCTGCCTGATGCCTGCTTCTATCCCTTTCCTGAAGTTTTTTGCCAGTGCCGGAACGCTCATCATCACGTTTGGCTGTATCTCTTTAATGTTTTTCGGAATATTCTTCAGCGTTTCCATGGGCGTTTTCCCTACTTCGAGTGCTGCAATGCTTGCCCCATTGTACATGAAACAATATAAACAAGCAGTATGTGCAAATGAATGATCCCAGGGAAGCAAAGCCAGGGTTTTCCAGTCTTCAGTGATTGACATCAAGGTATTGGCCTGAACCACATTGGCAGCATAATTCAGTTGCGAAAGCATGATGCCTTTCGGATCGGCTGTTGTTCCTGAAGTATATGAAATGTTGGCAATATCGTTGGGTTGAATGGATTGGTAGATGGCTTCAAAATCAATCCTGTGTGTTTTTAGATAGGCATCTCCCAAGGCAAGAACTTCATTGTATGAAATATCATTGGCTCCGGGATTTTCTTTTCCATCGAGGTAAATCACTTTTTCGAGCCCCGGAAGTTCATTCCTTATTCCTTCCACTTTGGCCGCATGTCCTTTGGAAACCACAATCATTTTGCTTCCGGAGTGGGCAAGCCTGAATTTTAGTTCACTGCCTGAATCAAGTTTAACTGATAAGGGAACATTGATTCCCCCGCTATATAGAATACCCAGTTCGGAAATGATCCAGGCATTACGTCCCTCTGAGATTAAACCAACACGATCGCCTTTTTGAAGGCCTAAGGCTACCAGCCCGGCACCAAAACGGAAGACCAAATCATGGGTTTGCCGGTAGGTAGTACCTTCATATTTCCCCTTTTGTTTTTCCCACAAGTAAATATTATTGGAAAATTTGGCTACACTGGTTTCAAAAAGTTCGATGATCGTTCTCATAGAGGTTGAAGGTTATTGGTAATTTCCACTTTCTTTTGACTTGACATGACTTAATTTATTTTAAGCAAAGGTAAGCTCATCGTTTCTCATGAAAAATATGGACTTGGTGGGGTGGATACCCTTCAAAAACCCTTCTATAATTCAGTATTCAAAATTAGAATTTTTGTATATACATAAAATAGCTGGAGCTTTTATAATTGTTTGGTTCCGAAAATATAACTGGTTTTTTGGTAGAATACCTGTCCGGGGGCAATTACTACCGATGGAAACTGAGGTTTATTAATTGAATCGGGGTAATGCTGTGTTTCCAATGCAACGCCGGAATAACTACCAAATTTTTTCATTCCTTCAATGGTCAACTCTGGAATCCAATAACCGGTATAAAGCTGGATACCTGGTTGGGTGGTGAAAACTTCTACCATCCTTCCTGAAGTTTCTTCGCTCAGTGTTGCTGCATGTGCCACAACCCCTTCATTATCGAGAACAAAGTTGAGATCATAACCGGTGGGGAGTTCAGCGAGGTCATGCCCCAGTTTCTTTTTTACAAGAAAATTGTTGGGAGTACCTTCTACTGAAACTATTTCGCCCGTTGGAATTGCATCTACAGAATCAGTAAATGATTTGGCCGTCAATTCAAGTTCATGGTTCAGAATGGTTTCTTTTCCTCCGGTGAGGTTGAAATAGGTGTGGTTAGTCAGGTTCACGATCGTAGTCTGATCAGTTTCCGCAGTATATTCAATGGTCAGTTCATTGTTATTATTCAAGGTGTAAGTGCAGGTAATTTTCATGTTCCCGGGGTACCCTTCTTCCATGTCAGGACTTAGTAAGCTTAATTTTACACCTACTTTTAAGTCTTCTTCAATAGTTTCGGCAGTCCATAAACGGCGGTCGTAACCTATCAAACCTCCATGCAGATGGTTGTGTCCGTTGTTGACAGCCAACGAATAGTTTTTACCTTCAAGTTCAAATTTACCTTTGTCAATGCGGTTGCAGCAGCGTCCGCAAACAGCTCCGAAATATGGATAACTTCCCAGATACTCAGCCCTTAGGTAGTTTTCTATCTTTTCGAACCCACATGCAATATTGGCCAGTTCACCGTTTTTGTCAGGAGTCTCAATCGAGGTGATGATGGCTCCATAATTGGTAATTTTAACTGTTACCTTATTGTCGTTCAACAGTGTAAACAATTCAACTTCAATTCCTTCATTTGTTTTCCCAAAAAGGGATTTTGTAACTTTCATAATTGGTATATTTTAGTTAATTTAAAGTTCAAATCTGATCACTGACTACTGACCAATGTTTTACTGAATACTGGCCACCGTTTTACTGGCCACTGAAAACTTATTTCTTATTTCAGCATACAAATTTAATTAAATTTTTCTCAGACTGGTAAGTACAGGTAGTGTTATTTGTTCCAAATATTTGTTATTTTTGAAACCTGTTAACCTTGCTAAAACTCAAACCAGTGAAGTATATTCAAATTGATGATTCTTTAGGTATTCCCAAATATCGGCAAATTATCAATTCAATTTACACTGCCATCTCTGGGGGCGATCTGAAATTGGGCGATAAAATACCGTCGTTGAATCAAATATGCGCTGAATTCGAGTTGTCGCGCGACACAGTGATGGTGGCGTTCAATGAGTTAAAATCAAAAGGTATTATCAATTCAATTCCGGGTAAAGGATATTATATCAAGAGTGCTGAAATCAATTTGGATCAGAAGATATTTGTCCTCTTTGATGAACTCAATGCTTTTAAAGAGGATTTATATACTTCATTCCTGAATAGCCTGGATGCAAAATCAATCGTTGACATTTATTTTCACCACTTTAATTTCCAGGTATTTAAAGATCTTATTTCCGAATGCACCGGCAAGTATACTTCATACATAATCATGCCTGCAACTTTTGATTATACTGCTGATATAATCGCTAAACTTCCAAAAGATAAAGTTTATATCTTGGATCGAAAGAAGAACGATCTGGCTGTTTATCCGGTTGTATATCAGGATTTTGAAAATGACGTGTACGATGCGTTGAATGGCGGCATAGATTTACTTCGGAAATACAACACCCTGATAATGATATTCCCCGGAGGTAAAGAACCCGAAGGTAGGATGCTGGGATTTCAGCGTTTTTGTGATGATAATGGGTTTCAATGCGAAATTATCCGAAATGTAATAAATAAAGAAATGAAAAGGGGAGAGGCTTATTTTGTTCCTTCCGACCGCAATTTGGTGCATCTGGTAAAGATGGCTGCTGAAAAAAACCTTACATTGGGGAAAGATGCGGGAATTGTTTCTTTTAACGATACCGTTCTGAAAGAAGTAGTTGCAGGTGGAATTACCACCATTTCAACAGATTTCCAACTCATGGGCAAAACACTAGCGCAGATGATTAAGGAAAGAAGTAATGAGAAAATCAGAAACCATTCAGCATTAATAAGACGTGGATCATTGTGAATATAGGTAAAAACAAAGATTTAAGCAATGATAATTGATGAACATGTTTTAGATTGGATAAAAAAACCTATTTTCACCCACTAGTACCCACCAGTTATAAATCATATTTATGAGTCAATTTAATATAGAAGATTACCCACACCGAAGATTAAATCCATTAACAGGTGACTGGATTTTAGTTTCACCTCACAGGGCAAAAAGGCCTTGGCAAGGTCAGGTTGAAAAGAATGCTTCTGACGCACGTCCCGATTATGATCCGACTTGCTATTTGTGTCCGGGAAATGAAAGAATAGGAGGGAAGTTTAATCCACCCTATAAAGGAACTTTTGTTTTTACCAATGATTTTAGTGCATTATTAACCGATTCGCCTCAGGGAATTGTTGATGATGGTGATCTTTTTCAAGCCAAAAGTGAAACCGGTATTTGCAAAGTTATTTGCTTCAGCGACAATCACAGTCTGACAATTCCAGAAATGGATGTTGAAGACATTCGCAAAGTGGTGGATAATTGGTGCGATGAATTTACAGAATTGGCTAACAATAAGATGATTAATTATGTCCAGATTTTTGAAAATAAAGGTGCCATCATGGGGTGTTCAAACCCTCATCCTCATGGACAAATATGGTCATCATCTTCGGTACCAGCTGAACCTGCTAAAGAATCCAAAACTCAAAAAAAGTATTTCGATCAGCATGGATCAACCATGTTAGGCGATTACCTGAAGTCTGAACTGGTAAAAAAAGATCGCATATTGGTTGAAAATGAACATTTTGTTGCTCTTGTCCCTTATTGGGCGGTCTGGCCTTTTGAGACTATGATCATCAGTAGACGTCCGGTACAAAATATTGCCTTGTTAACCGATGCTGAAAGAACTTCTTTGGCTGATATTTATCAAAAGTTGACTATAAAATACGATAACCTTTTCGAAGTTTCATTTGCCTACTCTGCCGGTATTCATCAGGCGCCAACCGATGGGAACGATTATCCGGAATGGCATCTGCACATGCACTTTTACCCGCCGCTATTGCGTTCAGCATCAGTTAAAAAGTTCATGGTAGGATATGAAATGCTGGCAAGCCCTCAGCGTGATATTACAGCCGAACAAGCTGCCCAAAGATTACGCGATTTATCGAATGTACATTATAAGAAAAAAAACCAATAATTAATTTATATCAAAAAAGACTATGGCTAAAATTAATTCATTAACAGCAAAAATTGGGGTTGGGAATAATCCATTATTTCATGAATTGTATGGCGTGAACTCATCGGTATTAAAAGTTCAGGCTGATCGTTACATCAGTTTGATGAATGAATTCAATCAGGTTTACTCAAACAACGATGTTGATTTATTTAGTTCTCCTGGCCGTACCGAAATTGGCGGTAACCATACCGATCATAACTACGGACGCGTATTGGCAGGAGCTGTTAACCTTGACATGATTGCGGTTGCAGCTAAAAATGGAACCAATAGTATCCATATTAAATCAGTGGGATATCCTGAATTTCATGTTGATCTTTCAGATTTGGCAATTGATGAATCTCAATTCTATACCTCATCATCTTTGGTAAAAGGCATTTGCGCCCGGATGAAACAACTGGGTTACGAAATTGGTGGTTTTGATGCCAGCATTGATGGTCGTGTACCCAAAGGCTCTGGCTTGAGTTCTTCAGCCTCCTTCGAAGTGCTTATTGGCGCCATTGTCAACCATTTATTCAATGCTGGAAAAATGAGTGCTGTGGAAAATGCAATCATCGGTCAATGGTCTGAAAATAACTACTTTGGAAAACCTTGTGGCCTGATGGATCAAACTGCCTGCTCTGTGGGTGGATTAATTACCATCGACTTTAAAGATCCTTCGCAACCCATTGTTAAAGAGGTTGACTTCGATTTCGTTGCAACCGGCTTTGCTTTGGTAATTACTGATGTGGGCGGTGGACACGACGATGCTGCATCACAGGCCGAGTATGCTTCTTTGCCAACTGAGATGAAGGCGGTAGCTGCAGTTCTTGGCGCTAAAGTGTTAAGAGAAGTAACTTTAGAGCAAATTGTAGAAAAGATTCCTGAAATCCGTAAAGTAACCGGCGACAGGGCTATTCTACGCGCTTATCATTTCCAAGGCGATAATCAACGTGTTGTTGATCAGGTAGCTGCTCTTGAGAAAAAAGATTTTCAGTCATTCCTGAAAATGGTGGTTGAATCAGGATACAGTTCCTATATGTACAATCAAAATATATACGATGTGGTACACAAAGACGAGCAAGTGGTGTCGCTGGCTTTGGCTTTGAGCGAAATGATCTTGAAAGGAAAAGGTGCATGGCGTGTTCATGGTGGTGGATTCGGTGGGACCATCCAGGCATTCGTACCGCAAGATTTGTTGGATAAATATGTTAAAACACTCGAACATGTCTATGGTGAAGGTAGTTGCCACAAGTTGTTTATTCGTGCCAAAGGATCTATAAAACTTGATCTGTAATTTTTACTATCCGATGCGCAATTAGTTAGTTATTTTGTGCAAATTCGAACGCTTAAAATTTACAAATACAAACATTAACATAAATTAAAAATCAATTACCTAAAATCATGGAACAAAACAAAAAAAGCTACGCGTTGCCTATTGCAATGATGTTTGCCCTTTTCTTTATGGTTGCTTTTGTGACCGGCCTTCCTGCCCCGTTTGGGGTTATCGTGAAAAATCAGTTTGGTGCATCCGATTTCATGTCCACACTTGGCTTTTTTGCCAATTTTATAGCCTATGCCTTCATGGGTATTCCTGCCGGTATGTTACTGGAGCGCGTGGGGTATAAAAAAACAGCTCTACTGGCTGTAGTTGTTGGTTTCTCTGGAGTAGGAGTTCAATATTTATCCGGCGTTGTTGGAAGTTTTAACGTTTACATTGCCGGGGCATTCATTTCAGGTTTCTCAATGTGTATGTTGAATACTGTTGTAAATCCTATGTTGAATACTTTAGGTGGCGGTGGTAAAAAAGGAAATCAGCTGATTCAGACTGGTGGATCTTTAAACTCCGTTGCTGCTACCATTGTTCCTGTATTGGTGGGTTACCTGATGGGTGCTACGGCTGCAGAACGTACAATCGACAAGGCAAATCCAGCCCTTTTTATTGCAATGGGAATCTTTGCAATGGTTTTTATTGTTCTTTACATCATGGAAATTCCTGAACCTCGTTTAATAGGTAAAGTGAAAATCAAACATGCACACAGCCCAATGGCTTTCCGTCATTTTAAACTGGGAGCCCTTGCCATTTTTGTATATGTAGGCGTTGAAATCGGTATCCCCCATTTTGCCAACTTGTTTATGACCTCAGATCTTAACAATGGTGGTTTGGCAATTGATCCTACCATTGCCGGTTCAGTAGTGGGTACTTATTGGTTTTTGATGATGATCGGTCGTCTGACGGGTGCTTCTTTGGGTGCCAAATACTCAAGTAAATCTATGTTGATTGTTGTTGCTACTCTTGGCCTTATATTCGTATTGCTGGCCATTTTAATGCCTGTTACAACCACTGTCAGTATGCCGGTATTTCAATCTAATATCTCATTTGGGTTGGCAAATGTTCCAATTGGCATTATGTTCTTGATCTTTTGCGGATTGTGTACATCTGTCATGTGGGGAGGTATCTTTAATCTTGCCGTTGAAGGCCTTGGAAAATATACTGAAGCTGCCTCAGGTATCTTTATGATGATGGTTGCCGGTGGAGGAATCCTGCCCCTTATTCAGGGTGGTATTGCTGACAGTACTTCTTATATGACAAGCTACTGGGTAATTTTCTTCGGTTTAGCATATATGTTGTTCTATGCTTTGATCGGCAGCAAGAATGTTAACAAAGACATTCCGGTAGCAGTTATTGTATAATCTGTTTTTATAAGTTTATCAGTTATTGCTTTAAAATATGAATGGCAGGAGGGATTTTCCCTCCTGCCATTTTTTTTGTATACTCAAGCCTTGTATTTTCCTTCAGTCGTTTGTAAAAAATTGGGATCATTCTCAAAAGTCCGTGGAAGATAATCAGATCAATGATACCACTTACCGGGTGAAGGTACATGCTTTTACCAAAAGCATTGTTCGAATATTGCTGTCAACTTTCCTTATTCATTTTCCTTCCAAAAAAAACCAGAGAAGAAGCGGTAGAAGAAAGGATGAATTGCTGTATGCCAGACTTTTGCACCTGATCCAAATAAAGCCTTTAGGAGCCTTTTGATGGGTACGTGAGATATTCCTTTTTATCCTCAGGCTTGAAAACTTTATGCATAGTTGTTGACCCATCTACCGTCTTTTTAGATTGACTTACGAATGTATTTTTAAGATTGGATTCACCATAAAAAATGTTTTCCAACAGGAAATTGGTTTTATTTGATGCCTATTTATTAAAGTACAAAATACTTTTATACTTTAGCCAAAAATGTTTTCCAAGTTAACCGTATGGAATTGTACAAACTACATCCCCGTTACCATGTAGCCGTTGATTGTGTAATACTGGGTTACCAGGATGAAGAAATCAAGCTTTTGCTTTATCCACGCAGCTTCGAGCCCTCCAAAGGGAAATGGTCGTTGCTGGGTGGTTTTGTTCAGGAAAATGAATCGGCTGATGAAGCTGCTGCCCGTATTTTGAAACAAACTACCGGGTTGGAGCAGATTTATCTTGAACAGGTGGCTGCATTTTCTGATCCTGGCCGCGATCCGGAGGCCAGGGTCATCAGCCTGGCCTATTTTGCGTTGATCCGAATTGATCTGCATAACGAGGATTGCGTAAGGGAGAACGGAGCTTACTGGATACCGATCAGGAAACTTCCCAACTTGATTTTCGACCATCAGTCCATGTTCGAAAAGGCATTGGTGAAACTTCAGCAAAAAGCCGGGTACAGTTTGGTAGGCCTGGAGTTGTTGCCTGAAATGTTTACCCTGATTCAGTTGCGAAAACTGTATGAGGCTATTTTTCAGCATGAATATGATCCCGGAAATTTCAGAAAGAAAATACTTTCTCTTGGAGCGCTTGAAAAATTGAATGTTAAAGATGCATCGGAATCCAGGAAGGGCGCTTTTTATTACAAAGCCAAAAGCAATATTGAAGACATAGATATTGACCGGATCGTTAAATTTTAAACTAATATAATCTAATCTGTAAAAACTATGAATTGGAACTCACAAGAATTTATATGGCTCGACTGGGCAATTATGATGGCCGGGATTTTGGCTGTAGGGTGGGCCGTATGGCGTTCGGTACAAAAAGATAAACGTTTGCAGAAGGGCGCCAACAGCGAAGACTACCTGTTTGGCAAAGGCGAGCCATGGTATATTATTGGTGCGGCTATTTTTGCTGCAAATATCGGCTCAGAACACCTTGTAGGGCTTGCAGGCACAGGCGCAAAGGCAGGTGTAGGCATGGCGCACTGGGAGATGCAAGGCTGGATGATACTCATCCTGGGCTGGCTCTTTGTGCCGTTCTACCAACTTATGAACATTAAGTTGGGGAAAATTATCACAATGCCCGACTTCCTCAAAAATCGCTACACACCAGCTACGGGTTCGTGGCTATCTATCATCACACTTATTGCTTATGTGCTGACCAAAGTGAGTGTAACAGCATTTACCGGTGGTATCTTCATGGAGAGTCTTTTTGGCTTGCCTTTCTGGTACGGAGCTATCGGATTGATAGTGTTAACGGGTATCTTTACTGTTTTGGGCGGCATGAAGGGTGTGATGACGCTGTCGGCAATTCAAACGCCTATCCTTATCATTGGTTCATTCCTTGTGCTTTTTTTGGGATTGTCAGCCCTTGGAGACGGCAGTATCGCTCACGGTTGGACTGCAATGATTGACTATTCTAAAACGCTAAGCAAAGGAGCAGACGGCGTTGCTTATGGTACAAACCACATGTTCCACTTTGAGACGGGCGACCCGCTGTATGACGACTATCCTGGTTTTTGGGTATTTATCGGAGCGTCAATTATCGGCTTTTGGTATTTTTGTACCGACCAACACATCGTTCAACGTGTGCTCGGACAAATAAAAGGCGAGTCGAGCGAAGTAGTGATGATGCGGGCACGCAGAGGTACTATCGCTGCCGGTTATTTCAAATTGTTGCCTGTATTTATGTTCCTGATACCCGGTATGATAGCAGCTGCATTGGCGGCACGTCCAGGCAGTGGCTTCACGTTAGAAAATCCTGATACCGCCTTTGGCTCAATGGTTAAGTTTGTATTACCCGCCGGTGTGAAAGGTATTGTTACCATAGGCTTTATATCCGCATTGGTTGCTTCTTTGGCGTCATTCTTCAACTCTTGCGCTACCCTGTTTACAGAAGACTTTTATAAGCCAATGTTCAAAAATAAGAGCGAGGCTACTTATGTGCTCACAGGTCGTCTTGCAACTGTGGTGGTTGTGATACTTGGTATTGTATGGATACCCGTCATGATGAGTCTCGGCAGCCTTTACTCCTATCTGCAAGGCATTCAATCGCTGCTCGCTCCGGCGATGGTAGCTGTATTTGTAATGGGTATATTTTCTAAAAGAATTACCCCCAAGGCAGGTGAAGCGGGTATGATCGTAGGCTTTATGTTAGGTATGGTGCGCTTGCTGACCAACATCTTTACAAATACTGGTAAAGATTTAATGACAGGCTGGTACTGGGAATCTACCACTTGGTTTTGGCATACCAACTGGCTTATCTTTGAGATATGGTTGCTTGTTTTCATCATGTTGATGATGGTGGTAGTATCGTTTTTCACTCCAAAACCTACCGCTCAACAGATAGAGTTTATCACTTTCACTGGCGACTATAAAACTTTAATCAGGAATAGTTGGAACAAATGGGATGTAATTGCTTCGTTGGGTGTAGTTTTAGCTTGCTCTTTATTCTACCTATATTTCTGGTAAAAAAGAGATTGAAGTTATTTCAGGCTTACAACATATTGTATAAAAAATTTCTTTATATTGCCCGAATAAATCATTCGGGCAATTTCGTTATGTACGATATTATAGGAGATATTCATGGTCATGCCGATCAGCTTAAAAGTTTGCTTAAGAAATTAGGGTACATAAAACCAGATGGCTACTTTGCCCATCCCACACGAAAGGCCATATTCGTTGGCGATTTTATCAATCGTGGGCCTAAAATCAGGGAAACCATCAATATAGTGCGTACGATGGTTGAGAAGGGTTCTGCCTACGCGATATTGGGAAACCATGAAATGTATGCCATACTTTATTATTTGCGCGATACCGAGGGGAAGTATTATAAGAAGCGGATACCAAAGTATCAGTTGCAGATCAATCAAACCCTGGTCGAATTTGCTTCCTATAAAGATGAATTTAAAAGTCATTTGAAATGGATGAGAACTTTGCCTATGTTTCTCGATTTTGGTGAGATACGGATTATTCATGCCTGTTGGGACGATGAGAATATTCAACTCATCAAAAGCAATGTGACTGGCCCTAAACTGACCAAGACCCTTCTTCGGGAAATTGCCCTAAATGAAACCAAATTTTCTGCAAGCTTTTGGGAAACTTGTAAAGGGGTAGAATTCCAGATTCCAAAAGATCTTTTGGTTTTTGATAATGATGGAAGGCCGCACCGTACCTTTCGGATGAAGTGGTGGGATACTCCCGAAGGAAAGACTTTTAAAGACGTTTCGCTTGAAAGCAGATTTGAACTTCCTGCCTATACCATCCCCAATGAAATTATTCCAACAAGGAAGCATTATCCCAAAGATGATCCCATCGTTTTTTTTGGTCATTATTGTTTAAAAGAGTGCTGTGGAATTTTTGCCGATAACCTGTGTTGTGTCGACTCATGTGTTACCCGAACTGGTAAATTGATCGCCTACAGATGGGAAGGTGAGAAACAACTTAAGAAATCGAACTTCGTTTTGTCCGACGTTTTGGTATAAATAGGTTTATAGTGAGTTGATTAGGCCGCCTTTTGAAGTATATTATAAAACTTATATTTTTTTAATTAACCCTATTGCAAGGAAAAAAAGAAAGGCTATATTTGCAAAGCCTTTTCAGAAACGGATTTCAGAAGGTTTGTTCTTTAAAAAGTGTTGTAAGTTTTGAATAAAAGAATCTAAGTTTGAAAGAATAAAGGTTCCTTATCAAATAATTGGTGCGGTAGTTCAGTTGGTTAGAATAACGGCCTGTCACGCCGTGGGTCGCGGGTTCGAGTCCCGTCCGCACCGCCATAAAAAAGCTTACAACATTTTATACTATAAAGAAGGTGCGGTAGTTCAGTTGGTTAGAATAACGGCCTGTCACGCCGTGGGTCGCGGGTTCGAGTCCCGTCCGCACCGCCACAAAAAAAAGCTTCAAGAAATTGAGGCTTTTTTATTTAAGATCATATACAACCTCATTCATGTTTTCTACCTATATCATTCAAAGTCAATATGATAATAGTTACTATATCG
>Ga0123338_10003325_pt1 | contig 14526 bp, 11 predicted proteins | sample grotaG_FD_89793 | JGI IMG/M metagenome (GOLD analysis project Ga0123338, IMG submission 89793) | Glacier valley bacterial and archeal communities from Borup Fiord, Nunavut, Canada, to study Microbial Dark Matter (Phase II) -... | ecosystem: Environmental > Aquatic > Freshwater > Ice > Glacier ... | reverse complement strand
GTGAGCGACCAGCGCGCGTAGTACGCGCGGTAGCTCTCGAGTGAACGAACGATCGCGCCGTTCTTACCCTCTGGGCGCAACCCAATATCGAGATCGAGCGGAATCCGCAGATCTTCGGTGACTCGCGCGAGCCCGTGCACGATCGCCTCCGCGCGCTGCTGTGCTTCCTCGTCAGTCGCACCGGCCGCACGGTAGACGTACATCACGTCGGTATCCGAACCGAAGCCAAGTTCGGCTCCCCCGTACCGGCCCATCGCGACGATGCCGAACTCGATGCCGTCGCCGAACCGGTGCACGAGGGCCAGGGCGCCCGACAAGACCGCCGTCGTGACATCCGTGAGTCCCTGGCCGAGTTCCTCGATTGTGATGAGCCCAAGGATGCTCCCGAGGGCGAGCCTCAGCACCTCGCGACGGCGGGCGGTGCGCAGTGCGAGTGCCGCGCCGTCATCGTCGCCCGCGTGCCGCCCAAGGGTCGCGTCGTTCTCTTGGAGCAGCATGGCAAGTCCGCGCGGCCGAAGCTCGGACTCATTCTCGAGCCACGCGGCCGCCTCGGGGATTCGTTCGAAGAGGTCGGCGACGAATTTTGACCCGGCGAGCACGTGAGTGAGTCGCTTGGCGGCCCCGCTCGAGTCCCGCAGCATCCGTAGAAACCAGTACGCCTCACCGAGGTCGTCGCTGAGTCGCCGGAAGGCAAGCAAACCGTGGTCGGGGTCGGCGCCGTCGGCGAACCACTGCAGCATCACGGGCAACAGATTGCGTTGAATCACGGCTCGACGTGAGACACCGGCCGTGAGTGCGGCGATGTGATTGAGCGCTCCGCGCGGATCGCGGAACCCGATCGCGGCAAGACGCGCCTCGGCCTGTTCGCTCGACAGAGCAAGCCCGTCCTCGGGAAGCGCCGCCACCGCCGAAAGCAGTGGTCGGTAGAATAACCGCTCGTGGAGGCCGCGAACCGCGAGTTTCGTCCGCTGCCACTGGTCGGTGAGTTCGTCTGCCGTCGACGCGAGTCCAGTCGCCCGGGCCAGCACGCGCAGGGCTTCCGGGCTCCTCGGCATCAGATGGGTTCGGCGCAACCGGGTCAGTTGCAACCGATGCTCGAGGAGTCGCAAGAAACGATAGTCGAGGGCGAACTCGGTCGCCTCGACACGACCGATGTAGCCCTGCTCGGCGAGCGCCACCAGCGCCGGCAGGGTCGCGGCCTGCCGCACGGCCGGATCCGTTTGGCCGTGTACCAGTTGCAAGAGCTGAATGGTGAACTCGACGTCACGAAGTCCCCCGGGGCCGAGCTTGAGTTGGACCTCCAACTCCCCGCTCGGGATGTTGTCTGTGACTCGCTCGCGCATCCGCTGGACGGATTCGACGAAGTTTTCCCTGGACGCGCTCGACCAGACTTTTGGCGCGACTGCGTCGACGTAGCGGCCACCGAGCTCCAGATCACCGGCAAGAGGCCGAGCCTTGAGCAGTGCTTGGAACTCCCAACTTTTGGCCCACCGGTCGTAATAGGCGAGGTGCGATTCGAGAGTGCGCACGAGCGCGCCATCTTTGCCCTCCGGCCGCAGGTTCGCGTCGACCTCCCAGAGTCCCGGCTCGCGCGCGAGCTCATTGATCGCCTTCATCGTCTGCATCGCGAGGCCGGTAGCGACGGCCGCAGCTCGGTCGTCGGGGATGCTGCCGTCACCCTCCCCCACAAAGATCACGTCAACGTCGGACACGTAGTTGAGCTCGCGGGCACCGGCCTTGCCCATTCCGATGATCGCGAGTCGGGTCGCCTTCAGCTCCGCGGGAGTGTACTTTCCGCCGCGACGTGCGAGCTCGAGCGCGGCGTCGAGGGCAGCGCCGGCAAGGTCCGCGAGAGCTGCTGTCACTGTTGAAACCGCGGCGAGGGGGTCGGGCTGAGCGAGATCCCAAGCGGTGAGTTGCGCGAGGTGGCGGCGATAGCGGACCCGAAGCGCTACCCACGCGGCTTCGTCGGTGAGCTTCGCGATCGACTTCACCAGGTCAGTGCGATAGCGCGCCGCGTCGAGCGGCTGGGGCAGCACGGTGGCCAGCGCACTGAGTTCGGTCGGGTTGCGCTCGAAGAACTCACCGAGGCCCAGTGAAGCGCCGAGCATACAAATGAGGCGGGCGGATGCTCCATCGTGCGCGAGCAGGGCCGCGAGCTGCTTCGGGGCGTGTTCGTGGAGCCGCACAAGCAGGCGCAGCGCCTGATCGGGATCCGCGGCGCGCGCAAAGTCGCCAACGAGCTCCGGCAACCCGAGCGAATCCACACGCTCGTTGGCCAAGCCCAATTCGGCGAAACCGAGGCGGGCCAAGTCAGTGAGTGTCGTGGGAGTGCGAGCCATGGTGCGGCATCCGCCGGTTCGGGTCAGAGAATTTCGAGGTTGCTTTCGAGCTCGAACGGCGTGACTTGAGCGCGGTAGTTCGCCCATTCACGCCGCTTGTTGAGCAACACGTAGTTGAACACCGTCTCGCCGAGGGTCTCGGCGACGAGCTCCGAGTCCTCCATAATCGACACCGCGTGGTCAAGGCTCGCGGGCAACTGGTTGTATCCGAGGGCCCGGCGCTCGGTGTCGGAAAGCTCCCACACGTTGTCCTCGGCCTCGGGCGGCAACTCGTAGCCGTTCTCGATGCCCTTGAGTCCGGCCGCGAGCATGAGCGAGAAGGACAGGTAAGGGTTAGCCGCCGAATCGATTGCGCGGTACTCCACGCGGGCGCTCTGCCCCTTGCCGGGCTTGTACAGCGGAACGCGCACGAGCGCCGAGCGGTTGTTGTGGCCCCAGGTCACGAAGCTCGGAGCCTCGTCGCCGCCCCACAAGCGCTTGTACGAGTTGACGTACTGGTTGGTGACCGCGGTGATCTCGGGCGCGTGGGTGAGGAGGCCCGCGACGAACTGCCGCCCGATCTTCGAGAGTTGGTAGTGGCCACTCGGGTCATAGAACGCGTTGGCGTCGCCTTCGAAGAGCGACATGTGAGTGTGCATGCCCGACCCCGGATGTCCCGACATCGGCTTGGGCATGAACGTCGCGTACACACCCTGCTCGATCGCGACCTCTTTGATCACCGTGCGGAAGGTCATGATGTTGTCTGCGGTCGTGAGCGCGTCCGCATACCGCAGATCGATTTCGTTCTGGCCCGGGCCCGCCTCGTGGTGGCTGAACTCCACCGAGATACCGAGATCTTCGAGCATCCGAACCGATCGGCGCCGGAAATCATGTGCGGTGCCGCCGGGGACATTGTCGAAGAAACCCGCGGAGTCCACGGGCTGAGGCTGACCGTTTTCAAGCTTGGACGACTTGAGCAGGTAGAACTCGATCTCGGGGTGCGTGTAAAAGGAGAATCCGCGATCCGCGGCCTTCGCGAGCGAACGCTTGAGCACGTGCCGTGGGTCGGAACCGGAGGGTTGCCCGTCGGGAGTCGAAATGTCGCAGAACATGCGCGCGGTGGGGTCGATCTCGCCGCGCCACGGAAGGATCTGGAAGGTCGCGGGGTCGGGATGCGCGAGCATGTCGGCCTCGAACGCCCGAGTGAATCCCTCGATCGCCGAGCCGTCGAAACCCAGCCCCTCGGCGAAGGCGCCCTCGACCTCGGCTGGCGTGATCGCGACGCTCTTGAGGGCGCCCACGACGTCGGTGAACCAGAGGCGAATGAACTTCACGCCCCGCTCTTCGATCGTGCGAAGAACGAAGTCACGCTGCTTGTCCATCAAGCTCCCTCTGATCGCGGCGTTCGTGCCACTGGCACTGCTATCAGGGTACTAGTTTGCGGCCGCTGGCTAGACTCGACGCATGACGGACCCCATCGCCGCGGCTGCTCAAGCCAACCTCAAACGCGTTCGCACGAGGCACTTTCAGAGCGCCAAGGAGAACGGCATCAAGATCACCGGGCTCACGAGCTATGACCAGCTCACGGCGGGAATCTTCGACGAAGCCGGCATCGACTTCCTGCTCGTCGGTGACTCGGCGGGCAACAACGTCTACGGCTATGACACGACCCTCCCGGTATCGATCGACGACCTCATCCCGCTGGCGCGGGCAGTTGCGGGCGCAGTGACTCGCGCGTTCGTCGTCGCCGACATGCCATTCGGCTCATACGAGACAGGTCCGGATGAAGCGCTGCATACGGCTTTCCGATTCATGAAGGAAACCGGGGCACACGCCGTCAAGCTTGAGGGCGGGGTGCGCAGCGCCGAGCAGATCCGCCGGATCGTGAGCGCGGGCATCCCGCTCATGGCGCACATCGGGTTTACCCCGCAAAGCGAGCACGGACTCGGTGGACACGTGATCCAGGGTCGGGGCGATCAGATCGACCAGTTGCTCGCGGATGCGCACGCCGTCGAAGACGCCGGCGCCTTCGCGGTCGTGCTCGAAATGGTGCCAGCGGAGGCAGCGCAGCGCGTGACGCACGAGTTGCGCATCCCGACCATCGGGGTGGGTGCCGGCCCGCACGTCGACGGGCAACTGCTCGTCTGGACCGATTGGGCCGGTTTCACGAAAGGCCGAATCCCCAAGTTCGTCAAGCAGTACGCGAACCTGCGCAAAACGCTCTCCGATGCGGCCGTCGAGTATCAGAAAGACGTCTCGGCCGGCGCGTACCCCGGCCCCGAGCACTCCTACGAGGACTAGCGAGCGCTAGTCGCCCGTGGCGTCCTCTTCGGCCCACTTTCGCGCGCGGTCGGCCGCGATTTGCGGCGCGCGCTGAGCGTCTTCGCGGGTTGCGTACGGGCCGTCGCGGTCAGACCCCAGTGATTGCGGCCCCTCCTCGACTTCGCCTGTCTTGTGGTTGTACCACCACTCGGTCATTGGTCCTCCTCGCGAAACTAGAATCAACACTATGCCTCGGGATGCACTGGGACACCTCGTGCCCGGGGTTGTTTCGCCGTCGAGAGCGGTACCCCGCGCCATCCCGCGCCCGGAGTATGTCGGAAAGCCGGAACCGCGCCGCTACACCGGCACGAACATCTACACGCCCGCCGAAGTGGAGCGCATCCGTGCGTCCGGGCGCATCGCCGCTCGAGCGATCGACGCGGTTGCGGCGAGTATTCGCCCGGGCGTGACGACCGAGCAACTCGATGTCGTGGCATTCGATTTTCTCGTCGAGCAGGGCGCCTACCCGTCAACGCTCGGTTATCGCGGTTTTCCCAAGTCGGTGTGCACGAGCGTGAACGAAGTGATTTGCCACGGGATCCCCGACGACACCGTGCTCGTTGACGGCGACCTGATCAACCTCGACATCACCGCCTTCGCGAACGGCATGCACGGCGACCTCAATGCGACCTTCATCGTCGGTGAAGGACGCCCCGAGGTCGTCGACCTCGTTGAGCGCACGCGTGAGGCCCTCGCTCGCGGCATCAGGGCCATCGCCCCCGGTCGCGAAGTGAACATCATCGGTCGCGCGATCCAGTCGTATGCCAAGCGATTTGGCTACGGCGTGGTCAGGGACTACACGGGCCACGGCGTGGGCGAGGTCTTCCACAGCGGGCTCATCATCCCGCACTACGACTCTGCACCCGCCTTCGACGACGTCATGGCCGTCGGAATGGTCTTCACAATCGAGCCAATGCTAACCATCGGCACGCCGAGCACGCCGGGCTCGATCGCGTGGGACGAGTGGGACGATGGATGGACGGTCGTCACGCGAGACCGAGCCCTCACGGCGCAGTTCGAGCACACGCTCGTCGTCACCGAAAATGGTGCCGACATCCTTACCCTTGCTTGAACCACCGGTGAAAATCTGACCCGAAGGACGATGACATGGCTAAAGCGCTCGGGATCGATATCGGCGGCACGGGGATCAAGGGCGCACTCGTCGACACGCTGTCGGGAGAACTCCTGACCGACCGGATCAAGCTGCCGACGCCCCCCGGCGGGCTCCCCAAAGACATCATCGCGACCGTCCTTCAGCTCATCGAGCAGCTCGGAGGGGTCGATCCGAACGTTCCGGTTGGCGTGTGCTTTCCGGCGGTCGTCAAGAACGGCGTCACGATGTCAGCGGCCAACGTGTCGAAGTCGTGGATCGGGCTCCCGGCCGAAGCGCTCTTCGAGAAGGCTCTGGGCCGAGGCATCCGGTTCGTCAACGATGCGGATGCGGCAGGGTACGCCGAAACGCGCTACGGCGCGGCCCACGGAGTGGATGGGCTCGTGATTCTCACAACCCTCGGCACGGGAATCGGCACGGCCTTGATCTACGACGGGGTGTTGATCCCCAACTCCGAGCTTGGGCACCTGCAATTGCACGGCAAAGATGTTGAAATCCGCACCGCGTACGCTGCAAAGCAAATGCTCAATCTGAGTTGGAGGGAGTGGGCGGCGCGCCTGCAGGAGTACTACCTGCACCTCGAGGCGCTCTTCACGCCCGACCTCTTCATCGTCGGAGGCGGAGTCTCAAAGAGCTACGCGGAGTTCCTCCCGCTCATGCGGCTCAACACCCTCATCGTTCCGGCCGTGCACCGAAACAACGCCGGGATCCTCGGCGCGGCTGCCCTTGCGGTGCTCACCCCGGATGTGGCCGGACAGTTCGAGGCGTTCCCGGCCATCACGAGCTAAGCGCGAGGGCTCGACACCGATCCGCCGTGAGGCATGTGAGGAAACCGTAAGGAACAGGCTGCTTTCGTGTCGGCGGGACGTTAGGACCTGACCCGCGGTACTCGCGGCGGTGTTGACTGCACCACGTGGTCCGTCGTGGCCATGTTCGCGGGCGATCGCTTGCGCGCAGCACCATGAACGGAGTACCCGTGCTCGACGTCGTGTTCGTCGCCGCAATCCTCGCCCTCGTGGCGGTTGTCGCGCTCGTCGCCAAGGGGGTGGAGAAGCTGTGATCGTCTTTGAGATCATCGCGGCAATCCTCGCCTTCGCGACCATTGGCTATCTCATTTTCGCCCTCGTCAAACCGGAGAGATTCTGATGGGCGCGACCTTCTGGTTGTTCATTGCGCAACTCCTTACCCTTGTCGTGGCCCTCGTCATCGTGTATCGCCCGCTCGGCGACTTCATGGCGGCGACCTATTCCTCCAAGAAGGAGCTCGGGGTTGAGCGGGGCTTTTATCGACTGATCGGTGTCGACTCGGCCTCCGAACAGAGTTGGCCCGCTTACCTGCGCTCGGTTCTGACCTTCTCCGCACTGGGAATCCTCATGGTCTACGCGCTCCAGCGCGTGCAGCAGGTATTGCCATACTCACTGGGACTGCCGCCGACGAGCGAGCACCTCGCGTTCAATACCGCCGTTTCGTTCGTGACGAACACAAATTGGCAGTCGTACTCGCCGGAAGTGACACTGGGCTACAGCGTTCAACTCGTCGGCCTCGCGGTGCAGAACTTCCTCTCGGCCGCCGTAGGAATTGCCGTCGCGGTCGCCCTGATTCGCGGGCTCGCCTATCGCTCAAGCGGCACGATCGGCAACTTCTGGGTTGACCTCACGCGCGGCACGCTTCGTATCCTCCTGCCGCTGTCTGTCATCGCCGCGATCGTGCTCATGGTCGGTGGCGTTATCCAAAACTTCAACGGATTCCAGGCGGTCACAACACTCACGGGTGGAGCGGCCACGGTGCCGGGCGGTCCTGTCGCATCACAGGAGGCGATCAAACTTCTCGGAACCAACGGCGGCGGGTTCTTTAACGCCAACGCGGCACACCCCTTCGAGAACCCGACCGCGTGGACGAGCTTGTTCGAGGTCTTCCTCCTGGTCGTGATCCCTTTCAGCCTGCCACGCACTTTCGGGAAGATGGTCGGAGACAACCGTCAGGGCTACGCGGTGGTCTCGGCGATGGCCATACTCTTCGTCGTGTCGCTCTCGCTCATGACGTGGGCCGAACTCGCCGGGTCGGGAGCCGGCCCACAATTGGCCGGTGGTGCGCTCGAGGGCAAAGAGCAGCGATTCGGGATACTCGGCTCCACGATCTACGCAACCGGAACGACTCTCACCTCGACCGGCTCGGTGAACTCGATGCACGACAGCTTTACGAGCCTCGGTGGCGGTCTCGCGATGGTGAACATGATGCTGGGCGAGGTTGCACCGGGTGGCGTCGGATCCGGCTTGTACGGCATCCTCGTCATCGCGATCATCGCGGTCTTCGTTGCCGGACTCATGGTCGGGCGCACCCCCGAGTACCTCGGAAAGAAGATCGGCGCACGGGAGATGAAGCTCGCGAGCCTGTACATCCTGACGACGCCCACGCTCGTGCTCGCCGGAACCGCTCTGAGTTTCGCTATCCCAGCGGTACGTGACAGTGTCACGACGACGTCAATCTTCAACCCCGGGCTCCACGGCTTCAGCGAGGTCTTATACGCCTTCACTTCAGCGGCGAACAACAACGGATCGGCATTCGCGGGACTCACGGCAAACACGCCGTGGTTCAACACCGCCCTCGCCATCGCAATGATGCTCGGACGGTTCCTTCCAATCGTGTTCGTACTCGCACTCGCGGGCTCGCTCGCCGCCCAAGACAAAGTGCCGGCGACCGCAGGGACCCTCCCGACCCACCGTCCGCAATTCGTTGGCCTGCTCCTCGGAGTGGTCCTGCTCGTCTCGGCGCTCACCTATTTCCCCGTACTCGCGCTAGGTCCCCTAGCTGAAGGGCTCCAGTAACCATGTCAACCATGACCGAGACACAACCCGTCGACTCACGTCGACCGGACAAGCAGCCCGGGAGTGGATTCTCGCTCAGTCAGCTGATCAGTGCGTTTCCTGGTGCATTCCGCAAACTCGATCCGCGTCTCATGTGGCGCAACCCGGTGATGTTCGTGGTCGAGGTCGGAGCGCTCCTGACGACAGCGATCGCCATCACCCTGCCGTTCGCGGGCGAGAAGGACATCGCGCCGACCTTCACGGCCGGCATCGCGGCCTGGCTCTGGATCACCGTCGTCTTCGCAAACCTCGCGGAGTCCGTTGCCGAGGGTCGCGGTAAGGCGCAAGCTGCGAGTTTGCGGCAGACGCGGACGTCGACAATCGCTCATCGCGTGGGATTTGCTGCGGATACGGTCGACCATTCCCGTGCCCAAGACATCTCCTCGGCCGACCTCGTGTTGGGCGACTTCGTCGAGGTATCGGCGGGAGAGGTGATTCCGGGCGATGGCGACATCGTGTGGGGAATTGCTTCTGTGGATGAGTCGGCGATCACGGGCGAGTCGGCCCCGGTCATCCGAGAACACGGTGGCGACCGCAGCGCCGTGACGGGCGGAACTCGCGTGCTGAGCGACAAGATCGTCGTGAAGATTACGTCCAAGCCCGGCGAAACGTTCGTTGACCGGATGATCAGGCTCGTCGAGGGCGCGAGTCGCCAGAAGACGCCCAACGAGATCGCGCTCAACATCTTGCTCGCGAGCCTCTCGATCGTCTTTGTCGTGGTCGTTCTGACTCTCAACCCCGCTGCAAGCTTCGCGGGTGGTGCCGTCAGCATTACAGTGCTCGTCGCGCTGCTCGTCACACTCATTCCCACGACCATCGGCGCACTCCTGAGCGCGATCGGAATCGCCGGCATGGACCGCCTCGTGCAGCGCAACGTGCTCGCGATGTCCGGCCGGGCCGTCGAGGCCGCGGGCGATGTCACGACACTGCTGCTCGATAAGACCGGAACGATCACGTACGGAAATCGCCAGGCAACCGAGTTTCTCCCGGTCGGGGGCGTCGATCTTGCCGAGCTCGTCTCTGCCGCGCAACTGTCGTCACTCGCGGACCCGACGCCCGAGGGCAACTCGGTCGTGGCGCTAGCACGGCAGATGGGTCACCACAGTACCCCCGCGGAGGATGCCGTGATCGTGCCATTCACGGCGCAGACTCGCATGAGCGGGTTGGACCTCCCGGATGGCGGCCAGATCCGCAAGGGCGCCGGCTCGATGGTCGCCAACTGGGTCGGCGAGATCTCGCCACAGACGCGTGGCGAGCTCGACGCGTTCGTGACCGGAGTATCCCAGTCTGGGGGAACCCCACTCGTCGTCGCTACTCGGGATGCGAGCGGGGTCGCGCGAGTCCTTGGCGTCATCCACCTCAAGGACATTGTGAAGGATGGCCTCAAGGAACGTTTCGCCGAACTTCGCGCCATGGGGATCCGCACGATCATGATCACCGGCGACAACCCACTCACCGCCCAAGCAATCGCCGCAGAGGCCGGTGTCGATGACTTCTTGGCCGAGGCAACCCCCGAAGACAAGATGGAGCTCATCAAGAGGGAGCAAGCGGGAGGCAACCTCGTCGCCATGACGGGAGACGGCACGAACGACGCCCCGGCACTCGCACAAGCCGATGTTGGCGTAGCGATGAACACGGGAACCTCTGCTGCCAAAGAGGCCGGAAACATGGTCGATTTGGACTCGGATCCGACCAAGCTCATCGACATCGTGCGGATCGGCAAGCAACTGCTCATCACTCGCGGTTCGCTCACGACCTTCTCAATTGCAAACGACGTCGCGAAATACTTCGCGATCATCCCGGCAATGTTCGCGGCCGTCTTCCCCGGCCTGGCGGTGCTCAACATCATGGGGCTGCACTCCCCCGCCTCCGCGATCTTAAGCGCAATCATCTTCAACGCGCTCGTGATCGTGTTCCTCATCCCGCTCGCCCTGCGGGGAGTGAGCTACCGCCCGATCTCCGCGAGCCGGCTGCTCAATCGCAACCTCCTCATTTACGGCCTCGGCGGCATCATCGCGCCGTTCATCGGCATCAAGCTCATCGACCTCGTCGTGAGCCTCCTCCCCGGCTTCTGAACCGCAACAACACCAAAGGACATTCCCATGAGATTCCGCCAAACCTGGACGGCGCTGAGTGCGCTCGTCATCTTTACTCTCGTACTCGGCGTGGGCTACCCGCTCGTCGTGACCGCGATCGGGCAGCTCGCACTCAACCCTCAAGCAAACGGCTCGCTCGTCCGGGTCGAGGGCGCGATCGTTGGCTCGGCACTCATCGGCCAAACGTTCACCGACAAGGACGGCAACGCACTCCCCGAGTGGTTCCAGTCGCGCCCGTCGGCCGCGGGCGCCGGCTACGACGGGGGTGCGTCGAGCGGCTCGAACTTCGGGCCCGAAAATCCTACGTTCGTGACGGCGATCGGCGAACGTCAGGCCGCGATCGCGAAGGACGACAACGTCGCGATCGGGCAGATCCCGGCGGACGCAGTCACCGCATCTGCCTCGGGTCTTGATCCGCACATCAGTCCCGCGTATGCACGACTTCAAGTCGCCCGAGTGGCGAGCGCGCGAGGCATCCCCAAGCAGAACGTGAGCGCCCTCGTCGAGTCCTTGATCCTCCAACGCGACCTCGGATACCTCGGCGAGCCCACAGTCAACGTGCTGCAACTGAACATCGCGCTCGCGAAGCTGGGATGATGAGCGCATGACGAGGGGACGGCTCCGGGTCATGCTTGGGGCGGCTCCCGGTGTCGGCAAGACGTTCGCGATGCTCGAAGAGGGCCGCCGACTGGCCGATACAGGCAAAGACGTGGTCATCGCGGTCGTGGAAACCCACGGTCGCGTCGCCACGTCTGCGCTCGTCGAGGGAACCGAAGTTGTGCCGCGACAGTCTGTGGAGCATCGCGGCGTTGTGCTCGAGGAAATGGATCTCGCGGCAGTGATCGCGAGAGCGCCCGACGTAGCGCTCGTTGACGAGCTCGCACACACCAATGCGCCGGGGTCAACCCACGACAAGCGCTGGCAAGACGTCAGTGCGATTCTCGACGCCGGGATCGATGTGATTTCGACCGTCAACATTCAACACATCGAGTCGCTCAACGACGTTGTTCGCCAAATCACAGGTGTCGTGCAACGCGAAACAATTCCGGACGCCGTGCTCCGCAGCGCCGATCAGGTCGAATTGGTGGACCTCGCCCCGCAATCGCTGCGTGACCGGCTCTCGGAGGGGGTCGTGTATCCCGCCGCCCGGGTGGATGCCGCCCTCAGCAACTATTTCCGCTTGGGAAACCTCACCGCGCTTCGCGAACTCGCGCTCCTGTGGCTCGCGGATGAAGTCGATTCTGCGCTCAAGAAGTACCGCGCCGAGAAGGGCATCGCCAACCCCTGGAACGCGCGTGAGCGCGTCGTCGTCGCACTCACGGGCGGTCGCGAGGGCGAGACGCTCCTGCGGCGCGGCGCACGCATCGCGAGCCGCTCAAGCGGCGGTGAGCTCTTTGCCGTCCATGTCACGACCTCCGACGGGCTTGCCGAAACGAACCCGTCGGTGCTCATTGCGCAGCAAGCCCTCGTGGAAACGCTCGGGGGCAGCTATACGCAAGTGGTTGGCGAACAAATCCCACGCACGCTCGTCGAATTTGCCCGCAGCGTCGATGCAACCCAGCTCGTGATCGGCGTGAGCAGGCGCAGCATGATCGCGCGCCTTCTCACGGGCGCCGGCACGTCTGCGACGGTTATCCGCGAGTCTGGCGACATTGACGTGCACGTTGTCACTCATTCGGAAGCCGGCTCTCGTACGCTCCCGACGCTCGGCGGAGCACTGTCTGTTCAGCGCCGTCTGGCTGGCGCGGCGGTCGCGCTCGTGGGACTGCCGCTCGTGACGTGGCTACTGAGCTCGGTACGCAGTTCAGAATCGATGACGAGCGACGTGCTCGCATTCCAACTTTTCGTTGTGGTCGTCGCACTCGTCGGGGGAATCTGGCCGGCTCTCGCCTCCGCGGTCGCTTCCGGGCTGCTTCTCGACTATTTTTTCGTCGAACCGCTCTACACGATCACGATCACCGAGCCGCTTCACTTGCTCGCCCTCGTAATCTTCGTCATCGTTGCCGTGCTCGTAAGCGTCGTCGTCGACCAGTCGTCGCGTCGGTACCGCGTCGCATCGAGGGCGGCGGCCGAGTCCGAGACGCTCGCGAGCATCGCGAGCAGTGTTCTGAGCGGCCAAGATGCCCTCGACGCGCTGATCTCGAGGCTGCGGGAGTCATTCGGCATGGCAAGCGTCGTGCTGTCATCCAACGGGGTCGCGCTGTACAGCGCCAGCGACGAATCCCTCGTCGCTGATGGCGATGTCGAGACGTCATTCCCGATCGGTGAGCACGCGAACCTCACTGTGCGCGGGCACGTGCTCCCGGCATCCGATCGTCGAATTTTGGGTGCCTTTCTTTCCCAGATCGAAGGCTCGCTGCGCCAGCGCGAGCTTGCGACTGAGGCCGAATCCATGCGACCGGTTGCTGAGGCTGATCGGCTTCGCACGGCGCTGCTCGCGGCGGTGGGGCATGATCTTCGTCGGCCGTTGGCCGCGGCCACGGCGGCCGTGACGTCGTTGAGGTCAGCGGAAGTGAAACTCAGCGCGGCGGACCGGGCGGAACTGCTCGAGGCGGCCGAGGAGAGCCTCGATTCCCTTGCATCGCTCGTCACGAATTTGCTCGATGCCAGTCGCTTGCAGGCCGGTGTTCTCGGAGTATCGATCGTGTCGGTCGCGCTCGACGAGATCATCAGTGGTGCGCTCGACGAGCTCGGATTGGCGCCAGGCGAAGTGCAGCTGGAGATCGGGACGGGGGTACGCCCGGTCCGAGCCGACCCCGTGCTTCTGCAACGAGCGGTCGTCAATCTGCTCGCGAATGCGCTTCGCTTCTCGCCCGCGGGAAGTGCGCCCGTGATTTCGACGAGCGAATTCGCCGATCGCGCGCAATTACGCGTGATCGACTATGGACCCGGGATCCCAGTCAGCAGGCGCGAGGATGTCTTCGTGGCTTTCCAACGACTCGGCGACACCGATAACACGACTGGTGTGGGCTTGGGCCTGGCGCTCTCCAAGGGCTTTGTTGAAGCCATGGGAGGCACGCTCGAGGTCGAGGACACCCCGGCCGGCGGGCTCACAATGGTCATCGACCTCGCCGCCGCCCCCAGTCTGCTCGCTCGTGAGATCTCGTGAAGATCCTCATCGCCGACGACGACCCGCAAATGCTTCGTGCATTGCGGATCACGCTGGGGGCGCGCGGCTACGACGTCGTGACGGCCCACGACGGCACGTCCGCGCTCGACGCGGCCATCAAGACGCATCCGGACATCGTCGTGATCGACCTCGGGATGCCCGGACTGACGGGCATCGAGGTGATCCAGGCGATTCGCGGCTGGAGCCAGGTGCCAGTGCTCGTCGTTTCCGGTCGCAGCGAAAGCTGGGACAAGGTTGAGGCTCTCGATGCCGGAGCGGACGACTATGTCACTAAACCGTTCTCTGCCGACGAATTGCTCGCCAGAATTCGCGCACTCGCGCGTCGGACCCCCCAAGCTGACGACCAGCCGGTCGTCACCTTCGGCACGGTCACGGTCGACCTCGCTGCCAAAATCGTTACGCGCGACGGCGCGCCCGTGCGGCTCACGCCGACCGAATGGCGCTTGCTTGAGGTGCTGCTTCGCAACCACGATCGACTGGTCACCCATGTAACGCTCTTGACGGAGGTCTGGGGCCCTCAGTACACGACGGATACGGGGTATTTGCGCCTCTACCTCTCGCAGCTGCGCAAGAAGCTTGAGCCCGTGCCGTCCGCGCCGCGCTACCTCATCACTGAGGCCGGGATGGGCTACCGATTCGTTCCCGACGTGACGACAACCGACCCCGTCGACTAGTCGATCCG